>Ga0224495_10000806_pt1 | contig 23806 bp, 18 predicted proteins | sample SF_Jul11_sed_USG_FD_168128 | JGI IMG/M metagenome (GOLD analysis project Ga0224495, IMG submission 168128) | Sediment microbial communities from San Francisco Bay, California, United States - SF_Jul11_sed_USGS_4_1 | ecosystem: Environmental > Aquatic > Marine > Sediment | place: USA: California...
GCAGCAAGGTGGTTTTTCCCGCGCCGTTGGGACCCAGCAGCCCGAATATGGCCCCCTCGGGGATTTCCATATCCAGGGGATGCAAGGCCGTGAAACTCCCGAAGGACTTGGATACCTGCACCATGGAGATCATCCGGCATCCTCCTTTTGAAAAGGTTCAAAACGCTTACGCGATAACGCCGCCCCAGGTGGTCTTCAGGGGTGTTCGATCCGCCGCGAAAAATTCCAGTGGGACGCCGCTGGGTACGCGCCCCCATTGACCGGTAATCCGGCGCGTCACCAGGGTTCCCACCATCGGAGATATCTTGAAGCCATGGCCGGAAAATCCGCATACCGGGTAAAATCCCTGCGGCCCCACCTGATCCATCACCGGATGGCTGTCCTCCCGGTTTACCGTGTACAGCCCCGCGTAGGACGATACATCGCCCCGGGCGTGAAAGGTGCTCACCCGGTGATGGAGCAGCGTCAGTTGCCGTTCGCGGAATGGCGTATCGGCGCCATTGACGTAATTTTCCAGATCGGTCACCGCTTCGCGCTCGTCCTCCTCGCGCAGGGAGCCCAGAATGACGCTGGAACCACTGGCTTCCGGGCGGAAGTAAATGCCCGTCACCATATCCCCCACAAACGGCAACCGCCCGCTTAGGCGCTCCGGGTGGCGCTTGGTCAAGACCTGAATGCGCGTGGGCACCAGTTCCTGCCGCAGGCGCACTCCCGCCAGCGCGTTGAGGCCCGGCGCCCAGGGTCCGGCGCAGTTCACCACCACGGGAGCATCCACCTGCAGAGCCCCGCCGGGCCCCTGAGCCTTCACCCCGGTGATGCGCCCCCCGGCCTGATGAACCTCCGTGACACGAACGTTGAAGCGCACCTGCGCCCCCTCTCGCCGGGCCACGGCCAGCATATCCTCCGCCGTGCCCACGGGGTCAGCGAACCCCCCTTGCGGCTCCCACAGCCCCTGCACCCCTCCGATGCAGTCATGGGTCTCATCCTCCAGGTCCAGCGGCTGCCCGCACGAACTGATATCCGGGAATTGACTGCGAATCTGCTTCGCGTCCAACACATGGGATTCCACCCCGGCCCGGAGATGATGCGACCTCAAGGCGGGCATGCTCGTTTCCGTTGCCGAGAGCAGAAACAGGAAGCCGCTATTTTTAAATCCCGCCTTCGGCGCTTCCAGCCCCGTGAAATCCCGCCAGTTCTGAAATTGATTCAGGGCCTCCCGCGCCAAGAGCGTCATTTCAAAATGGCTGTACGTCTGGCGGATTCCGGCCACGGATTTGCCCGTGGAGCCGAAGCCCGGTCCCGGCGCCTTCTCCAGCAGCAGCACCTTCAACCCCACCGAGGCCAGGTGCATGGCCGTGCTGGCCCCCATCACTCCCGCGCCAACCACCACTGCGTCACATCGCTCGCTCATCGTGTTCTTTGACTTCTCCCGAGTAGGTTCCCCCTCGAATCCGTCACCGCCGCTGCATGACCTATGAAAGGCCATGCTGCCACATAATCAGCGGAACGATAATCCGAAGGGCTAAGGGTGGACCTGCCCATTTCCATTTTAGTTATACGGCTAACTAATATTTGTCAAGCCCCCGAAACGAAGGGGCCGAGCCCATGGCATGGTCTTTCCTCCGTCTCGGGTGTAATCAGAAAGCCGGGGTGGATCAGAATCTCGATCCGGCGCAGCGGAGGCTGGCCCCCTCATGCAACACTCCAGAAACACTTGAGGATCATTCCGATGAACGCAAATCCTGCTCGCCCCTCCGTCCCGCCGCTCACCGTGGAGGTTACCCGGGGGGAACTGGTGGAATGCCGTCACACGGTGCATGCGGTGGTGGTGGAGTGCACCGGGCAGATGGTGCGGTTTTGGGGGGAGGTGGCAGCGCCGGTGTTTCCCCGTTCCGCCTACAAGCCCCTGATGGCGCTGATGCTGCTGGAAACCGGTGCGGCGGAACGCTATTCCCTTTCAGAACGGGAAATCGCGCTGGGCTGCGCCTCCCACGGGGGCGAGCCGGCCCATGTGGCCGCCGTCACGGCCTGGCTGGCGCGCCTGGGTCTGGAAGGCCGCGCTCTGGAATGCGGGGCCGATCTGCCTATTTACGAGCCGGCCGCACGCGCCTTGCTCCGTTCCGGTGGGGCTCCGGACCCCCTTTGCCACAACTGCTCGGGCAAGCACACAGGATTTCTCACCGTGGCGCGGCATCTGGGTGTTGAAACCCGGGGCTACATCGCTCCCGACCACCCCGTGCAGGTGAAAGCACGGGAGGTGCTGGAAGCCCTGATGGATATGGACCTGACCCGCGTTCCGCACGGTACCGACGGCTGCGGGTTTCCACAGTATGGACTCCCTCTCCGGACGCTGGCGCTGGGCATGGCCCGTCTGGCCGCGCCGGAAACTCTGGGGAAAATTCGCGGAGCCGCCGCAACCCGTATCAACCACGCCATCGCCGCAGAGCCCTTTTACATCGCCGGTACCGAGCGGCTCTGCACGGAACTGGCCCGGGTCACCGCCGGACGAATTCTGGCCAAGGCGGGCGCGGAGGGCGTCAACGTGGCGTGGCTGCCGGGCCAGGGAGTGGGCGTCGCGCTGAAGGTGGCCGATGGCGCGGCCCGGGGGCGAAATCCGGCGCTGCTGGCCGTACTCCGTCAGCAGGGGCTGTTGAGCGCTGAGGAATGGCGAGCCCTGGCCCCCTATGCTTCGCCCGTAATCCGCAACGCGGCGGGGCGGGAGGTGGGGCTGCTGCGGGTGACGGGGATGGAAAGTTAGGCCGGGCGGGACTCCCTCCCCGGAGGGTTTGCCCCCAGAACCTCCGGAATCGCCTACCATGGCACGGCGGCCACAGGTGATATCCGGCTCCGGATCTGGTATTGCATGATTCTATTGATCAGCCCGCAAATTCATCGGTGACCCGGTAAATTTGAATGGAGCCTTGCCATGAACCTTCACCACCCACACCCCCCCATAACCCAACCGCAACCCAATGAGATCATGGCCACCTGGAACCGTTGGCGCCGCTACCCAGGAGCCCGGTGGCTGCTGAGTCGGATCATCGGATGGCGCATTCCATTTACCGGCAAAACCTACCCGGTGATCGAGCATGTGGCCCCAGGGGAGGCTCGGGTGTCCATGAAGGATCGTCACAGCGTTCGCAATCACTTGCGCAGCATCCATTTTGGCGCCATAGCCACATTTGCCGAATTTCCATCGGGATTAGCCATGCTGGCTGCCGCGCCTCCGGGGATACGCTATATCATGGTGGAATTGTCGATTCAGTATGTAAAGAAAGCCCGCGGGCGGATTACCGCCTCGTGCCAGTTTGACCCCGCCCTGGTGGCCGAGGTCACTGAGGCACGGGATCTCCCCTTGAATGTGGACGTTGTCGACGCATCGGGCGAACGGGTGGCGCAGGCCCGGTATGTCTGGCGGATTGCACCCAGAACAGCCGCGGCCGCGTAGCGCATTCAAACATGGCTTTGGGTATTGCCCTCCGTCCCCAGTTAGGACAGGGTTGCCCTTGTGTGCTTCGCTGTGCAGGGTTTGCCCCGCCTTCCTTCTAAAGGTTTCGGAGTCCGTATGCCCGCCGTCTCCCGTTCCACTCTGCCCATTGGCGAGCTTTTCGTGCTGGGATTCCGGGGCTACGCCGTGCCACGGTGGCTGGAGAATTTCGCGGCGCGGTTCGGGCTGGGGGGTGTGATCCTGTTCGACTACGATGTGCAAACCCGGCTTTACGAGCGCAACGTGCGGGATCCGGCCCAGGTGAAAGCGCTGTGCGCCGAGGTGGCGGCGTTGCCTTCCGGACCGCTGGTGTTTGTGGATCAGGAGGGCGGGCGTGTGCGGCGGCTGAAGGAACGCCTGGGCTTTTCCCCCCTGCCCAGCGCCCGCGCCTTCGGGGCGCTGCCCCCGACGGAACGCGCCTCCCTGGCCCAGCGCGCCTTCACCGAACTGCGGGCCCTGGGCATTCATTACGATCTGGCCCCCGTGATTGATCTGGACTACGACCCCGCCAGTCCGGACATCGGCGCTCTGGAGCGCTCCTTTGGGGCGGACCCGCTGGTTGTGCGGGAAAACGTGCGCCTGCTGGACACCGCCGCACGGGAAGCCCGCATCGGACTCTGCCTGAAGCATTATCCCGGACTGGGTGCGGCCCGGGTCAACAGCCATGAGGAACTCACCGACCTGACCGGCACCGTGACCGAGGCGCAACTGCGACTGTTCCATGAACTGGCCGGGGACATCCACGGGGGCGCGGTGCTGGTGAGCCACGGCATCGTGGCGGAGTGGGAACCCAAGGTGCCGGCCAGCCTGTCTTCCGCAGCCTTGGGTCGGTTGCGCCGGGCGGCGCCGGAGGCCCTGCTGGTTTCCGATGACCTTCAGATGCAGGGCTTGCAGCGCTTCTGCACCACGGAGATGGCCCTGCGGCGCGGATTTTCTGCGGGTCTGGATGTTTTGCTGATGGGAAACAACCTGTTGGATGAATCCACCCAGATGGCGGCGTTGGCCAAAGGATTGGCCGGGACCGTGGCGGGGGATCCGGCCCTGAGCGCGGCCTTTGAGGCCTCCCTGGAGCGTATACGGGCGCGAAAAGCTCTGCTGAGCTAAGTGCGGCGGGCCTGGCGTCGCGCCGCCAGCTTTCCCCTTGCATCCCTGCCGGGGAATCGGTCAAGCTTGTTCAGGACCCTTAACGAAACCCCGCCCCTGATCTTCGGACATCCCCGCCTCGCGGTTCTGGAGCCTGAAACCCGCATGCCTTCTCACGACACGCAACCCAAGGCAACCATACGATCATGGGCGGCCCCTCTCAGGACCCGCTTTTTTCGCAATGTGTTTTCAAATGCGGGGGCCACTGCCCTCAGTTCCGGCGCCCAGCTTGTGCTGGTGGCCAGCCTCTCCCGCCTGTTGGACACACCGGATTTTGCGGTGTATATCGGCGTGAGCGCCCTGGTGGGCGTGGGGGAGATGGCCTCGGACTTCGGCGGGCGCATCTGGGCCACGCAGCGTTTCGCGGTGAATGCCCCCCCCCGGAGCGTGCTGGCTCGCAGCTTTGCCCTGAAGCTGTTGTTCACGTCTCTGCTGGCCCTGGGCCTGGCGGTGTTTCCCTTCAAGCTGCTGGCGCCGCTGCATGTGGCGCTGGCGATTCTGATCGCCGCCACGCAAGCCAGCACCGACCCCTTGCTGTGGTACCTGCTTGGCAGGGAACGGCTGGACCTGGAAGCGGGCTTCATGCTGGCCTCACGTCTGGTCACCGTGGCGGCGCTGTCGCTTGCGGCCTGGATGGGACTGCCGGTTCAAGTCCTGCTGCTGCTGTGGCTGGGATCCAATCTGCTGCGCATGGGGGTGGAAAGCCTTTCCCCGCCCCTGCGCCCCATCTGGAGCGCTGCGGGTCAGGGCGCGCGCGAGGCCGGTCTGGTTTCCCTGATGCGCCTTGTTTTTCCCATCGGGGCGGCGTTCTTTGCCATGACGATTTATCAGCGGCTGGGCGTGCTGATGCTGGAATCCCAGGGCAAAGCGGAGGCCGTGGCCCTGTTCGGTGCCGCGTTCAGCCTGGTGGCCCCTGTGGGCTTTTTAGCCACCAGCATCACCATTTCCTCCTTCACCCCTCTGGCCCGGGCCCTGGGCAATGGCGATGCTCCCGAAGCGCTGAGAATAATCAACCGGGGGATGTGGCTGGTGCTGATCGTCATGACCCCGGTGTGTCTCGCCGGCGTGCTCCTGGCCCCATGGATTATCGCCCTGGTGTACCCGGCAAAGTTCGCCCCAGCGGCCGTGCTGATGACCCTGCTCAATGGCGGCTTGCTGATCTCCAGCGTCAACTTCATGCTGAAATATGTGTTAAACGCGGTGCACCGGAACTGGAGCGATGCCCTGTCCGCACTGGGTGGGGTCGCCGCTTTCGCGCTGGTATTTTTCTCCGCCCCTCCGCCGCACCGGCTGGAATGGACGGCCCTGGGCTGGGCTGTGGGAGAAACCACCATTTTCATTATTAAGCTGAGCGTGTTAAAATCTCATCCTGTTTTACGGAGGGTACGGTTGGCGCCAGGGGTGTGCATTACCCTTTTGCTGTGGGGGTTTATCTATTTTGTGCTGGGTGGATAGGGGCGTGGAAACCCGCGTGTGTCAGCGTCTGATGGAAAATGGTTTTAATTTGAGGGCCAAACGGTGGTGATGAAGGACCGCAATGCGTCCGTTTTGGAATGTCCAGGATGCCTGAATACCGAATGGCGGCTTTTCCTGGTGTCCAACGGGCGGGATATTCTGCGTTGCGTGGCGTGCGGGCTGCTTGCGGTTCACCCCAGGCCCTCGCTGGAGGAAATCCGACGCCTGTTTGAGGAGGACTACATCCGGGATGAGTCGCGGGTGGAGCAGGACTTCACAACATTTCGCGCCGCCAGTCTGGCGCGGGAGGCGGCGTTGCTGCGGTCTCTGAGGCCCCGGGGGGGAACCCTGCTGGATCTCGGGACGGCCTCCGGGGCCTTTCTGGGCGAGTTCGCCGGGTTTCCGGAGTGGCGCGTGGAGGGAGTGGAGCCTTCCCGTTATGCGGCACAAGCCGCATCGGCCCGCTATGGCGTCCCGGTCCACCAGGGATTCCTGGCGCAGCAACAGTTTCCCGATGCCGCTTTCGATGTGGTGACCTCGCTGGATGGGTTTTACTTTCACCCCGAACCCGCCGCGGATTTGAGGGAACTGGCGCGAATTATCAAACCCGGAGGGGTGCTCGCCATTGAAATTCCGGGGTTGCGGTTTCGGCTGCTTAAAAATTCCGGGTGGATCTGCCGGCTGCTGTATGGCATTTCCGCCCGGTTGAATGCGGGTGTGCACCTGTTTTACTATTCCCGAGTCACCTTGGGACGGATGGCGGCCCGGTTCGGGTTTCAAGAACTTTCGGCCCATCCCGAGCAAGCGCCGGTGTATGGTTCGGCGGGGATGAGGTTCCTGAACCGGCTGTATTATGGATTCAGCGCCACCGTCTACCGGGTCAGCGGCGGCGTGTTGAACCTCGCACCCAAGGAGTTTATTCTCTATCAGCGCAGGGACCCATGAGCACGGAGGGGTACGCCGCATTTCTGCGGGAGATGGGTCACACCGTGCGGGAATCCGCCGGGGTATTTTGGTTTGACGCCCACCCGCGGGTGTACATGAGTTTCCCCTTCCAGACCCCGGTGGAGGTGAGCGCGCTGGAACTGCCGCGAATTCTCGGCTCCGATGGTTGGGTCGCGCGATTTCCCTGCCCCCTGGAGCAGGGGCGTGCCAGCTACCGGGTGATCGTGGATGACCCGGCTTACGATCTGGGTGCGCTGACCGGCAAGGCCCGGAATCAGACCCGGCGGGGATTGGAGCACTTTGCGGTACGACCGGTTGCCTTTTCCGAATTGGCGCAGGCAGGCCCCCTGCTCAACCGGGAAACCCTGAATCGTCAAGGGAGATCGATTCCCAGGAATTTTGAGTCCTATTGGCAACGGTATTACGCCTCGGCGGGCCGGGCTCAGGGCGCGGCGGCCTGGGGCGCCTTTGCCGGGGAGCGTCTTGCGGCCTATTTGATAGCTTTTCATATGGATCAATGCGCCCACGTGCTCATCGTCCGTTCCGGCAGCGAGGACCTGAAACACTACCCCAATAACGCGCTGATTTTTACCTTTGTACGTACTATGCTGAGCGAGGGCCAGGTCAGGGAGGTTTCCATTGGGTTGGAAACCATACAGGCTGATATGGACTCGCTGGATCACTTCAAGCTGGGTTTGGGGTTTCGACAACAGCCCCTGGGGCAGCGAATTGAACTGCGCACCCCCCTGAACTGGATGCTCCGGGGTCCCCTGGGCGCGGTGGCCCAACGTCTGGCGCACCTGGGCCGCCGTGATGAACGGCTGGCAAAATTAGAGGGATTGCTGGCTTGGTACCGCGAGCAGCCCTTCCATCTCACAGCGGGATGACCGGCCCGCGCTCCCCGGAACGCGAGCGCTTTTCGCCTTTATTCATGGACTCGATGAACAGCACCCCTCTCATTAATCCTGCGGCAAACCGGGTGGACTTTTACATGGCCTGGGTGGTCCTGATGCTGTTCTTTTTCAGTGCCTTTTCCATTGCGGGAATCAATGCGTCCATCATCTGCCTCTTTGGTCTGATGCTGTACCGCGCCTATCTTAAACTTCCCTATCCCAGGCTTGCTGTCTGGGTCTGGGTCACCTTCCTGTGCCTGCCGGTCTATTACCTGCTCAACGCGTTTTTTCAGGACAACACCCTGGAAATAGTTCAGGCCTTGAAAAGCGAATACCGGATGTTTCTGCCCTTGGCGCTGTTGCCCGCATTGGCGAGTTTGAATTTAACGCGGGGATTTCGCTTACTGGCGGTGATGGCCATTTTGGTGTCTCTGCTGGGGGTCTTCCAATTCTTTTTCGGGTATCCGGGCTGGCTGAATACCAATGGCACCAAGCTGCAATATGCGTTTGGGGACTACTATCGCGCTACGGGAAATTTTTCCACACCGCTCACCTATTCAGGGTATTTGCTGGTGCTGGCACCGTTCTTTTTCATGGTGGGATTATACACCCAAGGCCGTGATCGCAGCCTCTTCCTGATCGCCTCGGTATTGAGCACCCTGGGTGTTGTGCTCTCGCTGAGCCGAAGCGGCTGGATCGGCCTGGTGTTCGCCTCGGCGGTGCTCATGCTGCACTTGCCCCGGTTGCTGCGCATGGTTTTGCTGGGCGGTGGCATTCTCCTGCTGGTGGGAATCCTGGGGGTGGGGCTATGGAAGGGGGAGGCGCTGTACAACAATCCGGATACCCCACTGCTGATCAAACGGCTGATGACCCCTCCCAAGGAAGAACTGCGACTGCTGATTTGGAACAAGCACTGGATGATTGTTCAGGATCATTTCTGGGGCGGTGTGGGGTTTGATAATGACAATGCCCAAATCCCCTACAACAGCCAAATCACGGTGCCTATCGATAAACTGAAGGATTGGGACGCGATCTCCCCGGCGCACAACATGTATCTTCAAGTATGGGCCTACCTGGGATTGCCGGGGCTGCTGGTGTATTTGAGCTTTTGGGCCGGGGTGATGACCTGGACCCTCCGCAAACTCCGGGATAACACTCTGGCACCGCTGCAAACCGGTGTGTTATGGGGGGCCTTGGCCGGCATGGTGGGCAGCCTGGTGGCGGGTTTCTTCGAGAACAACTTCTACGATGCGGAAGTGCAAGCGATGGTGATGATGATGGTGGGTCTGACCTTGTACATAAGCCAGAACAGCACCCCCCACCACGATGCATTCGGTGGGATCGGGAGCCGCTGAGCTGAAATCCCGGGCCCACCCTGCCTCACCCGTCCAGCCCACTCCGGGGCGCCATGCCCAAGCCCCCCCCGCTTAGGGTGTGAGCAAGTGATGGGTCTTCAGGTAGGCACGCAGTTCCTCGCGCGTCATGGCGGGGACCACCGAGGAGTTATAGGGCTGCATCGCGGAGCCCTGGACGATGTTCTCGTAGGTATAGGAGATGGTTTCATACACGGATTTGAACGCGGGCGTTATGACAAAATAGCGCTCCAGTTCAATCGCCCGGCGCGTTTCCTCATCATTCATCAATTCCTCATACAGCTTTTCTCCGGCTTTGGGCCCTACAATTTTTCGTTCAATCTCCTTTGATTTGAACCCATGCCGGGGGGCCAGTTCCTCGATCATCACCTCCGCCAGATCGGCGATCCGAGTCACCGCCATTTTGGTCACAAAGACCTCCCCCCCTATGGCCAGGCTCACGGAGTCCATCACGAGCCGGACGGCCTCCTGCAAGGTCATGATATAGCGCGTCATGCGTGTATCGGTCAGAGTCACCGGCCCTCCCGCGGCGATTTGGCGCATAAACAGGGGGATCACCGATCCCCGGCTGCCCAGCACATTGCCAAAGCGCGTTGAGGCGAAGATGGTGCCGCCTGGCGCACGATGGGCATTGGCCGCCGTGATCAAGCGTTCCCCCATCAACTTGGAGGTTCCCATGACATTGGTGGGGTTCACGGCCTTGTCCGAGGAGGTGAACAGCACCCGCTGCACCCCATGGGTCAGCGCCGCGTCAATCACATTTTGCGTCCCAAGAATATTGGTCAGAATGGGATCGCGCGGGGACTCCTCGCACAGAATGACATGCTTGAGCGCGGCCGCGTGCAGGATCACCGTCACCCCCTCGGTCTGGCGTAACATCGTGTCTTTATCGCGAATATCCCCCAGGAACAGATGAACCGTGGGATGATCCCGGTAGGCTTCCCGCAGGAAGAACAGCTCACTCTCGTTATTGTCCAGCCCCCGGACAGAGCGGGGGTGTTCGGCGACCACCTGCCTCAGCAATTCGCGTCCCACGGTGCCGCAGACACCCGTAATCAGGACGGAGGCGTTTTCCCAGGACCAGGTCATCATTATTCCGTTAGAAGGAAAGTAAATTCGGCCAGACTGGGGCCGCCCAGTGATTCCGGACGGCCCTTCATTGGGCGGCCGTGATCCATACTCGCACAATCTTGACACGATTCGGCCAGGGTGCCGAGAACATATTCCCCCTCAGGGTCGCTTTCGATGCCCGCCCAGCAGCGTGCCCAGGGTCCGCATCACCAGTCCCAGGTCCGTCCAAAGCGTGGCCCGCTCCGCGTAGGCCAGAGACACCCGCAGCTTATGCGGCAGCAGCACTTCCAGGTAGTACCGTTCCGGGTCTGTCTGATTCTGCAACTCCAATTCCTCGTTGATGGATTCCAGGCTCGCAGGATCGGTGATTCCGGGTCTGATCTGCAAAACGCGCCGGAATTCCTCCCGGTACAGGCTCACAAAGCGCCGTACTTCAGGGCGCGGCCCCACCAAACTCATATCGCCCTTAAGCACGTTTAACAATTGGGGCAGTTCATCCAGCTTGGTCCTTCGCAGCACCCGTCCCAGGGGTGTAATGCGGGGGTTGTCCGCGGTGGTAATCTGCAAATCCCCTGCGGAAAGGGAAGGACGCATGGAGCGGAATTTATACAGCACAAAGGGCTTCAGGTACCGTCCAATCCGGATCTGGGTAAAGAATACCGGTCCATCGCCCTGAAGCAGGATCAATAGGGAGATACCGGCAAAAAGAGGCAGGACGAGCAACAGACCGAAAAGCGCTGCTGTAAAATCGAATAGTCGTTTCATTCACCGCCGGGAGTCACGCTAAAGATTGGGGACCTGGAGTGGGTGGATTCACCCCCCGGCCCCATGACAGGGTTCCCCTTGACCGCTGCAATGCCAAGACATCCCTCGGGGGGCACCCATGCGAATGGGCGGCCCGTTGGCGTATTTTTGCCATAGTAGAGCCGTGTAGCAAATAAAAAAAAACGGCGCCCCCAGGGACGCCGTTTCTAAGTCTTTAGATTGCCCTATTGTTCCTGAGCCAACCCGGGTTCCCGACTGTTGAGAATCCCGGGTTGGAATGCCTTGAAGCCCTTAGGGAAGGACCCACTCCACCACCTGAATGACACCAGAGGCGGTAACGGAGCCTTGACCTTTTCCAGAAACGATGACCTTGGCTTCCAAGTCTTTCTTCACCAGAATGCTGTCACCCGGGACCACTTGGCTGCTCCCTACGCAACTTGCATTCTCGGTAAAGGTGAGATCCAAAACGTCAATCTCATCCTTTTCCTTGGAATATTCTTTTTCACTTTTGCTCTTGGACTTCTTGTAATCCTCCTTCTTCTTCATTCCCTCCTCTTCCTTCTTCGCATTCCAATCCCCGCCACGATAGTAGCATTGGGTGGAACCAAAGCTCAGCGTCACCAGGAAGCGGCCGGTTTCACCGGTGTAGGTCAACTCACTGGCCAGCGGAATCCTCAGACGAGCCGGATAGGGCAGATCATATTCCCATTCATCATTATTTTTGGACTCATGATCCTCATCGTCTTCCTTCTTGCTCTTGCTGGACCAGTTGCGCGAGGCCGAGAAGCTCAGCTCGGTCGGCAGACTGGGCTTGGAACTCACCGGTTTCGCGCTGATCCATACACCCGCGCTGACGTTTAACGCGGTGTCATAGGTGAAGGCCGTGTAGTAATACGTCACGCCATTTTGCAAACTCTCGTCCGTATCCACAATGCTCATGGCCTGGCCTGGCATGAAGGTCATCCGGGACAATATGTCGGTGCCCACGCTCACGCCATCAACCACGCTCACCGGAGCGGACCCTTCCGCACGCCGGATAACCACCCGGCTAAAGTCGACATCCGGCGGATTGATCCAGCTCAAGGTCACCTGCTCGTCTCCGGCGACCGCATTGAAGTTGCTCACATTACCCGCCGGGGTCGTATCCGGAACGGGCGGCGGCGGCGGCGGCGGCGGAATGTCCACACGGAAGGACGATTGGGCCGAACCCAGATTGCCCAGCGTATCCCACACTTTCACAACCACGGTGTGGGCGCCGTCACCCAGGTTTGTCAATTGCGTACCGCTGACGGCATCCGGAAGCACTGTCCCATCCACAGAGACTTCCATGCTTCCAATTTCCGTCGCATCCTCAATTTCGAAAAGGAGCGCCACGGTGCGGGTGATATAGGAGTTCCCCTGCACCGGACTGGTGATGGACACTTCCGGGCCCTCGGTATCCACGCTAAATTTAACGCTGGAGGCCGCGGTTACCATCGAGGTGTCTTTCACCTCGACCGTCAGTTTATACGCCCGGTTTTCCTTGAAGGGCCCCACACTCGTTGAACGGGTGTCGCCCGCAGCGGTATTGGTCAGGGCCATGGTTTCCAAAAGAACCCCATCCACCAGGATCCGCGCCTCATCGGCATTGTAAGCCGTAAAGCTCACGGGAATCGCCCCGTTGAAATCATTCTCACTTTTGCTGGGGCTGAGGATGGTCACCGCGGGCAGATCCGCGTTGATCACCACGGTCACAGAAGCCTGCACCGGGGTGAAGCCACCGGCTGAATCCTGGGCCTCAACCGTAATGGTGTACACGCCATCCACCGGGAAGTTCAGGGTTTCCTCGTAAGTGCGCGATTCGGCGTGAACCGGGGAAATCACCCGGGGACTGCCCTGTGGCACACCATTGATGGAAAGCACCACTTGCGCGGTGTCATGCGTCCGGTAATGCAAGGAGATCGTGCGCATGGAGAACGTATTCACCTGGGCCGGATCCGGTTTGGTGATTTCGATAAAGGGCGAAATCGCGTTCACCGTAAAGGTGGCATAGGCGATGCCCGTCCAGCCAAATGCATCCGTGGCCGCGACCACCACCGTATTCAAGCCTTCCTGCAAGGGTGCGCCATTGGCGTAATGCAGGGTGCCCTCCAGCGAGGTTGCGCTGGGCGTCATCCCGGTCACATCCTGATAGGTTCCGGGATACACGTACACGGCCACTTTGGAGTTGGTTTCCTGCCCAAAATGCAGGTCCGAAATAATGGCGCTTAGGGTCGGAGAATCCGTGGAGATCGTGCTGTTATTCGCCGGACTGGTGATGGACACCACGGGGGCGGTCAGGTCAATGGTAAACACCCAGCTTGCCGAACTTGTGTTGCCCACCTCATCGGTAACCGTAATGGTCACCAGATAGGTGCCTTCGCCGACATTGAGGGTGGTCGAAATATTGTTAATGGGCTGATCCGGGGGCAGAACAATGGGTACCGTGCTGATTATCGTGCCCGTGTTATCCAAGGTGCTCAAAGTTGCCGACACCGTTTTGATCGGCGACTGGGTGTCGGTGGCGGTGTAGACCAACGGAATCTGGTTGGTATTGGTCTCAACAAAAGGCTGTTCCACGCTCACCGCAGGGGCGCTGGCGTCCAGCGTAAAGGCGACTTGGGACAGGGTGGAATTCTGGCACCCATCCGCAGCCGACAGGTTGATCGCATACGAACCGCTGTTCAGAGTCCCCAACGAAATCGTGTTGGTCTTGCCTGCTTCCACTGAAATCGTCTTCTCGGAAATCACGGAAGCACCATTCATCACCGTGATGGTGACGGCGCCGCTCTCGGTGGAAACAAACACCAATTGCGGCGTGCTGGCGACCGTGCTCAAATCCGTTGGGCTGCTGATGGTGACCACGGGGGGGGTGGTATCCACCACAAAGGTGCCGACTTTGGTTGTGGAATTGCCTGCCGAGTCCTTAACCGTTACGGAAACCTCATGCGACCCATCGCTCACCGAGGGCAAAGTTTCCCCGTTGAGCGTCTTCACCACGGCCCCATCCTGCAGGACGGTGACCTCGCCTTCCTCATCCGTGGAATACACCAGGGGAATTCCACTTTGGCATATGGGCGCCGAGGAGGTGGTCAAATTCACGTCGGGATACTTTGTATCCGTCCCAAACGCCACGTTGACCGTGACCTGTGGATTCAGTTTTTTATCCAAAACGATAAATTCCAGGGTATGCCCACCATCCTTCATTTCGGGCAGGGCTTTACCACTGGTCATGGCGGTGATTTCGGTGACGTTGATCTGCTCATTGTTCTCAACGTCGGCAACATTCCCTCTCAAATAATCATCGGGAACGGATTTGCCCTCCGCATCGACCACGGTATATTTCAAATCCGGATTGCTGCGGTTGTACAGGCCTTTCAGGGCCGGACTGTGAATCGTCACCGTGATGTTTTCCCATTGGGTACTTTCAACAGGTTTCTTTTCCTCGGCAACAGGGGTCGGCTCCTCCTGGGGAACATCCTGACAGGCCGCTAGCAATACCAACGCCGACACTCCCAGGAATATCCCCAGAGCTTGCCGCGTTTGGATAAACACATTGTGAAAAATCGATTTGAATCGTGTGCTTGTCTTCATGGTAGGCCCCCCGGCCTTTGAATTCGATTTCGGGTTAAAGGTATTTGGCTATTGCCTGTCTGGTGAATTCAGGCGCCCATACCCATCGTCCTTTGCCGCCCATCCAGGCGACAGCGTTAATGCAATATAAATAGACTCAGAAACAGCGCCTTATCCAAGAGGGTCTTCCTGGGAGGTTGTGGTTCTGTTTCCCACGGGATTTGACCCCTCAGTCAAACCGCTATTTTCTTGGTAAGGATTAGACTACTTTATCTGATGGTTGTCAATACTGTTGCAATGGGTTTTCTGAAATACAGTGAAAAATACCCGTACATGACTGATTTTACATAATAAAATTATCCGGATACTGATGACAGTTATCGATAATCTTTTCTATTTAAACCCTGATACCTCCTATTTCCTGGAAATGAGAGGGGCCTTTTAAAAAGCGGCACTCCCCCGGTTTCACCCCCCGGCTCTCCCATCACCCATAGCGTTTTGTAACCTTGGAAATACGAAACCCCTGAACCGCTTGGCGGGTCTTTCAAGTAACCCAAATTTTCCGATTCCCGTTCACCCGTTCAGACCCTGCGTACCCCCAAGGGAATATCAGAATCAGGCTCCCTTTTTTATGGAAATAACTCGGCTTTTCATGCTATTTGACCCTTCAAGTTGAGATTTCCTGTTTTCATAGCCCCGTTGGACCGGATATAGTTTCCTGTATTGATCTATTCTGGCGGCACACACCTCCACCTGAGGCTCATTTTCAATGCCCGAATCCCTGTTTTTAAAGGACCTGGTGGTGATTAGCCTCGCCGCCGTGGTGGTGGTCGGTCTGGTCCAGCGTATCGGACTGCCCGCCATCGCCGGGCTCATCATAGCCGGCATTATTATCGGCCCGAACACCCTGGGGCTGATCGGAGATCCCCATCAGGTGGAGGTGTTGGCGGAGGTGGGGGTGGTGCTGTTGCTGTTCGGTATCGGTCTGGAATTGTCGCTGGATCGTCTGAGCCGGTTGTGGCGCCTGATCCTCCTCGGCGGCACCTTGCAAATGGGGCTTACCGGCGCCCTGGTGCTGGCGTTGGCGGTTCCCCTGGGCATGGCTCTGCCCACCGCGGTGTTCCTGGCGTTTCTGGTGTCCATCTCCAGCACGGCCATTGTGCTGCGCTCGCTCCAGGCCCGCATGGAACTGGAAACCCCCCACGGCATGCTCATCATGGGGGTGCTGGTGTATCAGGATCTGGCCGTGGTGCCCATGGTGCTGCTGCTGCCGCTGTTGTCCGGGGGCATGGGCTCGCCAATGGAATTGTCCTTATCCCTGCTGACCGCGGTGGGGGTGCTGGCCGGCGTGCTGATGGCGTCTCTGATCCTGGTGCCCCGCGCCCTGGCCCTGGTCGCCGCCACCCGGCAGCGCAATTTATTTGTGATGGCCGTGTTTGTGGTGTGCATGGGCACCGCCTGGACGGTTTCACAGGCCGGCATATCGCTGGCCCTGGGGGCGTTCCTGGCCGGACTGGTGGTCTCCGGCAGCGAATACCGCACCCAGGCCCTCTCCGATATCATTCCCGTGCGCGAGGTGCTCACCAGCGTGTTCTTTGTGTCGATCGGGATGTTGTTGGACCCGTGGCTGCTGTGGGAACGCGCCCTGCCCATCCTCGTCTTGCTGGGACTGGTGCTGGCCGGGAAGTTTTTGGCGATGTTCCTGACCGCGGCACTGATGCGTCTTCCCTTGCGCGTGGCGGTGCTCTCCGCCGGGGCCTTGGCGCAGGTGGGGGAATTCGCCTTTGTCCTCTCCCACACCCCCGACGGGCGGGCACTGCTGGTAGAACCGCTGGGCGGAGACCTCACCGCCGCCATCATTCTCTCCATGACCCTCACCCCCCTGCTGCTCACCGCCAGCCCACACCTGGCTGCCGGCGTGGCCCGGATCCGCGTGATCACCCGCTTGATGCATGTCGTTTCCGCCGCGGAATCCGTTGAGATCGGACGCCATCTGAAAGCCCACGTCATTATCGCCGGCGGAGGCATCACCGGCTTGGAACTCGCCAAGTCGCTACAAAGCAATGAGGTGCCCTATATCCTGGTGGATATGAACATGGAAAACATCCGGCTGGCCCGCACCGCCGGACACCGCATCGTGTTTGGCGACGCCAGCAATGCCGAAGTGCTGGAGCATCTGGGCATCCATCACGCCCGCGAACTGGTGATCGCCATCAACGACCCCAACGCCGTGATCGCCACGGTGCGCGTGGCCCGGCAAATGGCCTCGGGACTGCATATCGTGGCGCGCACACGGTATCTCGGGGATGTCCCCTATATCCGCGCTGCCGGAGCCGATACCATCATTCCCGCCGAACTGGAATCGGCGGTGTCCGTTTCCGAGTTTGTGCTCCTGAGGCATGGCATTTCCGAGGAAGCCGTGGAAAGGCATATCTCGAATATCCGCTCCCGCTACGGGGAAAACCGGCCGTAGGGCGTTTGTCCTCCTCCAAGGGCGCCGCAGAACCGGCACCTTCGCAGGGATTGCCTAAGGTGTGGTCAGGGAGGTCTTTAGAAAAACAAAAAGCACACCCCCTTGCTCAGCCCTTCTAAAGCGCTGCGCCGCCCGCTTGCATGAACCGATGAAGCCACAGGATGGATAGGCCGTCTCCATCCCCATTGATATTTTTGCTTTCCACCGGCAGGCTTCAGTCACGCCTAGCATACCCGTAAAAACCGGGGCGCCCCGGACCAAACCCCTAAGCCGTTCGGATAACCACTATTCACGCTCCTGCCACCGAATCCAGGGTCGCCATGCCCCCACACATCACCCCCCATCCGCACCGAATCACCAAAACGGAACGCAGCGCCCTCAAGGGGCACCGCCCCGCCGCCCTGTGGTTCACCGGCCTTTCCGGCAGCGGCAAATCCACCATTGCCAACGCGGTGGAACAGCGCCTGGTTGAACATCACCGCGCCCACACCTATCTGCTGGATGGAGACAATCTGCGCACCGGGCTGAACCGGGATTTGGGATTCGGCGAGGAGGCCCGGCGGGAGAACATCCGGCGTTTCGGGGCGGTGGCGCGGCTATTTGTGGATTCGGGACTCATCGTCCTTGCCGCGCTGATCTCCCCGTTCCAGCAGGAACGCGACTCGGTGCGGGCCCTGTTCGCCCCTGGGGAGTTCATCGAAGTATTCGTGGATTGCCCCCTGGATCTGTGCGAAACCCGGGATCCCAAGGGGCTCTATCAAAAAGCCCGGACAGGCGAAATTCCCCAGTTCACCGGCATCAGTTCCCCCTATGAGCGTCCACAGCATCCCGAGGTGATCCTGGACAGCGGGGCCTTGACAGTGGATACCTGTGCCGATGTTGTGCTAGCATTTCTCCTCGAACAGGGTCTGCTGAACCCAAAACGCTAACGTTGCACTCGCGGGGACGGAGCATTACCCCCCGGGAACTGTGCCGGGGAGCCCATACCCCATGGCTTCAAGGCCCGGCGCCACCGGAGCCCTGAACCGAAGTCCCTAAGACCCGAAGCATCCGGCCGGCGTCGCTGGCAAAAACCCCACGGAGTTTCATGGATCACCTGGACGAACTGGAAGGCATCAGCATCCATATCCTGAGGGAAGCCTACGCCAGCTTCAAAAGACTGGGCATGCTCTGGTCCATTGGCAAGGACAGCACGGTCATGCTGTGGCTGGCGCGCAAGGCCTTTTTCGGCCATGTGCCCTTCCCCCTCATACACATCGATACCCACTTTAAGATTCCGGAGATGATCGCCTACCGGGATCAACTGGTGCGCCAGTGGAATCTGAATATGATCGTGGGGGAAAACGCTGAGGCCCTGGCGGACAAACAGACTTACCCTGACGGTGCCGTGGACCGCATCACCTGCTGCCGGCTGTTGAAGACCGAGGCTCTGCGCAATACCCTCTCCGGCACCGCCCCCCGCCTTCGCTTCAATCACACCGTTGACCGCTACGAGAAGGACACCAGCACCGAGCCGTTCACGGGCATCATCGCCGGGGTGCGGGCGGACGAGGAGGGCTCCCGTTCCAAGGAGCGCTACTTCTCCCCCCGGGATAAGGAGAATACGTGGGACGTGGGCGAACAGCCCCCGGAGTTCTGGAATCAGTACAAGCTGGACTTTGCCCCGGGCACGCACCTGCGGATCCATCCTCTGCTGGACTGGACCGAGTTGAACATCTGGGAATACATCCAGCGCGAAGGCATCCCCACGGTCTCGCTGTATTACAATCAGGGCGAGGGGAAGCGGTATCGCTCCCTGGGCTGCCAGCCCTGCACCACCCCCATCGCCTCCGCCTCCCGCACCGTGGCGGAGATCATCGAGGAACTGCGGTCCGGTCAGTTGTCCAACATTGCAGAGCGCAGCGGACGCGCACAGGACAAGGACGGCGGCGGCGGCCTGGAGAAGCTCCGCCGGGAAGGATACATGTAATGCCCCGAACAACCGCCCCCACACCCGCTGCGATCCCGATGGAAGCCTCGCACGAAAAAATGAACATCGTCATCGTTGGGCATGTGGACCACGGCAAGAGCACCCTGGTGGGCCGCCTGCTCGCCGATACCGGCTCCCTGCCCGAGGGCAAACTGGAGGCGGTCCGGGAGAACTGTCGGCTCAACGCCAAGCCTTTCGAATACGCCTTTCTCATCGATGCCCTGTCCGACGAGCAGTCTCAGGGCATCACCATAGATGCGGCGCGGGTGTTCTTCAAGTCCCGCAAGCGCCACTACATCCTCATCGATGCCCCGGGACACATCGAGTTTCTCAAGAACATGGTCACCGGGGCCTCCCGCGCCGAATCGGCCCTGCTGGTGATCGATGCCAAGGATGGCATTCAGGAGAATTCCCGGCGCCATGGGTACCTGCTCGGATTGCTGGGAGTGCGCCATGTGGCGGTGGTGGTGAACAAGATGGACCTGGTGGATTTCAGCCAGGCGGTGTTTGACGCCATCCGCGCCGAGTTCACGGAATTTCTGCAGGAGACCGGGGTCACCCCCGCCGCCTTCATTCCCGTGAGCGGCATGACCGGGGATAACGTGGCGGGTTCCGGAAGCCGCATGCCCTGGCACACCGGCGGCACCATCCTGGAGGCTCTGGATGCGTTCCAGAAGGAGCCCCCGCTGGACGATCAACCCTTCCGCATGCCCGTGCAGGACGTGTACAAGTTCACCCAGTTCAGAGACGACCGGCGCATTGTGGCGGGGACCCTGCTCGGTGGTCGGCTGCGGCCCGGACAGGAGGTGGTGTTTCTCCCCTCCGGCAAGAAATCCCAGGTGAACAGTCTGGAAGTTTTTAATGCGCCGACACCGGCGGTGGTGAGCGCGGGACAGACCGTGGGATTCACCCTCCGCGAGCAGATCTATGTGCAGCGGGGTGAAATTGCCAGTCTGACCGGTGAGCCCCCGCCCAAGGTGTCCTCGCGCATCCGGATCAGCCTGTTTTGGCTGGGGCGGCGGCCCATGCAGCTCCGCAAGGAGTATGTGCTGCGGCTGGGCACGGCCCGCGTCAAGGCACGCCTGGAAGCGGTGAACCGCGTCATGGATGCCTCCAGTCTGGCCACCCAGGAGAACAAAGGCCGGGTGGAGCGGCACGACGTGGCCGAATGCGTGCTTTCCCTGGGCAAGGCTCTGGCCTTCGATCTTGCGACCGAGAACAAAAGCACCAGCCGCTTTGTGATCGTGGACGAATACGAAATTTGCGGCGGCGGCATCATTCTCGAAGCCCTGCCGGACGCCCAGAAGTGGGTGCGGGACAAGGTCATCCTGCGCAACTATAAGTGGGAGCCCGGGCTGATTTCCATGGAAACCCGCCAGGAGCGCTATAGCCAGCGGCCAGCCCTGATCATCGTCACCGGGGCCAAGGAGGCGGAGAAAAAACGGATCGCCAAGGAACTGGAGTCCACCCTTTTCACCATTGGACGCCTGGTGTATTACCTGGGCATCGGCAGTGTGCTCTATGGGGTGGATGCGGACATCCGCTCCGCCTCGGGCGAGTCGGGCCATGCCGAGCAGATTCGGCGCCTCGGGGAAATCGCGCATATTCTGCTCGATGCCGGGGTCATCCTGATCCTGACCATGGTGGATATGACCGCCGAGGACCTGGAGGTGCTGCGCACGGTGGTGAACCCGGACCTCATCGAAACCGTGCTGGTGGGGGACCACGCTCTTCCCGGCGTCTCCTACACCCTGCAAGTGATGGGAGGCACCCAGGTGGCCGACTCTGTCCGCGAGATCAAAACCGTGCTTCAGGACCGGGGTATTCTTTACAGGTAACCCCTGCTCACTCCACCGCGAGAACCATCTCCACCTCCGTGGCCACGCCCCGGGGCAGGGCGTTATTGCCCACAGCGGCGCGGGCATGCTTGCCCTTATCCCCGAAAATTTCCACGATCACATCGGAGGCTCCGTTGATCACCTGGGGCTGCTGCGTGAAGTCGTCCGGGCATTGCACAAATCCGCCCACGCGCACAATGCGGCGCACTTTATCCAGGGTTCCCAGGGCGGCACGGGCCTGCGCCAGGCAATTCAGCGCGCACAATCGCGCCGATTGGTATCCCTGCTCCACGGTCAGTTCCCGCCCCACCTTTCCCAGATGCTCCAGTTTGCCCTCCACCGTGAACGGCAGTTGTCCGGCGATGAACAGCAGCTTGCCTTCCAGCACAAAGGGGACGTAATTGGCGGCGGGGGCGGCGGCGGCGGGGAGGGTGATCCCCAGTTCCTTCAGGCGTTGCTCTATGTTCATGATGCTCCTCTGATCCAGTGAACCGATGACCGGACGTTTCCTCATTCACTCTGATTTAAAAGATATAAATTCTTTAGTAATAATTTGATCTGTTGGCTCTCAGGCGGAAATATGCTACCCATTTTTTTGAATCCTGACGCCGCAACGGTTCGCTTTGCCTGTCCGTCCGTTGGGATGCGTTCCCACGTTCGCAGCCCGCGCCGCTTTTGGCAATTGGCAATCATATTTCCCGGAGCAAACCCTCATGCGATACCCCCAAGATGCCTCAATATCCCAACCTACACTGGACCGTAGAACCCTGCTCAAGACCACCGGTCTCGCTGCCGCCGGCTATGCCCTGTCGGTGCAGCCCATTCGGGCGGAGGCCATCTCCACCCCGGATGCGGGCTTGAAAACCCAGGACCTCACGGTGGATCGCGCCGGAGCCAATATTCCGGTGTATCTGGCCATGCCCGAAACACCCGGCAAGTACCCCACCGTCATCGTGATCCACGAAATCTTTGGCCAGCACGAATACCTGCGGGATGTGGCCCGGCGCTTCGCGAAGGAAGGCTTTGTCGCTGCGGCGCCGGAACTGTATTTCCGTACTGGGGGTACCAAGCACCTGAAAAGCATGGACGAAATCCGGCCTATCGTGAACGCCACCCCGGACCGCCAGGTCCTGGATGACCTGGGGGCCATAACCAAGTACCTGAAATCCCTGCCGCAATCCAATGGCAATGTGGGCGTCACCGGTTTTTGCTGGGGAGGAGGCGTTACCTGGCTGCTGGTGGCCGACAACCCGGAGATCAAGGCTGGAGTGGCCTGGTATGGCCGCCTCGCCAATTGGGGCAAGGGCGATCTGCACCCCAAGAACCCCATGGACCTGGTGGACCAGATCAAGGCTCCCGTGCTGGGTCTCTACGGCGCCATGGACAGCGGCATACCCGTCATGGATGTGGAAGAAATGGGCGAAGCCCTGAAAAAGAGGGGCGTGACCAATGAAATGGTCATTTATCCGGGTGCCCAGCACGCCTTCCACGCCGACTACCGCCCCAGCTACCACGAGGCCTCGGCCAAGGACGGCTGGAAGCGCGCCGTGGCTTGGTTCAAGAAGCACCTAGGCTGAAACCGGCACCCCTCCTGGCCGCCCTACCCGGTAAGGCAAGGGCGGCCATTCCCTGCCGAATGGGCCTTGCCGCCCGGCTATCTCACGGGCAGCGTCTGCGCATAGGCCAGCACATCCACTTGTTGCTCCACCGGAGCGCCCAACAGAGAGGGAGCCTCCTTCCCCGGTTGCCCAAACCGGATCTTATGCAGGGTCTTCCAGGGATCCTCCACAGCGATGGCGCCCAAAGATCGGGACTGTGCCTCCTCGCCCAGTTTCAACTTTTTCCCATCGTCCCCGTGACATGAGGTGCAATGCTTTTGATAGAGCGCCTTGCCCGCCCCCGAATCGCCCTTGGCCTTTTTCGATCCCCGGTCAATATGGTCCCGCATTTCCAACTGACCTTTCATTAAGAACGCCACCAGGGGCTTCAGTTCCTGATCGGATAGAATTTCCCCGTACCGGTGGTTTGTGTTTTTCAGATTGTTCAACACGCTGAGTTCGCTAACGTTAATAGCGTTTTGAATCCCTGGGAATCCGCTAAAGTGATTGCCGGAGGAATAGTCAGGTTCCTTTCCCAGGTAATCCCAGCCATGGCATTCTTTGCAGCGCCATGAGTCTGCACCTTGGGCTTTTCCTCCCGAGCTCGAATAAGCGAATTTGGTGGATTTCGGAGCCTCCTTGCCCAGGGTGATAAACCAGTTGTCATACATCAGACCGCCCTGGACAATCATCGCCAGTTCCGCCTTCCTGGCCGCATCCATCTCGCGGGTACAGGCGGAGAGCGCGAACAGCGCCATGGCTGTCAGGATGGTCAAACGCGTCATTAACACGGGTCTGTTCATGGGGCCACCTCCTCCATTGGGCTAGGGTTGAGAGGGTAGGTCCGAAAGACTCCCCCCTGAGCCTCATGCCTTTTCACCCCGTTTCATCCGCGGAATTCAAAGTCTCCCGGACTTCCTCAGGATCGCGATATTCCGTTCTATCGTGAAGCGTTTTGCTTCCCTCCACCTGTTAATAACCGGAGGCGCTGGATGAATACGGATGGATCGCATCCACACACCGGATGCCGCGCCGAGGGTCAAATTTTATTAGGAGATTGATCTTTATTACATTATAAGGCGCAATTGAAGGAATCGGAAGGATTATAAACCGGGGCGGCCCCTAGGCAGCGGACCCCTCTGCAGCAGGCGCGGCGGCTCGCCTGCCTGGGAAGGCGCGGCCCCTCCCGGAGGCGGAAGCGGGCA
>Ga0224495_10000807_pt1 | contig 23798 bp, 22 predicted proteins | sample SF_Jul11_sed_USG_FD_168128 | JGI IMG/M metagenome (GOLD analysis project Ga0224495, IMG submission 168128) | Sediment microbial communities from San Francisco Bay, California, United States - SF_Jul11_sed_USGS_4_1 | ecosystem: Environmental > Aquatic > Marine > Sediment | place: USA: California...
TTGTATCGCTTTCCTGTTGCCGCCATTTCTTGTACTCCTTCTTCGAGTGGTTGAGAATTTTAACTCTCACTTCTCGTGGTACAAAAGATGACCTCAGTTCAAAATAGCGCCCACGGAGTTTGCCCTCCGTTACAGGGCTACAAGTTCATTGACAGTGGAAAATAACGCTGCGGACTAACATTCAAACTGGCCACAAAACCAGGGGCCGATCAAATGCAATCATAGATTCCGCGACCTTGACAATAAATATTAGAAGCATTCAAACGAATTACTCCTTGATTCCCACTCTTGTTGACCTTGTATCCTTTCAACCACCGACATTGATAGCAACAGACTTTAACCGTGGCTTCTTCGCATATACAAGGATCCTACCTCCGGTTTCTCAGGCCGATGTCGGTCACAATATCGTCATTGACGTCACTTCATTGATGGCGGAAGCGCAGTTTAGGGGACTTCCAGACTTCCAAGTCCGCATATTGAACGATTTTGGGACGAGTCATGGGCTGATTGAAATAAACGACACGACGGGAATAGATAGACCATCTCTAGCACCGCTACTAACCGTCACCTATCATTAGCTTCAGCGTTACGTCCATTTTGGAAGTTCCAGCAGTTAGTATAGTCCGCTGTTGGGACAAAGCGGCAGCCTACTCCCCAATATCCACTACCGCTCTGCTGCCGCCCGCGAACGTCAGCAACTGGCAGGAAGCACTCATAAGTTTATGTTACCCCAAAGCGGCCATAGGTTGTGAATGACCCATAGCGCGCGAGGGAGAGACTGACTGGAGGTCAGCCGCAAACCCGTTGGTTATATCTCGGCTTGCTCGGAAATCTTCAGTGCATTGTCAACTTCAATTCCAAGGTAACGCACGGTTCTTTCCAACTTCGAGTGGCCCCGCAACAGTTGTACTGCTTGCAAGTTTCTGGTTCGCCGGTAAATCACCGTAGCCTTGGTTCGGCGCATCGTATGCGTGCCATATGCGGTGGAATCAAGACCAATAGCAGCGACCCATCGATGAACGATCCTGGCATATTGCCGTGTTGAAACTTGCGGGGAGTTTTGCAAATGACTGGGGAACAAGTGCTGTTCGGACTTCAGATTGGCCTTGGCAATCCAAGCGGATAGCGCATTTCTGGTATCTTCCGTCAGTTCAAACTGGACTGGCCTCTGCGTCTTACTTTGAACGATTATCGCCCGGTTTAACATCTGGTTGCCGTGAGCAACGTCCCGGACCCGTAAATTGACCAGATCACAGCCCCGCAGTTTCCTATCGATGGCCAAGTTGAACATTGCCAGGTCACGGATACCTTTGCCAAGTTGCAGATGGATACGAATGGCCCAGATGTCCTTAAGCTTCAGTGGGGTTTCTGCCCGATCAGCTTGCCTTTATTCCTGGGTTCGTGGGATTGAGGGATTTCCATTTCAGACTCCTTGTTGATTGAACAGAATCTGATTCTGCGGTTTGGTTTCTCTGCTATAGACATCGGCTTTGGATTATCCTTGCGCTATGAGTGCTCCACGTCAAAAGGAAACATTCGCTCCAGTCCGTACGATTAAAGCATATACTGAAGTACAAAATTAAGGAGTTTCCTATGAATCCATCGCTTGCCAAAACATGCACGCCTTGCTTATTTTTGATTGAACTAACCGGTGGGTCCGTCTAATAACTTCCAGGTGTCACAACACAGGAATCCTTGCCATGCAAATGAGAGTCTACAACGCGCAGAAGCCCCTCAAGGAAAAGTATAAGCAGGATTCGTATCTTGCTATGGTCGTCGACCATGCCAAGACATCGGGAGAAATCGCCTCGGATCCATTCCATTCCAAGGTCGAGCCGATGGATGGTTGCGGCATAACTATCCCGGTTGGTGTCCATGCAGCTGTAGGTGGGCTCCACGACGCTCCCACCCCGGGTGACCTGCTATGTGCTGCGCTCGCTGCCTGCCAAGACTCAGCAGTGCGGATGGTTGCAAACATTCTCGGGGTCGAGCTGCTTGAGCTTGAAGTCCGAGTCAACGCTGCAGTGGACGTACGCGGCACAATGGCAATGGATCCAGCGGTGCCAGTAGGTTTCCAATCAATGACATGCGATGTGAGGCTGAAGGCCAAGGATGGCACTTCGACCGACCTATTGCGGAAGCTTCAAATCGCGGCCGAGCGGTGCTGCGTAGTGCAGCAAACGCTTAGGTCTCCTCCGCCGGTCAAGACGAGTTTTACGTTCTAGCTGGCCGGCCTTCAGGATGACGCCAAATCTTTATTCCAACGGACCGCACAGTTATGTTGGCAGAAATTGTCTGTCTGCTCGCGGCAAGGCCGCGTGCCACAGCTAAACTAACGGAGGTTGAATATGCTTTTTCCAATGTTTTTGATGGTGTTGTTAACTTTTATTGTTGGCATAATCACCATGAAATGTAGGCTTGAAAGTTTTAGGAGTGGATCTGTTCGCCCCAAGTACTTCAAGCTTATGGAAGGACAGGAGGTGCCGGAATTTTTTAAAACAACCACCAAGTGTTTTAGCAATATGTTTGAAGTCCCTTTGCTTTTCTATGCGGGCTGTTTACTTTATATTAGTTTGAATATTGAAAGTTTGATCGGGATCTTGCTTGCATGGCTTTTTGTTCTAATGAGATATATTCAGGCATATGTACATTTAACCTACAACAATGTAATACATCGTATGCTATCTTTTTGGTTTGCATTTCTCAGTACGATGGGGCTGTGGATGAATTTACTTTACCTACAAATATAACAAGTCATTCAGGTGTGATCTCCACTTCGTTGCTGTCGTTTTCAAGAAAAGTGAAGTGTCTCTATTGGTCGATTCTGATGAAAAACTCTTGGTGATTGCTATATAACCACCTCATCAAATACTCTGACCTCATTGGAAGCTCGACAATCGACCAACGTAACTCTGGTAGGGGTTTGATTACCCCAAAAAGTTTGCTCAAAAGGGTGGCGAAAGAGTTTTTCAACAGAATGGGTCGGGAACACTCAGTCAGGTTCAGTTAAAGCAGCCGTTTGTGATGATTTACACGCCGACGATCGGTGGCGATGCTATACCCGAAATTGGTTCATCTGGATAACACCGGCAGCAATTGGCCGAAGAGAAGACGGTTTTGGCATGCAACTTGAGCATCTATAGGACAAACACCGAAGGAAAATCACCACATAATCCTATTTAATAAATAGGCAATAACCGATACCAAATCCACGCTGAATGGAGTAGCTTGCGCGAGAAACAAGCTGTCATTGATGCAAGTGAATTGGAATTCTTACAACATGCGTTCGGCAAGGAACTTGTATTCAATTCGTTTGGTTATGAGGAGTGTGCGAAATGTTTACCTTACGATTTGCGTTACTGGTTTCCTGGCTAATGGCTTTTGCAACTAATGCGTTTGCAGCAGACTTTCCGAAAGCACCTGCAAATCAAAAAGAAGCGGAAGCCGAAGGACTTCAAAGAGTGAGTTTGGAAGAACTCAAGAAATTCATTCCGGGAATCATAAAGAACAAGGGATTCAAGGGGGGTAAGCATACGTTGACCTTCAAGCCTGACGGCTCAGTCGATAGGACGGGTTTCGGAGCGAAAGAACAGACAGGGAAATGGAATTTTGATGGAGAGAAGAACGCCTTATGTCTCGCATTTCAAGAAAAGAAGGGTTACAAAAAGACTTGTTTAGCCGTGTTCCGCGCGAAGGATGGAGTTAACTTTTTTGATTATGACGTGGAAAATGGGTTTTTCGCACACGTATGGCATCCCGGAGATTAATAACATCTGTATGTTTGTTCAACAGCGGAATCTTTTGCTTCCACTTCTTTCTTTTGAATGGAGTTATGAAGTTCCGGTGTGTGTTACGGATAGTTCGGTCGATGCAACACTTGGCAATCTACTACTATCGGGAGGCAAAATATCAGAATTAGGAGTGTTGCACGGCTTTACTTTTTCTGGCTTTGCAGGCATCAAATGTCAGTTCATCTTTCTCCGGAAAGTATTTGTTGAGAAATAAAGGCCGGTGCTTACCCGTTTGACAGTAGGGCCAAAAATATGACAAGCTTTGTTCATGTTTGTCACAGTTAAACAATTTATTGCGGTGCTCATGGCTATTTGGCTGCCACTGTTCAGCGGCAGCGCGCTGGCTGCTACTATCCCGATGCAGATAACGAATGGTGACTGCCACCCAGTTGTTGTGCTAGCCAATGAGCATGTCTTGCATCACGCTACCCAGCACGATGACCATGCTGCATCCAGTCCGGGCCATGCAACCGGACAGCAGGATCATCAAAACTCCTCCTGCAAGGATTGCAGTGTCTGTCATTTTGCCTGTAGCGGATACCTGGTGACCGCTGCAATCGACGCATCGGATATCCTGATTTCTTCGCAGAAATACCATGCCTCCCCGGTATTGTTCCAGTCATACAGTTCAGCTCCGCTCGATCCTCCCCCTCTCTCCCGCGTTTAACGCGGGACAAGTGTTTTCGTAATTTCCTGCCTGGCTGATTTGGCAGGTATAGAATCCTCTTTCCGTCGTCCCGCAGATTCACTGCGCCTGTAAACTTATTGCTTGTTATTGATCCGGAAGATTCAGGTCCGGCAATGAGCCGACGCATCAAATATTTTTGGCATCACAAAATTACCCAAGGAGATCAGATATGAAACATATTATTTCAACCAGCTTGTTGTTTGCTGCACTCGTCAATTCCGGTATCGCAATGGCAGCCGAACCCGGCAAGGCGATGAATCATTCCGAGATGTCGGGTATGAGTGCAACGTCCGCCAAGGCGCACAAAGCACATGGAGTGGTGAACAAGGTAGATATGCAGCACAACACCATCAACCTGACCCACGGCCCGATCAAATCGCTGGGCTGGTCAGGCATGACCATGGATTTTTCGGTTAAGGATGCAGCGATCATGAAGCATGTCAAGGCCGGACAAAAGGTGGATTTCGAAGTGGTGAACGAAGGCCCGGGGAAATATTTCGTTACCCGCATCACTCCGGCCAAATAAACATGAAAGCCCGGATGCGGCAGCCATTGGCATCAAACCGGCTGCCGCGCCACACTGAGGTGATCGAAACATGAATCGCATTCACAGAATTTCAGCCTGTGCATTGCTGGCAGCGATTTCATCGTTGCAGCCGGCCTTTGCGGGAGACAAATCCCAGGCTGACGAACACGGCGGCACGCAAGTAATGCCGCATGAGGAAGAGCCCCCGCTTGGTACGCTAAGCCTGGAAGATGCCGTCAAGCTCGCTTTGTCTGGAAACCCGGGTTTGGCGTCACAGCAAGCCCGTGCCCGGGCTTTGGCCGATGTGCCATCGCAGGTGGGCACGCTGCCCGATCCGACACTGACGCTGGGTGTGCTCAGCGTTCCGACTGACACTTATTCGATGACCCAGGAAGCGATGACACAGAAGCAGGTTGGGATCGGGGTGACGCTGCCCTTTCCCGGCAAGCTGGGGTTGCGCGCACAAGTGGCAGACTTGGAAGCCGGCACGGCCGAACACGACGTGGCGGAAAGGCGTCTCGCATTGACCAGCAGCGTGCGCACGATCTGGTGGAACCTGTTCTATCTTGACCGGGCGTTGTCACTGGTTCAGCGCAACCGTACCCTGCTGAGAAGTTTCGCAAGGGTTGCCGAGACAAAGTACAAGACCGGGCAGGGGATGCAATCCGATGTGTTGCTGGCACAGGTGGAACTTTCAAAATTGATGGATATGGAAATCGCGTTGCGCGCATCCCGTCGCAGCCAGTCGGCGGCACTGAATGCGCTGCTTGGCCGTACCGCTGGAGGTGAGATCATGCTTCCGGAACAAACCAATGAAGAACTGCCGCCAATTTCCGACAGCGCTATCCTGATCAAGCAAGCCCAACAGGGCAGGCCGCTGATCGTCGCGCGGCGCAAGATGCTGGAAGCGGCACAGGCACGCACTCAACTCGCCGAAAAGGACTATTACCCCGACCTGCGGCTCGGTGCATCCTACGGTTTTCGCAACGGCACTAATCCGAACGGAAGCGCCCGCGCCGATCTGGCCAGCATCACGCTCAACCTGAACCTTCCGATCTTCGCCGGCAGTCGCCAGGGCAAGGCAGTAGATCAGCGCCGCGCCGAGGTTCAGAAGGAGCTGTACGGTTTGCAGGACGCGTCGGTGCAGGTGGGTGCGGAAACGGAGCAGGCGATCGCGGATTATCTGGCTGCGCGCGAGCAGGCATCTTTGTTCAAGAGCGGGATCATTCCCCAGGCCAGCCAGACAGCATCCTCGATGTTTGCGGCTTACCAGGTGAACAAGGTGGATTTCTTCAACCTGGTGCGCGCGCAGATCAACCTCTACAACTACGAAACGCAATACTGGAAAGCACTGAGTTCCGGATGGCAGGCATGGGCACGACTGGAAGCCACAGTCGGCATGCCGATAGAAAAAATAAATCTGCAGGATGCTGCCGACCAATCGAACAAGGAAAAGGTTCATGAGTAAGAATATCGTCGTCACGGCAGTGATTGCCTTGCTGATCGGCGGCGGCATCGGCTATTGGTTCTCGTTGGACAAGGCCGCTGGATCGTCAGCCCAAAAAACCGCAGTAAGCGAGCCCAAGGTACTTTTCTACCGTAACCCGATGAACCCTGCCATCACGTCGCCGACACCTGCCAAGGATGAAATGGGCATGGACTATATCCCGGTGTATGCGGAGGACAACCAGCCCAGCGAGAAGAAACCGCTCTTTTACCGCAACCCGATGAATCCGGCCATCACGTCGCCGACACCAGCCAAGGACGAGATGGGCATGGACTATATCCCGGTGTATGCGGAGGACAGCCAGCAACAAGAGCAAAAGCCGCTTTTCTACCGAAATCCGATGAATCCGAATATCACTTCCCCGGTTCCCGCAAAGGATGAAATGGGCATGGACTATATCCCGGTGTATCCGGAGGAGAACACGGGATCGAAGGCGCCCGCCGGCACGGTCAGGATCGATCCCACCGTCGTACAGGATATGGGCGTGAGGACGGTTGCAGTGAAACGCACAACCCTGTCACGCAACATCCGCACGATCGGACGGGTCACCTACGATGAACAGCGCGTCGCGCGCCTACATCCAAAATATGACGGATGGGTAGAGAAACTTTTTATCGACAAGACCGGCGAGCGGATCAAGAAAGGCAGCATGCTGCTGTCGATCTATTCGCCCCAGCTCGTCGCCACCCAGGAAGAATATTTGCTCGCGCTGGACAATGCGGAAAAATTGAAGGACAGCCCGTTTGTCGATGTGCGGCAGGGTGCCGCAAGCCTGTTGCGTTCTTCCAGGGAGCGTTTGCAGCTGCTCGATGTCCCGGAACACCAGATCGCGCAGCTCACTGCCGAGCGCAAGGTCATGAAGGGCATGCATATCCATTCCCCGTTTGACGGCATCGTGATGAACATCGGTGCGCGTGAGGGACAACGGCTCACGCCGGAAACCGAGCTTTACATGATCGCCGACCTGACCCGCGTCTGGGTGATCGTCGATCTTTATGAAGACGATATCCCCTGGGTGCGCACCGGCGATACGGCAAAGATGAAGGTCGCCGGAATTCCGGGCCGTACCTTCACCGGCAAGGTTGCCTATATCTATCCTTATCTCGAGGCCAAGACACGCACCATCAAGACTCGGCTCGAGTTTGACAATCCCGGCCTTGCTCTGAAGCCGGACATGTTCGCCAATGTAGATATCCTGTCGAACAAGAAACTCGATGCGATCGTTGTGCCTTCGGAGGTGATCGTCCGTACCGGTACGCAGGAACAGGTGTTTGTCCAGCGCTCGCCCGGACAGTTCGAACCGCGCTATGTGACTGTCGGCGTATCGGCCAATGGACAAACGCAAATCTTGAGCGGGCTGGAACCCGGCGAGATCGTCGTGACATCCAGCCAGTTCCTGCTGGATTCGGAATCGAAACTCAAGGAGGCCACGGCAAAGATGCTGGAGTATTCCAGGTCAAGCTCGGGCACGGCAGGGGATGAAACACCGCCTATGAAAACTGAAACCACGCCGCCCGAGCCGACCGACAACGGCAGCGCTGCTGCGCATGAACACCAGCATGATGGCGGGACGGCAGCTGGAGACAGGCAATGATACGTGCGCTGATTGATGCGTCGATCAGGAACCGCTTTCTGGTCTTGATCGCCACGCTGCTGATCTCGTTCGCAGGCTTCCAGGCGATGAAGTCGACTCCGCTGGATGCCATCCCCGATCTGTCCGATGTGCAAGTCATCATCTTCACCGGCTTTCCCGGGCAGGCCCCGCAGGTGGTGGAAGACCAGGTGACCTATCCTCTGACCACGGCGATGCTGTCGGTGCCCAACACCAAAGTCGTGCGCGGTTATTCGTTCTTCGGATTTTCCATGGTGTACGTGATCTTCAAGGACGGCACGGACATGTATTGGGCTCGCACCCGCGTGCTTGAATACCTGAACTATGCCTCCGATCGGTTGCCCGGTAACGTGTCGCCCAAGCTGGGACCGGATGCCACCGGGGTCGGCTGGATCTACGAATACGTGCTGGTGGACAAGACCGGCCGCCACGATCTGTCGCAGCTGCGCACGATCCAGGACTGGTACTTGCGCTTTCCACTGCAGACGGTAGACGGAGTCTCCGAGGTCGCCTCCATCGGCGGATACATCAAGCAGTATCAGATCGAAGTCAAACCGGAAGCGCTGCTCGCCTACAACATCCCATTGGCGAAGATCAAGCAGGCGATCCAGCGCAGCAACAACGATGTGGGCGGACGCCTGGTGGAAATGAGCGAAACTGAATACATGGTTCGAGCGCCCGGTTACATCAAGGGACTGCATGATCTGGAAGTGATTCCGGTCGGCGTGGATACGAGTGGCACACCGATTTATCTCAAGCAGCTGGCAAACATCCATCTCGGCCCTGAACTGCGCCGGGGACTGGCAGAGCTGGATGGCGAAGGCGAAGTGGCCGGTGGCGTGGTCGTCATGCGCTTTGGGGAAAACGCCCTGGCCACGATCGAACGGGTGCGAAAAAAACTGGATACGCTCAAGAAGGGCTTGCCGGAAGGCGTGGAGATCGTACCGGTCTATGACAGAGGCAACCTGATCGAGCGAGCCGTGGATAACCTCAAGCACAAGCTGATCGAGGAATCCATCGTGGTCGCGCTGATCTGCCTGCTGTTCCTGATGCATGCCAGAAGCGCGTTGGTCGCCATCATCAGCCTGCCGATCGGGATACTCATCGCGTTCATGATCATGCGCTGGCAGGGCCTGTCTGCCAACATCATGTCGCTGGGCGGCATCGCCATCGCGATCGGTGCGATGATAGACGGTGCGATCGTGATGATAGAGAACGCCCACAAACACCTTGAGCACCTCGGTGAAAAGAGCAACATCCCGTATGCGAGATGGGAAGCGGTTGCCACTGCATCCAAGGAGGTCGGACCGGCGCTGTTCTTTTCGCTACTGATCATCACCGTTTCGTTCCTGCCGGTATTCACGCTGCAGGCGCAGGAAGGGCGGATGTTTTCCCCGCTGGCTTTCACCAAAACCTATGCGATGGCATCAGCCGCGCTGCTGGCTGTTACGCTGGTTCCGGTATTGATGGGTCTGCTGATACGCGGCAAGATCCCGAGCGAAGAACACAATCTGATCAATATCTGGCTGAAGCGCTTGCATACCCCGCTGCTTGAGATCGCCATGTTGCGGCGCAACATGACGATCATGATCGCGCTGTTGCTGCTTGCCGTATCGGTTTATCCGGTGATGAAGATCGGTTCAGAATTCATGCCGCCGCTGGATGAAGGGGATGTGCTGTACATGCCGACCACCTATCCGGGAATTTCCATCACCAAGGCTAAGGAGTTGTTGCAGCAAACCGACAAGATACTGGCGACGTTTCCCGAAGTGCAGCATGTGTTCGGGAAGGCCGGCCGGGCCAATAGCGCAACTGATCCTGCGCCGTTATCCATGCTGGAAACGACAGTGCGTCTGAAGCCCAGGGCGGAATGGCCGGATCCCGGCAAGACCACGAAAGAATTGATGAAGGAGATGGATCAGGCGATCAGGTTTCCCGGTGTTGCCAATGCCTGGACCTATCCGATCAAGACGCGCATCGACATGCTTTCCACCGGCATCAAGACGCCGATCGGCGTCAAGGTTTCCGGCCCCGATCTGTACGTGCTGGAAAAGGTGGCGGGCGACATCGAGAAGACGCTGAAGAATTTGCCGGATACGCTTTCTGCGTTTGCCGACAAGGCAGCCGGCGGATATTACCTGGACTTCGACATCAAGCGCGAGGAAGCCGCCCGCTACGGATTGACCGTGGGAGATGTGCAGGATGTGGTGCAATCGGCGATAGGCGGCATGAACGTGACCGAAACCGTCGAGGGGTTGGAGCGCTACCCGGTGAACCTGCGTTACCCGAGAGAACTGCGCGACAACATTGAGTCATTGAAACGGGTGTTGATACCGACACCAACCGGTGCGCAGATACCGCTGTCGCTGGTGGCCGAATTTAATTTGCGCCGCGGTCCGCCGGCGGTGAAAACCGAAAACGCCACGCCCAATGCATGGATCTATGTAGATATCAAGACCGGCGACATCGGCGGATATGTCGCCGCGGCCAAACAACAGGTCGAGGAAACGGTCAAGATCCCGGCGGGATATTCGCTGGTCTGGTCGGGCCAGTTCGAATACATGGAACGTGCCGCCGCGCGTTTGAAAGTGGTGGTCCCGTTGACGCTGCTGACCATCTTCCTGCTGCTCTATTTCAACTTCCGCAACCTGACAGCTCCTGCGGTGGTGATGCTCTCCATCCCGTTCGCACTGATCGGCGGTTTTTGGTTGATCTGGCTGCTAGGCTACAACATGTCGGTGGCGGTGGCGGTCGGCTTTATCGCGCTGGCAGGGGTATCGGCCGAGATCGGCGTACTAGTGCTGACATTCATCGACCAGGCCATTTCCAGGCGACGTGCAGAAGCCGGAGGACATTTGAGCACAAACGATATCATGGCTGCCGTGTTGTCCGGCACCACGCAGCGCGTGCGTCCGATCGCGATGACTGCGACCGCGGTAATCGCCGGCCTGGTGCCTATCATGTGGGGCAGCGGAACCGGTTCGGATGTGATGCAGCGCATCGCAGCGCCGATGATCGGTGGCATGGTTACCGCAACGGTACTTTCTCTGGTGGTGCTGCCGGTCATTTACGGCTGGGTGCTTGTCATGCTGGAAGGGCGCGGCAATGTGAAAGCGCGCTGATTCCGGCAGTGAACAATTTTTGTTTTTTTGGAGGGGGAGTTGGTAATGGAGGCGAACACTGATTTTTGTAAAGTGACATCCATCATACGCTGCGAAGTATTGGAGAAGGTCGAACTGCGACTGCGGGAACTTGGGGTACACGGTTACAGCGTGATGCAAGTCAAGGGCTGCGGAGAGTACACCGACTTCTACAGTATCGATTGCATGACGACACACGCACGGATTGAAATATTCATGTCTGCCAAACGTGCCGAAGTAATTGCACAGGCCATCATGGATACTGCGCACACCGGCCTGGAGGGAGACGGAATCGTTGCCGTGCTGCCGGTGTACAAGGTCTTTCGGATCCGCAAGCGCGCGGAGATACAGCCCGATGAACTTTACGGCAAGGCCTGATGTTTACGTCAATATTTGACATTGTTACTGTCAACCGAAGCTCGAGGAGAAATGCATGATTGAAATCATTCCAAACTGGCATCCTGCATTCGTGCATTTTCCGATTGCCTTTGCGACAGCGGCTGTGTTTTTTGTGGCGCTTGGTGTTTCATTCAAGACAAAGCCGTGGTCGCAACAATGCCTGTTGTTTGGTCATTGGATGCTGTGGGCGGCGGCGATTTTCGCCTGTATCGCAGCCGTGTTCGGCTGGTTCGCCTACAACAGCGTCGAGCACGACGAGGCCGGGCATCAGGCGATGACGCTCCATGCCTACTGGGCGCTGAGCGCCGTGGGTGCACTGGTTGTGCTCGCCGCCCTGGACGTGCGGTCACGGCGCTTTGTCGGGATGCCGGTTTATGGATTTCTGGTCTTGCTGACTGTTGCCTGGGCGCTGGTGATCAATACTGCTTGGCATGGCGGCGAGGTGGTGTTTCGACATGGACTGGGCGTGATGTCCCTGCCCAAACCCGAGAACCACGGGCATGACCATGCGCATGGCGAAAGTCACGATGAAGATCATGGAGTGGTGCCGGTTTCGGGTGTGGCTGCGCCGCATGAAGATGGCCATGATCATGGGCACAATGACACGGCGAATGGCGATCATCAACATGACGCAGAGTCCGCTGATAAAACGCCGACTGCAACTGGCTCAGTTGCACCACCAAAAAAGGCTGCGCATACCCATGCACCGGGAACTCCGCCACATCAGGATTAGCTTGTCCGAGCGGGACTGCAACAGTTTTTAGTTCACTAATATTTGGAAGAGATCAAACATCATGAAGCGCATTGTTCACCCTATACCCATGTTGTTGCCAAATCCGCCAAGGCGAAAATTCCTGAACGGAATTGCTGCTGGAGGAATGGTTCTGGGCCTGGCGCCCTTGACCAACTTGCGGGCGGCATCGACAGCATCCGATAACGGCTGGATACTCCGCGGAACAGAGTTCGACCTGACGATTGCGAAATCGCCGGTCAATTTTACCGGCAAGCCGCGCATGGTCACCACGATCAATGGCGGAATACCGGGGCCGACATTGCGCTGGCGCGAGGGTGATACGGTCACCATCCGGGTGACCAATCAGCTGCAGGAATACACGTCGATACACTGGCACGGAATGATCTTGCCTTATCAGATGGACGGCGTACCCGGAATCAGTTTCAAGGGTATCGCGCCGGGTGAGACCTTCACTTATCAATTCAGGGTGCAGCAATCGGGGACCTATTGGTATCACTCGCACTCTGGTATGCAGGAGCAGACGGGTTTGTTTGGCGCCATCGTGATCGAACCGCTGATCCGTGATTCCATTATTGCCGACCGGGACTACGTGGTGGCGCTGTCCGATTGGACAGACGAAGACCCGATGCGTGTCCTCCATAAGTTGAAAATGCGAAGCGACTATTACAATTTCAACCAGCCTACTGCCATGGATTTTTTCAGGGATGTGTCGGAAGTCGGCTGGTCTGCGGCCGTAGACCAGCGGCGCATGTGGAACGAGATGCGCATGAATCCCACCGACATTGCCGATATCTCAGGCTACACCTACACCTATTTGATGAATGGCAATGCGCCCGCAGGAAACTGGACTGGGCTTTTCAAACCCGGAGAGCGGGTGCGCTTGCGCTTCATCAACAGTTCTGCGATGACTTTCTTTGACGTGCGCATACCCGGGTTGGAAATGACCGTGGTGCAGGCAGACGGGCAAAATGTAGAACCGGTGACGGTAGACGAAATACGCATGGGCGTTGCGGAAACCTATGATGTGCTGGTGACACCCGGTGACGATACCTACACGATCTTTGCCCAGTCCATGGATCGCACCGGATATGCGCGCGGCACGCTGGCACAACAAGTTGGTTCGACCGCGCCGGTTCCGACGCTGGATAAACCTGAACCGCTCACTATGGGCGACATGATGGGCAGCATGGCTGGCATGGGAGCGATGGAACATGGCGGGCACGATATGTCCGGTGTGGATGGTATGGAGATGGATCACAGCGCCCATGACATGGCTGGTATGAGTGGCATGGAAGGCATGAGCGACATGAAAGGTATGGATCATAGCGGAATGTCGATGGATCAAAGTGGTCACGACATGAGTGGAATGGGCGACATGAGCGGCATGGCAGCAGCCGAAAAACCGATACAGGCACACCATGCTAAAACCGAATACGGTCCCAGCGTCGATATGCGGGTGGATATGCCGCGCACCAGTCTGGATGATCCGGGCGTCGGCTTGCGCAATAACGGCCGCAAGGTATTGACCTACGCCGACCTGCACAGCTTGCCGGGAGTCATGCATACACAAGATGCCGAGCATGAGATCGAGCTGCACCTTACAGGAAACATGGAGCGATATACCTGGTCACTTGATGGGCTCGAGTTCGGCAAGTCAACGCCGGTGCATTTCCCTTATGGCAAGCGCATCAGGGTCGTGCTGGTTAATGACACCATGATGAGCCACCCGATGCACTTGCATGGCTTGTGGGCGGAACTGGAGCGGCCGGAAGGGGGTGTGCAGGTGCGCAAGCACACCATCATCGTCCAACCCTCGCAACGAATTAGTTTCCTGGTGACCGCCGATGCGGCTGGACGCTGGGCCTGGCATTGCCATCTGCTATTCCATATGGATGCGGGAATGTTCCGCGAAGTGGTCGTGGCCTGAGATCAAACGACAGGAAAACAAATCATGAAATTCAAGCGAATGAAAAAAATTGCACAGATATTGTCCTTGCTCATCATTTCGGCAAACTGGGTTCCGCGCGCAATTGCTGCCGACAGCATGCCCGGCATGGATCACGGCAGCATGGATATGGGGAAGGCGTCACCCGCAACACCGGATGCAATGAACGGGATGAATCATGGCGGAATGAAACAGGCTGCCGACGCGAAAGCGGACGGCATGCAGGGCATGGATCGCTCGGCCAGCGGTGGCGCAAATTCTGTGTCCATGCAGGGTGGGACTGCGCCTGCCGACGCGCGCGACCCCCATGCATATTCAGACGGCTATGACTTTGGCCCGATTCCTCCTCCCAGCATGGCTGATCAAGCTTATATGGGCTCCTTGCTGATCAATCGGCTGGAAAGGGCACGATCCAGCGACAACATGCAGACCATGTATGACTTGATGGGCAGGTTCGGCAAGGATTACGACCAACTGGTAGTGAAAGCGGAAGGCGATGTGGATGCCGGCAAGCTGGCTGAAGCCCGCACGGAACTGCTGTGGAGCCATGCAGTGGCCGCCTTTTGGAATACTCAGCTCGGTGTGCGCCATGACTGTGGTATTGAACCCGATCAATCCTGGCTGGCAATCGGTGTGCAGGGGCTTGCACCCTATTGGTTTGAGGTGGACGCGACGGCATATATCGGCGAGCAAGGGAAAACCGCATTGCGCTTGGGTTCTGAATATGAACTGTTGCTTACGCAAAAGCTCATACTTCAACCACGCATCGAAGCAAGTGTTTATGGCCAGAGCGATGCAGTCAGGGAGCTCGGTTCGGGGCTGTCGAATCTGGCCGCAGGCATGCGCTTGCGCTATGAGATTCGACGTGAATTTGCGCCTTATGTAGGCGTAGAATGGATCGGGAAATTTGCCGGGACGGCGGATTACGCCCGTGCTGCCGGCAGGCGAACCAATGAATCGCGTGTGGTGGCGGGACTGCGAGTCTGGTTTTGATGAATAGCCGAAGGAGAGATCAGCATGACACGCCTGGGATCTGAAACTCCACATTCAATTTACATTATGCCCATCGAATTTGGGATGGGAGCGCTGGTGTTGTTGCTCGCAATCTATTTTGGTGTGGTCAGTTTGATTTCCGGGATGAATTTTGCGCTCGAACAATTTGCAACATTCTGGTATTTCATTGTGCCTTTGGCGTTGGGTTTCGGAATTCAGGTCGGGCTTTATATCTATCTCAGAAATCTAGTCGGGCAGCACGGCGCATCAGGCAAGATAGTTGCGGTATCAGGTACAACTTCAACGGCGGCTATGGTTTCCTGCTGCTCACATTACCTGGTCAACATTTTGCCCATTCTGGGCGTAACGGGCTTCTTGGCCATTGTTGCAGAATATCAGGTCGAGTTGTTCTGGCTGGGCTTGGTGTTTAACGCGGCCGGCATTCTGTATGTCGCGGCTATGGTTATAAAAGCTACAAAGGAGCATAAAAAATGCGCAATCAATTCTTGATTGGTTTGGCTTTTTCTGCAATAGCTGTTTATTTCAGCGCCGGCGGATTAGGTGCGGTGAAGCTTATGGCAGTGAGTGACGCTGCGGAACTTGGCTATGCGCCGCAAGTCAGCAATGAGCGGGGAATAAAGATAACGTCCGCGTTGCAAAAAATTCCGCAGGACGCGAAAACATGGGATTTTGAAGTGTCACTGGAAACTCATACGCATGCCTTGAGCGATTTGCTGGAAAATTCATCCGTGCTCGTAGCGGATGGAAAGCAATACCAGCCTTTGGGGTGGGAAGGATCGCCACCGGGAGGGCATCACCGCAAGGGAAGGTTGAGCTTCAAACCAATTGTTCCACAACCGGCTTCAGTGGAATTGCAGATACGACTGATCGGCGACCCGTCGCCAAGAAGCTTTGTGTGGCATTTGAAATGAGCAACTGAATTACGCGGCATTATTTTCATCCTTGTAAAGGAGCACATCATGGCAACTGATCCAGTATGTGGAATGACGACATCATCTGCCGGTGGCATCACTTATACCTGTCCGATGCACCCGGAGGTAGTACGCAGCGAGCCTGGCCGTTGCCCGAAATGCGGTATGACACTGGTGCCGAAAAAATCTTGATGTGCAGGATCATCTACTGAATTGTGGGGATATCATGAACGCGGAATCGGAAATAATCGAGCATGCAGATGCGGCATTCGCCGAGGCACTGGTTGAGGCGCTGGATATACGCGAGCATGAAACGGGTGAGCATTCCAAGCGGGTCGCCTGCCATACCCTGGTGCTCGCGCGCCGTTTGATCTCCGACCCTCATCATCTGCGCGAAATTTACTGGGGTTCATTGCTGCATGATGTCGGAAAGATCGGCGTTTCTGACGCGATCTTGCTGAAACATGACGCGCTCAATGAAGATGAATGGATGGAGATGCGGACTCATCCCGAAAAGGGATACCGCATTGTTTCGCAAATTCCCGGCATGGAAAAGGCCGCCGAGATCGTGCTAAGCCATGAGGAGCGTTTCGATGGCAGCGGTTATCCGCGCGGCCTGCGCGGCGAACAGATCTGTCTGGGCGCGCGACTGTTTGCGGTGATCGATACCCTGGATGCGATCACTTCCGACCGGCCCTACCGCAAGGCAGGTTCGTTTGAGCAGGCATGCGATGAAATCACCAGAGTGAGCGGCATACAGTTCGATCCGCTGGCGGTGCAGGCTTTTCTGGCCGAGGAAAATACGTTGCGCGAGATGGTGGCGGCCAAGTGCATGCAGACGCAAGATCCGGCCATCTCGTTTCACGTGTCTTCGCAAAAACATCACTGAAAGGATATCAGCATGGACAACCTCAAGGACCCGGTGTGCGGGATGACGGTGTCATCCGATACCAAGCTGCGCCATGTGCATGCGGGCAAGACTTACCTGTTCTGCAATCCGAAATGCCAGACCAAGTTTGCGGCCAATCCCGAAAAATATCTGTTCGGAGGAGTGACGGACACGGGTGAGATCAAGGACCCGGTATGCGGGATGACGGTGAAACCCGATACCAAGCTGCGCCACGAGCACGATGGCAAGACCTGGCTGTTCTGCAATCCGAAGTGCCAGGCGAAGTTCTCTTCCGACCCTGAGAAGTATCTTCATCCTGCTCCGGCAAAGCCTGAGGACGCGATACCGGGTGCAGTGTATATCTGCCCGATGGATCCGGAAGTGCGCGAGTCCAAGCCGGGAAGTTGCCCGATCTGCGGCATGGCGCTGGAACCGGAGAATGCACTGCCGCAGCCGGATATAACCGAATATGTTTGCCCGATGCATCCCGAAATTGTGCGCGACCAGCCGGGCGATTGCCCGATCTGCGGCATGGCACTGGAGCCGAGAACTGTGGCGGCCAAGGAGGATAACCCCGAACTGGACGATATGACGCGCCGCTTCTGGATCAGCGTGGCGTTGGCGGTGCCGGTGTTCGTGATGGCGATGGCCGCCGATATGTGGATGGGTTTTGCGCCGCAGATGATTTCGTTTCAGAAATTGCAGCTCATCGAGTTCCTGCTGGCGACGCCGGTAGTACTGTGGTGCGGATGGCCGTTCTTCCAGCGCGGCTGGGCATCCGTAGTCAATTGGCACCTGAACATGTTCACGCTGATCTCCTTGGGTGTCGGCGTAGCCTGGACGTACAGCGTGGTCGGTACGTTCCTGCCGGATATCTTTCCCGTGACATTACGCCGCGCAGACGGCACGTTGCCGATCTACTTCGAAGCCGCCGCGGCAATCACCGCTCTGGTGTTGTTGGGCCAGGTGCTGGAACTGCGAGCGCGCAGTCGAACCAATACCGCGATCAAGCTGCTGCTCGGCCTTGCGCCGAAGACGGCACGCATAGTGCGTAAAGATGGCAGGGAAGAAGACATTCCGCTGGCGCAGGTTCAGGTAGGCGATACTTTGCGCGTGCGCCCCGGGGAAAAGATCCCGGTGGATGGCAAGGTTGTCGAGGGCAGCAGTGCGGTCGATGAATCCATGGTGACCGGAGAACCGATCCCGGTCGAGAAGACTGCCGGAGAGCGTTTGATCGGCGCGACACTGAACGGCACCGGCGGTTTGTTGATGCGCGCGGAAAAAGTCGGCGCGGAAACCTTGCTCGCGCAGATTATCCACATGGTCAGCGAAGCGCAGCGCAGCCGTGCGCCGATACAAAGAGTGGCCGATACGGTGTCAGGCTATTTCGTGCCTATCGTGGTGTTCGTCGCGTTGCTGGCCTTTGCCGTCTGGATGCTATTGGGACCCGAACCAAGATTCGCCCATGCCATCGTCGCGGCAGTGTCGGTGCTGATCATCGCCTGTCCGTGCGCGTTGGGCTTGGCGACGCCGATTTCGATCATGGTCGGTACCGGACGCGGTGCGACTGCAGGCGTGCTGATCAAGAACGCAGAGGCGCTGGAGATCATGGAAAAAGTCGACACGCTGGTGACCGACAAGACCGGCACCTTGACCGAAGGAAAACCGAAACTGACCTCGGTGGTGGCACTGCAAGGATTCCGGGACAACGATATTCTGCAGCTGGGTGCCAGCCTGGAACGCGCCAGCGAACATCCGCTGGCGGACGCCATCGTCAAGGGAGCGGAGCAGCGCAGCTTGGCATTGTCCGAGGTGAAGGAGTTTCAATCGGTAAGCGGCAAAGGCATCACCGGCCTGGTGTCTGGCCGCAAGGTGTCCATCGGCAACCAGAAACTGTTTGTCGATCTGGGTATAGAGATGGGTGCGCTGATCGAGCGCGCCGAATCTTTGCGCGCTGAGGGGCAGACCGTTATGTTCGTGGCTGTCGAGGGCAAGCCTGCAGGGTTGATCGGCGTTGCGGACCCGATCAAGGAGACGACACTGGAGGCAGTGCAGGCACTGCACGCTGCGGGATTGAAGCTGGTCATGATCACCGGCGACAGTCACGCTACCGCCGAGGTTGTAGCACGCAAACTGGGCATCGATCGCGTGGTGGCCGAAGTGCTGCCCGAGCAAAAGGCCGAAATCGTCAAGCAACTGCAAGCCGAGGGTCGCATCGTTGCGATGGCGGGAGACGGTATCAATGACGCGCCGGCGCTGGCGCAGGCGCAGGTCGGCATCGCGATGGGAACGGGTACCGATGTGGCGATGCAAAGCGCAGGGGTGACGCTGGTCAAGGGTGATCTGAACGGCATCGTCCGCGCGCGCCGCCTGAGCCAGGCGACGATGCGCAATATCCGCCAGAACCTGTTCTTTGCCTTCATCTACAACATGCTGGGTGTGCCGGTTGCAGCGGGATTGCTGTATCCGTTCTTCGGCTTGCTGCTGTCGCCGATCATCGCCGCGGCGGCGATGAGCTTCAGTTCGGTATCGGTGATCACCAACGCGCTGCGGCTTGGCCGGGCAAAACTGTAGGTCATAGCCTGGAAAGGAGTTGGAAATGTGGGGACATTGGGGTGAGTACGGACATGGATGGGGTATGGGCTTGGGCTTTTTTCTGTTCTGGGGTGTATTGATCGTTGCCATGTTCGTGTTGGGCAAATATATCTGGGGACCCGGCACGTATGACGGTCGAGATCGGGAGAAAGGTGCGCTCGACATACTGAAGGAGCGCTATGCGCGCGGAGAAATCGAGCGCGATGAATTCGTGCAGAAAAAGCACGACCTGGAAAGTTGAGGAGGTACCCGAGGGAATCGGTGCGCACCGTCGTAAAGATTATCAGGAGGAGGTTGGTTATGAGTAAAGGCATGTGGCTGTTGTGTTTGTGCGTGTGGGTTGCCGGCTGCGAACAAGGCAGCGGCGAACCCAAGGTAAACGGCAGGTGGTATACACAGTCTCAGATCGAAGTCGGAAAGAAAGTGTATGCGGAAAATTGCATCCGCTGCCATGGGGAAAACGCGCGGGGCACGGCAGACTGGAAAACCACCAATCCGGACGGAAGCTATCCGCCGCCGCCTTTGAATGGAAGCGCCCATGCATGGCATCATCCTTTAGTCATATTGAAGAAAGTCATCGACGAGGGAGGCGTCCCGCTGGGAGGAAAAATGCCCGGCTTCAGGGACAAGTTGAACGAGGATGAAAAACTTGCGGTCATTTCCTATTTCCAGAGTTACTGGAACGACGATATATATGGCGAGTGGTTGGCTCGGGGCGGGCTTAAGTAGATCAATTTTGCGATGAGATTGCTTGTAGTCAACAGCGGGAGCTCATCGGTACGGCTTGCGCTGTATGCGTTCGAGGCTGATGCTTTGCAGCCGTTAAATGCAAAACATTGCCCGGGCGATATACAACCGGAAAAGACCTTGCGCGAATTTCTGGAAAGCGAACCGGTAGATGCCGTGGCGCATCGCGTCGTGCATGGCGGTACAAGCTTGATCGCACCTTGCATGATCGATGCGGATGTCGAGGCTGAGATGGATCGCTTGTCAGCACTTGCGCCGCTGCATAATCCGCGTGCGCTGGCTTGGATACGGGTATGCCGTGAGATGTTCGGCGAGAAGATCACCCAGGTTGCAGTGTTCGACACCGGTTTCTATGCGGCACTTCCGGTTGCGGCACGCAGTATTGCGTTGCCGCAACAACTGGTGCAGCGGCTCGGGCTGCGCCGCTACGGCTTTCATGGAATCGCACACCAGGCCATGCTGCGGCGCTGGCTGCATGTGCAGCCCGGTATCGCCAAAGGCGGGCGGGTGATCTCTTTGCAACTCGGAGCCGGATGTTCGATCACGGCAACCTCCAGCGGTTTCCCGCAGGACACTTCGATGGGTTTTTCTCCGCTCGAAGGGTTGGTCATGGCTACGCGCAGCGGTGACATCGACCCGGGACTGCTGCTCCATCTGCTGCGAACAGAGCAGATGTCCGTCGATGAAATGGATCATCTGTTGAATCGTGATTCCGGTCTGCGCGGCATGGCAGGCGAGAACGATATGCGCAAACTGCTTGCCTCGACCGATCCGGAGGTACAAACTGCGCTGGAGCTTTATTGTTACCGCGCGCGCAAGTATATCGGTGCATATCTCGCGGTATTGGGCGGTGCCGACGCGATCCTGTTCGGCGGCGGAGTCGGCGAACATGCACCGGCAATTCGCGAGCGTATACTTGCAGGCATGGAGTGGGCCGGCATCGTGCTGCACCGCGAGCGCAACCTTGCCGCAGTCGGATCCGAAGCCTGCATCAGCCGCGACGACAGCCCGGTCGCGGTGTGGTCGATTCCGGTCGATGAGGCGCGACAGATTGCGGAAGAATCGGCCAGCCTGCTATTGAACCGATAAGGAGAACAAGGGGGACTGTCATGAACCGGGCATCAGCAGCGCGGACCGATACTCCGCTTACCGCAGATCAACTCGCGCTGATCCATGCCTACTGGCGAGCTGCAAACTATCTTTCGGTCGGGCAGATCTACCTGCTCGACAATCCGTTGTTGCGCCAGCCGTTAAGTATCGAACATGTGAAACCCAGGTTGCTGGGCCACTGGGGCACGACGCCCGGGCTGAATTTCATCTATGCGCACCTGAATCGCATCATCAAGCAACACGATCTCAACGTTTTATACGTTGCCGGACCCGGACACGGCGGCCCGGCGCTGGTTGCCAACACCTGGATGGAAGGAAGCTACAGCGAGCTTTATCCGAACATTACCCGCGACGCAGAGGGAATGAAGAAGTTGTTCCGGCAGTTTTCATTTCCCGGCGGGATCGGCAGCCATGTCACCGCCGAGACGCCGGGTTCCATCCATGAAGGCGGCGAACTCGGCTACGCGATATCGCACGCATACGGCGCCGTGTTCGACAATCCAGATCTGATCGTCGCTTGCGTGGTGGGAGACGGCGAGGCAGAGACCGGGCCGCTCGCTACTGCGTGGCATTCGAACAAATTCCTGAACCCTGCACGCGACGGCGCAGTATTGCCCATCCTGCACCTGAACGGCTACAAGATCGCCAATCCCACGGTGCTTGCGCGCATCCCGCACGATGAACTGGAAAAGCTGTTTGTCGGTTACGGCTATCGCCCGTATTTCGTCGAGGGATCCGAGCCGGAGGCCATGCATCAACTCATGGCATCGACGTTAGATATCGTATTTGCCGAGATCAAGGCAATCCAGCAACAGGCTCGCTCGAAAGGCGTCACCGACAGGCCATGCTGGCCGATGATCATCCTGAAAAGCCCGAAAGGCTGGACCGGACCCAGGGAAGTCGATGGCAAACCGGCAGAAGGAAGCTGGCGTTCGCACCAGGTGCCGTTCGGCGAGCTGGCGTCCAAACCCGGGCACCTCAAGTTGCTGGAAGAATGGATGCGCAGCTACCGGCCGGACGAGTTGTTCAATGAGTCCGGCGAGCTCAGGGCAGAGCTGGCCGCGCTCGCACCGGTTGGAAGCCGGCGCATGGGTGCCAATCCGCATGCCAATGGCGGCGCTCTGCTCAAGGATCTGCGTTTGCCGGATTTTCGCGATTACGCGGTGGATGTTGCCGATCCGGGCACCAGCCTGGCGGAATCCACGCGCGTCATGGGCGGATTCTTGCGCGACGTGATGAAGCTCAATCGCGAGGCGCGCAATTTTCGCGTGGTCGGTCCGGATGAAACCGCATCCAACCGGCTGGGTGCATTGTTCGAGGTAACCGAACGCACCTGGGTCGCGGAACGAGTGGACGGGGACGACCATCTTGCGCCCGACGGCAGGGTGATGGAGATCCTGTCCGAACACACTTGCCAGGGCTGGCTCGAAGGCTATCTGCTCACCGGGCGACATGGCCTGTTCTCCTGTTACGAGGCCTTCATCCACATCATCGATTCGATGTTCAACCAGCATGCAAAATGGCTCAAGGTGAGCAAGGAGATCCCCTGGCGGCGCCCGATCGCATCGCTCAACTATCTGCTCACCTCGCACGTCTGGCGCCAGGACCACAACGGTTTCTCGCATCAGGATCCGGGATTCATCGATCATGTGATGAACAAGAAGGCGGACACCATCCGCGTGTATCTGCCGCCCGACGCCAATACCCTGCTGCATGTCACCGACCAGTGTCTGCGTTCGCGCGATTTCGTCAATGTCATCGTTGCAGGAAAGCAGCCGCAGCTGCAATGGCTGGACATGGATGCCGCGATCAAGCACTGCGCTTCCGGCATCGGCATCTGGGAATGGGCGAGCAACGATCTGGGCGCCGAACCGGATGTGGTGATGGCGGCGGCCGGCGACGTGCCGACGCTGGAAATGCTGGCTGCGGTCGACTTGTTGCGCCGGCATGTGCCGGGGTTGAAAATCCGGGTGATCAACATCGTCGACCTGATGACGCTGCAGCCCAGGGAAGAGCATCCGCACGGCCTGGCCGATCGCGATTTCGATGCGCTGTTCACCACCGACAAACCGATCATCTTCGCCTATCACGGTTATCCTTGGTTGATCCATCGGCTTACCTATCGGCGCACCAATCACAGGAACCTGCATGTGCGCGGCTACAAGGAAGA
>Ga0224495_10000808_pt1 | contig 23797 bp, 22 predicted proteins | sample SF_Jul11_sed_USG_FD_168128 | JGI IMG/M metagenome (GOLD analysis project Ga0224495, IMG submission 168128) | Sediment microbial communities from San Francisco Bay, California, United States - SF_Jul11_sed_USGS_4_1 | ecosystem: Environmental > Aquatic > Marine > Sediment | place: USA: California...
ACGTGGTCGAGACCATGGCCTCAATCAGTACCAGCTCGAAGAAGATCGTCGACATCATCAGCGTGATCGAAGGCATCGCCTTCCAGACCAACATTCTCGCACTGAATGCGGCCGTTGAGGCGGCGCGTGCCGGTGAGCAGGGTCGCGGCTTCGCAGTCGTGGCCGGTGAGGTGCGTAACCTGGCACAGCGCTCAGCTGCCGCCGCGAAGGAAATCAAAGGATTGATCGACGACTCGGTAGATAAGGTAGACAGCGGTTCCAGGCAGGTAAACCAGGCCGGTGAAACGATGCAGGAGATCGTCCAGGCGGTCAAACGCGTTACCGACATCATGTCCGAGATCTCTGCCGCAAGTCAGGAACAGGGCGCGGGTATCGAGCAGGTCAATCAGGCCATCGTGCAGATGGACGAGGTGACCCAGCAGAACGCCGCGCTGGTGGAAGAAGCGGCTGCGGCGGCCGAATCCATGCAGGAACAGGCCGAAGTGCTGATGCAGGCGGTGAGTGTGTTCAAGCTGGAAGGCGGGCGTTCAATGACGCGTGCGGCATCCTCTCAGGGGACTCAGCATACGATTGCACAGCGAGCTTCGTCACATGCACCGACAACACCGGTCAGAAGCACACGCAAAATTGCCAAGAAGGTTCTGGAAGACAAGGATGGGGACTGGAAAGAGTTCTGATATTGGGAATGAGGTGAAATGAAAAAGGCAGCCTTTTCGGCTGCCTTTTTTACATTCGAATGTATGCTTAGTTTTTGATTGCTTCGATTTCAAATACCAGTTTTACATCGTCGCCAATATTCGGCAGGCCGTACTTCACGCCGAAGTCGGAACGTTTTATCTGCGCACTGGCGGCAGCGCCGCAGGTGTCTTTTTTGCTCATCGGGTTGGTGCCGCAATTGAAAGCGTCTATCGATAATGTGACCGGCTTGGTCACGCCCAGTATCGTCAAGTTGCCCTCCACGCTTGCGGGCGTGTCGCCTTTAAAGTTGAATTTTGTGGACTTGTAAGTGATGGAGGGGAATTCTTCCGTAGCGAAAAAGTCCGGTCCGCGCAGGTGGTCGTCGCGCTTGGCGAAACCGGTGCTGATCGAGGTGGCTTCAATTTCAATTTCCACGGAACCGGTTTTGCCGGCGCGATCCAGCGCCACTTTTCCGCTGGTCTTGTCAAAACGCCCCTGCATGGTTGAGAACCCCAGATGATTGATGCTGAAGTGCGGGTAAGTATGTGCTGAATCTATGGTGTAATTGTCCGCGGCCAAAGCCGAGAGAGGTAGTGCGACCGCCAGGGTGATGAGTAATGATTTGCGCATAATTGATTCCTTTTTTGGTTGAATTGATACCGGGTTGAGAAATGTAACGAATTATTGCAGGGCGTTCAGACTAGCAACTGATGTGGGTTGTGTAAAGACCGACCGGCTGAAAGGTATGGCGCAAGTCGTTCCGGATGACGCCATCCCTGCTACCTAGCGGATATTATCGTCGCTGTGCTGCGCCTGATGTTCGGTAAACAACACGGCTGCTTTGACCCTTGACGACAGGTTGAGCTTGGTCAGGATGTGGCGGACATGTTGCTTTACCGTGTCGTAGCTGATCGACAGGGTAAGCGCGATGGCTTTGTTGCTTTCCCCGCGCGCGAGCAGTTGCAGTATTTCTCGTTCACGCTCGGTGAGTAACTTGAGGGAATTTTTCGGCTCCTCTCCCGGTTGGTCGCCACGCAACATTTCGATCATTTTGATGGTCATGGTCGGAGCGACGACAAGCTCGCCCGCAGCTACACGTCTGATGGCATCGACCACATCTTCGGGAGCCATGTCTTTGAGCAGATAGCCGCGTACGCCAGCACGGATCGCATTGGATAAATCGGTTTCGGAATCGCTCATGGTCAACATGACAGCAGGGGTAGTGCAGCCCTCTTTTCGGAGTTGTTCAAGCATGGCCAGGCCATCCATTGGCTTCATGCGCAGATCCATGATCAAAAGATCGGGTTGGTCGCCGAGTAATTCCCGTACTCCCTCTATGTTGCCGGTTGATCCCAGAACCGAGAAGCCGTAGCAACTCGAAAACAGTTCGCAGAGGCCGCTTCTGCACAGGTTTTGATCATCAACCAATACGATTTTCAACGGGTCATTCATTTGCGGTTCTCCAGTTTGCCCCCGGTTCAGGGAAAAATAATTGCACGTGTGTTCCGATTCCTTCGGAGCTTCTTACATTGATCTCGCCCCCGATGCGCTGAGCACGTTCGCGCATGATCATCATGCCATAGTGTCCCTCGACCGGTGTGAAGGCGCATCCCCCACTGCCGTTGTCTTCGATGGTGAAGACATAATAATTGCCCGAAAAATCCACGATCAGGCGTGCATGGGTTGCTTCCGAATGGGCGGCAATATTGGCCAGGGCTTCTTGTACGATGTGGAATACCTGAATCTCGTATTCAAGCGGCAATTCCAGATGAGCCACCCGGTTGACGTATTCGAGCGCGATTTTATTGCGCTGGCCGAACTGTTCGGTCAGTGCTTGCAAAGCATTGGGCAGTCCGGATGGATCCATCGCACAGCGGAAATCCTTAATCAACTCGCGGGCATTCTTCTGGCTAATCTCTAGGGCTTCCTCAATATCATTCGCGTATTTGGCGGACATCACTTCGTTTCCGTTGCGTATGGATTCAAGTAACAAGCTGGTTCGCATCCGTGCATAAACCAGAGTCTGGGCAAGGGAGTCGTGGATATCATTGGCGATAGCCTGCCTCTCGGCCATCAGGTTGATGCGCAGGGCATCCCGGTTTGATTTGTTTCTTCCGACGATGACGCTAATCAGTCGGGCAAAAGACAGAACGGTTACCCGGGTTTGATCGTCATGCTGGTTCGGATGACTAAAAAGCAGGGTGAGGCTGCCGATAGGGTTTTTCGGCGATATATCGTTTTCAAGCTGAGAAAAGATGATCGATTGGAACTGGTAACCCGCATAAGGGCAATCTGTTCCCGATGCACATGAGCTGATCTCCGCAGAATAAAAGTTATGTCCACTGGCCATTTTTTCGCATCCCCCGCAGGGAAACTCGGGGGGATTTATAGTTTGATGCGGCTCAGCAAACATCCCGGCAGAATAAGTCAATTGTCGATTTTTTCCGTTGGGAGTACGTAACCGGATTACTCCGGCGCAAGCTTTTACGGCAACCAACAGAGTAATGAGTGATTCTTCCAATAGCGGCTTGAGGTCGCTTGTCTGGGAGGATGGGGGGGGCGGCGCTTTTCGCGATGTATCCCCCTCAGTTATTTTTGGGGGAGTAAAGCTCGAATCTCTGGTCCATAAAAAATATGCGGAGGTTGAGTTTCTGGCGGAATTTGATTTTTTACTCATAAATTCAATAAGATGCTATGGGATGTGCATTCTGTGCAGTATGAGTTTTCACAGGGTGTCGATGCATAATCCATGAGCGTATGACCAATCTCTGTGTGTATCAACAGGGTTTGCTAATGTTGCCGTATACGTTCCATTTGGGAGTATACCCCTCATTCGGGTTATTCGGGTACTCCCCCGTTTTGGTTATAGGGACTATAAGAAACGATTGTGCTTTATGAACAAAAACAAAATATACAATTTCGTCTCCGGTGGGTAATGCCCGATGCCTTTCAAATCTGGTACAACGCAATGAAAATCTGCATCCTTTTCCGAAAAACATTTCACATCGCTGCTGGACTTGCCTCACCCCCGGTACTATCATCCCTTCATACTAAATTGTTGAACAAACCCGCTAGAGGAGTACACCATGAAACATCTCACACCCAAACAGGCTTTTGATTTTCTGGCGGCAAATCCCGAGGCGATATTCGTCGATGTGCGCAGCGAGATGGAGCATATGTTCGTCGGGCATCCCAAAGGGTCGATCCTGATTCCGTGGATAGACGGGCCGGACTGGGATATCAATCCGAATTTTGTTTCACACGTGAAAAAAGCCGCCAGCGCGGATCGGCCGGTTGTGCTGATTTGCCGTTCGGGTCGTCGTTCTATCGATGCAGGGGAGGCTTTGGAAAAGGCCGGGCTTAAGGATGTATACAACGTATTGCATGGTTTCGAGGGTGATCTCGACGATACGCATCATCGCAATTCGCATAATGGCTGGCGGTTTGATGACCTGCCTTGGGGGCAAACCTAATGTCTGCAATCTCCGACTTTACCGATACCGAGCAAAGGCTGGTCACGACCGCGTTGTTTGAGCGCTATGACAAGCTGGTGTTGATTCAACTGGCGGACAGTGAGTTGCAACTTGATGCGTCATCTGATGAGTTAGTCTTGTATCCCACAATCTATTGGGCTGAGCGCGACGCACACTTTGTGGTGTGCAAAACCGCAGCGGAACGTTTCCGTTGCCGGTTCTTTTATTCCGAATCCGATCAGTATGGAACAGGGCGTGTGGAATATGACAGTCTGGTTGACTGTGTGGCGACTTTGCTGCAGGTGCAGTCAGAGCACGAACGGCAGCTGGCGAATGTTTCTGCCAGCGCGCCGGGTAATGCCGGTGAGGATGATTATCACGGCTCGACAGTGATTTAACAGCGGGCTATCCGGGTTAGGCTACCGCTGCAAGATGATGGTGTGGATGGCCTGCCGTGCTACTGAAAAATCCGGAGAGTACAGTATCATTCTTATGATTCGGCTGCACCTCGAAAGCGTCAAAACCGACTTGATAATGGTAAGTTAATCTGTCGCGCGGTACGTCACCAATCGCGCGTAACTCTCCCGTATAACCATAATCTTCGCGCAGCACGCGGGCTGTATAGTCGCTTTTGCCATCGGAGAATCTGTCGAATTGGATGGCAATCACCGTGAAGTCGTCTATATCCTGCCCGATCAATTCGACTTCCTCTTCGGCAGCCAGCCAGACGCCAAGCGGCCAGCCGTGTTCATATTCGCGATGTACCAATTCGGTGCGGCGCGCTTTCCACACCGACAAGGGCACCAGCACCGGTCCAACCGGAAGCTTTACATCTTGCGGAGTGACATCTCTTGCGAGAGTTAACAACTTCCATTCGTCAGACACGACGTTGCCGTTTTTGATTAACTTGGACATGAGAGTCTTCCTTATCTGCATTAAAAAGTAGCTGGTTGGATGTTTAAACGCAACTTGATGGAATGCAGTCTAGGGAAGAGCGATATTCCTGTGAAATACTTTATTGTTACATCGTTATAATAAAATAGAATATTAAAAAAGAAGGCAATCCCGGATAGGTATCTGAAATTGCCCGAATTGATTTTCAGTTAAATAGACGCCGGTATGGATTCGTCTTACTCGGTCACTGGACACGCCTTATATTCCCCGAGTTTTTGCACATCAAACTTTTTTGGGAAATTGCCTTCTAGCGCCTCTTCCTCACCGGCCTGCACGAACAGCAAATTTACATTGATGACTGCATCAGCGGTCATACAGGGAGTCGCATCAGAAAGAAGCGGTAATTTTAATTGTTGAATCACGGCTGGATTAAGCTCGAATCTTAAAGATGATGTAGCGCTACGAAATGCGTTGAATGGCACAGGTTTTTTTGCGATGAAGACAGCAGAATCTCCCGATCTTGGATTGGTTATGTGCCTGATTTCGCCTGTGGCAGTAGCTTTACCCTTAAAGAAAAAATCTCCGACGATCCCGACGAACTCAACCTTTTCGTAATTGCATGCGGCAATGAGTGACATGCCTTTGGGTGTTGTAATGGGCAGTTTGGAAAGTTCTTTGCCACACTCGCATCCGGTCAGGTCATAGTCTGAAATCTCAGGAATAGTGCCGCACTGGGTATCATCGGCTGAGGCGCATAAAGGAAATACAAGGATCGCAACAAGTAATGGAACTGGTAGTAAACGCATGGAACCCCCTGAATGTTATTAGTAGAATGTATTACTTGGACTTTATGGAAGAGCTGATGCATATAATGCCATTCAATATTGCCGGTGTGAACCTGTAAATGCCTCTTCCCATTCATGCTTGGCCATAATGAGAATGAGCGGCGGGTTGTGGTTTCATCACAAACGACGCCGACAGAGACGAAACGTTTCGCCCATGTTTGTTAGGTACGATGAGACAGTTTACGCGATCATCCATACATGACTACTGCTTACATTACTCATCCGCTTTGTCTCCGACACGACGTTGGCGGCTACCATCCGGAATCACCGGCACGCATTCAGGCCATTGAAGATAGCTTGAACGCGGCTGGCTTGCTGGATAGATTGCAATGCCACGAAGCCCCTGACGCGACCAGAGAGCAATTATTGCGAGTACATGGGGTCGATTATGTTGCTTCGATAGCAGCCAAGTCACCGCGGCAAGGCATTGTTACGCTGGATGCGGACACTTCGATGAATCCGTTCACTTATCCGGCGGCTTTGCGTGCGGCGGGTGCGGTGGTGCTGGGTGTCGATCTGGTGATGGCGGGCAGGGTTAAGAATGCTTTCTGCAATATCCGCCCGCCGGGACACCATGCCGGGCGGAACAGGGCGATGGGCTTCTGCATCTTCAACAACGTTGCGGTCGGTGCGGCCCATGCGCTGGCGCAACACGGGCTGAAGCGCGTCGCTATTGTCGATTTCGACGTGCATCACGGCAATGGCACCGAAAATATCTTCCACGACGATCCACGCGTGATGCTGTGTTCCACTTTTCAGCATCCGTTCTATCCGCATATGGGCGCGGAAAGTGGCAACGAACATATCATCAACGTGCCACTGGCCGCAGGTAGCAATGGGGCAGAATTCCGTGCCGCCGTTACGGAGCACTGGTTGCCCGCGCTTGAGCGATTCCAGCCGGAGTTATTGTTGTTTTCAGCCGGATTTGATGCTCACCGCGACGACGACATGGCGATGCTTGGACTTACCAAATCAGACTATGCGTGGGTGACCGGAGAAGTAAAGCGCAAAGCGGACAGATTCGCACAGGGACGCATCGCCTCTGCATTGGAGGGTGGCTATGAACTGCATGCGCTTGGCCGTAGTGCGCTGGCGCATATCAAGGTGCTGAGCGGGTTTTGAATCAGTTGATGGCATAACTTTTGAAAACACATGCGGCGCAATGCCCGTTGGTTATTGCGCCCTACGCGGGCTGATTCGTTCAGTTTGAATAGCCCCTGCCTGTCCAGCCAAGCTCTCGCTCTTGAGTTTGGCGCAATTTTCTTTCAGTTTCACTTAAAACGTGATATTTATTCCCAATAGAACCAATTATGAAGGTGGTGTTATAAATTATTCCTGAAACGTTTTCAGGTTTGCTTTTGAAGCATACTATTGTATTGGTCGTTGAAGGTTTGCTCGAAGTGGAAGAAATACCGCTGCCGATGCTAAATGAACTTGTGGGTGAAGTTATATAACTGCTGGCAACACCACTTGCTTCTATTCCATCTGACCGAGAAATCTCATTTATGATGGCAAAATAAGAAAACCCATTATTCTGCGCAACCTCAGCACTTCGAAGTAGGGTCATATCTTCTGCATAATCTGCACGAGTAGCTTCATTAGCATGAAATGACACTCTAAAAATATTGGAATCAATTTGCGTTTCAGTATAGCCTTCACCAAAACCGTTAAGCGGCAAGAATTTTGTTGGAGTAGCGCAAGCAGTTAATAAGAGTGCAAGCACTATTACCCACCTTATAGTTACATTCATTTTTAAGCTCCACCGAGTTGCTTCAATCAGATATTTTACTGAGGATACTTTAACATGAGTGAAAACTTGTAAGATTTAAGTTCTTCCTCTGGCACTAATTGCTCTTAAAATTCTCCCGTAATTCACCGAGAAATGCCGCCGTCTTTTCAGTATTGGCAAGGATCGTACCACTGATCCAGAACACGTCCTCCGCTCGGCTGCCCAGTGTGTTGATCTTGGCGCGGTGCAGGCGGATGCCGTGGTGGTCGAAGATCAGCGCGATGCGCGCCAGCAGTCCGGGCCGGTCACCGGCAATCAGCGAGAGTATGGAAAGTCCTTTGCGATCCTGCTTGATCTCGGCTTGGGTGCGTATCGGGAAGTGTTTGAGCTGGCGGCTGATGCGTCCTGAGATGGCGGGCGCGACGGGTTTGGATTGTGCGATCTGTTCGGTAAGCTCGAATTCGATGTAGTTCATGATGTCGCGATACGGGGTGTCGCCGCGCACCGCTTCCATGATCTGGAAGCTGTTGAGTGCATAGCCGTGGCGGGTGGTATGGATTTTGGCTTCGAAGATGGTGTAGTTCATCCGCGCGAAGAAGTCGCAGATACGGGCGAAAAGTGTGCGCTGGTCTGGGCAGTACACCATTACCTGCAGGCCTTCTCCAGCGCGGCTGAGGCGTGCTTTGACGATGGGGATGCCGGGATCGGGCCTGAAAGCTAGGAGGCGGGTTTGCCAGGCGATTTCCTGGGCTTCGTGATCCAGGAAGTAGCTGTCGTTAAGTTGCGCCCAGAAGAGCTGGTAGTTTTCCGGAGAGAGGGCGTACAGGTTAAGTGCCTGAACGGCTTCATCTCGAATTATGCCGAGCCGGTCATCAACTTCCCCTTCACTCAGGTAGCGGCGGGCACGCTGGAACAAGTCTTCCATCAGCTTGGCCTTCCACGCGTTCCATACCTTGGGGCTGGTGCCGCGCACGTCGGCGACGGTGAGCAGGTAGAGTGCGACGAGATAGCGGTCGTTATTAATTCTGCCAGTAAAATTCGCAATGACTTCCGGGTCGGAAATGTCCTGTTTCTGAGCGGTGGCGGAGAGTGTGAGATGTTGCTCGACCAGCCATACGATAAGGTCGGTGTCGTCGCGGCTGATGCCGTGTGACTTGCAAAAAGTACGTGCATCCTTCTTGCCAAGTTGCGAGTGGTCGCCGCCGCGTCCTTTGGCGATGTCGTGAAACAGACCGGCGATATACAGCACTTCAGGGCGCGCGAACTCGGCTATCAGTTTGCTGCACAGCGGGTATTCATGCGCAAATTCGGGTACGGCGAAGCGGCGCAGGTTGCGTACCACCATCAGGATGTGTTCGTCGACGGTATAGACGTGAAACAGGTCGTGCTGCATTTGTCCGACGATGCGCCCGAACGCAGGGATGTAGGCGCCGATAATACCGTACTGGTTCATGCGCCGCAGCGCGTGCAGCACGCCGCGCGGCTGCCGTATGATTTCCATGAAGCGTGCGCGGTTCTGCGGGTGATGGCGAAATTTTGCGTCGATATAGTGCTGCGCACGCCACAGTGCGCGCAGGGTTTGCGCGGTCAGATCAGTCAGTTCGGGATGCTGCTGCATTAGCAGAAAGAGCTCGAAGATAGCTTCTGGAATGTGCTCGAACAGATGCTCGTCGCGTATTTCCAGCGATGTTCCAACAGCCCTGAAGCGTTCGTTTATCGCTTGTACCTCGGGTGTTTCGCTGAAAAGGTAGGCACGCAGATTTTGCAGCAGAATGGTATTGAACTGGCGCACCGCACCTTTGGTCTTGTAGTAGCGCTGCATCAGATGTTCGCTGGCGCGGCGATTATCGGATGACTCTATGTTCATCTGCTCGGCCAGCAGCGTCTGGAAATCGAAGATCAGCCGATCCTCGCGGCGCTTCGCGAGGTAATGCAAGCGGATGCGCAGGGTTTGTAGCAGTGCGTCGTGTTTGCTTATCTGGCGTGCTTCGGTAGGGGTGATCAGCCCTGTGCGTGCCAACTCAGTCCAGCGTGTGCCCAGTCCGGCTGCACGAGCGATCCAGTTGACGGTTTGCAGGTCACGCAGTCCGCCGGGGCTTTCCTTTAAATTGGGTTCGAGATTGTAGTCCGTGTCGAGAAACCGCGCGTGGCGCTGCTGCTGTTCCCGCTGTTTGGCGAGGAAGAATTCGCGAGGCTCGATGTACTGGTGCAGTACGTTCTTTAATTCGTCGTGCAATCGTGCATCACCATTGAGCAGGCGCATTTCAAGCAGGTTGGTTTGCACGGTAATGTCGGCGGATTCACTCAAGCATTGCGCAATGGTGCGGATGCTGTGGCCGACTTCCAGGCCGATGTCCCAGAGAATACCGATCAGTTCGCGCAGCTTATGTTGCAAGTCTTCGGCAGGATTGGTATCCAGCAGGATCAGCAGGTCGATATCCGATTTTGGATACAGCTCGCCACGACCATAGCCTCCCACAGCGATTAGCGCGATATGCTCCGGCATTGCGAGTTGTTTCCATACACGATCGAGATAATCATCAATGAGTTTGCTGTGTTCGCTGAGCAGGCGCACGGCCTTTCCGTGCTGCAGGAACTCGTACTCGAGTTCCTGCCGTGCACTGCGCAGAGTTTCACGCAGTTTAGAGGTGGTTCCTTCAGAAGCTTGGCGGGGGAGGGCAACCATCGGAAACGGTCAATACTTCGAAGCCGGTATCGGTGACGAGGATGGTGTGTTCATACTGCGCCGACAAGCTATGATCCTTAGTGACTACGGTCCAGCCATCGCCCAGTTGTTTGATGCCCGCCTTGCCTGCATTGATCATGGGTTCGATGGTGAAAATCATGCCGGGTTCGAGTTTCAAACCGGTTTTGGGTTGGCCGTAATGCAGTACCTGGGGGTCTTCATGAAATTTTTGGCCTATGCCGTGGCCGCAGAATTCGCGTACTACGCTGTAACCCAGTGGTTCGACGAAGCTCTGGATGGCGTGACCGATGTCGCCGAGATAGCCTCCTGGTTTGACGGCCTGAATGCCGCGCCACAGCGATTCATAGGTGGTCTGGCACAGGCGGCGTGCCTGAATGGACGGCTCGCCGACATAGAACATTCGGCTGCTGTCGCCGTGATAACCGTCCTTGATGACGGTGATGTCCAGATTGACGATGTCGCCGTTTTTTAGCGCCTTGTCGCCGGGCACACCGTGGCACACCTGATGGTTGATGGAAGTGCAGATGGATTTCGGGTAGGGACGGTGTCCGCTGGGCGCGTAATTAAGCGGGGCTGGAATACCCTTTTGCTCATTAACGATTAAATCATGGCAAAGTTTGTCCAGTTCGTCGGTGGTCACACCAGGCTTGACGTGCGGGCTTATGTAATCGAGCACTTCGCTGGTCAGCCTTCCGGCAATGCGCATCTTTTCGATTTCTTTGGATGTTTTAATGGATACAGACATGTCGCAGCTTGGTTTTATCGGACTGCCGAGAGTATCACGTGATTACAATGCCCGACAATCATGCTTATGGGGTACAACTTGTCCTGATATTAAAACTTCTGGTAACAAAAAAGCGGACTGAAAAGAGTCCGCTTTTTCAGGAAAAAACAAATTAATTTGTACGAACCTTTTTTGCCTCCTTGTGCACAGAACGAAGCTCTACTCGACGGTTTTCACGTCGTCCACTTTCGGTGGCGTTGTCTGCAATCGGATTATCTGGCCCCATTCCCTGGGTTGTAATGCGGTCAGCAGCTATGCCTTTACCGATTAAATAGTTAGCAACCAATTCCGCGCGAACTTGGGATAGTTTCATATTCAGTTCCAAGGAACCTGTGCTATCGGTATATCCGAAGATCTCAAAGTCTGCGTCGGGAACACGGTTGGCGTATTCCACAATAGCGTCAAGCTGCTTTCGGGCAGATTTTTGAAGCTTGGCCGAGCCGACTTTGAAATTAGTGCCTTTAATACGAAGCGTTTTTTCTTCAAACACAGTTTTGTATACAGGTGCCTTATTGGCAAGATAAGTCGCCAAATCATCAATTTCGCCATCGGTCAGGCGACCGGCAATCAGCATCATCATGCCGGAACGGTCATTGTCGCGATCACTTTGCTTGAAATCGGTTAACTGTTTTACCAAGTAGTCTTTGTGTTGGCCGCCAATGATGGGGAACAGGGGGTTATTGAGCGGCGTACCCATTCCGTGTTCACCATGGCATTTGATACAACGGAATGCGCCGCTATCGGCGTTGCCTTCATTGAAAAGCTTCTCGCCCCTGCGGTAGGGTATGAGTATGGACTGATCTTCGGTTACAGGAGCTTCCATCAGTTTCTGACTGGCGAAATAGGCGGCAATATCGAACAACTCGGGAAATTCTCCCACGCTAAGTGCCATATCGGACATGGTGGGATCGGTTCTTGCGCCGTTCTGGAATTCACGAAATTGTTTCTGTATGTAATCGGACCATTGCCCGGAAAGTTTTGGAAACGTTGGTACGGCACTGTTGCCATCTTCTCCATGACAACCTTGGCACATTGCAGACAAATCCTTGCCGACTTCCGGGTCGCCAGAGCCAATTCGCTGATTGATTTCCGCAGGACTATCTCCGCCAAAAGCGGGGGGGGATATGAACATCACCGCTGCCAGTATGCCGACAATGTTAATTATGATCTGCAAAAAAATCCTTTCGGGCAACTTACTTATTGTTTGTTTCTTTGGTTCATTGTTTACCATATCAGTTGATGCGTCAATGAGCGCTGGCGAATAGGTTATATAGGACGGACTCGATGATACGTCTTTAGTTTCTGATTCACAGATGTGCCTTGAGTGTTGTCGTCTCATGATGTTGCTAATTCAGTACGTTCGTTTTTGTACGGTTCACTGTTGTGACAGATAGTCAGATACGGCCTCTATTTGGGCATCGGTCATATGATTGGCTACTTCGCCCATTGTTCCCGACATATCAGTATCGCGTGCTCCTGTTTTGAAATCGTTCAGTTGCTTAACCAGATAGTCTTTATGCTGCCCACCAATCACAGGAAATATCGAATTATTGGCCGGTTGCCCTTTCCCAATTTCCCCGTGGCAATTGAGACAACTGTAATTGCGAAAAATTTTTTCACCCTCTATATTTTTTTCATGTGTGCCGGTCATCTGTTTTTGGCTGGCAAAATAAGCCGAAATATCGTTCAGATCTTGCATATTGGTCAGGCTTTCAGCCATTTCGGTCATCGTCTCATCTCTGCGGGTACCCTGTTGAAAGTTATTGATTTGACGTTGTATATAAACTGCATATTGACCTGCAAGCTTGGGGAAAGTCGGAACCAGGCTGTTGCCATCCTCACCGTGGCAGCCCTGACATAGAGTAGATTTTTCTTTGCCCGCAACCGGATCGCCGCTACCTTGTCGCTGTGATATTTCTTCCGGGCTATCACTTGCATAGGCGGTGGTTGCCAGATGCATGGTGAACAAAACTCCGATGATAAAACTGTCGAATTTTGGCATAACCAATTCCTGATGATAGATTCCCCATCAATGTAATTGGTTACCAAAGCCGTTGCAATATTATTTTTCATTTGAAGTGTATGTGATAAAACAAAATACATTTATTGAATTGATTTGCAAGGAATATTGTGGCCTGTGCAAGTCGTCCACCCAAGTTAAGTCAATTCGCTCGGGTGAAGCGGTGATTTTGAATTTTTAGTGTTTATTGGTAACGCAATGCTTCGATCGGGTCAAGCCGGGCAGCTTTACGCGCGGGATAGAAGCCGAAGAAGATACCCACGGTAGCGGCTACGCCGAATGCCACCATGACAGAGCTAAGCGAGATGATCACCATTGTTCCGGTAAGTGCTTCGACCATTAAAGCCCCGCCGATACCCAGCAACAATCCGATGAAACACCCTGCGACGGAGATGATGATGGCTTCCAGCAGAAACTGCATCAGGATGTCGCGTTCGCGTGCGCCGATAGCCATGCGGATACCGATTTCGCGGGTTCGCTCGGTCACCGAGACCAGCATGATATTCATGATGCCGATGCCCCCGACCAGCAGGGATACCGAGGCGATAGCGCCGAGCAGCATCGACATGACGCGGGTACTTTCTTCAGCCGAGTCGGCCACGGCAGTGAGGTTGCGCAGGAAAAAATCGTCATCCATGCCTACACGCAGGCGGTGGCGTTGGCGCAGCAGGGCGGTCATGTCTTTTTCGACGGTGGGCATAATCTCCTGAGTGGTGGTCTGGGCCATGATCATGCGCACTGAACCGGGAAATTCAGTACCGAACACCTGACGTTGTGCGGTGGTCAGCGGGATGATGAGGGTGTCGTCCTGGTCGCGCCCGTCCATGCTTTGTCCCTTGACTCCCAGCGTCCCGAGGATCACGAATGGACTCTGCCGGATGCGTATGGTCTTACCTACGGGGTCTTCGTCGCCAAACAGGTTTTCTGCGGCGGTTTTTCCGATCAGTGCGACACGCGTGGCAGAGCGGACATCCGAGTCGGTGAATGCGGATCCCGTATCGATCGTCCAAGAGCGCGCATCCAGGTAACCTGGCGTGGAGCCGATGATGGAAGTATTCCAGTTGTTCGGGCCGTATATGACCTGTGCGCTGCCGGGGTGGATGGGCGCGACCGATTGTATTCCCGGAAGTTCGCCTATGGCCTCGGCATCCTCGACAGTCAGGGTATGCCCCCCCCCGCTGGCCGAGCGTACGCCGCCACTGGATGTGTGCCCGGCCAACAGGATGAACAGGTTGCTGCCCATCGCTGAGATGCTCTGCTTGATCGCATATTGCGCACCCTGACCGATAGACATCATCAGCACTACCGCGCCCACGCCGATCACCATGCCAAGCATGGTCAGGAAAGTGCGCAGCCGGTTCGCGCCCATGGCGCGCCAGGCTTCGCCGAGCATCGCGAGCATCATGCGGTGGCCTCTGTGATAGATGTTGGCTGGTCGCTGACGATGTCGCCGTCGAAGAAACGCACCTGACGCTGGGCATGGCGCGCGATATTCTCCTCATGGGTGACCAGCACGATGGTGATGCCTTCACGGTTGAGCGATTCAAACAGGTTCATGATCTCTTCACCGGTATGGCTGTCGAGATTGCCGGTGGGTTCGTCGGCTAGCAGCAGGCGGGGATTGTTGATCAGTGCACGGGCGATGGCGACACGCTGTTGCTGCCCCCCCGAGATTTTATTGGGCATTGAACCGGCAAGCTTCTCCAGTCCCACTCGGGCTAATAATTCATGTGACCGGCGTTGGCGCTCTGAGTGTTCGACACCGCAATAGATTAGCGGCAAGGCCACATTGTCCAGCAGGGACATGCGCTGCAGCAGGTTAAACCCCTGAAACACGAAGCCGATGGTGCGGTTGCGCAAACCGGCCAGTTCGTCCTTTCCGTATTCGACAACGCTGCGTCCATCCAGTAAGTAGCGCCCGGAAGTGGGTTTGTCGAGGCAGCCCAAAATGTTCATGAAGGTGGATTTCCCCGAGCCGGAGGGGCCCATGATGGCGACGAACTCTCCTGTTGCGATGTCGAGACTGACATCTTTCAGGGCCGGAAACAGTCCTGCGGAAGTCTCGTAGGATTTGTTCAGTCCCTCGATACGGATAACAGAGTCGGCCATCAGAATCTCATGCGCATCGGTGATGGGCCAGAGGGTTTGTTGTCAGTCGATTGTGTTTCGCCGACGATGATCTGCTCGCCTGTTTTGAGCTCGCCTTCGACAATCTCGGTGTTGCGGTTATCGGTGATGCCGAGTGTGACATTGCGCATCGCAGGCTTGCCATTTTCCAGCACGTACACCTTGCCGGAAAATGCATCGCGTTTGGGTTTTTTGCCGTTGGCTTCCCCGCGCTTTTGCTCGCTGCCGTTGGCCGGTTTGTAGCGCAGTGCCGCATTGGGAGTCAGCAATACGTCCTTGCGTTCGGCCACGGTGATGCTGACATAGGCGGTCATGCCCGGCAGCAGGATTTGCTCGGGGTTGTCCACGGCTATCACCACGTTATAGGTCACCACGTTCTGCTGGATGGTGGGGTTGAGGCGCACCATCCTGACCACGCCCTTGAAGCTCTTGTCCGGGAAGGCATCGACATTGAAGTTAACTGTCTGGTCCACGCGGATGCTGCCGATGTCGGCTTCGGCAAAGCTGGCGTCGATCTGCATTTTGGATAGATCCTGCGCGATCTTGAACAACGTGGGTGTCTGAAAACTGGAAGCCACGGTCTGGCCGACCTCGACCTGCCTATCTATCACCACGCCCGATACAGGCGAGCGAACTATAGAGTAGGCCAGATTGGCCCTATCCCTTTCGATTTGCGCTTTTGCCGATTGGAATTGTGCCTCGGAGACTTTCTTTGCCTGTACTGCTGCATCAAGTTCTTGGCGCGATACGAATTCCTGTGTAAACAAATCGCGAATTCTTGCTTCATTCGCCGTATTCAATTCCAGAGACGCGGTGGCACTCTGAAGATTGGCTTCGGTTTGCCTCAGTTGTGCTTCCAGCACCTCGGCATCCAGCTCAAGCAAAATCTGGCCCTTGTGCACTTCGCTATTGTGGTCAGCGTAGATTTTTTTTACACGACCGGAAACCTGGGTGCCCACACTGACCACCGAAACCGGATTGATCGTGCCGTTGGCAGAGACCATCTGGCTGATATCGCCTATTTCCGCAGCTTGAAGCCGATATTGCTGCTCTGGCGAAGTGGCGGTTAATTGCCGGTAGGCAATAACGCTTGCGGCGACGAAGGCGACCGCGATCAGCGTTATTGCAAGGGGGGAGCGCAGTAATATTTTCATGGCGATTCTTATTCTCGTTTGTCCAGTTCAGGCTGATTCGATGACAGGGCTTGAAGCAAATTCGTATCAAGGTTGCCCATGCTCTGGGCAAGTATGGCACGGTTGATGTCCCAGTTGAACAGCGATTGGATGCGTTGTTGGCGCGCGCTGGCCAGCGCGCTTTGCGCATTCAGAACATCCAGTATGCTGCCCACACCGGCCTTGTAACGTCCCAACGCAACGCGCTCGGATTGTTCCGCGCTGTCGAGCAGATTGGCGGTGGTGCGCAAGGACTGCGTGGATGTGGTCAGATTCTGATAGGCCGTCCACACATCCAGTGCGACCTGCAGGCGCAGGCGCTCAAGTTGCGCGGTTCTGCTTTCAACCTGCGCTTCGGCGGCACGTATCCGGTAGGTCGGGGAAAATCCGGAGAAGATCGGAACCCTGAGGTTGATGCCTATTGAAGAACTGTTTGTCGAACTGCCCGCGATGTTGTTCTGATTTGCCGAGGCACCCAGAGACAGGGTGGGTTTGTCCGCCGCGCGCGAGGCATCGGCGCTGGCCTGAGCGGCTTTCACTTGGGCTGCGGCGGCCTGCATATCCGGGCGATGTTGGCGCGCCTGTTCGATCAACGCGGCGATATCGCCGTCAAAATCGGCTGGAATGGCTGTGGTGCTGGCAGCCGCCAGAGAGACATTGCGGTTGGCATCCAGCCCGAGGATATTGGCCAGATTGCCCTGCGCGTTTTTCAGGCTGCCTTCTGCGGTGATGCGGTTCAGGGTGGCTTGCGACCAGGCTGTCTGCGCTTGCAGTTTGTCGGCAAGCGTTGCGCTTCCAGCCGAATAACGCGCCGCTGCTGCGGAGAAACTTTCATTGGCGGCGCGTTCAGATTCAAGTGCGGCATCCAGTGCGGCTGCAGTCGCCTGAGCTTGATAGAAAGCCTGCACTGCAGCAAGAAATATCGCCTGTACCGTGCTGTCCTGTGAGGCACTTGCTGCAGCGAGCTGCAGCTGTGCTGCCTCCAGACTGGCCGCGCGCGCACCGAAATCATATAGCAGATAAGAAAGGCTAAAGCCGATGCTGCTTTGATTGGTGCCGGAGGCCGAGCCAGATTGACTGCGGCTGACTGCAGCGTTTAAATCCGCGCTGGGCAGGTAAGCCGCCTTGGCTACCCCCGTCTGGGCTGCATATATGCGGGATGTAGCCCAGACTTCGCGCGTTTGCGGATTACTGCACAACGCTGCATCGACTACCTCTGTCAGGTTGAGAGGGTGGTCAAATTGCTCTGGAATGCAGGGGTTTTCCATACTTGCCATTGCTTGTGCAGCTGTAGCGATTATCGGGGTGATGCACAGAAGAATTACTGAGGATAGGATTGAGCGCATCAGGTCGAGTCAAAGTCTGAAGTCAAGCGTTAGTTGCATTTCCGGATTTTAGTTCAATAGATGATAGTCAGCGTTCGCACTTGGGAGCCTGCGCAGGGAGCCGCACTCGTGTTACAGGTTCCCGCCTGTCCGGCGGCTACATTGCCGTTAATGAAATAAGTCTGCGGTATTCCTGTGCCGACACTGGGCAGAGGGTTAATGCCTGCGGTGTTGGCAATTGTGTCGAGTCCAAGGGTGTAATTCAATCCGGTTACCACACCAACGGTGGCATCGAGGGATATTGAATATGCCAGCGAAGTTGTGCATCTGACTCCGAAAGATGTATTTGCAAGAATCGGGGTTGGGCTGAATGCGGTATAGGTGAAATTAACGTTTGAGGGCAAGGTCGTGATGTTGCAGCTGGCCGGAGCAACGATGGCAACGGGAAAGGTGTTTCCCCCGGTAAATGCAGATTGTCCGGTCGCCTTGCCGGTAGCAAAAGTCATGGTCGCGGTGTCCGTATAGGTTCCCTCAGGCGGTAGCACAGCTTGCCCCGGCAGGATGCAGCCGTAATAGGTGTATGTATTGGTGACAACTGAATTTTTGGTCATGATTAAGGACGCAGTTGGCGTTGGAATGGCGGTTGCACCCTTCCATTGAGTGAGGCATGCGGGGTCTGTAGCCAAGTAGTAATTCAGGAAACTGCCCCCCAAGGCAGCGCGGTTCTGTGTGCCGAGTGCGTTTATTCCGTTGTCGACGACCAGGTCATACTGCACCGTTGCCGTAGCTGGGCCGCCGGCATTGTCTCTGGAGCAAGTTACGTCAAAGGTAGTCGAGGTTATGTTGGTAGTGAGATTGGCTGGTACATAGCCGCTGGCAAAGCCAGGGGAAGTGACGCTGCAGGTAATAAGTGCCTGTGCAAAACCAGAATAAGATAGCAAGGCAATGATTCCCAGCCGCAGCGTAGATTTTCGTTGGATAGATTTCATCGGGTAACTCCTGTGCAGGTCCGTGGACCCAGTCGGACAATTTCATCAGGGGATTCAGGCGGAAGCGTGACGTCGATTCTACACTGCTGATCATTCCACTTCAGGACCACTTTATTGGTCGGTTGCAGACCGGTGACAAAAACTGCACCACGTCGCGCCACATAAAACTCCTCGGTATCCCCCTCGATATGTAAGGTGGCTCCCGCAGGGGCATCTTCGCCATCATCAAAGATGATTTTCAGCAACGCGCCACGGCCACTGCGCACCGGGAAGACAACTTTCACGGCACTGCGCCATGCAGGAACGGCATTTTGTTCAATGCTGTTGATTTCGGCACTTACCGGAAGTTCGCTCGGATCCAACCTGATTGAATTGTTCTGGTAGGGTATCAAGCGGGGAATCAATGCGACACCATCCTTATCGGTGCGGCTCAGGATATTGCTGCCCAAGCCGATGCCGACTCCTTCATATCCTGCCACTTCTGCCACGGCAAAACTTTGATCCACTCTTTGTGTGGCGAATAATTTTCTGTTAGCCAGAACCAGTCCACCGCTTGCGCCCAGACGAAGCGCAGTCAGGTCTGTTGAAGTGCTCACATCACCGGATACTCTCCCATAGCGGCCGGTATAGTAAACGCCCCCCTCTGCGCGAGTCTGGTTTTGCTGGCGCCCGGCCAATCCGCGCCAGCCCAGACTGTCTCCCTGTAGCGGGCTTTGTGATGCGGAGACATAATAATCCTGCTGGTTACCATGACTGTTTGCCGATGCACTGACAATCCGGTTGTTGTCCAGCGGCATGACAAAGAAAATACCTATTGATGTCCCGGTAGTACCGTTAATGGCACGACTGATCGTGAAATTCAAATTGTTTCGTTCGCCTAAACGCGTTGAATAGTTGCCTGACAGGGTTGACAGGTTTAGATTGTCATACCTGTTGAGAATCGCTAGGCCCATTCCGAAAGTTCCCGAACTTTCGGTGGAATAGCTCCAGTTTCCAGCAACCTGCAATTTAACCGGGGGTGTGGTTTCGGGTTGCCCCAATTGTCGAAATTTCGGTGTAGCTCCCTGAATCTGGAATGAAGCGCTGCTGTGTAATTTTTGATGCTCCAGACCCAGTAGCCATAATCCCCCGTTATGGTTATTTCCATTGCTGAGAGCGAATGATGCCTTGCCTAGCATCTGGCTAGGCAGGGCAGACACGGTACCTATTCCTATGGTTTGTAACTGTGGCATCAGTTCGGCATGACCTTCCAGTGTCAAGTCGCTGCTATAACCATGGCGCAAAGTACCGCTGGCAAAACCGGCGCCATAGTTACTACTGTCTAAACCGATTCCGTTCCGCACTTTTCCGGTTTCAATGCTCCAGTCATCCAGATCTTTTGCCAATAGTTGTGTGCTGATAAAAAACGATTGCTCAATCACGGTTTCGCGGCCGAAAATATCGCGAACAACCATCTTTACATCACCGCTGCCGGTCAGAAGTGGGAAGTTGTCTATGGCAAAAGGACCGGCGGGCACGCTGGAGACTTGACGTAATACATCGTTGACGTACATTTCCACAGTGGATGGGGCCGTAGATATACCTGGCAGGGTGGGGACAGGCTGGCTGACGAACCCCGGTGTCAGTGAAAAGTTGCTGCCATATTGGATGCCGCCGTAATATACATTGCGTGCCCACATGCCGGCGCGGGTTGCCGTGTCACCCAGCCTGAGAGTGCGGTTCTCATCCGGGAAATCCTTGGTGAAAGTCGTTTCCAGTCTGACCCAGCCCCCGGGGATGGTCGATGCGCTATCTTTTGTCAGGTTGCGACCTGCGTGACTGCTGGTTAATACCCCCCATGAATTGGATGCACCAATTTCTGTGAGCAGGCCCAATTCATTGATCGAAGATACATTGTTCTGATTTACTTTTGAATAATTCAAGTCATAGTTCAGGAACATACTAGGCATTACCGGGTTAAATACCGGCCTTTTTGATTTTTCCTGAGTCAGCCGGGTCGCTGCAAACACTTCCGGCGAGAACAGTAATTCAACAGACTGGCTGGCATAGTCAATCTTGAATTTATAGCCCGGTACTGCAGAGAGTGGCCAGTAACTCTGGTCATAGAGCTTGAAGTCGATCGGCTCCGCATCTGGGGGTAGTTGTACCCGCCATTCCTGAAAAGCATCGTAGGGTGCATACATGACACCATTACGCTCAAGTAGCAGCCATGTACCACTCTTGCTGCCATTGACGATGGCCTCAAGCGGCATTATTTGATCCTTGGCTTTATCGGCAGGAGGTTCTTGAGCAGGTCTTGGTTTGACTATTCGTGTGAAAAGAAGTGGGACAGGCTGTGTGGCCGCAGGGTCTGGTTGTACGTCCGGCAAAGCGCCTGTTTCGGCCAATCCCGTAGCAGAACAGGCCCACAGACCAAGCAACAGGATCAGGCGCGGGTGGATGGTGATGCCCACGCTACAGAGCCTTATTCGGTCAGCATCACATCAAAGAACTGTTTTGAACCGTCATCCAGCATTACGGTAAGCTTGGCTTTTCCGCCTGGAATTGCCTTATTGTTCTCAGACTTGATGTTGAAGCTGCGTTTGATGGTTGGCAGAATGTAACCGCCATTGATGCGACCAGCCAGTTTTTCGTTGTCTGGACCCGAAAGGGTAAAGTCGATAGGCTGGGCATAGGCGGTACCCGAATTTTCGCAGGCCGCCATGACGGTGTCGGCAGCCGTTCTCTCAACAGTGCAGTCCAGTTTGCTCTTGGCTGCTGGCGGGGTGATAAATACCGGCATCGAGAAAGCAATCGCAATTTGTAATTGCAGATTGTCTTTGTTGGGGATAGCTTCAGGTATCTCGCGCACGATCAATCGGTATGTTTGCTCTTGATCTTGCGGTGGAGGACTTAGGCGTGCCAGTCGAACAACCTGACGTGACTTACCAGCCAGCTTGATGATAGGTGGCGAAAAAAGCAGGTCTTCAGTTAGCTGCAGGTCATCCTCACCGTCGGGTTTCTGCTTCCATGTATACAAATCAGCCTGCATCACCAGCTCCTTGTCACCTTCGTTGGTGATTGTGACCGCGACAGCCCTGTCTTTTGGAGTCATGTAAATACGCACCGGGGTTACCGAGAATGGCCCTGCTAATATGGGAGAGACAAGGCTAGTGGCAAGTAAAAACAGTACTGTCTTTGCAATGATTTTTTTCATTTGGATGCCTGCTTTCGTTTTGGGATTGAATTCAATTTGAGAATCTTACCAGCCTATCATCAATTCAAGGTAATCCAGGTCGGAAAGTTTGACAACGCGCCATGAAGTTACTGTGCCAATGCCTGCATAATTGTTCAATTCACCAAGCGATTCAAAGGACTTTGGAGCGAGAGCCACAAAGCGATACATCCCGTCCTGAACTGATGACCAAGGGAGGCTGGCAGTGTCACCGGAAAAAGAAACGGTTTCTCCCGAGTTGCATACAACGGTTACTGCTTGTCCAAAAACGCCAACTCTGGCACTGCTGCGGCACAGGGCGCCGTCATTTTGCAGAACTATAAATACGGTGAATTGTGCATTACTTTGCGAGGCTTGGGCAAGTGACGCCCACAAAACCGGTAACGCCGCGAATGCAATGATCCGTGCAGTTTTTACCAGATATGTGGGCGTTCTGAAATACCGTCCTTTGTTCATGCCTGACGAGATGAAGTTGCATCACGCGAGCATAAAGTTATTTCGCTCTATTGGTTAGTATGTGACAGTGATGGTTTTCAGACTGTTGGTTGATGCCGCATTGTTACAAGAAGCCAATGAGCAAGTACCCGCCTGGCCACCGGCCATCGTTCCATTAATGGAATAGGCTTGAGCTGCGCCTGTGCCGACACCGGGTGTGGGGTCAGTTGAAGCGACTGCCAAGCTGTATGCCAGCCCAACCGCAGTATCTGTCACATTGGCACCGGTGAGAGTCACGGTATATGGAAGTCCACCGACGCATGTAACAACAAAAGGCGTTGTGGAATTGACTGCTGCAACCTGGAATGCAGTGTAAGCAAAGGTGAGAGGAGCAGGTGTGCTGACCGAACATAAGGAGGTCAGGGTAATGTCGACATTAAAACTGCTCATAACTGTAGCTGACTGTGCGGGTGCAGCAGCAATCAAGGTAACTGCTGCGATGGTTGATACGGCAAGTTTTTTCATATGAAGACTATTCATCTTGGTTCTCCTTTTGATGGTTATACAACGCTTGAAATTTTCACAGACTATTTTCGAATGACCGAATCATTCAAGTTTTTATTGCTCAGTAAGTTACTGTCAAGGTCCGGATATCTAAAGTCGGGGCGGTGGAGTCACCAGCTTGGCCTCCAGCAATATCACCCTGAATAGTGACTGTGTAGACATCTGGTGTACCGCCAACGCCCGGTGTGGCCGCCGTACCCAGCACTACTGTTTGCGTGGGGGCTGTTAATGTGTAATTAAGTCCGGCAACAACGCCATTGTTTACGTCATATGCATATGTTGGCGCTGCTAAGCCCTTTGTGCAAGAGACAGTAAAGATGGAAGTCTTTGTAAGCGCGCCGCCAAAAGCAACATAATTGCCGAAGGCCAAATCTGGAATTAGTCCTGCCGTGCAAGCTGCAGTAAGAGTGGCAGTCACGTTAAAGGTTGGCGACGGCGTGATATTAACTGCCTGTGCAGTTGGAATTGAAGAAAATAGGGCAGATACGACGATAACCGCAGTTGCAAGTTTTTTCATTTGAAAGTTTCTCATTTTGTACTCCTAAAAAATATTCAAGCATGTAAATGTTTCATCCAATGCACCATGTGCTACTGAAGAGCTAAGCAATAGTTGTACCAAAACCTTCGGCACAAAACATCAATATATTCTATATATGTAATGTTTCAGTTGAAAATGTACATCCAACCTTATAATAATGCAAGCATATTTATATTCCCTGTAGGGAGCAAATGAAATGTCCGGTTCTGTAGCACGTAATATGTCCGGTTTGGGGAAACGCAATGGAATCATCCCTAAGCCGGGCACGTTGGTTACAGGAGACCCGGAAGATGAGATTCGAAG
>Ga0224495_10000809_pt1 | contig 23777 bp, 21 predicted proteins | sample SF_Jul11_sed_USG_FD_168128 | JGI IMG/M metagenome (GOLD analysis project Ga0224495, IMG submission 168128) | Sediment microbial communities from San Francisco Bay, California, United States - SF_Jul11_sed_USGS_4_1 | ecosystem: Environmental > Aquatic > Marine > Sediment | place: USA: California...
CCGAGAGCTCGCACGACACGCCGAGAGAATACGAGTCCCTCGAGCAGCGAGTTGCTCGCCAGGCGGTTTGCTCCGTGGAGCCCGCTGGCCGTGACCTCGCCCGACGCGTAGAGTCCCGCGAGAGAAGAGCGCCCGTCGATGTCGACGTTGACGCCCCCGATCATGTAGTGCGCCGCAGGGGCCACGGGAACGAAGTCGCGGGACAGATCGAAGCCGGCTTCCAGGCACGTCTCCCAGATCATCGGGAACCGTGCTTGCAGGTAGCCCGAGCCGAGATGCCGGGCGTCCAGCCAGATGTTGGGTCGCCCGCAGCGTGCCATCACCTTCTCGATCTCGCGACTCAAGACGTCGCGCGGAGCCAGTTCGGCCAGCGGGTGCACACCAAGCATGAACCGCTTCTCCTCGCAATCGAGCAAGTAGGCACCCTCTCCGCGAAGAGCCTCGGTGATCAGGAACTTCGGCGAAGCGGCGCTGTCGAGTGCCGTCGGGTGGAACTGCATGAACTCGAGATCGGCGATCTCGGCCCCTGCCCTCCAGGCGGCGGCCACGCCATCGCCTGTTGCAAGCAGCGGGTTGGTCGTGACGCGGTACGCCTGCCCGCAACCGCCGGTCGCAAGCACCACTGCGTCTGCCCAAAACACCTGTGGCCGACGGCTCTCCGGATCGTACGCGAGCGCGCCGACGCAGCGGTCGCCCGCCGTCAGGAGGTCGATGAGGAAGCGATCTTCGAAGACCTCGAGTCCTCGGGCGTTGCGGACCGACGCCGTCAGGGTCCCCTGGATCTCGGCTCCCGTGGTGTCGCCGGAGTGCAGGATGCGAGGCAGCGAGTGGCCACCCTCCCGGGCCAGTGCCACCTCGCCGCCCTCACCCACGTCGAAGCGGACACCCATCGCGCGCAGGTCGGCCAGGGCGTCCACGGCTTCTCCCACGACGGCACGCACGACTTCCTCGTCGCACAGGCCCTGTCCGACCACCAGGGTGTCGGCAAGGTGGAGTTCGACGCTGTCCGCCTCGCCCACGGCTCCGGCGATGCCGCCCTGCGCGTACCAGGTCGCGGTCTCGCTCATGTGCCCCTTCGTCACGAGTGCGACGGTGTGAGACTGCGAGGCAGCGAGCGCTGCCGTCAGTCCCGCTATGCCGCTGCCGATGACGAGGACGTCGCTCGAGTGCTGCGGGAGCTCTTCGGTATCGAACTCGATTAGGTAGCGGCGTCCGAGAGTCTGCGGCAAGACACCGGGTGAAGGGGCCGTACCCGCTGGCTCCGCACGAGCACTGTGGGCAAGATCCTCGTGTCGGCCTCGCTCAGCCAATCGCCACCATCCGCCCCACCGCGGCAAGTGCGCGTTCGCGCACCTCCTCGGCAACATCTATCTCTCCGGTAGTATCGCGCAGACAGTCCCGCACCTTCTCGATCGTAGTCACCTTCATGTTCGGGCAAAGCATCGGCGGGGTGAGATTCACGAAGCGCTTGCCGGGTGCGGCCTTTGACAGACCGTGCAACAAGCCCTCTTCGGTCACCACGATGAACTCATCGGCCGAAGACTCGGCCGCGTACGCCAACATCTGGGAAGTGGACAGCACCGCGTCGGCAAGGTCCACGACCTCGGGGCGGCACTCGGGATGCGCCATCACCTCGGCCGCAGCATGTACGCGCTTGGCTTCCAAGACCTGCTGGACGGTGACCTCGTCGTGGATCGGGCAGCAGCCCTCCCACGGGACCACCTCGACATCCGGCAGGGATCGGGCGATCCAGGACGCGAGGTTGCGATCCGGGCCGAAGAGGATTCGGTCGGCATCGAGAGCTCGCACGACACCAACGGCGTTGGCGCTCGTCACGCATACGTCCGAAAGTGCCTTGACGTCGGCCGAAGAGTTCACGTACGTGACGACCGGCACGCCCGGGTTCGCCTCGCGCCACGAGGCGAGTTCATCGGCCGACATCATGTCGGCCATCGGACATCCGGCTCCCGGCTCCGGCATGAGGACTGTCTTCTGCGGAGAGAGGATCTTGGCAGTCTCGGCCATGAAGTGAACGCCCGCGAACACGATGGTTGAGGCCGAAGTCGCGGCCGCCTGTCGCGACAGCCCGAGGGAGTCGCCGACGAAGTCCGCGGTGTCTTGGATCTCGGCCCGCTGGTAGTTGTGGGCCAGGACCACCGCGTCGCGCTCCCGGGCCAGATCGCGTATCTCTTCGGCTATCGAGGGTCCGACTTCCATCACCACTGTGCTCCTTCGTATGTCGCGAGTCTTCGGCGGCAGCCCGCCGCTCAGCCCTACTCCTCCTGCGCGTCTTTCTCGTCTTCTACCCGCACCGGGGGCGGCTCCAGCGCGGCATTGTCGATCAGTCTCGTGTCGCCAAGCGTCACCGCGATCAGCGCACGTGTCGGTCCCTCGATCCTTGTCACCTGCTCGAGCGTCCTCGGGTCGACGACCACCGCGTAGTCCAACTCCACGAGCCGGAACGCGGAGACCTCCTCGGCCATTGTCTGCTCGACCGCTGCAGCATCACGCTCGCCCCAGGCTACGGCCTCAGCCGCCGCTTCGAGCGCCTCGCAAAGCGCGATGGCCTGCGCCGCCTCCTCGCCTGTCAGGTACGCGTTTCGACTGGACAGAGCCACGCCGTCTTGATCGCGGACGATCGGGCACCCAACCACGGTGACCGCCATGTCCAGGTCCGCGGCCATGCGCTGGACTATCTTGAGCTGCTGATAGTCCTTCTCGCCGAAGAAAGCGAGATCGGGCGTCGTGATATTGAACAGCTTGGCCACCACGGTCGCCACGCCTCGGAAATGAGCGGGCCGAATCGCGCCCTCCCACCTCTCGGCCAAGTCGCCGGGGTCCACGGCGATGCTGGATCCGGCAGGATACATGTGCTCGACACCCGGCGTGAACACCAAGTCCACGCCTTCCGCAGCCAGGAGTTCGAGATCTCGCGCCATGTCGCGCGGGTACGCGTCGAAGTCCTCGCCCTCGCCGAACTGGGTGGGATTCACGAAGATCGAGACCGCGGTGTAGCCCGCACGGCGGCACGACGCCCTCACGAGCGCAAGGTGCCCCTCGTGCAGGGCGCCCATCGTGGGCACGAGGCCGATAGTCTTGGCCTCCCGGCGAGCTTCGGCAATCGCTTGCCGCGCCTCTGCCGGAGAGACTACGCGCTCCACTCGCCTATGCCTCCTCGTCCTGCACACCGCCCGCGACCGCACGAAGACCGCGGCTGCGAAGCTTCTCAACCTCGGCAGCGGCGTCCGGCTCCATGCGCGTCCCGTGCTCCTCGGCGGGAAAGTCTCCGCCGCGCACATCGCGCGCGTACGCCTGCACGCCGTCGCGTATGGCCGCACCGACGTCCGCGTAGCGCTTGGCATGCTTCGGCGTGAAATCCGCGAGACCGAGGACGTCGTGCAGCACCTGGACCTGCCCGTCGCAGCCCAGACCCGCCCCGATGCCGATCGTAGGTATCTCGATCTCCTCGCTCACGATGGACGCGAGTTCGGCAGGGATGCACTCGAGCACGACGGCGAATGCGCCCGCATCCTGCAGCGCACGAGCGTCTTCGAGGAGCTCGAGCGCCGCGGGCGTCTCCTTCGCCTGGACCTTGTAGCCGCCGAACTGGTGCACCGACTGCGGCGTCAGTCCGACGTGGCCCATCACGGGGATCCCCGCCTCGACGATCCGCTGGACTACCGGGGCCACTCGGCGTCCGCCTTCGACTTTGACTGCCGAAGCACCCGCTTCGGCGAGGAAGCGTCCCGCGTTGCGGAGCGCGTCTTCGGCTGTGATCTGGAACGACAGGAACGGCATGTCCGCTACGACGAGCGCTCGCTTCGTGCCGCGGACGACGGCGGACACGTGCCTGAGCATGTCGTCCATCGTCACCGGCAGCGTCGAGTCGAGTCCCAGCACGACCATGCCGACAGAATCCCCGACCAGTATCACGTCGACGCCGGCTTCGTCCACGAGCCGTGCCGTGGGAGTGTCGTACGCCGTGATCATCACGATCGGCTGCCGCGCGTCCTTCATGGCGCGCAATGCGGTCGTGGTGACGGGTCGCCGCTCAGGTTCCTTGGGTTGCGTGGCGCTCATCCCTCACGCTCCTTCCCTCCGGGCAGTCCCGGCCTCAGCCGACCCGAGGTCCGAGCAGCCCCTCGCAGGTGGGAGCGTGAGTATACCACTCCGAGCGCCGAATCTAGGTGTCTACCTGGCCGAGGAACCTTCCCCTTCCTCGGGGACAGTCTCGGCGTCGTCGGGCGTCTTCGCCTAGGCGTCGTCCGGCGTCTCGTCTTCGACTTCGTCCGGCGTCTTCCCCTCGACGTCGTCCGGCGTCTCACCTTCGGCATCGCCGGTCATCTCGTGGACGCTCGCCCAGTCGATCGGGGCGGACGAGGCCTCCTCGATGAGACGTCGCGCTTCTTGAGCCATCGACGCGGGCACCATGAGACGGAACCGGCGCTGGAAGCCGTACGGATCGCTTGCCTGGTCCGGCGGGAACGGGTCCCAGGCGAAAGGAATGCCTTCTTGTTCGAGCAGGAGGGCGGCGAAGCCTGCGGCCGGTTCGGGATTCCGACCCTGCAACGGTCGCTGGCCGGACGGCGTTGCCGAGAGTTGTATTCCGACCGGAACGGTTCCGGACCCGAACGGCGAAGGGTCGCTGCCGTACTCGCAAACAGGCGCCCACTCTTCGGCGGGAAGCGGGCTCCTGACAGGCCGCGCGGTCACCTCGGCTGCCATCGACGACGGCGTGGCGACGGCGGTGCGCTCCTCGAAGCCGGGCACCGCACCGAGCACGCCGAGAACGCGCCCGACGCGGACGGCCTCGCGTGTCACGGGTCTGCCGTCCGGAAAGCGCACACCCGGGTCGATCTCGAGCAGGGGCGTGACTACGAAGTCCCTCTCCGCAATGCGGGGATGCGGGACGACGAGGTCCTCGCTCACCCACTCCTCGTCTTGCGCCAGCAGGACGTCGAGATCGATGACCCTGGGCGAGTTCGGTGGGCCGGGCTCGCGACCCAGACCGCGCTCGATCTCCTTCAGGGCGTCGAGCAATTCGGGCACCTCGAGAGGAGTGTCGATCACGGCCACCGCATTCGCGTAGAGAGGCTGTCCGGGCGCTCCCCAGGGCTCGGACTCGTAGACGTGCGACGCACCGAGCAGCACCGTCTCTGGCAACTCTTCGATGCGCACGAGTGCCGCCGCGAGATTGACGAGCCTGTCGCCCAGGTTGCTGCCCAGGGCAACGTGCACGGTTCTCATGGCGTCACCGACCGCTGCTGTCGCGAATGGCCGAAGCGACGCGCAGCGCCTCTACGGTCTCGCGAACGTCGTGAACCCGGACCGCACTCGCACCCGTCGCCGCTGCCCACACCGCGGCGGCGATGCTGCCTCCGATGCGGTGCCTCGGTTCTTCGGCACCACCGAGCATACCTATGAACCGTTTGCGCGAAGCCCCCACGAGCACTGGATAGCCGAAGGACGAGAGTTCCGGCAGTGCTCCCAAGAGCAGGAGATTGTGCTCGAGCGTCTTGCCGAAGCCGATGCCCGGGTCGATGCAGATGCGCTCGCGCGCGACGCCCGCGCCCTCGAGCGACAGCGCTCGATCCAGCAGGAAGTCGCGCACTTCTCCCACGACGTCGTCATAGCGCGGATCCTCTTGCATCGTGCCGGGCTCACCCAGCATGTGCATGATGACGACGCCGACATCCGCCGACGCCGCAAACTCGGCCATCCCAGCGTCCCTGAAGCCTCCAACATCGTTAACGATGCTCGCGCCGGCCTCGACCGCGCAGCGCGCAACTTCGGCGTGACGCGTATCGATCGAGACCGGGAAGGATGCGCCTTCGGCAAGCTGAGAAATCACAGGCAGCACCCTGGCCGTTTCCTCGGCTTCGGACAGCTCGGCGGCTCCGGGCCTCGTCGACTCGCCGCCGACGTCGATGATCGCCGCACCGTCCGCGACCATGAGCCGGCCATGGGCGATAGCGGCGTCCGTGTCGGCGTGCTCGCCGCCGTCGGAAAAAGAGTCCGGAGTGACGTTGATGATGCCCATGACGAGCGTGTCACCGAGCGGCATTTCGAAGCGTCCGCAGCGCCAGACGCGCTTCATCTCGTCCAACCTCCCAGCCGCGCCCGTCGCCCCTAGCGTTCTTTGATGAGCGCTAGCGCCTCGGCACGGGTGGCGGGATTCGTGGCGAAGATCCCGCGGACCGCCGAGGTCGTCGTGACGTGACCGGGTTTCTGCGCGCCTCGCATCGACAGGCACAGGTGCTCCGCCTCGATCACCACCATGACGCCCTGTGGTTCGAGGCTGTCGACGATCGTGTCCGCAATCTGCGACGTCATACGCTCCTGGACCTGCGGCCGCTTCGCGAAGACGTCGACGACGCGCGCGAGCTTCGACAGTCCGCAGATCCTGCCGTCCTTGCCCGGTACGTACGCGACATGCGCTGTGCCGAGGAAGGGCATGAGGTGATGCTCGCACACGGAGTAGAGCGGGATGTCGCGCACCATGACCATCTCGCGATGGTCCTCCGAGAACGAAACGCTGAAATGCTGGGTCGGATCTTGCGAGAGACCTTCGAAGACCTCCGCGTACATGTCTGCGACACGGCGCGGTGTGTCTACCAGGCCCTCGCGCCCCGGGTCCTCACCGATTCCCTCGAGGATGAGACGCACGCCTTGAATGATCCTATCGCGATCCATGGGGCCCTCCACCACACATCCCGACTACAGCTCGAACGAAGAACGCGCCCAGCATACCGCACGAGGGCAGGGTTCAATCACCTAGAGACCCGAGCCGAGGGAGCTGAACAGACGAACGATGGATATGATCGCAGGGGTCACGAGCACGATGAGTGTCGCCGGCAGGATGCAGAGCACCAGTGGGAAGACCATCTTCGCGGGAACCTTCTGGGCGACTTCCTCGGCATGCTGGCGCCGCTTGAGCCGCATCTCCGCCGCCTGCGTGCGCAGCACGTTGCCGACGCTCACGCCGAAGACGTCTGCCTGAACCATGGCCATGCAGAACGTGCTCAACTCGAAGACGTCGCACCTGTCTGCAAGCTTGCGTAGCGCCTCCCGCCTCGACATGCCAGCCTGGACCTCGTTCAGTTCGACCGCGAACTCCTCGGCGAGCGGGCCCGATCGAGCCCTGATGAACTTCGCGACGGCTGCGTCGAAGCCGAGCCCCGCCTCAACCGCGATCATCAGCATGTCGAGCATGTCCGGCAACTCGCGGCGGATGAGTTCTTGGCGACGTGCGATCCGTCCGCCGAGCCACACGCCAGGAAGGAACCAGCCGAAGATCGCGGAGAACACACCGATAGCTGCCACGAACACGAACTTCTGTCCCGTGAGATACCCGAAGCCGACACCGAGCACGAGCAGGAGCAGGACGCTGAGGACCTTGAGGGCGATCATCCCGTCACCGCCGATGCCTCCTGGATTCCCCGCCATGCGGGCACGGCGCTCGAGGCTCTGGCGGTACGTCTGCGGCATCAGGCGATGCAGAAGCCCAACGGCAGACTGACCGGCCGGCTTAAGGACGCGCTGCCTGAACGGCGACATGAGGGGTTCCAGTTCATCGGCCTGTCGCCGCTCAGTATCCGAGAGCGTCTTCAGACGCCTCGACACACGCCTTTCCTCAGAGAAGACGAGGTCGAGTACGACCCAGGTAATGACTGCCACAAGAATGGCGACGATCAGACCTATCCCCCTCGCGGTCATGTCAGATCTCCACCTTCGTCAGTCGAATCATCCAGATGGTTCCGATGATGAGCAGCAGCACGCCCACCCCCAGTACAAACAGCGTCAGACTCGATGTGAACAGGACGGAGATGTATGTCGGAGCGACCAGGGAAAGTGCGGCAATCGCGAAGAAGGGCATCACAGATAGGGCTATCGCCGAGAAGCGACTCTCCGCCGAAAGCGCCCTGACGTGTCGCCTTAGCTCTGCGCGCTGCCTGATGGTGTTGACGACGATGTCGAGCACCTCGGCCAGGTTGCCGCCGACTTCGCGCTGGATCGTGATGGCGGCCACGGTCCACCTGAAGTCGTGGCTGTCCAACCGATCGGCCATGCGAAGCAGCGCGTCCTCAAAAGGCAGTCCGAACCGCGTTTCTGATTCGACGCGTCGAAACTCCGTAGCCGAGGGCTCGGCGACCTCTTGAACGACGAGGCTGATGGCTTGCTGGATACCCCAACCGGCTCTCAAAGAGCCAGCGACAAGGCTTAGCACGTCCGGAAGCTGCTCCTCGAACGCAGCGCGGCGACGACCGATGCGTGTCTGCAACGCAACCAATGGACCCGCTACTGCGAGGATGGTGACAATGAGCACGGCGAAGAGGTTTCCGGTGAGCACAAGCACGAAACCCGCGATCGCCAACGTGAAGAGCAGATGGAAGAAGATGTACTCATTGACTCTGAGCGGCAAGCCAGCACGCTCGAGGCTGGTCCTAAATGTGCCGGTGTACCCGCGGCGATCCGCAACGTAGCCTATGGCGTCGATCACCCGCCCGCGACTGCTGTCGCCAGGAGCGCCTTCGGCGGCTGAACCCTTCCCATCGTGCTGCTCGTAGTACCGTAGCTGATCCAAAGCCCCGCGCTTTGGAGCCAGCATCGAGCCAAGCGCCCAGGAACTTGCGCCGACGGCACCGAGCACGAGTGCACCGACGATGAACGCGGCAAATGGGCTTTCCGGGACAGGGGGTACTACGTCCTCGATCCCGAGCCTGCTCTCGGTGTACAGTGGATTCTCCACGGCGGTCGTCAATGAACCCGCCACGTCGCCGTTCTTCGCCAGGATCTCGATCTCCAGGTCCTTCGTCGACGGACGGCTACTCGTGAACGACACGGAATAGAGGCTTCTCAGTTCCTTGGCGATGTCCTCGAAGATGGGGGTCAGGCTGTCCACGTCCTGCACTGACGCGAGACGCCCGCCCGAACTCGTCGCGAGCGCGCCCAGCGGCTTGGGATCGTAGTCAGGCGACTCTAGGGCAACAGCGTACACCGGAGCTCGAGCTTCGTTGACCGCGGCAGATGCGGCGTCGAGGGTGTTGATGCTCGTCATGTCGCCGCCGTCGGACAGGACGGTGATGTAGCGATCACGACCATTGTCTTCGAACGTCCTGGCGGCACGGATGAGCCCGTCGTACAGAGCCGTCTCTTGACCCGCTTTGGCTTCGAGGGCATCGATCGCTCTCGTCAACGCCGTTGCGTCGGATGTGAACCCCGAGAGCACTCGCGGCTCTGAGCTGAACGCCACGACAGCTATCCGATCGTCCGGATGCATCGCAGCTACGAAGCTGCGTGCTGCGGTCTTGGCGGCCTTGAGAGGTCCGCCCTTCATGCTTCCGCTCACGTCGAGTAGAAGCACGACATCGACCGGTCCCCTGTCCTCGGTAAGCACGTGCGCGCGAACGTCCGGCACATCGATCCCATTCTCGAGAATCGTGAAACGCGGATTCCCGTCGGCCGGTATGAGATCAGCCGTGAGGGCCAGCTCGAGGCTTACCTCGGGATAGTCATTTGTGCTCACGTCCTGTACCACGATGCCCGCCGCGCCAACGGACAGAGGCGCTGCCAGCACGATGAGCGCGCATATGGCGAGAATGCGAGAGATCCGACGACCCACCACGATCACTGCCCGGAAGATTGCCCGAGGGCGAACATCTCGGCAGGCATCTCGATGCCCATGTACTCGAGGCGCTCGGCGAACTTCGGCCTCAAACCCGTGGGCTTGAGGTAGCCAAGATAGTGACCGTCCTCGCTCACGCCCATGGAGTAGTCGAAGCTGTATATGTCCTGCATGACGATGGTATCGCCCTCCATGGTCTCTATTTCGGCTACCTGAGTAATACGCCGCGTTCCATCCCTGAGACGACTCAGGTGGATCACGACGTTCAGTGCCGCGGATGACTGCTCACGAATCGCGCGCACAGGAAGGTCGTAGCCAGACATGAGCACCATCGTCTCAATACGGGAGAGGGCGTCTCGCGGCGAGTTGGCGTGGACCGTCGAAAGCGAACCCTCGTGCCCAGTGTTCATGGCTTGCAGCATGTCGAGCGCCTCGGCGCCACGTACCTCACCCACGATTATCCGGTCGGGTCGCATACGCAAAGAGTTGCGTACGAGATCACGTATCGTGACCTGACCCTTGCCTTCGATGTTTGGCGGACGCGACTCCAGGCGCAGCACGTGCTGCTGGTGCAGGCGCAACTCAGCAGCGTCTTCGATCGTCACGATGCGCTCGTCGTCGGGAATGTAGGCGGACACAACGTTGAGAAGCGTCGTCTTCCCTGTTCCGGTGCCCCCCGAGATCAAGATGTTGAGCTTGCCGAGTACGCACGCTTGAAGGAACTGTGTGGTCTGTCTGGAAAGCGTGCCGAACCGAATGAGGTCATCGACCGTGAAGGGGTCGCGGGAGAACTTGCGGATCGTGAGCATGGGCCCGTTGATGGCCAGCGGGTGGACGACAGCGTTCACACGCGATCCGTCAGGCAATCGCGCGTCGACCATCGCCGAGCTTTCATCGATGCGCCGCCCGACCTGTGCCACGATCTTGTCGATGATCCGCAGCAGGTGAGCCTCATCGATGAATCGACCCGACGCGGGATAGATCTTGCCCAAACGCTCGATATAGATCGTCGACGCGTTGTTCACCATCACCTCGGTGATCTCGGGATCATCCAAGTACTCTTGGATAGGTCCATAGCCAAGGATGTTGTCGATGACGTCCGTGATGATCTTGCGGCGCTCGGTTGCCGACAGCGGTGTCGTGTCCTCAGCGAGATACTCACCCAGCCGGCGCTCGATGCGATCTCGCAGTTCGAGCTCGTCGGCTTCCCTGTCGGTGAGTTCAGCCCCCATCTCCTCGATGAGCAGGTAATGGAGGTGGCGGACCACTGAATCCTTCGCACTATTCACCTCGACACCCGTGGCGGCCAGCTCGTCGGCGGATCCGAGAGTGCCCGTGGTGAGTCTGTCAGTGAGTGACATGTGGAAGTCCCTTCGTCAGTCCTTGATCACGTGCTTCGCAAGCTCGGCCAAGCTCTTCGCAACGTCTGACTTCGGCTGGTCGAGCGACACGGGCACTCCGCGATTCACCGAGCGCGGCACGAGTCGGTCGCTTGGTATGCGCACGAGCACCTCGCCCCCGATCGCACGCTCGACTTCAGCCGGCTCGAGGAAGACCTTGCTGTCGGCACGGTTGAGCACAAGTTTGACGAGTCCATTGCGATAGCCGAGCTGTCGCAGCTTCTGAAGCGAAACCTTCGTGTTCTTGATGCTCGGCAGATCCATGGTCGCGACCGCGAGCACTTCGTCACTGCGATCGATCGCAGTCAGCACCATCTCGTCCAAGCGGCCCGGCGTGTCGATGAGTACGATGTCGCCGAGTTCCTTGGCGAGGTCGATGATTCCCGATACTCGCGCCGTCGTGATCGACTCAGCATGCTCGGGTTGTGTCGGAGCCAACAGCACTTTGGCGCCACTCTGATGCTTCTGCATGAATCCGTCGAGCAACTCGGCGTCCAGACGCTCGTACGCCTGTACCGCATCGTAGATGGTGCGAGTGGGCTGCAGCCCCAACATGACCGCGTCATCTCCGAACTCGAGGTCGAGGTCGAGCAGCACGACGCGCTTGTCCAACTTGGACGCGATGTACGCGGCAAGGTTGCTCGCGAGCACACTCTTGCCGACCCCGCCCTTGGTGCTGAAGACGGTGACCACCTTGGCGGAGGCAGTTTCATCGTCACCAGTGGCACTGCGGTAGTTCAGGGCGGCCTGACAGGCGTCAGTCACGGCGGCAGCGAGGTCGCCGTAGGTCGCACCCTCGATTCCGATAGCGTCGCGAAAACCCGAACGCATCGCCGACCGCAGGAGTTCCGCATCGACGGTCCGGGAGATCAGCAGATTCGCGGTACGCATCCCAGCGGCGGCCGAAACGCGCTCCGCCGCCGAGTATGCGGCGGGCTGACTGGTCGCCGGCCCGTACACTACTGCACATGCGTCGCGCTCGATCGCCACGTCTGCGGCTTCCGCCGGAGTTGCGGCATGAATAACCTCGACGTCCTGCGCGTCTGAAGTCAGAACCTTCTCGAGGCGCTGCAGGAAGTCACGGTCAGGATCGCTGATGACTATGATCGCCATGTCATACCTACTCGATCACGCCGGGATATCTTTGACCCGGCGTCCCGGGCACCTCTGTGGTGCCAGAACCGAGCAGGGCGAGCCACACCTTGCCCTCCTCTTGGGCAAAGACCAGCTTCTCGGCGTCCGCGGGGGACAGCGCGAGCGTGAGTGTGCTGGACACCTCATCTTTCGCGGCAGCCCGGGAACTGGTGGGGGCAATCCCGCCTGCCTCCTCGCCTTCCGAATCACCTAGGACCGATGTCGTGGAGACACCGACCGCGAGAACCCGAGCCTTGGGCAGTATCAGCTTCGTGACGGCATCCTCGATCTCGAATGTCGCGTATACGACGACCGAATCGCCCGGCCGAATCAAACCTGCGACACCTCGGGAAGCACTGTTAGGGAGCGATACTGCGACGTAGTCTTCGGGCACGGCGAACGAAAGACCTGCCTCTGTGGGAAGGCTGAACCGACCTGTGGTCACTTGCTCGCCCTTAGTGAGCGGGGCCGTGAGCAGTTTCCCCTCGATTACGGCAATGGATGACACCGCTCCGTCCGCGACATAGCGTCGGGGCATCTCAGCCAAAGCGATATAGTCCTCGTCTATTAGCTCCTCAGCAGACAGACCCGCAGGGAGGTCCTGCTGGGCCACCAGCACTTCGACCGGCTGCTCCTCGGCCGCAATTGCAGACCGCGCACTCTCCACGTAGTTCACCGCGGCGAAAGCCGCGAATAGACCCAGCACTACAGCGATAATCAGTATTACAATCTTGGTCCGCATCCGTTTCCCTTCGCCACGCAGCCATCCGAACGCACCGACCGCGCCGTACTCCGAACCCGATCATTCTGACAGCCAGTACACAACACCTGCGTAGTCCACGTAGCCACCCGGGTCGAATGTGTCGCCTGGGACTACTTGGACAAACTCTGAGAGCAAGACGCCGTCTTTGAAATCGGGATCGTTGTGGATGAACATGTTCAGGAATCCCACAACTATTGTGGTCGTCGTGCCGTTCACCGAGTCCCAATCGTACGGATCCCCCTGGGCGATGATGATCACGGGGCACGTTATCAGCCGATTGCAGTGGCTGCCGTCGGATTCATGGGTCGGTTCGACGATTCCGTCTTCGACGTGCAGCTCGCCCAAGTCGTGCGGTCCGCACGTCTCGTTGAAGTAGTCGACCAGCGAGCTGAAGTTGGGATTCGTCGGCGACCCGGTCTGGGTGTCGATCTCGTCACCAATGCTCACGGGGTCGCTGGTCCCGCCGACAGATATGACACCCTTGGTGTTCGTCTCGCCGTCGGTGAATGGTGTGAGATCCACGAAATGCCAGTTGCCCTGCTCTTGATCACCGTTGTCCATGACGAGCTCGATCATCTGACCGGGGTCGTAGCCGTACGGTGCCTCTGTCGTGCCCGTGGCACATATGCCGAAGGGCATGAGCCCGCTGCCATACGTAGTGGGCGACCCGATGATAGCGGTTGCGTGCGCATCCACCTCTGCCGTATCGCGCCCGATCGCACGGGCAAAGAACAGGCCCATAGCGGGATCAAGCAAGTCGACAGTGATGGTGTCGTTGGCAACGAACGTAGAGCTGACGGTGAACTGGGAGTCACTCGCCTCCGGCGCGTTGATGGACGCGTAGTTCTCGGCAACAGCCACCGCCATTCCCGGATCACCGGGTAGTTCCTGCACGCCGGCAAGTGCTGCCGCGTCTGCCCCGGTCTGCATCTGTCGTCTGTGCGAGTAGTACGCACCCGCGTCTACTGTGACGGCAGCGAACGCGAGCAAGACGACGATGAGGACGGCCACCATGAGAGCGACCGCGCCGTCGTCGCGAACCGCCAGCGAGGTGAAGCTACATGGCTCTGACGCTGGACTGTGGCGCCTGTCCATTTCTGATCACTCTTTCCGCATCGTCGCCGTGCTCGAGAGCGTTGGCGGGTCCCCAAGGCTAAGAGGACCCCCCAATGGGACGACCCTCCAGCTCCACGGATAGCTGACAGTCACGCTCACGGACTCCGGGTCCGGCTCTGTCAGGGAGATGCTCAGTCCGCTGGCGGTCGTAAGTGGATACGCGCGCTGTTCCACCACCGAAGGGTCCCACAATGAGCCGTCTGCCACCGCTGCCATCCGCGCGCCTTCGCGGGCGGCGTGGGTGACCGCGAGCTGGGCCTGGAATACGAACCCGAACTCGAGCATACCGAAAAGCAAGATGAGTAGCAGGGGGACAACGACCGCGAACTCAAGTGCTACCGCGCCGCGATCACTGCCTCGTACAACCCACCTTGGGCTCTTCATCGTGTCCCTCCATAGCAGACGAGGGCGGGGCGACCCAGCCGCGACAGCGACCGCGGATCGCCGCGCCCTCGGCGTTTCGTTCACAGTGCCCCGTTCAGGACACCCGAGCGAGCAGACCTACGGAGTCGGCGCGGGAGGCGCCGCGACCACGTTGGGGAACAGGTCCGAGAAGAAATCCCGGAGCTCTCCGCCGAAGATCAGGGCACCGGCGGCCAAGAGAACGACGATGCCGACGACCAGGACCGCATACTCGAGCGCCGTGGCGCCATCGTCAGAGTCCATCCAGTTGCGAGCGTGCACCTTCAGCCAATTCAACCTTACAGACATCGGACACCTCCATGTTCCTCGAGACCCGTGACGAGCCTCGCTCCGATACGTCCACAAAGCAGACCGTGGACACCTTGATGTTGACATCTATCTTTCCCCGTTCAGAAGCTCCTGGGTATCCTCTGCGCGGTCGCAAACAAGGACCAGAAGTAGGAACCTCGGTGTCGTCCATGAGTATGAGCTGCAGCGCTGTCGGCAGACGCGACCTATGCCTTGGACCCGCCCGTTTCGCGTGATTCAAGGCTGACGATGCCCATCTGCACTGCCGCGAGCACCGCTTGGGTGCGATCCGACTGGCCGAGCTTGCGCAGGATGTGGCTGACGTGAGTCTTGACCGTTGTCTCTCCGATCCACAACGCCCGCCCGATCTCCTTGTTGCTCATTCCTGCCGCCATCAGCCGCAGGACTTCCATCTCGCGGTCCGAGAGCAGGTTGCGCTCTGGCGGCATCCCATTGTCGTTCCTGCTACCCGATATCACGCGGGTAGCGATCTTCGAGTCGAACACCGACTGCCCATCTGCCACGCTGCGCACTGCCTGGACGAGCGTCTCCGGGCGCGTGTCCTTGAGAAGATAGCCGCTTGCCCCGTTGGCGAGAACGCCGAAGACCTCTTCGTCGTCATCGAAACTCGTCAACACGATGACTTTGGAATCGGGGCAAGTCTCGTGCAGCTCCCGACAGACTTCGACGCCGCTCATCTTCGGCATGCGCAGGTCGAGCAGTACGACATCGGGCGTGATCTCTCGAACGAGCAGCGCCGCTTCTTCGCCGTCTGAGGCCTCGCCCACGACCTCTATGTCGGGTTCGGCCTCGAGCATCGTGCGCAGTGCGTAGCGGACGAGCTCGTGGTCGTCTGCAATGAATACTCGTATCGCGTCCATTCGCCCCGCCTAGACAGGCAACCTGACATAGATAGTGGTACCCGAACCCGGCTCCGACACGACATCAAGTCGACCACTCTCCCGTTTCACGCGCTCGTAGATGCTCCGCAAACCGAGCCCCTCTCCGCCACTCGAGCGGGCATTCGCGACAGGGTCGAAACCGCTCCCGTCGTCGGCAATCCTAAGAGAGACGCCGTTCTCGGCGTACATGATGACGACCTCGAACTTGGAGGCGCCAGAGTGCTTCACGACGTTGCTGACAGATTCCTTTGCCACGCGATACAGACACGCTTCGGCAGCAGGCGTGATGTTGCGCACCTCTCCCTCGACGCTGACGGTCCCGCGGACGGCCTCTCCCGACGAGACCTCGTGAACCCAGTACTCGATTGCTCCTGCGAGTCCGAGTTCCTGCAGCTTCACGGGCCGCAGGTCGTAGATGAATCGCCGCAACTCCTTCCGGCTCAGGTCAACTGCTTCCTGTAGCTCGTCGAGCCGCGTCGCCACGATCACGGGTTCTCTCAGGACCTGCTTTCGGCAGACCTCCAAGCCCAGCGCGACGCTGAACAGCGACTGCGCGATGCCGTCGTGCATCTCCCGCGCGATCCTGTCGCGCTCGCTGGCGAGCAAGACGTACTTGCTCTGCTCGGCAAGCCGCGCGTTCTCGATCGCGATGGCCGCAAAAGCTCCGAGAACGCCCAGGAAGTCCACCTGCTCGGGAGAGAATTCGTGAGAGGCCGAGTTGATTGCCGCAAGCAAACCGATTGGACGATCGTGCACGCTGATCGGCACGCTCAAGAGCCACGCATCGTGCTCCCGGTTGAAGTTCAGGTAGGAAGAGCGTTCGCGGAACACGGCCGGCGCGATCTCCGCAAGCTCACCTGCCCACCACTCCTCAGGGTGCTCCGAACGACTCCCGCGCACGACGAGCGTGTCCGAGTCCAGGTTCTCGCTGTGCTCCTGCGTGAGCACGAGTGCGGCCTTCTCGGTGTTGGTGATCACCTTTGAGCGAGCGACGATCGTCTCCAGAACGTCGTCGAGAGACAGCGTCGACGACACTGCCGACGCCACGTCGTTCAGTGCGCTGATGAGTTCGGTTTGACGTCTGCGGCGCGGGACTATGCCGCGAAGGAGAGAGCGCCAGAAGCGGCGCAAGACGGGTACGGGCTGCGAAACGACCGTCGAAGCGCCAAGCATCCCGTCGGAGATCACGGATGCCTCGACGCTCTCCACTCCCCGAGGCTGCATAGAGTGTCCTGTGTCGGATGCCAATACGAGCGGGGCCTGCAAACGCGCCAACACCGTACACTCGGGATTATACCCGCACGCCTCGGGCGGGGTGAGATGCGGACTAGGCGCCGGTCACTGCAGGCGGCGCACCGGTAGCCGGCTTGACGCCACCGGACTCCTCCGCAGCTGCCACCTCTTCGTGCTCGTCTGACTCTTCGGGCTCGCCGACATCCTCGTCCCCGGACGAAGCCTCCTCTTCGAGGAGGAAGTCGTCCCATCGGTCCTCGAGCAACGCCTTCAGGGCATCTCCGTCCACCGACTCTCGCTCGATGAGCACGCGCGCCATGAGATCGAGTTGTTCTCGCCGGTCCGTGAGTATCGTGCGCGCCTTGTCATACGCCTCGTCGATCAGCCTCGAAACCTCCTTGTCGATCTCGAAAGCGATCTCGGGGCTGTAGTCCGGATTCGAAGCCCAGTCCCTGCCGAGGAATACCTCGTGAGCGGCATCGCCGAATGTCTGCGGGCCGAGCTTCTCGGACATGCCGAAGCGGGTGACCATCTGCTTCGCCACCTTCGTGGCGCGCTCGATGTCGTTGCCGGCGCCGGTCGTGATGTCGCCGATCGCAAGCTCCTCCGCAACGCGACCGCCAAGGAGCATCGACAAGTCGTCGAGCATCGACTCTCGCTTCTCGAGGAAGCGGTCCTCCTCCGGCAGCGCCAGCGTGTAGCCGAGGGCGCGACCGCGCGGGATGATCGTCACCTTGTGGACCGGGTCGGCGTTGGGCAGAATGTGGCCCACTAGCGCGTGACCGGCCTCGTGATAGGCGATTACCTTCTTCTCCTCATCGGAGATGATGCGGCTCTTGCGCTCGGGACCCGAGATGACGCGCTCTATCGCCTCGTCGAGCTCGTCCATGGACACGCGCTTCTTGCTTCGTCGAGCGGCCAGAAGAGCCGCTTCGTTGACCAGGTTCGCGAGGTCCGCACCGGTAAATCCGGGGGTGCGTCGCGCCAGCACTTCGAGCTCCACGCCTTCCTCGAGCGGCTTGCCGCGCGTGTGGATATTGAGGATGCCCACGCGACCCTTGATGTCAGGACGGTCGACGACGATCTGGCGATCGAAGCGACCGGGGCGCAGGAGTGCCGGGTCGAGGATGTCCGGACGGTTGGTCGCGGCGATGAGGATGACGTTCGCCTTCAGATCGAAGCCGTCCATCTCCACCAGCAACTGGTTCAGGGTCTGCTCGCGTTCGTCATGACCGCCACCCAGGCCGGCACCCCGCTGACGTCCCACCGCGTCGATCTCGTCCATGAAGATGATGGCTGGCGCAGCGGCTTTTGCCTGCTCGAAGAGGTCGCGAACCCGGGACGCACCCACGCCCACGAACATCTCGACGAAGTCCGAGCCCGATATCGAGAAGAACGGCACCGCAGCCTCACCGGCCACCGCTCTGGCAAGAAGAGTCTTGCCGGTGCCCGGAGGGCCTACGAGCAACACACCCTTCGGAATCTTCGCACCGAGGGCCTGGAACTTGCCTGGGTTGGCCAAGAACTCCTTGATCTCCTCAAGCTCTTCGATAGCCTCGTCGGCGCCGGCGACGTCCTTGAACGTCACGCGCGGCTGATCGCGCGTCATTCGCTTCGCGCGCGCCTTGCCGAAGGACATGATCTTGCTGTTGCCTCCCTGCATCTGGTTCAGGAAGAAGAACATGAAGAAGATGAGCAGGCCGATCGGCAGCAAGTTGATCAGCAGCGCACTGAAGGAGAAGCCTGTCTGCGGGTCGATCGTGAAGTTGACATCCGGATGGCCGGCCATGAACTCATTGAGCCAGTCCTCGCCCATAAACGAGGATTTGAAGTCGACGGCGGCTCCGTCGCCCTTCCCTTTCGCCTCGCTGTCCGGCCAGTACTTGCCGGTGATCTGCCCATCGCGCGCGAGAGCCTTGGCCTCGAGGATGCGCCCCTCTTCGACATTCTTGACGAATTCGTTCGTCGTGAGTTCCGCCGCCTGCGGGGGTCCACCCACGACCGTCAAGAAGATGACGCCCAGCGCGCCGAGTATGAGTAGATAGAAGAGGACGGTCCTCAGATTCTTGTTCACGTTACGCAACTCCTTGCGTCGAGATCTCTAGGGATGCTCCGCATGCACCTGGGACCGCAACACGCCGATGTAGGGCAGGTTCCGGTACCGCTCCACGAAGTCCAATCCGTATCCGACGACGAATTCGTCGGGTATTTCGAACCCGACATACTTACAGGTGATAGGTACCCGCCGCTTACCTTCTTTGCTCAATAGCGTACAGACCTCGAGCGAGGCTGGCGAGCGAGACGAGAGGTTCTTCAGCAAGTACTTCAGCGTGAGCCCGGTGTCCAGTATGTCCTCGACCACCAGTACGTGGCGACCTTCGATACTCTCGTCGAGGTCTTTGATGATGCGAACCACACCGGAAGACTTGGTGGACGAACCGTAGCTCGACACCGCCATGAAGTCGATCTCCACGGGTGAAGAGATCGCGCGCGACAGATCCGCGACGAAGAGTGCGGCACCCCGAAGCACGGCGATGAGCAGCACGGGCTCGTCGCCGTAGTCCCGGCTGATCGCCTCGCCCAGCTCGCGTATGCGACCTTGGATCTGCTCCTCGGTCAACACGATTCTGTCGATGTCGGCGTCCATCCCGCTCCTTGCCATAGTCTTCTCGGCTCTATACTGTGCTCTCGGTCGGCTCCCAGGTCAGACGCACCGCCGTTGTCGTCTCCGACGTTACCTTGTAGTCCTCGCTCATCCTCACGCCCGCGACCCACACGACATGCTCGCCGTCTCTCACAACGGGTGTGACGCCTCGTGCCCGCCTCGGAACCTTTGCGTCAACGAGCAGGTCGGAGACCTTCTTCGTCCCGTCCATGCCAAGCGGCCGCATCCTGTCGCCTTCTCGCGGACCCTCCACTACTAGGTCCGAGGGCTCCTCGCCCACGTCGACAACGATGCTTGTGGGGGTTCCGGACGAGTCGCGAGTATTGCTCTCCTCGGCCCGAATCGTTCCTGCATCGCCGAGTTCGAGCACACCCGGGACAGGGAGCAAATGAGGTGCCAGTGCCGGGACTTCCTCGAACCCTCGCGACACTATCATTTTATCGTACTCGGTGACCGCCCTGATGCCCTCGGGCAGGTCGCGAGCGAAGGAGTCGTCCTCGATGCCGACCACCAGTGCCTCGACGTGCTCGAACTCGAGCCTGGAGGCCTCAGGCAGCGCGGTCTTGAGTGCCGCGCGCAAAGCTCGCCGCCTCATCGGTCGTGACAACGTGCGCATCATGGTCCGGTCGAAGCGGATCCCGCCTTCGGCGTATTCGGCGAAATCGCGCGCGAAAGCCTCGGCCATCTCTTCGAGGAGGTCATCCTCGTCTCCGAGTATCTCCAGAGTGCGCGCCAGCGCGTCGTGTACGCGAGGGTTGATGTCGCGCAGGACCGGCAGTAGCTCGTGGCGGATTCGGGCCCTGAGACGGGTCGTGTCCAGGTTCGTGTGGTCCTCTCGCCATTCCTGGCCGAGTTCCCGCAGGTAGTCGCGGATGTCTTCCCTCGAACAGTCCGCCAGCGGTCTCACCACACGACCTCGGACCGGACGCAAGGACGTAAGCCCTTTCGCACCCGCGCCCTGCGCAAGTCGCATCAAGAACGTCTCGATCCGGTCATCGAGGGTGTGCCCGACGGCGATGCGCCCTTCGGCAGGTGCCAGACCCGCCGAAGCGCAAGCGGCATCGAGCTCCTCTCCGGCAAACCGATATCGCACCCGTCTGCCCGCATCCTCGAGATTGAGACCCTGCTCCTCGGCGAATGCGGCGACATCGTAGCGCACGACATGGAGGGGTACGGCCAGTCCGGCGCAAAGGTCGCGCACGAACGCCTCGTCCGCGTCGGCCGAATCACCTCGAAGCAAGTGATTGACGTGCAGCGCCCGAATCTGGATGTCCTCGGCCAACTCGCCGTTGGCGAGCAGGCGCACGAGTGCTGTGCTGTCGGCACCGCCGGAGATGAGCACCAGTGCCATCCCGCCCGGCGGCAGCATTTCGAATTGGGCGATGGTCGCCCGGGCGCGCTCGACGACGCGCTCGACGACGCTATCGTTCGTCGCGTGCATGATACACAGCGTATTACGCCGCCCTCGCGCGTGGCTACAGATGAGATGGCACGAGAAGGCCTTCGGTCTGTGCCAGCAGCCTGTCGGCAAGCACGGCAAGCAGCGCTGCGGTCAGCGCCCCTTCGAGCACGTAGGCGGGATTCTGCACCTGAATGCCCCCGATGATCGGATCGCCGAGACCGCCGGCCCCCACCGCAGCGGCAACCGTAGCCGTGCCGATGTTGATGCTCACCGATGTTCGAATCCCCGCCATGATGACCCGGGTTGCGAGCGGCAGCTCGATGGCGAATAGGATGCGAACTTTTCCCATTCCCACGCCTCGAGCGGCGTCGAGCGCGTCCACAGGCACGGCCTCGAGCCCGGCAACGGTATTGCTCACCACAGGAAACAATCCGTACAGGAACAGGGCTACCACCGCGGGCCACAACCCGAAACCGAGAATCGGCATCATGATCGCGAGCACGGCTATCGGCGGGAACGTCTGCCCGAAATCGACCGCAGCCGCAACGATGTCGTGGAAGTCGCGTCCCGACTCACGGGTGACCCAAACTCCCAACGGAAGGCCCACGAGCAGCGTCAGTCCGCTGGAGATACCCACGATGACCAGGTGTTCCCAAGCCAGCTGTGCGAGCGTAGCGCTCGGATAGATGGGCTTCGCTTCGGCAGGGAAGAGAGCTCCCAGCCAACGTTCCCAAAGTCCCTGTTGCATCACCAACCATGCGAATGCGGCGGCAGCGACCGCTGCGACCGCAAAGCCCCGCCACGCGCGCCGGGGCGTCGATGTCTCGGCGCCGGCCGTCACGACGACTCCTCCCCCGCGGACTCCTCGGTCGGCTGCGCCATATGCGAATCCCCCGCCGTCATCGTCGATTCGATGTCCGCAAGCCCTATCTCGCCGAGGAGCGCTCCTCGGCCATCGACCACTGCAACCGAACGGAAGCCTAGGGCGAGCATCAGAGAGAGCGCTTCTTTCAGGGACGACCCGGACTGGACAGCGGCCTCGCGCCACGCAATCCGGGTGATCGCCTCGTCGGGGTGCACGCCACCTGCGACGTCCACACAGTCCATCCAGCCCAAGAGGACCCCTTCGGCATCCACGACGTAAACGAAACGCATCGACCCGCAGGCTGCGCGCATGATGTCTTCCGCATCACTGTCGCGAATCATCGGCGCCTCGGCACGCATCACATCGTCCACGCTCACCCTTCCGAGACGCTTGAGCGCCCGGTCAGCCCCCATGAAGTCGTGCACGAACTTGTTCGCAGGGTGGTCTATCAGCGCCTCAGGCGTTTCGTACTGCTGCAAGCGGCCATCTCGCATCAGCGCAACGCGGTCGGCCAAACGAATCGCCTCGTCCACGTCGTGGGTCACGAAGATCACGGTCTTGCGAAGCTCGCGCTGGATGCGCGCGAACTCGGCCTGCAGCCTTTCGCGCGTGAGAGGGTCTACGGCCCCGAAAGGCTCGTCCATCAGCAGCAGCGGGGGATCTGCGGCCAGCGCCCGTGCGACGCCGATGCGCTGCGCCTCGCCACCCGAAAGTTGTCGCGGGTACTTCGTTCCGTACTCCGCAGGATCGAGGCCCACGAGGTCCAGGAGTTCGGCGACCCGCCGCTCGATCCGCTCGCGCTTCCAACCGAGGAGCTTCGGAACGGTCGCGATGTTCCCGGCGACGGTTAGGTGCGGAAAGAGGCCGACGGACTGGATCGCGTAGCCGATATGCCTGCGAAGCTCCACGGCGCTCGCCGACATGATGTCGCTGCCATCCACCTCTATGCGTCCGCTCGTCGGCTCGACGAGCCGGTTGATCATCCGCAAGGTCGTCGTCTTGCCACACCCTGAAGGGCCGATCAGCACGCACACCTCGCCGGACGGTACTTCCAGAGTCAGATCGTCGACGGCCACGGTATCCCCGTAGCGCTTGGTCACTCCCTCCAGCCGAATCATGCGCCGACCTCCCTGATTCCCGGCGAGACGATCGCCCGCGCCACAAGCCGCATTCCAACGTCCACCAGAAGCGCGAGAGCGACCATCGGCAGAGCTCCCAACAGCGTCAGATCGTCGGCCTGCTGCCCCCAGCCGAGAAACACGAGCACGCCCAGGCCGCCCGCTCCAACGAACGCAGTGACGGCCGCTATGCCTATGACGAGCACGGCCGAAGCCCGGACGCCCTCGAGCAAGAGCGGCAGAGCTAGCGGCGCTTCAATCCGAACAAGAAGCTGGGTGCGACTCATCCCCATTCCTCGGCCCGCGTCCAGGGCCCCGGCGTCGACACCCGCAAGACCGACATACGTGTTGCGCACGATGGGCAGGAGTGCGTACAGGGTGAGAGCGATCACTGCAGGCAGCGTGCCTATGCCGGGAAGCCCGAGTGCCGCGAGCGGCAGCACCAGCAGGCCGAGAAGCGCAAGTGACGGAACGGTCTGTATAATCCCCGCCACACCGAGCCCGACCTCACGCACGACACGGCTGCGCGATGCCGCCACGCCGAGCGGTACTCCTATGAGCGCGCCCAAACCGAGGCCCGCTCCGGACAGTACGAGATGCTCGCGCACGAGTTGCCAGAACCGCTCGGACTGCGCCACGTACTCCCGAGCCAGCGAGAGGTCCCCGAGGCCTCCCCATGCCACGGACATGACGAGACTCGCAGTCACCGCAACTGCCGCAGCGGGACCGAGTAGGGTCGACCGCGGCCCCCGCGTTCCGGCAAACCACACAACAGCACCGCCCACGAGAACGAGCCAAGCGCCCGCACCGACCGACACGCGGGCTACGGGACTCGCTACTTGC
>Ga0224495_10000810_pt1 | contig 23771 bp, 21 predicted proteins | sample SF_Jul11_sed_USG_FD_168128 | JGI IMG/M metagenome (GOLD analysis project Ga0224495, IMG submission 168128) | Sediment microbial communities from San Francisco Bay, California, United States - SF_Jul11_sed_USGS_4_1 | ecosystem: Environmental > Aquatic > Marine > Sediment | place: USA: California...
GCTTGCTTGTCGCCTGATTCCATTTGAGAGAGAATTACTCCAACCGACAATCCAAGAAACTTGTATAGACGCCCCATCCACTCGGCATCACGACTAGCCAAATAATCGTTCACAGTAACAACGTGAACCCCTTTGCCCGAAATCGCATTGAGGTAAACCGGCAAGGTAGCCATCAGGGTTTTACCTTCCCCGGTACGCATCTCGGCAATCTTGCCATAATGCAGGACCATTCCTCCGATCAGTTGCTCATCGTAGTGTCGCATACCCAGCACCCGTGCACTTCCCTCGCGAACCACCGCGAAAGCTTCTACGAGCAACGATTCAAGGGATTCTCCCTGCACAAAACGCTGCTTAAAGATATCTGACTTCTGCCTTAATTCCTCATCGCTTAATTTAGCGATATCGGTTTCCAGCTTGTTAATTGACAAAACGGTAGACCAATATTGCTTAAGCAAGCGATCATTGCGGCTACCGAAGACACGTTTCAGCACACTGGAAATCATATATTTTCATTTTCTCAACTACAAAAACAAAGGGTGAGGTAATCCTTCACCTCACCCTCACCAATTTTTCATTACATCTAACTGGCGGCTTTTTCTAAAAAGCGCACGGGATTCTGAGCGATACCTTTATAACGAACCTCAAAGTGCAGATGACTACCTGTAGAGCGTCCGGTGCTTCCAACCTCGGCTATCTTGTCTCCGCGCCGCACCACCTGACCGACTTTCACCACCAGTTTGGAAGCGTGCGCGTAACGTGTAATTATGTCATTGCCATGATCGACTTCTATCATATTACCATATTGAGGATGCATACTTGCATATGCCACTACACCGCCAGCCGAGGCATAAATCGGGGTTCCTGTCTCAACTACATAGTCTACTCCTTCATGCATAGCATTTGTCCCTGTGAACGGATCAAGACGCCAGCCGAAATTAGAGGAATACCACCCTTCATTGACTGGAGGTATTGAGGGAAGCAACTTTCGGCTAAGCTGGTTTTGCAACAGCATGGTTTCCAGCGCCAGCAACTTATCACTACGATCGTTTATTACTTGCGTCAATCTGCTCAATTGTTGCTGCAGGCCATTCTCGGACATTTCCTTCTCTGGGAAGACCACCAATGGGCCGCCCTGTGCAGGCGGCTGCGAAAACTGAAACTCTTCAGGCTTCATACCAGTCAGTTTAGCCAATCGGGATCCCAAGGCATCCAGACGCTGCACTTGCGCCTGCATCTGCCCGACCCGCATTGCCATAGCATCAAGGCTGCTGTGCAAATAGGTTCTCTGCTTTTGCTGCTCGTCATTCTTTATTTCGGACAAAATAGTGCGAATTTCATCGCTCAGACTTTCCGGGGCAAAACGTATCAACAAGTATTGCAAGGAAAACGCTGATACTAACAACAACCCGAACAACAACGGCAATAAAAATACGAGTTGCTTTCCGCCCAGCGTAATGCTACGTGTACGAGATTTTCCCAAACGATTGGAAACTAGAATAATATTCATCGCCTCCCCTCCACAAAAATTGATAGAAACGTGTCACAAAATCTAAAGAAACTTTATAGCCACCATCCTGAACTGCGTCAAATTCTGGGCAGAGTGCAAGTACTAACTGCATTACACCAACACTTCATCAGCATCGCCCCTCCCCATCTATCTGAATCCAGCAGTGTATTGGCACTGCAACAGGGCATTCTCAGCATCGCCGTCGCCAATGCCACTGTAGCAGCAAAACTACGCCAACTCGCTCCAGAACTGGTCATCCTGCTTCAAAATCGCGGTTGCGAGGTTAGCGGAATCCGCGTCAAGGTGCAAGTATCCTTTGATCTTCCACAGTCAGCACCCAAACCCCGCAAACTCAGCAAAGCGGCGCAGCAAGCTCTCCTTGAGTTAAGCACAATCCTGAATGACTCTCCACTCAAGCTGGCGCTGAACAAAATGGTTCGTAAAGAAAATTAGACAAGCACCTTCCAACCGACCAATACATATCGCTCCAGCACAAACAGTACCGCAAACACCATCAGCGAAAATATTAAAAAACGCACTAACTGCCGTGCAAACTTCAAGTAACGGCCATCTCTCGTAAAAACATACATCCCGCCGCTCAGCACCAGCAGCAATATAATCAGAAGCATCAAAAGGCGTAGAATCAACATGATTTGTACTACCCTCAGTCACTTAAGGCACATCATGCCTGATACTTCCGTCTTTATCCATCATGCTTCCCTTTCTCTCACAGCCCCTAGACACCCGTCGCGCATATGTTTGCTTGCTATACTCCATACAATATTCCTGCTATTTGAGTATCTGAAACAAATTACTGAAATCGTCAGTCCATATTTTCATGTTGGCTATCGATTCGATAGCCACGCGTTTTTTCATCACAACGGGATCTGTCAAGAAGCCACTATTACGAGTTACAATTACCCAGTCGCTATGCGATGCATAGACGTTACCGTCCGAACGGTCCGCGATCATCACCGCCTCATACCCTGCATCTTCCGCCAGCAGTTTGATTACAGGCGCCAAGCTCAAGTAGCGGCTGGTAACATGGAAAGCCACTGCGCCATCCGATTTGATGTGTTTCAAATACACCGACAATGCCTCGCGTGTAACCAAATGCACCGGTATCGCATCACCTGAAAATGCATCCACGGCCAACACGTCAAATTGCTGCGAGGGCTCACGCTCCAAAATCAGGCGAGCATCGCCCAGTGCAATCTGTATATGAGCGGGGCTTTCACTAAGGTAATAGAAATATTTACTTGCAATATCGATTACTTGCGGATTTATTTCATAAAACTTAACAAGGTCGCCCTGTCTGCCATATGCAGCTATAGTACCCGCCCCCATCCCCACTCCGCCAATCCGTTGTTGATCGCGATGAATAAGTGATATCGCCAGTCCAACTCCAGAACTCTCCGTGTAATAGCTGGTTGTGGCACGCCGATATGGCGCATAAATGTATTGCTTACCATGCACGATGGTGCCATGCATCAACATCCTATGCGTTTCGGGGTCATCGTCGTTATATCCCAATTGTTTAACGCTCAATCGACCATAAAAATTACGCTCGGAATGAATCGTACCGCCCTCTTTCAAGAGCCAGTCGTAATCATATGCGTAATAAATCACTGCGGCTAAACTTGCCGTTGCAGCCATTGGCAACATAGCAAGAACCATTTTCAGACCTTTGTTGCCGGAGTTTAATGTGCTTAACACCAGTGCTATAACGGCTAAAGTACCCAATCCCAATGGCAATTCCCAATAAGCCGTAAATATCTTTGGAGCGATGATACCGACAAACATTCCGCCGACCGCACCACCTAGCGCGAGAATCAAGTAAAAACGAGTCAAATACCGCGGTATGGGCTTGGCTGCTGCAAGCTCGCCGTGACAAAACATGCACACTAGAAACAGGCCGGCACAGTACAGCGGAATCGCAATATTAATTTTCAGGAAGCCATACTTGGCAGTCACACCCCACGCCATCATGCAAATCATTATTAGCGTCGGTAGCAGCCAATATTTACGTATGTAGAACCCTCGCCCCCCCCGACCCTCAAAGCACAACACAAAAGTTATCAAATAGATCGTCAGCGGCAGCACCCACATAAAAGGTATCGAGGCCACGTTCTGCGTGATGTGGTTTGTCACTGCCAGAAGCATTAATGAAGCAAGCCCAGCAAGCACAAGCCACAGCACGTAATCCATTATTCCAGGCTCTGCTGCACCTTCCCCCCGGGGTTGTGCATGCGGCTGCTCTGACAGCACGTCAAACAAAGGCTTCGTTGCTTCTTCCTGCATAGCAATATCAGCCTGCCCCCTTGCGCGCCACGCACTTCCAACACAAAGCAACGCAAACAGTGCATAACCCACGCTCCATCCTATCGCTTGTGTTCGTGTTGAAACCCACATCTCAATGGCAAAAGGATAAACAAGTAATCCCAGAATTGCGCCAAGATTTGAAAGTGCAAAAAACCGATAGACACGTGCGGCAGTCGTGGGATCGGCATGCTCGCGCGCAAACCAGGACTGGATAAGCGGCGCGGAGGTTGATAGCATAAAATACGGCAAACCAATAGTAATCAATAGCAGCCCCAAAATACGCCACACTGGATCTTCGTTACCAATTGGTTTCCAACCAGACGAAGCAATGATCGGCAACACAGCAAGGCTCAGCAGCAGCAGTCCTATATGGATTGTGCTTTGAGTTCTGTGTTTTAAAAGCCGATTGGAAACATCCGAGTAAGCATACCCACCCAGCAAAGCCATCTGAAAAAACACTAGGCACGTGGTCCATACCGCCGCACTACCGCCAAACCATGGCAGTATCTGCTTGGCAATGATGGGTTGCACCAGAAACAGTAGAAAACTTGAAATGAGAATGGTCGCGGCGTAAAGAATCATGATATAAATAATGCGAAAGTATAATAATTGACTGCTCTGGCGATCACACCAATGCTTGAATCATGCAGCCTGTAGTTGCAACCGCAAATACGCAGGCGCCTCTTCTACGTTATCAAATGTAACAAACTCCCAAGCCTGCTCATCCGAGAGTAATTTTCGCACTAAAGCATTATTCAAGGCATGGCCGGATTTATGCCCGGAAAATGCACCTATCAGCGAATATCCCATCATGTAGAGATCACCAATCGCATCCAGAACCTTGTGCTTAACAAACTCATCTTCAAAGCGCAGTCCGTCTGCATTCAACACTCTGTATTCGTCCATCACAATGGCGTTATCCAAACTACCACCCAAGGCGAGGCCCTGTGCTCGCATGTTTTCGACATCCTGCATAAAACCGAAAGTACGCGCCCTGCTGATGTCACGTACGTAAGATTCTTCCCCCAAGTCGACTGTAACGTGCTGCTTGGCATTAACAAACACCGGGTGGGCAAAATTGATCGTAAAGGTCAATTTGTAACCATAATGAGGCTCAAATCTCACCCATTTGTCACCCTGTGTAACATCAACAGCTTTTTTCACGCGAATAAATTTCTTGGCAGCGGATTGTTCAACAATACCCGCCGTTTGCAACAAAAAAATGAACGTGCCAGCGCTGCCATCCATGATTGGTACTTCAGCGCTATCCAAGTCAATGTAAGCGTTGTCAATCCCCAACCCTGCCAATGCCGACATCAGATGCTCAACGGTAGCGACGCGCACTCCATTTTGCTCCATGCAAGTCGAAAGACGAGTATCATTTACCATCTCGGCACGTGCTCTAATCTCCTCAGCCGGTTTGACATCTACACGACGAAATACAATACCGGCATTAGCAGGCGCAGGCCGCAAGCCCAGCGTCACTTTTTCTCCGCTATGCAAACCGACGCCCGTTACGCTGACGGAACTTTTCAAAGTGCGTTGCTTTACCATCTTCATCCTAAATAGTGGAATTCAAACGTTTATTTTATCACAAGCAAAACATCCGGTCATCTCGACCATGAATAAACTTTCTATCTAATCCGCCTGTTTGCGCAAAAAGGATGGAATATCGTAAGTATCTACACCGGACTTTTCCATCGCATCCACTGCTGCTCTGCGCCCACTCCTCATGATTGTGGGAGTATCCAACTCTCCATAATTTACATTGGCAAGAGGCGCATTATCTGTGCCCGTTCTTTGGCAGTCCTGACTCTGGTAAACGATTTCCGGCTTGGGTTGCTTGCGTGTCAGTGGAGCTCCCAGCCCGGTGGCCACCACTGTTACGCGCATTTCATCACCCATAGCCTCATCGAAGACCGAGCCGACAATTACAGTTGCTTCTTCCGCAGCAAATTGCACACATTCCATCACGTCATCTATTTCCTTCAATTTCAGGCTGCTGTTCGAAGTAATGTTTACCAGCACCCCCCTTGCCCCAGACATATCTACATCTTCGAGCAACGGACTGGCAATCGCCCTCTCAGCCGCCACTCTTGCTCGATCTGCACCGGATGCAAGTGCCGAACCCATCATCGCCATGCCGTTTTCCGACATTACAGTACGTACATCGGCAAAATCGACATTAATTAGTCCAGGCACATTGATCACCTCTGCAATTCCTGCCACCGCACCCTGCAACACACCGTTGGCGGCCTTGAAAGCTTCCGGCACTGTCACGTCATTACCCAGCACTTCCATCAACTTGGAATTTGGCACCACAATCAGGGAGTCCACCGATTCTGTCAGCACATCAATTCCTGCCTTGGCAAAACGCATCCTGTTACCCTCGTATGCAAACGGCTTGGTAACCACCGCCACTGTCAATATATCGAGTTCTTTAGCAATTTGAGCGACTATGGGCGCTGCGCCCGTCCCGGTACCACCCCCCATTCCGGCGGTAATAAATACCATGTGAGCACCCTCCAGCATTTCCTTGATCCGTTCTCGATCTTCTTCAGCCGCCGCTTGCCCCACCGAAGGTTTTGCTCCCGCACCCAACCCTTTGGTGATATTGACACCGATTTGCAACTGCGTGCGCGCTTTGCTCCGTTTAAGCGCCTGTGCGTCGGTATTGATAACAATGAACTCAACGCCCTGCACGCCCTGTTCAATCATATGATCTACTGCATTCCCGCCGCAGCCACCCACACCGACCACTTTGATCACCGCATCTTGAGTTTGTGTTTCCATAATTTCAAACATCGTTACCTCCTTATAAAATACAACCATCACCCCAAAAATTTCAGAAATGTAAAAATCTTTAACCTGTTAAAAATTTCGTTGCAGCCACGCTTTCATATTCGCCAATACATCAGCAAACGAATTTGATTGCATACGCGTCTCCTCTTTGCGCCGATAGTGTTCCAGTCCATACAATAGCAACCCCACCCCCGTTGACATGCGCGGTGTTTTCACAACATCGGATAACCCCCCAACGTATTTAGGAATACCCACCCGCACCGGAAGATGGAATATCTCCTCACCCAGCTCGACCATACCCTGCATGGCGCTGCTGCCACCGGTAATCACGATCCCGGAAGAAAGCAAATCTTCAAAACCACTGCGACGCAATTCCTGTTGCACCAACGAATAAAGCTCTTCAACACGCGGCTCTATCACTTCGGACAAAGTTTGCCGCGACAACATGCGCGGCCCTCTCTCCCCCACTCCAGGCACCTCGATCGCCCCCCCATCCGCCAACTGACGCAATGCGCAACCATGCTTAATCTTGATATCCTCGGCATCTTGGGTCGGCGTGCGCAGAGCCATTGCAATATCATTTGTGATTTGATCACCCGCTATCGGAATCACTGCTGTATGGCGAATTGCGCCATTAGTAAACACTGCAATGTCGGTAGTACCACCACCTATATCCACGAGACATATACCCAACTCCATCTCATCTTCTGCAAGAACAGCCTTACTCGAAGCAAGCGGTTGCAATATCAACTCATTGACCTCCAAACCGCAGCGGTGAATGCACTTCATGATGTTTTGCACCGCAGCTACCGCGCCGCTAACAATATGCACCTCAACATCCAGGCGCATTCCACTCATACCCAGCGGTTTTTTTATTCCATCCTGACCATCTATACTGAATTCCTGCTCCAGGATATGAAGTATTTGCTGATCTCCCGGGAGACTGATCGAACTGGCAGTCTCAATCACTCGCTCAATATCGGCAGCAATAACTTCTTTTTCCTTGATCTTCACCATCCCGCGCGAATTAATACTGCGAATATGGCTGCCGGCTATTCCGGTGTACACCTCTGAAATCTTGCAATCCGCCATCAACTCGGCCTCTTCCAGTGAGCGCTGAATCGCACTAACTGCGGCCTCAATGTTGACCACCATGCCCTTTTTCATGCCGTCCGATTCGTGCATGCCCATACCGATCACCTCCAGCATGCCGTCATCCTTGACTTCGCTGACTATGGTCACGATTTTCGATGTGCCGATGTCCAACCCCACCACCAGATTTTTAGTTTCTCTGCCTCTGTTCATCGCTCAATCTCCACTGCCGTCCATCAACCCTGTCTCCCCAAACCACCTATCGCAAACCCATTGCGATAACGCAAATCCACATATTTCACTCTACCCTGCTCCGCAGCCAGACTGTAAGGGTAAACCTCTACAAATCTTGCCAAACGCTGTTGAACATCCTCACGACCCAATTCAATCACCACCCCGTTACTTAAGCGCAATTGCACTGCATGGCGCGGGGACAGAATTATCCTAGCCACTTGCAGGCCAACCGATCCAAGTTGCCTACTGAATTCTCTGTAGTAGCCTGCAATCTCGGCAGAGGTTCCCTCCATACCGGCGAATTCAGGTAATTTCCCGTCAATCTTCGCTGCCCATTCAGTTTCCACGGCAAATACCTCACCATACTGATTGACCCATTCTTTGCCATTCCACTTGGCCAACACTTCCTGCTCTTCCAATTGCACCGCAAGCCGGTTAGGAAATTCGCGTCGTATACTGACAGCCCTTACCCATGGCAACTTTTCCATGGATTGCCTGACCCGCTCAATATCCACAGTAAATAAATTACCCCGCATCTCACTCCTCGCAACCTGCACTATGCTTTCTGTTGAAACGCGTTGCAGAGCAGTTTCTAAGCGTACACTGCTCATCGGCAATAGCTTCGGTATATGCACCAAATAGTGGATCACTCCATACAGTATCGCCACGGAGCCAAGCGCAAAAAGCACGTTCGCCAGACTATCCAATAATTTGGCGTTATCCCACATGAACAGACTCCAATATTCGCAATACCAATTGATCAAAACCAATTCCAGCACTCCGTGCCGCCATTGGAACCAGACTATGATCCGTCATTCCTGGCGAGGTGTTCGCTTCAAGCAAATACGGCTGTCCGCTTGCACTCACCAGAAAATCCACCCGCCCCCAACCCATCCCGCCAATCAGGGAGAAAGCTCGCTCGGCCAATTGCTGCATTTCTATCTCCTGAGCCGAGGTCAGACCACTCGGACACAAGTAGCGCGTCTTGTCACTCACATATTTCGCGTCATAGTCATAAAATTCATTAGCAGGCTCAATTTTGATCACTGGCAATGCCCGCCCGTCCAGAATCGCAACAGTATATTCACCGCCGCTAACAAAGATTTCTGCCAATACCAACTTGTCGTATCTGGCAGCTTCCCGATATGCAATCGGTAATTTATCTGCTGTTCTTACCTTACTGATCCCAACGCTGGACCCCTCATTGGCAGGTTTAACAAACATCGGCAACCCCAAGTTTTGCACTACCGCCTCCCAGTCGCTTCCCTCGTTCAGCAATACATAATCGGGCACAGGCATTTGAGCCCCTTGCCACACCAGCTTGGAACGCCATTTATCCATGGCAAGCGCAGAAGCCAACACCCCACTTCCCGTATATGGAATACCAAGCAGCTCCAATGCTCCCTGCACCGTGCCATCCTCCCCATATCTCCCATGCAATGCAATGAATGCACAATCAAATTTCCCATCCACCAAACTTTGCAAATTGGAGACAGCTGGATCGAAGGCATGCGCATCAACACCACCACGTAACAATGCCGCCAGTACTGCCGAACCGCTTTTCAGCGATACATCACGCTCGGCAGAGCGTCCGCCGAATAACACTGCAACTTTGCCAAAATTTCTCATCCCTTTTCCCCGACAATCCTTACTTCAGGATGCAACTTCACCCCTGTTTGCTGCTCTACCACCCGTTGTACTTCATTTATCAGATTCTCAATATCCGCTGCCGTCGCACCCCCGGTATTTACAATGAAATTGGCGTGTTTCTCCGACACTTGAGCACCTCCGATACGCCTTCCTTTCAACCCGCATTGCTGAATCAATCGTGCCGCATGGTCGCAAGGCGGATTGCGAAATACCGAACCCGCATTTGGCTGACTCAAAGGTTGGCTGGCTATTCGCCTGCTCAGCAGCGTTTTAATCTCCCTGCGCGCTGTCTCTCCCCCACCTTTTTCGAACCTCATCCATGCTGAAACAAACCATTCCTCGCTCCCGTTATGTAACGCCACATAGCGGTAGCCGATCTCATAATCGATGCTGGTTCTAATTCTCAGTTTCCCATTGCGATCTATCGTCTGCACTCGCAGTACTTTTTCCCAGGTTTCGCTGCCGTAGCAGCCTGCATTCATCGCCAACAGACCACCCAATGTTCCGGGTACTCCCGCAAAAAACTCCGCTCCGCAATAATTGTGTTGAGCTGCGAATCTCGCCAACTTTGCTCCAGGAATCCCGGCTTCTGCATAGATAGATTCCCCTTCCATACGCAACACTTTCAGCGCTCCGTGCATCAACACCACAGTGCCTCGTATTCCCCCGTCGCGTACCAGCAAATTACTTCCCAATCCGACCACGCACAGTGGTTCGTCCACAGGTAAGCTACGCAAAAACACCTGCAAATCATCCAGATCGGCGGGCTGGTACATCCGTTCGGCAGCGCCACCCGCCCGCCAGCTTGTGTGTTTTCGCATAGGCACGTTGACGCTCAGCTTGCCACGCAATGCCGTTTCGTTGAAATATCCCGCTTCACTCATATTCATAGCCCACCCGATCGCTGTATGGCAGGCAACTTCCCAGTCACATCGGCATCACTTCTGCCCAGCAACTTGTTCGGCATACCTCCTATCGAGCCTGCACCCATGGTGACGACCACATCGCCATTGCGTGCCATCTGCATGATGGCCTGCTGCATTTCCTGAATATCCTCGACGAACACCACTTCATTTTGGCCGGCTACACGCAATGCATGCATCAGTGCGCGCCCATCCGCCGCAACTATCAACTGCTCACCCGCAGCATAAACTTCCGTCAACACCAACGCATCCACGCCGCAAAGCACCTTTACGAAATCTTCAAACAAATCCCGAGTGCGCGTGTATCGGTGCGGCTGAAATGCCAACACCAATCTCTTGTCCGGGAATGCCCCCCGCACCGCTTCCAGCGTGGCTCGCATTTCTACGGGGTGATGCCCATAATCATCAATCAGCGTGAAGCTGCCTCCCCTTGGCAGTTCCACTTCTCCATAGCGCTGGAAGCGTCTGCCGACACCCTGAAATTCCGCAAGCGCCGAAACGATTGCATCATCGGCCACACCGACCTCCAACGCGATTGCGATTGCAGCCAGCGAATTCAAAACATTGTGCGTACCGGCAAGATTCAGCGTAATGTTCAAATCCTTATGGATTCCGTTCTGCCTGCACATCGCGGTAAAATTCATCCGGCCACCATGATGCCGGACATTAGCAGCACGTATCTGCGCATCCTCGCTAAATCCATAGGTAGTAACCGGTTTACTGATGTGCGGCAAAATTGCGCGCACATTTGCATCATCCACGCACACCATTGCCATCCCATAGAAGGGCAAATGTCCTGCAAACTCTACGAACGCCTGCCTCAGTTTTCCAAAATCATGGCCATAGGTTTCCATATGATCTGCGTCAATATTGGTAATCACAGCCAGTATCGGTTGAAGGTACAGGAATGAGGCATCCGATTCGTCTGCTTCGACCACGATAAATTCGCCCGTGCCCAGCTTGGCGTTGCTGCCGCTGCTAGTCAGCTTGCCTCCAATGACAAAAGTCGGATCCAATCCCCCCTTGGCCAGAATGCTAGCTATAAGAGAAGTGGTAGTGGTCTTTCCGTGTGTGCCGGCGACCGCGATTCCCTGGCGTAAACGCATCAGCTCAGCCAGCATCATTGCCCTTGGTACCACTGGGATACGGCGCGCTCTCGCAGCCACCACTTCTGGATTATCCGCGCCGACGGCAGATGATATGACTACCGCATCTGCTTTAACCAGGTGTTGTACGGAATGTCCCAAATACACGGTTGCCCCAAGTTTTTTTAGGCGGCGCGTGGCAACGTTCTCACCCAGATCGGAACCGCTGATCTGAAATCCCAGATTGAGCAACACCTCGGCGATCCCGCTCATTCCGGCTCCTCCGATACCGACAAAATGCAGATTTTTAACTTTATGTTTCAAAATGAAATCTCATTCGAGTATATTTTCCGAATAAACCAAAGGCTAATCATCTTCGCGATAAACCGTTTCAAATCGAGCATTCATACTTCCGCCACTTCTTTGCAAATTTGCGCAACATCTATTGCTGCATCCGCTTTTGCCACGCTGCGAGCTTGGATTGCCATAACCAATAACTTTTCCCGGCTCAACCCACCCAGCAATCTTGCCAACCCCTCTGCGCTGAGTTCGTTTTGCGGAATCAAAATCGCTGCACCACGCTCACTCAGGAAACGTGCGTTGCAAGTCTGGTGGTCGTCTACTGCAAACGGAAACGGGATCAGAATGCTCGCTGCACCAGCCGCAGCCAACTCCGCAATAGTCAACGCGCCTGCCCGGCATACCACCAAATCCGCATTTGCATAGTACCGGGACATATCTTCCAGAAATGGTTTAATGTCTGCCTGCACGCCAACCTCGAGATACTGCTGCCGCACCCTGTCACAATGCTGTTTTCCTGTCTGATGGGTCACCAGTGGCCGCTGATTTTCCGGAATTAAAACAAGTGCCTCTGGAATAATTTGATTTATCGCCTGAGCACCCAGACTGCCGCCCACCACCAGCACATTCAACTTGCCGTTGCGAGAACCGTACCGATGCTCGGGCGTTGGTAATCCCGAGATGGAAGCGCGTACCGGATTGCCGCACCATTCCGCATTCGGCAACACACCGGGAAATCCGCTGAGTACGCGCTGAGCCAGTCGCGCAAGCACTTTATTGCTCAGCCCCGCTATAGAGTTCTGCTCATGTATCACCATCGGGCGGCGTAGCAAGGCAGTCATCACCCCTCCCGGGATAGTGATGTACCCCCCCATCCCCAAAACCACGTCGGGGCGATGCCGAAATAGTGCAATTGCACTTTGCCATAACGCAATCATCAAGCTGAATGGAAGCATCATCTTGCGCAACACCCCCTTACCCCGTAATCCTGAAAACCTCACCCAGACGATGTCATAACCGTGCCTGGGTACCAATTCAGCCTCCATACTGTTACGCACACCCAGCCATATCACCCGCCAACCCCATGAACTTAAAATTTCCGCGACCGCAAGTGCCGGAAAAATATGCCCTCCTGTTCCACCAGCCATAATTAAAATAGAGCGGCTCATACCGGCATCCCCCGTGCAATTCGCCTGTTTTCATAATCCACCCTCAATAACACCGCTGCCGCAACACAATTCAACACGATCCCGCTGCCGCCAAAGCTCATAAATGGCAGTGTCAACCCTTTTGTCGGTAACACACCCATGTTCACGCCAATATTGATCATCGCCTGTGCACCAATCCAGACTCCAATTCCCTGTGCAACCAGTGCAGAAAAATTTCTCTCTAGAAATGCCGCTTCACGACCAATTCGAAATGCCCGCGTCACCACAAGTCCAAACAATGCAATCACTGCAAGCACTCCGACCAAACCAAGCTCCTCTGCAATCACAGCTAAAAGAAAGTCCGTGTGCGCTTCCGGTAGATAAAACAGTTTTTCTACACTGCCGCCCAATCCCACTCCTAACCATTCGCCGCGACCAAAAGCAATCAATGCATGACTAAGCTGATATCCCTTTCCGTATGGATCGGCCCATGGATCCATAAAACCGATAACTCGCTGCATCCGGTAAGGTGAGAAAATAATCAGCGCTGCCAGCGCCATAGGCAAAGCCACAAGCAACCCAACAAACACTTTCAGATTGAACCCTCCCAGCCATAGAGTGGCTAATGCAATGGTGCAAATCACCACTATCGCACCCAAATCAGGCTCGAGCAGAAGAAGCCAGCCGATTAGCACCATTACCACAAACATTGGCAAAAAAGCCTTGCTAAACAGATGACCAACCTTACTCTTCCGTGCCGTATAGTCGGCCGCATACAGAACTGCGAGCAGTTTCATCAATTCCGACGGCTGGAAATTTATTACAAACAGCGACAGCCAGCGACGACTGCCATTTACCTCCCGCCCAATCCCTGGAATCAGCACAGCCACCAGCAACGCTGCTCCCAATAAAAATAAATAAGGGGCATAGGCTTGCCACATTTGCACCGGTATTTGAAATGCGAACAATCCTGCGAACAAACCCACTGCGATGAATAAACTGTGCCGTATCAAATAATATGCGGGCTGATACCCTGTAAATTTGTTTGCTTCAGCCGTTGCTATCGAAGCGGAATAAACCATCACCAGCCCAAGCCCGAGCAAGCCAATAAATAGCCAGATCAGCAATTCATCGAATTGCGCTTGGGGAGGGCGTGATCTTGTTTTGACTAGTGATGCCATACAGCCCCCGGATTTACTTCATGCACAGCCTCAATAAACATTTCTGCTCGATGTTCATAATTGCGAAACATGTCAAAACTTGCACAGGCCGGTGACAACAGAACTGCATCTCCTGCCTGAGCTAGCTGCGCGGCCTTTCCTACTGCATCCCGCATGCTTTCTGCGCGCATTCTCGGGATGTCCGATCCCTGCAACGCAGCTTCGATCAGGTGCGCATCCCTGCCTATCAAAACCACACCGCGCGCGTGCCGGTCGACTGATGATTTAAGCGGCGAGAAATCCTGCCCTTTTCCTTCCCCGCCAGCTATCAATACAATCTTTCTACCTAAGCCTTCCAGCGCAGCCAATGTTGCGCCGACATTGGTTCCCTTGGAATCGTCGTAATAAATGACGTCGCCTATCTCCGCAATGCGTTCCACACGATGGGGTAAACCCTCAAACCTTCGCAAAGCCGCCAGCAAACCATCCATAGGCAAATCTATCGCACGGCATAACGCCAGTGCGGCAAGCGCATTCGACACATTATGCAGGCCCGTGGTTTGTAACTCGCTAGCCTTAAGCAATAACTGTGTTCCCTGCACTAACCAGACTTCCCCTTGGCGTTCCACTGTTCCGAAATCATTTTCACTGTCCGGCACTCCTTGACCAAACGTAAGTGAAGCAGTCTCTTCTCGTCTCATCGCCATACTGCGTGAATCGTCGCGGTTTAAGATTTGCACTGCCGCGCCATTAAAGATACGGCTCTTGGCGATAGCATATTCATTGATATCCGTATAACGATCCAGATGATCTTCACTTACATTCAATACCGTTGCCGCATCCGGATTCAGCGTCAAAGTACTTTCCAGCTGAAAACTTGAAAGCTCCAACACCCAGATATCTGGCTGTCCATTGCCGCTTAGTGCCAACGCATCAAGCACCGCAGGAGAGATATTTCCTGCTGCAATCGCGCCCTTGCCCGCTGCCCTGCATAAATGTGCCACCATGCTTGTAACCGTTGTCTTGCCGTTCGAACCCGTAATTGCCAGTACTTTCGGTCGATTTTCCCTGGGTAACGTCCACGCGAATAATTCAATATCGCCGACCACTGGGATTCCGCATGCCACAGCCCTGGCAATAACGGGATCTTTTAACGACACCCCTGGACTAACTGCAACTAGATCGACACCCATAAACAGTTCATCGTCAAACGCTCCGCAAAAAATATGTGGCTCAATCACGTATTTTCTCGCCTCGCCTAACCCTGGCGGATTCTTTCGGCTGTCGGCAACGCTCAACCGAGCTCCCCGCTCCTTAAGATAACGAAGCATTGACAACCCGGTTTCGCCGAGACCCAGCACAAGTACCGATTTATTCTTAAGCTCCATCATCTTAGTTTCAAAGTTGCCAATCCCAGCAATACCAGCAGCATCGTAATGATCCAGAATCTCACCACAACCTGAGTTTCCTTCCAGCCCTTCAATTCATAGTGGTGATGTAGGGGTGCCATACGAAATATGCGCTTGCCTGTCAGCTTGAACGAGGCCACCTGTATCATCACTGATACCGCTTCAACCACGAACACACCACCCATAATGAACAGCACCAGCTCCTGGCGCACGATGACTGCCACGACCCCGAGTGCGGCACCAAGTGACAGGGCGCCAACGTCACCCATAAACACTTCAGCCGGATAAGCGTTGAACCATAAAAAAGCCAACCCTGCCCCTGCTATTGCACCGCAAAATACTGCCAATTCTCCTGCACCTGGTATATGAGGAATACCGAGGTACTTTGAAAACACCGCATTACCTGCGACATATGCAAATACCGCCAGAGCGCCGCTCACCATTACTGTCGGCATAATGGCCAAACCATCCAATCCATCAGTCAGATTAACCGCATTACTGGTACCCACTATGACCAGATAGGCCAAAGCGATGAACAAATATGCTGGCAGCGGAAATACCAGGAATTTCAGAAAAGGCACAATCAATTCGGTCTGCTCCGGAAGCGTCGCGCTGCTCCACAAATATAAGCCGACAATAATTGCAATAATCGACTGCCAGAACATCTTGGCTTTTGCTGATAACCCCTTGGGATTGCGATGTACAACCTTGCGATAATCGTCCACCCAGCCAATCACACCGAAACTCAGCGTGGTAAGCAGTGTCATCCATACATATTTATTGGACAGGTTGCCCCACAACAAGGTCGTGATTGCGATTGAAACCAGAATCAGCGCACCGCCCATGGTGGGCGTACCAGCCTTAACCAGATGAGTTTGCGGTCCGTCATTGCGTACAGACTGCCCAATCTTGTATACGGTCAACTTGCGTATCATCGCCGGACCAACCATAAAGGAAATCCCCAGCGCAGTCATTGCCGCCAACACCGTGCGCAGCGTGATGTAATTAAACACGCTGAAAAACCTTATATCCTGGGACAACCATTGGGTGAGCGCTAGGAACATTTTTCATCCTGACGTGTGGATTGGAAGTTGCTGCTAACCTCAAGAAACTTCACCACGCGCTCCATTTTCATGAATCGCGAACCCTTTACCAGCACCGTGGTATTCGCACCAAGCTCCTTCTCCAGGGCTTCCTGTAATTTTTCAATATGCTCAAAATGCTGTGCTGCAGGGCCAAATTCCCGTACCGAATTTCGGCTTAATGCTCCCAGAGCATAAAGCCTGTCAATACCTGCCCGACGTGCTTCTGCGCCAATCTCCGCATGTAAATATTCTGCTTCATCGCCCAGCTCACCCATATCACCCATCACCAGCACGCGCTTTCCACCTGAACTGGCCAGCACACCGAGAGCAGCCCGCAACGAAGCCGGATTCGCGTTGTATGTATCATCAATCACCACACAACCATGCAACCCGTTCTTGTATTCCAGCCGCCCCGGAACACCAGTAAAATTCTCCAGCCCGACTGCTATCTTTTCCAACGGAACATTCAACGCTATTGCAGCAGTTGAAGCAGCCAGTGCATTACGCGCGTTATGCTCGCCTGGAACACACATATTTGCCGCAAACATTCCCTGCGGGGCCGTTACATCCAGCTGCAAACCATTCCCATGTTGATGCCACGTGCCACTAACATCCGCATCTGTATCAAAACCGAACTCAAGCAATTGGTGCGCCCCCGCCATCTCCCGCCATAGCGGCGCATATTCATCGTCTAAATTGATTACGGCAGTACCATGCGCATCCAAACCAGCAAAGATTTCACCCTTGGCTTGCGCAACTGCCTCCACCGAGCCCAATCCCTCCAGATGCGCATCACTGGCATTATTGATCAGCGCTACATCAGGTGCAGCAATACGCGTCAGATAATCGATTTCGCCCAAGTGATTCATACCCATTTCAATCACAGCATAGCGATGTGCCATATTCAGTTTCAACAATGTGAGCGGCATACCTATGTCGTTATTTAAATTTCCCTTGGTTGCAAGCACCGCATCCAAGCTCCCCGCCGCCGCCCGCAAAATACTGGCCAGCATTTCTTTTACGGTAGTCTTGCCATTGCTTCCGGTAATTGCCACGAGAGGTATATCCAGCTGTTTTCGCCAATATGCGGCAAGCCGCCCCAATGCAAGGCGTGTGTCGTCAACCAACAGCAACGAACACACAATCTGTTCGCCGTGGTAACTGTCCGAATTGACCAAGGCTCCGGCAGCTCCCGCTTGTGCTGCATTTCCAACAAAACTGTAACCATCAAAGCGCTCTCCACGCAGCGCAACAAATAAATCGCCCTGCACCAGATTGCGACTATCGCTGGACACGGCGAAGAAAGTCCTGTCTTCGCCAACCAATCTGGCATTCAAGACTTGTGCAGCCTGGGATAGCAGCATCATATGCGCACCTCCCTGTGACATGCTTTCAATGCCTGTCGAGCAACCAATTCGTCACTAAATGGATGCCGAACACCCTGTATTTCCTGATAGTCTTCGTGCCCTTTACCGGCAATTAGAACGGTATCATTTTGCCCCGCTACACTGATTGCATGAACAATTGCAGCAGCCCTATCCTGAATGATTTCGTGATTGCTTCCATTCAGGCCGCTGACGACTTCTGCAATGATGCTGTCTGGATCTTCGCTGCGCGGATTATCTGAAGTGACAATACAATGATCTGAAAATTTTTCGGCAACGATGCCCATCATTGCCCGCTTACCACGATCCCGATCACCGCCACATCCGAATACACAGAACAACTTTCCTCCTGAGCTGTTACTGACCTCGCGCAATGCCAGCAATACTTTCTCCAACGCGTCTGGTGTGTGTGCATAATCCACAATCACCGTCGGGTGCTGTTCCTCGCCCACCCGTTGCATTCGACCGGAAACCGACTTTACCTTCCCAAGCGATTGCACCGCATCCTCCAACCCCACATCGCTAACCAGCAATACCGCTAAGGCACCCAACAGATTCTCTGCATTAAACCGCCCGATCAACCCACTACCCAGCTTTGCGGCGCCCCAACTGGAATGCACCGTCAGCCACAAACCGTTGCCGTCCATTTCAAGCTGGCTTCCATACACCATGCGCGTACCCAAACTCTCGGCAAGTTTCAGTGCCGAATCGTTCAAGCCGTAACCGATCACCTCCACATCAGCATCCTGCAATTGCTCGGCCAGCGTTATCCCGTAGGAATCATCAAAATTCACAACCGCATACTTCAGATGTTGCCAATCGAACAGCCTGCGTTTAGCCGCCGCATAACTTTGCATATCGCCGTGATAATCCAGATGATCGCGACTCAGATTGGTTAGCATCGCCACATCGAATCGCACACCATTCACCCGCTCCTGCACCAGCGCGTGCGATGACACTTCCATTGCCACAGCTTGCGCACCATCACGCAGAAAATCATCCAGGAAACCGTGTATGTAAATTGAATCCGGCGTGGTATTGGCGCCGATTTTCAATTCTCCCGCAAAGCCGCTCCCCAGCGTACCGATCAGCGCGCACCTCTTCCCCGTATCGCTCAAAGCATGTGCAATCCAATGGCTGGTTGACGTTTTTCCATTGGTACCGGTAACTCCCACCATCCACAGTTTTTCAGAAGGGGCGCCATACACAAAGTCTGCAAGCCATCCCGCCTTGCGACGTAAATCCGGCACACCGAGATTGGGCACCTTCCAGGCATCTTGCCAGTGAAAATTCCGCGCTTCCCAGATCACCGCATTTGCACCGCGTGAAACTGCTTCAGCAATAAACGAGCGTCCATCCGACTTCGCACCGGGGTAAGCGACAAAGGTATCCCCGCGCTGCACAGCGCGACTATCCGTTACCAGACGTTCGATTTTCACGTTCAGGCCGGCCAACTGGTCAAAGGGGAAATTCATACCTCCTCCTTAACGATATTCGCGCTGGGAATAATCACATTATTCAAAGGTGCATCATTGGGAACATTTAACGAATGCAATGCAGCGCCGGTCACCTTGCTAAATACCGGTGCTGCAACCTGACCGCCGTAATATTCCCCTTTGCTCGGCTCATCTATCATCACCGCCACAACAATGCGCGGCCTGGATGCCGGAGCAATTCCCACAAAGGAAGCTACATACCGGTCAATGTATCTACCGTTCTCCAGCTTGTGCGCCGTACCGGTCTTCCCCGCTACGCGGTAACCGGCAACCTGAGCCAATGGAGCGGTACCCTCCGCCGACACCACCATCTCAAGCATGTCTCTCACCGCAAGGACTGTGCGACCGGAAAAAATTCTCTTCTTTTCAGGGGGAATATCCTGCTTCAGCAACGAAACAGGGATCAACTCTCCTTCATTTGCAAAAATCGTATAAGCGCGAGCCAATTGCATCAGATTCACTGAAATACCGTGGCCATAGGAAATAGTGGCGTGCTCAATAGGTCGCCATGCTTTTGCATCACGCAGCTTTCCCGCGGCTTCGCCAGGGAAATTGCTTCCACTCGGCTCCCCGAATCCAATATTTGAAAAATGTTGGCGCAGTGCTTTAGGCGTCATTGACAATGCTATTTTGGCTGAACCAATATTGCTTGATTTCTGCACCACCTGCGCTACCGTCAGACTTGGCTCGGGATGTGTATCATGAATCCTCCTGCCGCCAAGCCTGAACACACCATTTTCAGTGTTGATGACAGTATTGAAACTTACTTTCCCCTCCTCAAGAGCTGCAGCCACAGTAAATGGCTTCATGGTCGAACCCGGCTCGAATAAATCGGCAATAGCACGGTTTCGCATTGCCTTGCTGCCTGAATTACCACGATTGTTAGGGTTAAAACTCGGATAACTGGCCAGCGCCAATACCTCACCACTCAAGGCATCAAGCACCACAACCGAACCGGATTTCGCCTGATGACTCACAACAGCATTCTTCAACTCCCTGTATGCCAGATACTGAATCTTACTGTCGATGCTTAGCCTGACATCTTCGCCATGTTTTGGCTCCCGCAGACTACCAACGTCTTCCACGATGTAACCACGCCGGTCTTTAATAACCCGCTGACTACCCCGTTTTCCGGCAAGTCGCTCCTGAAAAGCAAGCTCCAGCCCCTCTTGCCCATTATCATCCTGTCCGGTAAACCCCAGCGTTTGTGCTGCCTCCTCACCAGCAGGATAGTAACGGCGATATTCGCGCTGCAATAACACTCCGGGGATATTCAGGCTCACCACCTTTTCAACCTGATCGGGAGGCAGTTGCCGCTTTAGATAGACAAAGTCACGAGAGATATTAAATAGCCTATTCTGGACTTCCCGCATTTCCATGCCCAATACCTGCGACAATTTTTTTATTTGTCCCCGATCAGCTTCAACATCCTGGGGGCTGGCCCACACTGATTCAACAGGCGTACTCACTGCCAGGGGCTCACCATTCCTGTCCGTTATCATGCCACGGTGTGCGCTGACCTCAATCACCCGGCTATAGCGCGCATCGCCTTTTTTCTTAAGGAAATCGTCGTGTATTCCCTGCAAATACACGGCCCGACCGACCAACCCCGCAAACCCGGCCAACAACACACAAAAAAGTACAGTGGCGCGCCATCCGGGCAATTTCGCCGTAATGTCTGGATGTGCACTGGCCGCATAATTCATGGCTGTTTTTTTGTCTGGCCGCTAGGCTCTACCCGAATAAATTTAACTTGTTCGGCTTTGGGTACATGCATCTGCAATTTTTGCTCTGCAACCTCACCCACCCGCCTAGGGGTGGCCCAAGTGCTTTGTTCCAATTGCAACTGCCCCCACTCCACTTCCATTTGCTGGGCTTGCTCTTTCTCCTGCTGCAACGAGATAAACAGCTTTCGCGCCTTGTGTTGCGAAGCAACCACGCCCAGCGAACAGATCACCACCACTGTCACTAACAGCGCATTGAGTCCATTTCCACTACGCAGCATCGCTACGTTCCGCCACTCGCATCACCGCACTTCGCGCTCTCGCATTAACCCTCAATTCCTGCTCACCTGCGCGCACTGCCTTACCTATCTTGCGCAACCTGCCCTGCGGCACTTCGCTGGCGCGTATCGGTACATTTCGCGGCAACTTGTCGCCCTCGGACATATCACGCATGAAATGCTTCACGATACGATCCTCCAACGAATGAAAACTGATCACCACCAAACGCCCCCCATGGGTTAAATGCTTCACACACTCTGGCAAGACCCGCGCAAGCTCTTCGAGTTCATGGTTGAGATAAATCCGTATAGCTTGAAATGTGCGTGTCGCCGGATTCTGCCCTGGCTCGCGGGTACGTACCGCCTTACCAACCAACTCGACGAGTTGCCCCGTGGTTTGGATGGGCCCATTTGTGCGCGCCGCAACAACCGCCCTTGCAATCTGCTTAGCAAACCGTTCTTCGCCGTAATCACGTATCACCTCCGCCAGTAAACCCTCATCCACTGTTGACAGCCACTGCGCTGCCGTTATCCCGCTACTGATATCCATCCGCATATCCAGCGGCGCATCAAATCGAAAACTGAAACCACGCGCCGCCTCATCCAGTTGCGGCGATGACACCCCAAGATCGAGCAGGATGCCATCCACTCTCTCCGCTTCCTGTCCGCGCAACACTTCGGCTAATTGCGCAAAACTTCCGTGAACCATAGAGAAACGCTTATCGCACCATGCGCTCCCCACCGCCACTGCCGCCGGATCTTTATCCAGCGCAATCAATTTTCCGCCTGAGCCGAGCCGCTCTAGAATCATTCGGCTATGCCCACCTCGCCCGAACGTGCCATCTACATAAACTCCGCCCGGTTTAATCGCCAGGGCATCAACAGCTTCATCAAGTAATACGGCGGTGTGAGTCAAACCCTCACTCACAGGGAAAAACCTTCCAATTCCGGCGGCAATTCGCCATCCATAAACGACAGCGCAGTTTCCTGCTGCATCTGCCATTTAGCCTCATCCCACAATTCGAATTTATTGCCTTGGCCGACCAGCATCGCACGCTTATCCAGCGTGGCGTAACTGCGCAAGGTTGGAGAAATCAGTACGCGCCCGGCACTATCCAGCGTCACATCCTCGGCATAACCGATCAGGCGCCGCTGCAAGGCACGTATTTTTGGATTGAGTGCAGAAAGTTTGAGCAGCTTCTCGCGAATAGGCTGCCACTCCGGCTGCGGATACATCAACAGGCAACCATCGGCGTCACCAGTCAACACCAGACTACCCGCACAACTTGCGAGCAGCATATCCCGATACCTCGCCGGTATTGCGAGCCTGCCTTTGCTATCCAGATTGAGTTGTGTAGCCCCCTGAAACATTCCCCACTCCCACCCACTTTTTACCACTTACTCCCACTATATTGGATAAAAACAGGCAGGTCAAGCAAAATAACAAAGGTTTTCTTTGTGCAACAAAGGGTTAGCACAAAAACATATATTGAGATAAAAAGTTTTAATAAATAAAGTATTGCGGCAATAATCTAATGTAAATTGTTAATCTAAATTTATCGCAGTTAATTGCTTCGCGCAATTACTAAATCAAAGAACAAACCTCTAAACGGCAGACATCTGCCGCCGGGATTCTTCCGCTCGGCAAACTGTCTGTACATAAGCCAATAAAAAACCGGCTTACGCCGGTCTTTTATGACTTAATCAAAACGTATCCAAAATCGAAAATTCAAATCAAAACTCCTTCCAGTCGCCGTCCTTGTCTTCCTGGGTTTTGTTCGCCAGCTTGCGCGTGCTCCTGACCGGTGCCGCCGGGGCATGCGATGCCGCACGTTTCGCAATCGTATGCTGCGCCGGCGCGGCTGCGGTGCGAACCGCCGCCCGGCCACCTTCCACCTTGAACACGCTCACCGCACGCATCAGCACTTCCGCCTGCTCCTGCATCGACTCGGCCGCAGCGGCGGCTTCCTCGACCAGCGCAGCGTTCTGCTGGGTCACCTCGTCCATCTGTACGATGGCCTGGTTGACCTGCTCGATACCGGCGCCCTGTTCCTGCGACGCAGCGGAGATCTCGGACATGATATCGGTCACGCGTTTCACCGCCAGTACGATCTCGGTCATCGTCTCGCCGGCATGGTCGACCAGCTTTGTGCCTGAATCAACCTTGTCCA
>Ga0224495_10000811_pt1 | contig 23723 bp, 20 predicted proteins | sample SF_Jul11_sed_USG_FD_168128 | JGI IMG/M metagenome (GOLD analysis project Ga0224495, IMG submission 168128) | Sediment microbial communities from San Francisco Bay, California, United States - SF_Jul11_sed_USGS_4_1 | ecosystem: Environmental > Aquatic > Marine > Sediment | place: USA: California...
CCACATTATCACGGCTGTCCCATACAGCCTGTGGAGAACCTATTTATACCATAATATACGATGGCGCAAGTCTTTTATTGAGACTTTCTCAAAAAATGCGAAACTGTATTACTGGAAACGGCATTAGCGGCTTCACAGGATTTTCTTGATAGCCGAGAAGATTATTTTTACAAAGTTGATATATTAACCAACGGAAAGGTTATTTATGCCAAATAAATCGCTTGCGGAACAATGGCTGGTAAAAGCTTGGCATGATTTGAAATCCGCTCAGATTTTATATGATGCTGGACATTTCACGGATTCGATTGGCTGTGATTGTCAGCAGGCCATTGAGAAGATGTTAAAATCCTTTTTGGCCTATGAAAATAAGAAAATCAAAAGAACACATGATTTGGCTAAAACACCGCTTGTTTTGTCAAAAACACTTGGAATGCAAAAGACGCCAGCACAGAAATGTATTTCGAGCATGGCGGTGTTTGCCAGACCAGCTTGAACGAAGTTCGTGATCGGTGATACAATCCGTGTATATCTGTGAAATCTGTGGACTAATACTATTCGTGTTTTTCGTGTTAATTCGTGGTTCAAGTATTTCTTAATTCCAAATTCTCTATTCTTAATTTGGCGTCAGCCGCTAGCCGTTCCTCAAGACTCAGGACTAAAGCCTCAAGACTGACTTTACATGACTCAAGACATGTTATTTCCTGACATCTGATTTCTAAACAATGGACAAACAAATTGAAATAATCTCAAAAATGACGCCCCAGGCCAAGTTAAAGGCTGCGATGAATCTCTATTGGTCCGCCAGAGAGTTAAAAGCGTCCTGGTTAAGGCACCTGCATCCCGATTGGTCACAGCAGCAGGTGGACAAGACGGTTAAGGATATCTTTCTTCATGCAAGAAGCTAGTTTGATTTCAGTCTTTGTAAAGCCGCTCAACCAGCTCAGATCGAGTACATGGTGACTGGTTCGGTGGCGAGTATTGTGTATGGCCAGCCGCGGATGACACACGATATTGACCTGGTTGTTAAGCTTTCACAAAACGATGTGGCTGGCCTGCCAGTGGTCTTTTCACAAGAGCAGTTTTATTGTCCGCCGTCTGAAGTGATTCTCTGCGAGGTCTCTCGGGAGGTTCGGGGCCACTTTAATGTGATCCATCAGTCGACCGGTTTAAAGGCGGATTTCTATCCCGTCGGCAAAGATCCGTTGCACCACTGGGCGATGGGCAACCGCCGTACGATCGATTTTGAAGCTGACAGCATTCAAATAGCACCGCCGGAATACGTGATCCTCCGTAAACTGCAATTTTTCACCGAAGGCGGCAGCGAAAAACATGTGACCGATATAAAAAACATGCTTCGTTATTCTACAAACGTTATCGATGTATCTGTCCTGAAAGAAAAGGCGGGCTCTCTCGGCCTGCAGGGGCAATTGAGTAACGTCTTGAACGCTGAAATCTGATATCTGTTTTCCCTGCAATCTACAATCTACAATCTACAATAGTCAATATACAATCGAAAGATCAGTGCTCTCAGTGTTCTCGGTGGTTAAAGCTATTTTTCGTGTTTATTCGTGTTTATTAGTGGTTCAAGTTTTGCTGACATCTGACATCTGAAACCTGACATCTGTTTTCTTTCGTGTTTTTCGCCTGCCACGCCATAGCTCAAAGAGCGACGGCTGGTGGTTAAATGTGACTAAGGGGTATTATTTGCAGAGATTACCATAATCTCACCGCCGCAAAATTGAACAGCATTGCCTCCGACTGCTTGTCTCGCCGTAGCTTTATGCGAAGGTGGAAGCTCGTCAACGGCCCATTCTCGCCGTCCGCTGAAAGCTGAAATCTAACATCTGTTTATTCGTTTGTTCTCAGTGCCGTCAGTATCCTCGATGGTTCAAAATCACCTTATGCCCTCAAAACATAAAATCCTGGTTACCATACTCTGTGTTCTTTTCAGTGTCCCAGTTGTTTTGCCAACTACTGACAAGTAAGGATATCGTTAGGTTGAAAAAAACCGGTGTGAAATTAGTTTTGCGGAACGCTGCAGTTGTTACAATGTCAACCGGTATTTCCCAAATTCTTCTTGCAATAACGGGCATTGTGCTTGTTCGTTATCTAGGGCTGAATCTTTATTCAGAATACTCAACTGCCGCACTTTATATGGGATTGTTTAGTGTGCTCGGCCGTATAGGATTTAACCGAGTATTTCTTAGGGAGTGTTCACGGGATATTGAGCAGACAGAAAGTTACTTTTGTGCTACTTTATTGCTAAACGGAGGAGTTACGTTTCTTGGTTTAATAGTAGCGTTTGTTATAGCTTACTTTCGTTATGATAATAGAATATTTGTACTTACCCTGTTTTTAGGAACAAGTCAGGCATTAATAGCTTTACGGCGGATGTCAACGACTGTTTTTCAAGTTCATCACAAGCAGCACTTTACTGCGATTGCTACTATTTCAGGTGCACTTTTCTATACGGTAGCTTTCTTTTTGGCGATATATTTGCATGCTTCGGTTTTCATTGTGGCATTACTGCATCTTTGCATGAATTTAATAGCCATTCTATTAAGTTATTCAATGAGTTTCCGCCTAGCATTCCCAAAATTCGATTTCACAATCTTCAAGAAATTGATCGCAGTAGGAAAAAGGTTTTGTGTTATAGATATCATGTTAGTCCTTTATGTTCAAGCAAATGGTTTTATTATAGCATTTTTGAATTTAAAAGAACAGGTAGGTATATATAACGCGGCATTTCGATTATTTAGTGTGTTCCAGTTGATAGGGCAAATAATTGATGGTGCAATAAGCCCTGCGATATACGGCGCTTCAACAGAACAACCAAGAATGATTCGGGGGCTGCGGTTGGCGATGAGATATTTTGTAACAGGCGGTATTTTCATTGGGGTTATAATGTTGGCCAGAGCGGATTGGTTAATGACAACCTTGTTTAAGGCGGAATTTTCAGAATCAGCTGGTGTTTTAAAATTGTTTGGTGTTGCGATGGCAAGCCGATTTATTGTCATCCTTTTGTCACATGTCATTTATGCAGCCAACAAGGAATCTTTTATGGTAGTTTTAATGACAGGTGTAGCCATATTTTCTGTGATTGCTTGTGTTATATTGGTGCCGCATTATGGGGCTATTGGTGCGGGATTCGTATTTTTGGCATGCGAAGTTGTTTTGTGTGTTATTTGTTTGCACCAAGTTGAAAAAATTCTCGATAAACCGGAATTATATAAATTATTAATCCTTCCTTTACTCTCGGCCGTTGTTACTTCGATATTTTTGATTCTTAGCAATGATTGGCCTATTGCAACCTTGCTTTTGAGTCCGATTGTTTTTTTTAGCGTACTATTTCTTACGGGCTATTATAAGTCAGGAGAAATTTTCGGGTTAGTTAAGGCTTTTATTAAATAAAAACCATTCAATAGAGATAATTATAATGAATGCAATATTTATAGGTTTTTCAGCTATTATAGCACTTGTTAGCCCTTTTTTGTGTTTTGTTCAAGCGAGAAAGTACACGTTGTATACATTCGTATTTCTTACAATTATCTCGCCAATTCTATGGGGGTATACAGCCACGGTGGGATTGCAGATTGGTGATTTTACCTGGAGCATAGCGGATATTCTGTTAGTACTACTGTTATTGATAGCATTTCCACTATCTTCTCAGTATGCATGGCGTAGAAACGTATCTTTTATGGATTTCTCTGTATTGATGTTGGTAATCTTATGTTTGATTAATATTGCTGTTGGTCGCTATCGCATGGGTTCTTTCGGTGGTGTATTAACTGTTTTACGGTATTTTATGTGTATCCCAGTTTACTTTGTTGCGGTTAATATATTGAGCAGGGTAGAAGATGTGAAGTTGTTTTATTTGTGGATTATGCGATTTATTATTTTTGTGTTCTTGCTACATATGCTAATAGCATTGAAAATATATTATCCGCCTCTGAGTTACGGCCTTTCAGATCGATTAGAATACATCGAATATCAGGAGTTCCTCAGGTCTGCAATATACTTTTTTGAACCATTCTATATAACAGCTGGTTGTGTATCGCTTTGTTATATTATGTATGCTTCTTCCAAGAAAAAATTGGCGATAATTGCCTTGGCGTGTTCTGCGGTTGGCGCCCTTGCAACAATGACACGAGGTATTTATGGAGGATTATTTTTGGTTTTGTTGGGAGTGGTTGGTTTGGCAAAAGGGAAGATTCGGGGGATGGTAATTGTTTTAATGATAGTAGCAATTGTGTTTGTAGCTTTTCAGATTGCCCAAAGCATGGGTGTCAATCTGCTATATCGATTTACAGGTCATAAAATGGTTGGGCAGGGTTTTGTGGGTGGAACACGATGGAGCGAGTTTGCTTCAATTGCAGAATCCTTTGATAAGGCTCCAGCGGCTCTTTTGAGTGGTCAGGGGTTTGGGGTAATGCACAACCCACGTGCTGCAAGGAACCAGAGGTCGTATTTTCATAATGATTATCTCATGGCGCTTTATTCTTTTGGTATCATTGGGCTAGCTTGTTTTCTTTATCTCTTATTTAGCAGCATTTTAAGGGGGCATATGTACTGTAAAAACAAAGAAATGGCATTGCTGTTGATGCCGATTCGATTGATACTATTTGCTACGGCTGGCATGTGTATATTTAACTCGCAGTTCTGGGTCTATAAAGGCAGTGCTTTGCTGATGGTTCTTTTGGCAATCTCCAGTAATACGAAATGTTATATTCAGCAGGCATATACGGAAGAGGAATTGTTGTACAATTTTGCCGAGGGATATGAATTATATGCAGTTTAATTCGATTTATTTCTTTATATTTTTTATTACTGTCGCAGGGGTTTATTTTCTTGTCCCTCATCGTTTTCGATGGTTTTGGTTGTTGATTTCTAGCTACTATTTCTATATGTGCTGGAATGTTAAATATGCCCTTTTGATAGCAACCTCTACTCTGGTGGCCTATTTTTGCGGTTTGTTGACAGGCAAAGCTCGTTCTATATTTTCAAAAAGATTATTCTTGATTATTAGTCTTGTTATTAATCTTGGGTTTCTTTTTGTTTTTAAGTATTTCAATTTCTTTCTGGATTCCATCCAGAAGTGTGTGAATGTGTTTTCAATACAAATGAGCCCCATTGCCTTGAAATTGCTTCTTCCAGTTGGGATTTCATTCTATACCTTTCAGGCATTAAGTTATACCATTGACGTGTATTGGGGGAAAATTGTTCCAGAGAAGCATTTAGGTAAATTTGCGTTATATGTTTCTTTTTTCCCTCAATTGGTAGCAGGACCTATTGAGCGAGCAACTCATCTTTTACCACAGTTTTCTACACAGAAAAATTTTGATTATGATCGTATCAAGCACGGTTTTTTTCTAATGATGTGGGGGATCTTTAAGAAGGTGGTCATTGCCGACAATCTAGCGATGTATGTGGATAGTGTATACAACAATGCGCAACATCATACGGGCCCAACTTTCCTTCTGGCGACTTATTTTTTCGCTTTTCAGATATATTGTGATTTCTCAGGTTATTCTGATATCGCAATAGGAAGCGCGAAAATCCTGGGCTATGATTTGATGCAAAATTTCCGTCAGCCTTATTTTGCCACTTCCACCGTAGATTTCTGGCGACGATGGCACATCTCACTTTCCACTTGGTTGCGGGACTACCTATATATCCCGTTGGGAGGAAATAAGAAAAGCCGAAATCGTATGTACATAAATTTACTGATAACAATGCTTCTTGGAGGATTGTGGCATGGAGCCGTTTGGACATTCGTACTTTGGGGAGCAATTCATGGTATCTTATTGATTGTTTCCAAGGTTACCTTTTCTTGGCGAGAGAAGATTTGTGAGCGAATCGGGGTGCCGAAACCAATTGTAACTATTTTGCGAATTATTATAACATTTAATCTGATTTGTCTTACTTGGGTATTTTTCAGGGCAAATACGGTTGAGGATGCATTTTACATTCTCACTCATTTGACTCAAGGGTGGCCGAACCTATATTATTCTTTGCCAAGTTGTTTTTATGGTGCTCTCGGAATCATAGTATTGCTTTTAGTTCAGTGTGTTCAAACCAAGAGAGAAATCTTACCGTTAATTGCGAAACAACATATTGTTGCGCGATGGACATTTTATGTGATCTTCTTTTTTTCGATAGTAATGCTGGGAATACGTAATGGAGCCCAGTTTATTTATTTTCAATTTTAAGATGATTAAAATATGAGAAGTCTAAAAAAAATCTTTGTAAAAGGCGTATTGTTTCTTCTGTTACTGTTTTGCTTGGATCGTTTTATTGGTTCGGTTTTATTGAAGCAATTGTATAATCTTGAGGCCGGACAAGCTGCTCAGTTACCAAAAGCATTACGTGCGCAAGCTGATATCGTAGTCCTTGGAAGCTCAAGGGCACGACACCATTACGATCCAGAGCTCATAGAAAAGATTACGGGGAAAACAGTTTTTAATGCGGGTGTCGATGGTTTGTATATTCCGTATATACAAGGTGCCGCGGACCTGCTAATGAGCCGTTATAAACCAAAATTGTTGGTTATTGAGATCGATCCATTTTATTTTACCGAAACTCACTTTAAAGATAATCTTTTAAGAGTTGAGGCGTTAGCTCCTTACATTGATGACTCCGACATATTGAAAGAACAAATATTTGACCTCAGTGGATTTAATCGTATGGTATATAGTTTTCATACGATACGTTTTAATGGGAAACCGTGGTCATTCCTTTCTAATATAATTAGACAGGATTGTTGCCCGAATGGCTTTTCGCCAATAAAGAAGGTCATGGAACCGGCCGAGTGGAAGGATAAAATCGAGGACAAAACGAGTAAATATGAAAATTTTGTTCTCGACCCAAAAGCGGTTGAAATGTTGAGTAAAACTATACAGCAAGCAAAATCCTTGAGAGTTGGTGTTGTTCTTGTAACATCACCGGAATGGCGAGAGCAGATCGAAGAGGTTCAAGTGTTGTTGTCACTTTCCAGTGTTGTCAAGACGATATCAGAAGAAGAGCAAGTGCCCTATGTTATGGCGACACTTGATCAATATCCCGAGTTCAGAGATCCTTCTTATTATGCGGACCCTTCTCATTTGAACGAACAGGGGGCTAGACGATTCTCTGAGACATTAGGTACTATTCTTGTTCACTTAGGTTATTAAAGTGTGTAAGCATGTTCTTACTGGAGCTGACATATGGTAATTGAAGCCCAAAAGTTAGATTCTATGAATTTTCATAAGTTTAAGCACTTGATAAAATCTGATTTGTACCGATGTTGTGGGAAAGTCAACATTTCTCTTTTTTTTAAACATTATCTATTTGTACCAGAATATAAATATTGTTTCTGGATGAGGTTGACATCTTATCTAAAGCAACATAGGTTGTTTGGTTGTTCACTCTATTATATTTCAAGAGCCATGTTATATCGTTACAAGTGCAAGTACGGAATAACAATACCTTTTGATACACAAATAGGCAGTGGTTTCTATATTGGTCATTTTGGACAGATAGTAGTTAACCGAAATGCAGTGATAGGGAAAAACTGCAATATCTCTCAAGGGGTTACGATTGGTGTTGCGAATAGAGGCGATCGGAAAGGGTGTCCTACGATTGGTGACAATGTTTATATTGGTCCGGGAGCGAAATTGTTTGGGAACATTAACGTTGGCAATAACGTTGCTATTGGTGCCAATTGTGTAGTTACTAAGGATATCCCTGATGATGCTGTTGTTGTTGGAGTTCCCGGAAGAGTCATTTCCAATAAAGGTTCTTCTGGGTATGTAAATAATACTGATTATCTGAAGAAATGTAAGAAGGTTGATCAATGAAAATATTTTCTTTTGCAGGCTTTGATCTTGGGGAACAAGTTAGCGGTCGGTCTTCGCATGTTGAGGGCATTGCACGAGGATTTCATAAAATAGGATGGGATGTTACATTGTTTTCTTTTAATGAATCACATGATAAGCACCGTCCTTCGTTTCCTTTTTCTCATGTCCTTGTGAAAAAAACAAAAGGGTCCTTTTTTGCACCTATTATAACACAACTGAAATTGGCCTGGAAATTGTTTCGCTGGAAAGGGCCGAAGCCGGATGTTATGTATCTCCGTAACGGGATTACAATGTTAATTCCCGTTACGTTATATGCCAACTATCATAAGATACCGTTGTTTTATGAAGTCAATGGATTGATAGAGTGGGAATTGTCACGTAGAGTCGTATTGTCCTTGGCCATCAAAATTGAAAACTGGGTACTTAAGCATTCACAAGGAGTGTTCTGTGTAACGGAAATGATAGGACAGCACCTTATTGAAAGAACGAAACTTCCAGAGGAGAAATTTGTTACGATGCCCAATGGCGCCGATGAAAACGTGTGCTGTACACAGAATCTGCCTATGTGTCCAAAAAATGATTCTCTGACCATTGGTTTTCTTGGTGCGTTTCAACCATGGCAAGGTGTAGAAAAGGTATTACAAATTTTGCCGCAAATCAAAAACAGATTTAGCGATGTCAAGTTTGTTATCGCTGGAAGCGGTGCGCAGGAAAAAAAATACAGAGCGATTGTTGATGAGCTCGGGCTTTCTGAGATTGTTACTTTTCCAGGCTTTATCAATAAAGAAAAAATAGGCCAGGTGATCACGGAGTTTGATGTGGCGATAGCGCCATATTGGCCAACATATCCGGGCTCTCCACTGAAGATATATACTTATCTCCTTTGTCAACGAATAGTAATTGCCAGTGATTTGCCAACGATGCGTCTTTTCAGGGAATGTGAGGCTGTTTTATTTGCTGAGGGCTACGAGCCTCAAGATTACGCCGATGCGATTATTAAAGTGCTTGAGATACCTCCAGAACAAAGAGCTGAGCTTGGCATTAGAGGAAAAGAATTTGTACTTAACAATTATACATGGGATCATGTTGCCAAGAGAACTGCAGATTGTATTATTGATTTTTGTAAGAAAGGTTAGCTTTGGTGCAAACACAAGCAATCATTACTGTAGTAAATAGTTTTAGTCCAACCAGTATAGAATTCTATGAATTTTTGCTTTATAGAGCTAGGCATTTTAAAAATGAGAGACATTATTTTCTTGTCTTAGGTCCTGTGGGCGAAAAATTTGTTCTGGAAAGTCAAAAACTGGTAGAGCAACAAGATGTTACAATTATAGAGTGTGGAGGAAAATATCGTAAGTTTATAAGGAAATTCTTTGATATATCGTCAGAGTTGAAAAGACAGATGATGCCGGCACTGCTCCATGTTCATATGGGCAGGTCCGGCGTATTAGCACTTTTGCTAAATTTAATGAAAGGATTTAAGAAGTGGCCATCCTTGTATACCCTACATACTTTATTCAATGGATGTCGATGGCAAGCTAAGATTCCAGCCGTCATAATATTTTTATTGGTAGGCAAACCTGTTTGTGTTAGTAAGTCTGCGTATAATGCCCTTCCATGTTTTATCAGATGGCTCCGGAAAAAAAGATTAGAAGTCGTATTAAATGGCGTTGACATTGATTGGATCGACCAAACAATAGAAAAGATTTCTCCGGGGAAGCAATCAAATCATAATAAAGAAGAAAGTTTGGAGAAAAATGGAGTTACACTGCTTAATGTAGGACGGTTAGATGGGGCAAAAAACCAGTCGTATCTTTTAGAAATTCTGGAACAACTGCCCGAAAATGTCAAATTAGAGATTGTGGGTGAAGGGGCTCTTAGAAATGTGTTAGAAAGGCAGATAATCCAAAGACAGCTTTCTTCCCGCGTAACACTAACCGGCATGTTGCCTCGTGAGGATGTTTTTAAAAAAATGCTTCAGGCCGATATCTTTGTTTCCTCGTCAATTCGTGAAGGTCTTCCGATAGCCGTTCTGGAAGCAATGGCTTGTCGATTACCTGTTCTGCTTTCTGATATTGGCCCGCATCAGGAAATTAAAGATAAAGGTTCAAGCGTAATTTTATTGCCTTTCAATACATCCGAATGGGTGAAATGCGTTATGGACTTTATAAGTGGTTTGCAAATACAACAGGTTGAATTAGGAAAACAAAACCGTGACATTGTTCAAAGTTACTTTACCTTAAAATTAATGCACCAGGGATACACTTCTAATTATGAATATCTATGGGATATATCAAAAAAGAAATTAAGGCTAAAGGGTTGATTAGAAGAAGAGACTCTTTCTTGCTGATTTTGTTGTTGATTTCATGTGGCATGAAAACCTTTGCCTCAGATGAGAAATCTTCAAAGCAAATGTCCGACTATAAAATACGCGGGGGATTCATGAGCAGTTCTGATATGGAACTTCTGCAGGATATGTCCTTGAACGGCCTGAACACCGTTCTTGTCAAATTTCAACGCATCAAAGCCCCAATGACTATTCAAGAGAGGCTTCTTATCTCGAAATGGTCCCAGGTATGTGGAGAGGCAGGATTGCAATTTCTACCGACGATGAATTTTTGGTCAGTGGGGGAAAGAGAGTGGTTTACTCCAAGATTTCATTATGTTACAGATGGCCGGGAGTACATCAAAACACCTTGTCCGCTGGAATGGAATACCTACAAGCGAAGCATCCATGATCGCCTCATTGAGTTTGCAAAATTTTCGAAAACAACATACATTGCCGGAGTAATTTTTAATACCGAGTTATTTGTTTCTGAATTTAATTTATATTTTCAAGTTTGTCATTGCGATAACTGTTGGGGCAAGTTTCGGGAGGTTTACGAGGAGTATCCGGGAATTCCGATTGGCCAGCGACAAAAGTATCTTAAAAAAAAAGGTGCGACGAGACTCTATCATGATTTTGCAGTCGACAGGCTTATCACTATGGGGCAATTAACAAGGCAACAAGTAGACAAAACAAATCCTTCTTTTGTCATTGGCTTTGGGGGCCTGGACATTCCGACGTTTTTTCATCAAGGGCTAGCTAAAGGATTTGGCGGTGGAAGGAATCCGGTTTATATATTTAGCCGTGCGACTTATCAAAAAGGTTACAGCGGTGCTATCAAAGAAACAATCGCAAATTTCAAGCGTAAAAATATTAATGTTCGATTCGTCGCAGGTCTATGGCAGGACAAGTTTCCAATAGAGAACTTACCGGAGCAATATTATTATTGCGCAAAGGAATCGAATGGCTATTGGATTTACACGATGCAGTCATTGAACCCTGACTGGAAACAGCCTCTCGTTGCTGGAAGGAATGATTACTGGCACGCAATAAAAAAAGCGAATACTGAACTTGACAAACTTGTTCAAAATCCCAACTATAAAACCAATCTTAAAATACAAGCATTCGAACCACCTTTAACTCCTGTTAATACGGAATCAATCAAAGTCGAATTATTGAGACATGTTTGCCCAAATGCTTCATTTGAAACAGATATAGAGCCGTTGAAGATGCGGGGAGTCAACAAACTCGTTTTCATTGCAAACAAAGGAGATTTGATTCGATTCCGTGTGCAGTTTGATCAACGATTACGACGATTTTCCAAAGTCAAAAAAGCAGAAGTTACGCTTTTAACGAATGAGGGGCAGATTTTGACTAAAAAAAATGCGACCAAAGACCAAGTTGCCGCCTTGAAGATAGTTGCCCCTTACGCAGGTAGTTATTGCATTGTATTAAATTCAGACTCAGGAACAAGTTTACAAGTGATTAGTTTTACACATCCGTATAGTATAGAGGCTCCTAAGAATGCTGATTTGCATCTTGTTTGGCCGGTAAGCGATTTATATTTATACAAACCATCTGGACGGAAAATCCCAAAACTTTCAGTTGCAGTTGGCAACACATCAGAAGTGGTAAAAGCTGTTTTTAGTACTGAGTCTGGGAATAGAATAGCTGAACATGTTATCAAGGGCAAACAAATAATAAATCTTTCTGGTAGAAACGGTTTTATCGAAGAAGTAATTATTTTATCTTTTCCAGAACAACCATGGAGACACAAACCTCATATATTAATTGCGGTTCAAGATGGACTTGGGAAATATATCTCGCCGTATAAGGCCGGATTAGTAAAGTATTAAATATTTTCAAGAAAGTAAAGCCAGCATTTATTGTCTCCACTAAACTAAAAAGCATAGGAGGTTTTATATTCAGATGAAGGATTTATCATCCAAGAAGATCAGAATGGTCATTGCCACAAGTGTTCCTTCAACCATGGCATCTTTTGGCAAAGGACAAATGACTTTTTTTAAGAGACATGGGTTTGATGTAGACTATCTTGCTTCAAGTGGCGATGGACTGGAAACAGTACTAAAGGAAGAGGTCAATTATTTTGAAACTGATTTTAGAAGGACATTGAGCCCTATTGCAGATATTAAAACATTATGTAAATTGGTTAAGCTATTCAGACATCGAAAGCCGGCAGTTGTTCAACTTATGACGCTGAAGCCGAGCATACTTGGGGTTTTGGCGGGAAGGATTAGCAGGGTTCCATTACTGCTACGCCATAAGTGGGGATATATGAGGGATTGTAATTATAGAGGAGTGAAAAGATTTTTGTTGTTTTCCGCTGATAAGTGGTCAAATAGATTAGCCCACAGAGTTGTTATTAATTCACATGAACTTAAGGATGCTGAAATAGCTATAGGTGCTGTTAATCCTGAAAAAGTTGCTGTGTATGGTGCCGGAACCAGCCATGGTATAGACTTGGAAAGGTATACTCTCAGTCCTGAATTGAAAGAGATAGGGAAGAAAATAAGATGCCAATTTAACCTTACGGCAGATGATACAGTGTTGGGTACTGTGATGCGTGTCAATATTGAGAAGGGGATTTGCGAGCTGGTTGAGGCCTTTTCACAGCTTCATAGTAAGTATAACAATCTTCATCTTATGATCGTTGGTGATTACGACCCGAGAAATTGCCCACCCGAGAAAATAGCTAGAATGATTGAGGATCATCCAAATATTCACATGGCCGGTTGGCAGAAAGATGTAAATCATTATTACGCGGCTATGGATATATTTGTTTTACCCACCTATCGTGAAGGTTTTTGCAATTCCAATATTGAAGCCAGCGCAATGGAGCTTCCGGTAGTTTCGACAAAAATTATAGGTGTTGATGGTTCTTCGGTTGTCAATGGAATCACGGGTTTAATTGTGCCCCCAAGAAATAGCATCGAATTGGCCAGGGCCATAAACGAAATTTTGAATAACAAAACTTTTGCAAAACAATTAGCGGCGAATGGTAGAAAAAGAGTAGAAGAGGAATTCCCCAATGAATTAATTTGGCATTATCAGCTAAAGGATATATGTCAACTTTTGAGTGAGAGGGGGATAAAACCCCCTGTAGAATCAGAAAAGATAGTGGGTCGAATATGTCCGCTCTGTAATAACCCAAAAGACAGGAAATAAGAAATTGAAAAATAAGCGAGTCTTAATTTTAGATGGTGATTCCCGGCAGGGACTCCCGTTTGCCAGGTCACTTCGAAAGACCGGCCATCATATAACAATGGTTTGTCCATGGAAATGTTGTCCGGGTTATTTTTCAAGATATCCAAACGAGCGACTTATATGGCCAAATATAGTTGAGAACCAAAGCGAGTTTTATAATTGTCTATTAGAGTATATCAAAAAAGGTAACTGTGACATCGTTTTGGCTTTGGGAGATGCTTCAGCTATCCTTGTCTCAAAAAACAGGGATGAAATAACAAAGTATACAAAAACACCTGTTCCTTCTTACAATATTTTGAAGTATGGTGAAAACAAAAACCTAAGCATGTTTTTTTGTATGAACAATGATATCCCATGCCCCAAAACTTTTGATCCGCAAACTCAGTCTTTAGATTATATAACGAATAATATTGTATTTCCTGTTATGGTTAAACCCATTAGGGGGATTGGCGCCGTTGGTTTACATAAATTTGAAAATATTGACAAACTTCTTGGGAACTTTGAATTCCTACGGACAAAATATGGGGATTTGCAAATACAGGAGTTTATACCACAAGAGGGCGGCGCACAATTTCAAGCAGAAGCGTTTTGTGATAAAAATTCTGTGATGAAAGCCTGTATGGTGATTGCTAAGCCAAGGTATTTCCCTGTTACAGGAGGTACGAGTACTTGTAACTATACAGTTGACAGACCTGATATAGTAGAGAATGTAAGGAGATTGTTGGAGGGGATTCGGTGGGTTGGAAGTGCGGATGTTGATCTTATCTTAGATCCAAGAGATAGCGTTGCTAAAATACTTGAAATCAACCCCAGAGTAACCGCAGGCATTAAAATAGGCTTTGATGCGGGTATCGATTATGCTGATTTGCAAATGAAACTTGTGTTGGGTGAGGAAATTCCTGAAATTAAGGACTATAAGTTAAATATTGTCTTACGGAATTTATGTCTTGATATTTTATGGTACAAATACTCCACTAAGTTAGAGCGAAGGAACATCATCCCAAACTGGTGGGAGTTTTTTGGGAGAAACATTCATTATCAAACAGTCCGATGGGATGACCCGATGCCTTTTTTGGGGTTTATCTTAAGTAATCTTAAAAAATTCAATAACTCTGATGCTTGGAAATCAAAACTTGGTAGTGATATTCAATGAAAATGATCTTTGGAATTAAGAAATTATTTCTTTTAGCTAAATTTTATTTTAAGCTTCACGGCTTTATTGGCGGGGTGAAATTTGCCTACGGATTATTGAGAAGCGGGGTTGAGATAATATATATTTTCAAGCCAGCTTTAGACAAAATAAAGATTGAGTTGATAAATCCAAAACTTACTTTTCGATTAATCCAAGCCCCTGATCAATTTGATTTGATATACAATGATTACAGTGAAATTAGAGGCGACTTTTTTGCCCAAGAAGATAAACGAAGGATGAGATCAAAAAAAGAATGGTTGGCCATTATTTATAAGGACGAGATTTTAGCAGGATGGGGCTGGGTGAAATTTGGCTGTTTTACCTATGGCACTAATAAAGTAACAGAGAAAGACTGTATTATACATAAATGCAGGACTGTGAGGAGTATCCGAAGGCAGAGGGTTTACGTCACTTTATTGGTTAAACTATTAAATGACTTAAAAGAAAAAAAAGTTCAAAAGGTCTATATCGGTGCAAAAGATTTTAATTATGCTTCTTTGAAGGCGATTGACAAGATAGGGTTTAGACGGATTGAGGAATATAACTCCGGAAACATTTTCCAAAGAATAAATGGACACATCCAAGGTCATGGAACAAAAGTTATATCATGATAAATGCCCTTACCGTTGATGTAGAAGATTACTGGAGTATTATTTCCAGAGACTGGCTCAAGATACCTGATGCTGAGCCGACGGATGCTGTTGTGGGAAATACCAAGTGGTTTTTGAAGACACTTGAAGAACACCGGACAAAAGCCACCTTTTTTATACTCGGAGAAGTGGCTCAAAAGTTTCCGTCGCTGGTCAGAGATATTCACACTGCCGGTCATGAAGTTGGGGTGCATGGTTTTCTGCACAAGCAGATCTTCAAACTTACCCCGGATGCGTTCAGCCAGGAAGTGTCCCAGTGTAAAAAGCTGCTCGAGGATTTGACTGGTGCGGTAGTGGTTGGCCATCGTGCCCCGGCGTTTTCGATGATGCCCCAGACGCAGTGGGCGTTTGATGTCTTGTGCGACGCCGGTTTTCAATATGATTCCAGCGTGTTCCCGATCAGTGGACGCCGGTACGGTTGGCCGGATTTTTCAAACGGAATCTGTACGGTCCAAACGGAAAAAGGCAATTCGATCATTGAAGTTCCGATGTCAGTCTTGAAATGGGGCCGCCGATCCTTTCCGGTCGCTGGTGGTGGGTATCTGCGTCACTTTCCTTATGGACTGAATCAATGGGCCATTAAAAGGGTCCAGCGGTGCCAGCCGGTGGTGGTGTATATGCACCCGTACGAGATTGAACCGCCAGTGTGGTCGATGGATACCAGTCGTCTGAGTCTTATGGAAAAGATTCAATTGTATAAACTGCATGCAATTCAAATGCGAAATCGAAAGACCGTAGCCAGGAAAGTAATCCGGTTATTAAACGATTTTCAATTTACCTCAATTGCCGATCTGCTGAAAAAATCATCTGTATGTAAGATGAGGGAGCATCTATTTCGGATTGATGGATGCAAGTAACTACAAGGAGAGGTGTCAGTGGCTATAAAAAAAAATAAATCTCCGATGAAATTGTTTATCGGTGTTTTCGCAGTGATTGTTGCAGTCATGGTGATTTCAACCATCTTACGTGATAAGATTGTCTTTCTGGGTGTTCTCGACAATGCGGGAGTGACTGTTCTGGAAACCATTGACAATTCTCTGGTCTGTGTGTTCCAGGATGGTCGCGTTGTTTTATGGGAATGGGACACGCTGCCGCAGCAGCGGGGCGATTTCAGTGCCAATTCCGACCGGATGATCATCCTCAACGTCGGGCAACTGGCAACGGTCAATAAACAAGGCAAGAAAAATCTGGCTGTCTATTCATTGCCCGATGGCCAAAAGAAAAAGGACATTTCCGTCGGTTGGGCCGACCAGGACATTTGGCTTCGGATCTCGCCGGATAAGAACGTCGTCGGCCTCATCCGTCGCAACAACCCCGATTCTACCGGCAGTGCCCTCTATGAATTCCTGACGGTCGACATCGAAAAAGAGTTTTTAAGTTCTCCGGCCACGCTTTCGATCGCCTCACAAACAGAGGACGTTGTCGACACCACGGTCGATAATAACAGTATCCTGTATGCCGTTGGCTCCCGAAAAGATGCCGGCCGCATTGCCGCTGTTGATCTGCAGCAGGGGTCCGTCCTCTGGGATCAATCGTATGAAAACACCAAGGAATTCTGCAGTTGTGTCACCTCGCCGGACGGCACGTTCCTCTTCGCCGGTAATCGGGACGGCATCCTTTATAAGCTCGACGCGGCGACCGGCCGGCTGATTCAGAAGATCCAGCTGCTCGAAGCCGGCGAAACCCGCCCGATCACCAATGACTATTCGGTCTTGAATCTGGCGTTCAGCCCGGAAGGCCAATACTATGTTGCCACGATCAATCCAAAGGCCTATATCCTCAAAACCGAATCGGATGAAATCGTTTATGCCTTTTCTCCGGCCGACCGCCTGGTTTCCAAGATTGCCTTCTCGCCGGATAGCAAGTTCATCGCCACCTCCGACATCCGCGCCGGCTACCCCATAAAAATCTGGCCCCTCCCCGAAAAATAGAATGAAACCGCAGATTTCGCGGATTACCGCGGATTAAAAAAACATATTTAAATTATTCCGTAAAAATCCGTGAAATCCGTGGTTAATAATAATCGATGAAATCTGTGTAATCTGTGGATAAAAAATATTCGTGCCCATTCGCCTGCCAAGCCGTAGTTTTAACGAAGGCTGGTGTGTATTCGTGGCTCATAAATCTGTTTCAATCCGTGTTAATCCGTGGTTCCTGTAATTCAAAATTCAAAACTAAGAGTTCAAAATTAATAAATGTTCTCTATTCTTAATTCAGCGTTAGCCGCTCGCTAAACGCTAAAAGCGAATGAATAAACGATCATACACACCTCCATACGAGCTCACATCGAAGATACTCGATAGCGTTGAGCAAATTGGTGAACGTCTCGGCCGGCTCAAAGCGATTGCGGTCAGGACCGCCGTGCCGAAGCTGCGTCGCGGCAATCGGATTAAAACGATTCAGGCCTCCCTTGAGATAGAAGGCAACACCTTAACGGTGCAGCAGGTGACTGCGATCCTCTCCGGCCAACGCGTACTCGGTCAACCCCGCGAAATACAGGAGGTCCGCAATGCATTTAATGCCTATGAACAGATGGGAAATTTCTCTCCCTGTGACTGTAACGATCTCCTCGCGGCGCATGGGCTGCTGATGGCAGGATTGGTGGATGAATCGGGCAAATTCCGTTCGGGCGGCGTGGGGATTTTTCGCGGAACGAAGGTCACGCACATGGCTCCCCCCGCGAAAAGAGTTCCTCAGCTGATCGCCCAATTGCTGGCATGGCTCAAGAACAGCCAGGAGCATCCTCTCATCACAAGCAGCGTCTTTCATTACGAACTGGAATTTATCCACCCGTTTGCCGATGGCAACGGACGTATCGGGCGACTGTGGCAGACGCTGATTCTCAGCCGATGGCAGCCCCTCTTTTCGCTGCTGCCGATTGAAAGTGTGATCAGGGATCGCCAAAAGGAGTATTATGCAGCCCTTGGACAATCGGATGCCGATGCCGCTGCGACCGCTTTTATAGAGTTTATGCTCAATGCGATCGCCCAGGCGACCCGGGAAATAACCCTTGAAACCGACCAAGTTAGCGACCAAGTTAGCGACCAAGTTAGCGACCAAGTTAAAAAGATTGCCGAAATGCTGCGTCACGGCCCGCAAAGTGCATCAGAACTGATGTCAAAACTGGGGCTCTCGCATCGACCGTCGTTCAGGCAGAACTATTTGCGGCCAGCGCTGGATGCAGGCATCATTGAGATGACCCGCCCCGACAAGCCGCAAGCGAAAAACCAGAAATATCAACTCAAAAGACAGCAGGCTGAATGAAGAATATCGCCCAGCCATAAGCTAAGAGCCAATAACTTATTACTAACGGCTAACTCCTATGAACTTGCAATGAACTGCCAGGGTTGTTAAGCCCCTGGGAAAGGAGGGGTTGGAAACAAAAGAAGCTTGCTTCGAGGATTTACAACCACTCTTGCCCAGTAAAGGACGTCAGTCCACCAGGCAGTGAAATCCGTGTTAATCCGTGCAATCCGTGGTTCAAATAACTCAAAATTAAAAACTAAGAATTAAAAATTACATTCGTGTATTTCGTGTGTATTCGTGGTTCCAATGAAACGCCTCTTCGACATCCTGATCTCGTTAATCGTGTTAATCCTGCTCAGTCCGCTGCTGCTGCTCGTCGCCGTCCTCGTTCGCATCAAGCTCGGCTCGCCCGTCCTGTTCAAACAGGAGCGTCCCGGCCTGAACTGCCAGATATTTACGATGTACAAGTTCCGCACCATGCTCAGCACCACGCGCGATGCCCAGGGCAATCCATTGCCCGACGACCGGCGGTTGACCCCGTTCGGCCTCTGGCTGCGGGCAACCAGCCTGGACGAACTGCCGGAGTTGTTCAACGTCCTCAAAGGTGAGTTGTCGCTGGTCGGGCCGCGGCCTTTAATGGTAAAATACCTGGATCGCTACACGCCGCAGCAGAACCGCCGCCACGAGGTCAAACCCGGCATCACCGGCTGGGCCCAAGTCAACGGCCGTAATAATATGACATGGGAAGAAAAATTTGATTATGATGTCTGGTACGTCGATCACCAGTCTTTCTGGCTGGACATGAAAATCCTGTGGCTCACCGCCTGGCACGTCATCGCCCGCAAGGACATCGCCAAGGAAGGCCACGCCACCGTCGACGAATTCTTCGGTACCAAACAATAAGCAACCACGGAATTCACGAAATTCACGAATAATGATAACTTTTTACTCAAAACTAAGAATTTAAGTGAGGCCGACCGTTTTGAAAAAACATGGAATGCAGGCAAATACCTTCACAGAAATTTATTTTGAGAAAGGGCTTTTGGATGCAGAACACTTGCTGAATGTTGTTATTCAGCAGTCGGAATAATCCGTGTAATCCGTGGTTAAATACATTTGTGTCCATTCGCCTGCCAAGCCGTAGTTTTAACGAAGGCTGGTGTGAATTCGTGGTTTAAGTTTTTTTCTGGCTGCTGGCTACTGATCGCTGGAAGCTTTAATGTTTCTTAATTCGAAATTCTCTATTCTTCATTTAGTATCCTCGGCGGACAAGAAAATTAAAAAAGGTTGAGATGGAATCACAGCAGGTTGAATATAAAAAATCGTTTGGCAAGGAGGCGATCATATCACTTGTCGCGTTTGCCAATACTGACGGTGGAAGAGTTATCGTTGGGGTTGAAGATTCAGGGGATGTTTGCGGTGTAGAACTTGGCAGTGAGACTGTCCAGAAATACCTGAACGAAATTAAGAATGCCACATATCCTCAGCTTTTTCCAAAAGCGTTCATTGAAGCCAGGGGCGATAAGAAGATTCTGATTCTTGAGATAAGCGAATTTCCAGTCAAACCGGTTGCCTGTAAGGGCAGGTACTACAAACGAGTTCAAAATAGCAACCATATCCTCAGTGTTGAAGAGATTGTCGATTTGCAGCAGCAGTCATTGTCGGTTTCTTTTGATGCGTATCCTGCGAAGATATCACTGCAAGAGCTTGATAAGGAGTTGATTGAAGGGTTCTTCCAGCGTGTCAATGGCGGTGGGAGGATGTCTCTGGCCGGTAGTATTGCCGTGAATCTCACTAAGCTGGGCTTGCTTCGTGATGGGCTGGTGAGTATTGCCGCAAAGCTGCTCTTTGGCGATCCGGAGCGTAAGATTCGTATTGGTCGTTTCAAATCAGAGGCGACCATAATTGATGATAATGTTGTTGCAGCACCGCTGTTTTCCGCGGTTGAGCAGGCGATGGTTTTTATCAAGAAGCATATCAATCTCTCTTATGATTTTGACGGCAGTCTTCAGCGAAAGGAACGCTGGCAGTATCCTATTGAGGCGATACGGGAACTTCTGCTGAATGCGGTGGTTCACCGCGACTACAAAAATTTGTCCGATATCATTGTCAAGATATTTGATGATCGGATCGTGTTCACGAATCCGGGTACGCTTTACGGTCGGCTCAAAGTTGAAGATTTGCGGCGGGACGATTATACCTCTTCGATTAGAAACAAGTTGATTGCAGAGGCGTTTTATCTGACCGGTGATATTGAAAAGTATGGGACCGGCTTTGTCAGGATTCGTGAATATTTGCGGGATTACCCTGAGGTTGGCCTTGATATTCAGGAGAAGGGGGATTTCTTTTGGGCTGAAGTTCGGTTGATTAACGACTCTTCCGCACAAGTCACCCCCGAAGTCACCCCCGAAGTCACCCCCGAAGTCACCCCCGAAGTCTATAGGATGCTAAAGATTCTTGATGGTAAAATGAGCAGAATTGAAATTATGAAGGCACTGAATTTGAAAGATGAGAAACATTTTCGTGAAAATTATCAACAGCTGGCGATCTCAATGGGACTTATCGAGATGACAATTCCCGGCAAGCCTAAGAGCAGCAAGCAAAAGTATTGTATAACCGAGACCGGAAAGGCTGTTTTGGATAGATGTGATGATGATAAACCCATTTTGTAACCACAATCCCTAAATATTTGTGTCCATTCGCCTGCCAAGCCGTAGTTTTAACGAAGGCTGGTGTGTATTAGTGGTTTCTGTTTCTTTTCTGATTACTGAAGACTGAAATCTGATATCTGTTTTCTTTCGTGTCTATTCGTGTTAATTCGTGGTTAAAAATAATCTGTGAAATCGGTGTAATCTGTGGACTATAAAACGATCCAAAATCTCGCTTCCCAAACGGGGAGCCCATTCTATCTGGTTGACCGCCAGAAGTTTGAACAGAACTTCAACGATCTGACCGCGGCATTCCGTTCCCGCTGGTCCCCGTTCATTTTGGCCTATTCTTACAAGACCAACTACCTGCCGTACCTGTGCGGCATTGTCCGGGACAAGGGCGGCTGGGCCGAGGTCGTCTCCCGCATGGAGTATGACCTGGCCCTTAAGATCGGCTGTGATCCGAAAAAGATCATCTTCAACGGCCCGGTCAAGACCGCCGCCGACATCGAGTTGGCTCTTGAAAACGGCAGCATGCTCAATGTCGACAGCCAATCGGAACTCCAAATAGTGACCGAATATGCCGATCAGCATCCGGGCAGGCAGATCCCCATCGGCTTAAGGATCAATATCGGCCTGTCCGATGCAGCGGGCACCTCCCATATCCAGAACAGCCTAAAAACAGGCCGCTTCGGCCTCGACCCCAAAATTATTAACTCAGAACTAATAACTAAGAACTCAAAACTGCAAGGAAATAACCTCAAGGTTATTTCCTTGCACGGCCACACCTCCACGACCGACCGGAGCCAATGGTGTTTTGAGGTCATTACAAAAACGCTGTGTGAAACCGCTGAAAAATATTTCCCGGACACGGTCAAAATGATCAATGTCGGCGGCGGCTTTTTCGGGAAGATGCACCCCGACATGCCGTTTACCGATACACCCAGCTTTGACGACTATGCGGAAGTCGTCAGCGGCGTCCTGCAAAACAGCGATTGGGCACAGACGAAAAAGCCGACCCTGATCATCGAGCCGGGCGTGGCGATGGTCGCCGATGCCGTCAGTTTTATCACGAGGGTGGTCAGCGTCAAATCCATTCGGGACAAAATATTTGTAACGGTTGACGGCAGTGCTTTCAATACCAAGCCGACGTTCCATGCGATCAACATGCCGCATGCGTTTATCCGCAAGAGCGTCGAAGGCCCTGAGCAAACCTTCGATGTGGTGGGCTCAACCTGCATGGAAAAGGATATTCTCTTAAAAGACATCACCACGCCGATACCCCAGCCGGGCGATTTTATCCGGATCGACAGCATCGGGGCCTATACCCTGGTGATGACTCCGCCATTCATCAACCCCGCACCGGCCATCCTCGCCGACGAAGGCGGCGGAAATTATAAACTGGTTCGCAAAAAACAAACCCTCGAAGAAATCTTCAGCAATTACATAATGTAACGCCGGCATCCTGCCGGCAGTTAAGATCGAATTCGTGGTAAAAATTAAAACCCTCTAAATCCTCTGTGTTCGGAGCCTGCCCTCGGACTTGATCCGGGGGTGGCAAAAAACTTATATACCTATATTCGTACATTCTTATATACTTGAATTAACTCTGTGGCCAAAACTTTTTCGTGTATATTCGTGTTAATTCGCCTGCCAGGCCGTCTTGTCCCGTCGTAGCTGGTTTCTGCATAGCTTTACGCGAAGCGGAATAGCGAAGATGGAAGCCTTGGCGAAGGCTGATGGCTGAAATAGTCAGTGAACATCTGCCTGCCCCGAGCCTGTCGAGGGGTGTAATCTGACTTCGACGAGCTCAGTCGAGTCGTGGCTAAATGAATTGGAAATAGGCAATTGGCAATAGAAAATAGTACCATCACCGCCGACCACATCCGTCTGCGTCCTTTAAATGAGGAAGATATGATCCTCAAGGTCAAATGGTATAACGACCCGGCCGTTCGCAAGACGTTGGTCGTGGATGAAATCTTTGAGCTTGATAAAACCATTAACTGGTTCCACAGTTTGTCAGCGAACGATTACCGAGCAGATTTCATGGTCGAGTCCCTGGACGGCGTGCCCATCGGCATTACCGGCCTGATCGATATCGACCGCAGGAACAAGACCGCTCAATGTTATTGTGTGATCGGCGAAAAGGATTTCTGGGGCAAAGGGCTTGGTACGGAGATCCACTCGGTTCTGTTCCAGTGGGGCTTTGAAACATTGGGGATCGATAAGATCTGGGCCCATATTCGCACCAACAACCCGGCCATCTTCCGCGTGGTCGAAAAACTCGGCTTCCAGATCGAGGGCACCCTCCGGCAGGATGCGATCGTCGACGGCCAAAGGATAGACCTCTACCACATCGGCCTCCTGCGAAGCGAGTTCCTCCCCGCCCATATCCATTATGAAGTGAAGTAGCTGAAAAAAGAACCACGAAAGGCACGAACAGCACGAAAGTATTTCAAAACTAAAAACTAAGAACTCAACTTGACTGACTTTTTTTCATAGTTTTTATGCGGCGATAAGCAGCCGCCCCAGCTCTTTGACAATTTGCGTTCCACTGGACAACGTCTTTAAATGTTCAGTCAGATCCTCCCAGACGATACG
>Ga0224495_10000812_pt1 | contig 23707 bp, 18 predicted proteins | sample SF_Jul11_sed_USG_FD_168128 | JGI IMG/M metagenome (GOLD analysis project Ga0224495, IMG submission 168128) | Sediment microbial communities from San Francisco Bay, California, United States - SF_Jul11_sed_USGS_4_1 | ecosystem: Environmental > Aquatic > Marine > Sediment | place: USA: California...
TTATCGACAGTAACTTTGTAATCAGCCGCATAATAAAAGCCTATTCCGGCGCCATAAAACAATGTGCCGTTATCAGAACTTGATGCGTCGGTATTTTTTACAGTAGTGGCTCCGAGAGATGTAGTTGTTTCTGAAGGCATTTGCTCTTTTTGCACTACCCCATGCACATGCCACGAGTAATAAGCCGGAATGTACACCGGAATATATTCGTTAATCGTTACACGGTATCCCCCTGAATACGAATTGACGATAATTTGTTGTTCCACATTTTTTAAGCTGCCAAATGTAATCCCGGCCTTTGCATCAAAATCTATGAATTTAAAGCCAGGCATCTCTACCGTTGCGTCTGCATAGATCATCGGTAAAAACACAGGATCTACCATCAACACATTTACGCCGCCGTAAATTCCCAGTGGTAATCCCGATAGCCCCACATATGGAAAAATAAACACATCATTGTGCCTTTTAGCCGCTTCGTCTATATTGTAAACGTATTTGTCATCCATGCTTGCAGTTCCGCCCACAGCGTATACTGCATTCGCAAGCATTGCTACCAGCAATGCAATTATTAATGTTAATTTGTTTTTCATGTTTCCCTCCTACAGTAACATGATTCCACGAGTGAGAAAAGAATCTGCATGTCAAATAGTTTCTGAGTCAGGGTTATCATTTGCTTTGGCGCTCTTTCATGCGCTTACTACATTCCGACATGATGATTGAATATCCTGCCCCGCGCTCCAAAGCCTTCGGCTTTTCCGCTGCCCCTGACATTTTTTGGAGATTTTTGGCCAATTCATTTTTATTTGACAAAGCCATTCGGTTACATATTATGTCGCCTGTGTTATCCAGTTAGAAATATATAAAAAAAGGAAGAGAATGAAAGAAACGGATCGGTCATATGAGTCATTTCTGGACATTAGAAAGATTATTCCCTGGATTACGATTATATTTATTTTGACTTTTTTATGGCTGACAGTTTTGACATATCGGTCATTTTTGATGTCTCTTTTTATATCGGGAATTTTTTACATTCTTTTTCTGAAGCCCTACCATTTTATTTATGATCGATTGGGGCAACGTAAAACGCTGGCAAGTTTATTAACAACCTTGCTTATGATTCTTACAGTAGCTATCCCGTCCATTTTTATTATTGCGAATTTGATTCCGGAAATATCCATTGCGATTGATTTGCTTAGAAAGTTTGTAATTCACTTGAATCCGGAAAAATTAAAAAAAAGCGATATGGTTTTGCATGCCATGGAGTTTTTTGGAATCCAGGAGGCTGATCTGCCTGCCATTCAAATAAAAATTATTGCGGCAGCGCAGGAGTTTGGCTTTGATGTTCTCAGGGATTTGCGTTCCATCTTTTCCGAAGTAGCCCGGTTTTTTATGAATTTTATCATTTCCATTTTTGTGCTGTTTTATTTTTTTCGAAACGGGGATGAAATTGGCAAAACAATATATGATAATTTTCCTTTTGCCGAAGAAATGAAAAGTGAAATTGTAGAAAGAATGATCGCTGTTTTCAATGCCGTTGTCAAAGGTAATTTATTAATTGCCATTGCCCAGGGACTTGTTCTCGGAGTTCTGTTCTGGATTTTCGACCTTCCAACCCCGATTCTCTACGGAATTCTGGGGGCATTGTTTGGCTTGATCCCCGTTGTTGGAACCAATATTGTCTGGATTCCAGCAGCGCTGTCTCTTTACTCCCACGGCAGCCTGATACCGGCTATAGTCTTTGGAGTTTTGTCTTTTTGTTCCTATCTCCTTCTTGAAAATCTTGCCAAACCCATGCTGCTGGACAAAGAGTTAAATCTTCACCCTTTAATTCTCCTGTTGGCTCTTCTGGGAGGAATTGCAGAGTTTGGAATAAAGGGGTTGATCCTGGGTCCATTTTCCATCACTATTTTTTTAAGTTTATGGCAGCTTATTACCGTTTGGAATATAAACCATGGAATTGTTAAAAAATAAAATTGTTTATTATACTGTCGGGATATTTTTTATTCTGGCTTCATCTGTTGTTTTTTATCAATACATGCATTCCCGCTGGAATATCGTAATTCATGGTTTGCAAACCCTGTCCGAAGAGGAAATTGAAAGTTACGTGTCATATTATCTCAAAGAAAATCCGGAAAAGATATCGTCGCAGGATATTGAGCAAATATTAAAATTTCATCCGCGTGTTGAGTCTGTTAGAGTATCCATCTGGTTTAAGACAATATCGATAACCATTGAGGAGAAAAAAACAGGGTATTTGTTTCAAAACGGAAATGCTGTCAGCGAAGTTTCTCCCGATGGCAAAATTTTGCAGGAACTTGTGGTTGAAAAAAACCATCTTTCACCGGATTTTCCAATTTTCTATTTGACCGCAGAAAATGATAATGAAATAACGACGATAAAAAGAGACATAATTCAGTTATGGGAAAAAACAAAATCTTCCCATGGGTTTATCTGGCAGCGGCTAAGCGAGTTTGTTTTGTTAAGAGATGAAATGGGTAATCCGGAAATAGATGTTTTTCATGCTTTCCTGCCCTTGAAAATATCCATATTTGCCAAAATGGATATCAATACCTTTCGCAAACTCTGGGCGATTTTGTATCTTGTGGAAACTGAAAACTTTGCAAAAAAGAGTCTGATAAGAATTTATTCAGACCATGCTGTTATGGAATAATAAATGAACGGGGAAGAAAAAATGGTAGCGGCGCTGGATATTGGTTCATCAAAAACCGCTGTTCTTGTAGCGCGTCTGGATTCCCCGGAAAATATCGAAGTAATTGGGGTGGGGGTTTCGCCTTCAACAGGTATCAAGGCTGGCGGGGTTACGAACATTGAAAGCACAGTAAAAAGTATTAAAGAAGCCATAGAAGAGGCAGAAATTATGTCGGGTGTTGAACTTGACAGCGTGGTTATCAATGTGACCGGAAAACATGTGAAAGGAGACAATTCCATCGGTGTTGTTGCCATAACGAATAAGGACAGGATAATCAATCAATCCGATATTTTTCGGGTCATTGAAGCGGCGCAGTCCATTCGTATTCCGGCAGACCAGGAAATTCTTCATGTTTTGTCCAAGTTTTTTCGCGTTGATGATCAGGGGGGAATAAAAGATCCCACCGGAATGGTGGGAGTGAGGCTCGAAGCTGACGTTCATATCGTTACGGGAAGCACAACCTATATGCAAAATATAGACAAGGCTGTACATGAAGCGGGAATTGAAGTGGCTGACCGCGTATTAAGCTCTCTGGCCAGCAGTTATTCGGTTTTGTCGGAAGGAGAAAAAGAACTGGGTGTTGCCGTTGTCGATATCGGTTCCGGGATTATTGACATTGTTATTTATGTGGAAGGCGGTGTAGCGTATACCTCAACGGTGGGGATAGGCAGTCAGCATATGACACAGGATATCAGCATTGGCCTGAAAACACCTGTGGATGCAGCAGAACTTTTAAAAAAAAGATACGGTACGGTAATTGCCGCCGAGGTAGACAAAGATGAATCCATTGAAGTGCCTTCAGTAGGAGATCGTTCTCCCCGCATGACATCAAGAAAGCTTCTTGCTGAAATTATGGAAGCCAGAATGCGAGAGTTGCTGGAATTAATAGATCACGAGATCATCAGATCAGGGCAAAAAAACAAACTTGCCGGTGGGGTAATATTTACCGGAGGCGGAGCTCTGGTGGATGGACTTGCTTCCCTTGCGGAAGAAGTGATCAACCTTGGCGCAGCCGTGGGACATCCCAAAGGATTTTCGGGGATTGTAGAAAAAATATCCAGCCCTGTTTTTTCTACAGCTACCGGCCTGTTGCAATATGCTGCACAATATACAGATTTTAAAACAGATAGAAAAAAGAACACGGGAATGCTGGATCGTATGAAAAACTGGATACAGGAAAATTTATAATAAAGACCCGATAAAATTATTTACCGTGCGGGAATGAGGGTGAAACGCTTCCGCCTTAAATAATTTTCGGGATATGATGGAAGGAGTTGTTTATGTTGGCATTTGAAGATTCAGAGAAGTCGCCGGCCATTATCAAGGTCGTGGGGGTAGGCGGAGCTGGAATGAACGCCGTTGAGCGGATGGTAAATCTGAAGCTAAAAGGCGTAGAACTGATTTGTATGAATACAGATGAGCAGGTTTTACGAAAAAGCTCTGCCCATATTAAAGTTCATCTGGGCAGCAAAATTACAAGAGGAATGGGCGCGGGGGCAAATCCGGAAGTGGGAAGTCAGGCTGCGATAGAAGATCGAGATAAAATTCTAAATGTACTGAAAGGCGCCGATATGGTGTTTATTACTGCAGGAATGGGCGGCGGAACCGGAACAGGCGCATCCCCCATTGTAGCGGAAGTCGCTCGTGAAATAAAGGCTCTTACTGTTGGCGTGGTTTCTCTGCCGTTTAAGGCGGAAGGCTCGCATAAAATGCAAGTGGCGCGTAAAGGCCAGTCTGCGCTCAGGGAAAAGGTAGATACATTAATTACCATTCCCAATGACGCTATTTTTAAAGTTATTGATAAAACAACTCCCATTACTCTTGCATTTAAGGCCATTGACGATGTCCTTGCCAAGTCAGTTATCGGGATAAGCGATATCATAAATTCTACCGGCCATGTAAACGTGGACTTTTCGGATGTACGCACCGTTATGAGTCAAAACGGAGACGCGGTAATTGGCACCGGAGAAGGGAGTGGAGAAAACAGGGTAACCGATGCGCTTCAACATGCCATTCATCACCCGCTGCTGGATGGACGTAGCATTGATGGCGCTAAAGCCGTATTAATTAATGTTGTTGGCGGTAGCGATTTGAGTATGCATGAGTTTAATGAAATTCAGGAAACCATACACAATGTAGTTTCCGAAAATGCCCAGATTATTGTTGGCTTTACAGAAGATCAATCGCGGGAAGACCAGGTTTGTATTACTGTCATTGCGACAGGTTTTCAAAAAGAACAGAAAAATTTTGACACAGAGGTGCAAAAAAATGCCAAAAACTCCTATAATGATGGCAGAATGGATTACGGGTTACAAAAGCCGTCAATTATAAAAAATGATCGTAAAAAAACCGGAACGGATGGTTATGGATACGATTCAGCGCCACGCCAGCAGGGCTTGAATTTTCCAAACCTGGAATCGGATCTTGAAAATTTAAATATTCCGGCTTTTTTAAGAAAAAAATAAATTTTTTGGTAACTGGCGGCGTAAAACGAAATTCCATCAAAGGAGTTTTATGTTTTCGTTATCAATATTTGTTTCCTGCATTTTAACAATTTTATTGTTAAATGGATATTTTTTTATTCTGATTGTTATTTTACCGCTGGTCGCATATTTAGTGGCCATAGAATACATTCAGTTTTCTGCGTATCCTGAACTGTTGACTTTTTATTTGCTCGCCGGATTTATCATTGGAGTGACGCATGGTTATATTACATATCATGAATATATCCATAAAACACACAGTAAAGGCGATGTGTTTAAATCTGCCCGCCTGATCGGAATTTCACCCTCATCGATTACAGTTGAAATTCAAGCGGATACCAGTCTTTTCGAACGTATCAAAATTGTTCGCCCTCAATACAATAACCAAAATAAAAATGAGAAGTTATATCTTTTTGATCGCATTGATTTCGTGTGTAGTCAATGGAAATTTAAAAAACAGGATGACATTTACAACAGGCTTGAGAGACTTCAGGCTGTTTCCAGTATTTGCGTTGATTCGAAAATTTATTTTAAAAAACCGGTTTCCCGGAGTTTTAACATTTTAAGAGATCAAATCCAGGTATGGGCAGATCAAAAACTGGATCTTTTGGGGGAGAAATCCTATGCGCGTGGTTTTTTGTTGTCGGAAACAAAAAATATTAACAGCGTCGAGCTAAATGTTTTTCGGAAAATGGGGATTGCTCATCTTTTTTCAGCATCCGGTTTGCATATGGGGTTTTTGTACGCGACATTTTTTTTACCTTTGTCTTTTGTTGGAATGAAAAAAACAGGAACGCTTCTGGGATTGATTGTATGTTTTTTTTATTTATGCCTGCTGGATTTTCATATCCCGCTTTTGCGGTCTTTTTTCTTTTTGCTGGCTTATGTTGTTTTAAAATTAATCAACAGAAATTCCAACTCCCGATATATTTTATATTTAACAATCATTTTCCTGGAGCTTGTATTTCCGCTGAGTAGTTTTTCGCCGTCGTTTATTCTTTCTTTTTTGATAACCCTGTCCATTTTGCTGTTTTATCCGCAGCTTGCAAAAATCATTACATTTAAAAACAGGTTTTTGAGCGAAAATTTGGCGCTTACCATTTCTGCGTCTATTGGGTCGAGTTTTCTATCGCTGTATATTTTTCATTATTTTCATCCGATATCCATTATTTATAATTTTATTCTCGTACCTTTTTCCGGTCCCTATCTGGCGTCAGTTTTTATATATTTTTTTATTCCGCAGTTAAAATATATTATTTGGACAGGAGATTACTTATACAGGAAGTCGGCATGGTTGCATTATTTGCTGTTTGAAAAAAACGCTCCCATGATCCATTTTCGGTTTACCGAAATCTGGCTTTTGTTCTTTTTGTTTCTCACATTATTTTTAATATTCCATTCCATAAAAAAACAATACTGGTATTTAAGAAAATACTATATAAAAAGTTATTTTATGTTATCCATGTTTTTCTTTTTAAACTATATATTTTTGCAAATTCCTGTTTTCGGAGCAGTAGCTTTCCCATATGGCGTGATACAATATAAAAATGGGAATTATTATATTGCGGGCAGAGCGGCTGATTTTTATATGGATAATTTTAAGTATCTCATGGAAAATCAAAATCTTCCCTTTAAAAAAATTTTTGCGCCGGATTCTTTCCAGACATTATTGCATGAAAGCATCATTCATCCGGATTATAAAATTCTAAATGATGACAGAACGGAGACGCATAATATGGTTTCTTTAAATGAGAATTGTTATATTTTTATTTATCGCATTCAACCGCAAAAAAAATATTTACGAAATATATATTCATGTAAGAGTATTTTCATCGTACATTCAAAAAGAATATCTCCGGATATATTTTTATGGAAAAACTTCTTTTCAGCGTTTTCCTTTCATGGAGATGTGCAACTTATGACATATTTCAACTGGAATTGGGAGTATAAAAATGAAAAAAACCGTTAGTTTTTTATTTTTGACCGGTATGTTTGTTTCCGGATTGTTTTCTGACTATACTGCTCAAAGTATAAACCTTCCAACCTACCCGATCGAACCAGGCTACCCTGATACAAAGGATAACAAGAAAACTGTAAGCGCGACAGAAAGCCAGGTTCGAGTTGAAATTATTGTTATCCTTGGCACAGGAGATGAAGTTCGAGGATATATATTCCTGCCGCCGCGCATCACGTTCAGGCATTATAAAAACGGACTGAATTATGAGAAGACAATACAGGCAGAAGAATTACAGTCCTTAAGTATCCGGGAATACTCCAAAAAAGAAGGTGGCGGGGCAAATACAAAGACTGTTTTTTATCAGTTTGAACCGTCCTCCATTGATATCAAACTCAATGATAGCAGTACGTATCGTCTGGATAAAATATTTCAGGCGTTGAGAAGTTTCGTCATAGAAACCAGCAATGGACGTACAAAACTATACACAATTTTTGGGGATACATACGAAAAAGGCAAGGGCTGGCAAAACGCAGAAAGCAAGGATATGGACTACCACAAGAACAAACCACATCCCGAATCTGTTAAAAAAATTATTTTTATACGAGTGGATAGGGAAAATTAATCTGGTATCTCTTTTAAACGCCGACTTTATCCTCAAAAAAAATTGCTGTAACATTTTCTGCCGGAGTTACATCAAAACTGTAATTTAGCGCCTTGACTTTGGCGGCATGGCGGTGTCCCTGACATTCCAGAACTTCGGACTCGCTTCTTTCTTCAATAGGGATACTATCTCCGCTTTTAATATTTTTGTCAAAGGTGGAGCGCGGAGCAATGACAAAAAAAGGAATTTTATGCGCTTTGGCCAGAACAGAAAGACCATATGTGCCAATCTTGTTGGCGACATCTCCATTATTACTGATTCTGTCGGAACCTACAATGATAAAGTCTATCATTTTTTTTTGCATCATCACCGCCGCCATGGAATCAACAATTAATGTCGCTGGAATTTTCTCCCTTTCAAGCTCATAGGCGGTCAGTCGCGCTCCCTGAAGATAGGGTCTGGTTTCATCGGCATAAACCATTTCTACTTTACCACGGTCATGCAGTACTCTGATTAATCCGAGAGCCGTACCGATGCCTCCGGTTGCAAGAGCGCCGGCATTGCAATGGGTAAGAATTTTATATGTTTTCTTTTTTAATAATTTTTCTATATAATCGGCGCCAATTACAGACATGTTCATGCAGCGTTGTGCGTCATCTTCATGAATTTCAGCAGCTTCGTTGTACATCTGGAGCAAAAAATGACTGGCGTCAATTCCGGACTCAATCATCTGCGCAGCTCTTTGGATCATTTTTTCGGTAGCCCAGAACAAGTTTACAGCCGTTGGCCGGGATGCATCCAGAATATTTTTGATTTTCTGCAGGGCGGCCATTGTTGGTTTTTTCCCGTTGTTGATTAATTTTCGGACTCCAAGATAAAAACCATAGGCAGCCGCTACTCCGATTGCCGGAGCTCCCCTGACATGCATTATTTTTATAGAGTGGGCTGTTTGTATTTCGTCGGTACATTCAATCCATTCTGTTCTTGCAGGCAGGATAATCTGGTTTAACACCAGAAGTTTATCTCTTTTCATTTTCAAGGGCACTATTTTGGGGTCTAATTTTATCACTTTCACAATTCCTTTTTTTTGAGCAGGGGGAACAAAATCACATCTTTGATCGATGGGCTGTTGGTCATAAGCATGACAAGTCTGTCAATCCCAATCCCAAGACCTCCTGTCGGAGGCATCCCGACTTTAAGAACATCTATAAAATCTTCATCCATTTCTATTACTTCTGCCTGCCCCTCTTTTTTCATTTGCATTTGCTGTAAAAATCGTTCTTTCTGGTCAAAAGGATCATTAAGTTCGGTAAAGGCATTGCCAATTTCCCAGCCGTTAATATATGGTTCAAATCTTTCCACGAGCAGGTTGTTTTCAGGTTTGGATTTGGCAAGCGGCGACATTGCTCTGGGAAAATCTGTAATAAAAACGGGTTGTATCAAAGAAGCTTCTACTTTGTCTGAAAAAACTGCATCCACCACTTCCCAGAAAGTATGTAAATCTTTTGTACCTACCCCTGCCGATTGCGCCATTTTTTTAGCTTCTTCGAAGGACGGGTGTTCAGACTTTAAAAAAGGTTTAAAATCAAGGCCGGTTTTTTCCAGAATAATTTCAAAGTAGGGTTTTCTTGGCCAGGGAGGTTTCAGGGAAATAGTTGTTTCTCCATAAATCAGTTGATCGGAATTTAGAACAACCCGGGCTGTATCTGCAATGAGTTCTTCCGTCAGGTTCATCATATCTTCGTAATCGGCATAAGCCTGGTATATTTCCATCATGGTAAATTCGGGATTATGCTTGATGCTGATTCCCTCATTTCTAAAGTTTCTGTTCAATTCAAAGACCTTTTCAAAGCCGCCTGTAATAAGCCTTTTCAAATGCAACTCTGGCGCGATTCTTAGAAACAAATCCATATCAAGAGTATTGTGGTGTGTCTTAAAAGGCCTTGCGGCAGCTCCTGAAGCAATGCTGTGCATCATTGGAGTTTCAACTTCAAAAAACCCTTTTGCAACAAGAAAATTTCTGATATGACTTACTATTTTTGATCTAATGATAAATGTATTTTTGACTTCAGGGTTTACCGCCAGATCAAGATATCGCCTTCTGTATCGCTGTTCAACATCTGCAAATTCATCAAAACGGATGCCGTCCTTTTCTTTGGATATTGGCAATGGAAACAGATTTTTTGAAAGCATGGTTAATTTGTCAACCCTGATCGAAGACTCTCCGGTTTTGGTCTTGAATGTTTCGCCTCCAATGCCGACTATATCGCCGATATCAATCTGCGAAAAAACAAAGTAGTCATCATCGTTTAACAATGTGTTATTTGAATAAACCTGAATCTGGCCGCTGAAATCCTGGATATTGATAAAACCGGCTTTGCCCATGGGGCGTTTGCTCATAACACGACCCGCCGCAGTTACTTTTTTTTGCGGATCTTCGCTACTTTCAAATAACGACAAGATTTCTGTAACCGTAAACTCCCGGATAAACCGGTTTGGATAGACATTGATTTCGCGTTCTTTCAGGGCATTGTATTTTGATAATCTCTGGTTTAAAATATCAGATTCAGATACGCTATCACCGGGCAAATCATTCTTGATTTCAGACATGGTCAAATGTTAGAAAAAATGATAGCGTGTAAATCAAATTAAGAGCGTTCTCTAATCAAGAGGCTCTATGGTGCATGGGCATGAACTCGATATTAAGTCAGAATGATCTAAATAAGCGCAGTTTTAGGGCGCTTCGCGCCCCAAAACTGCGCATTTTAATACATTTTGATCTGATTATTGAGATTCATGTCCAAACTCTATGGAACATGCAGTAACTGAATTGCATCGGGAAGGGATGGAACAAAATCTTTTGGGTTTATTGCGCCAATTAATTCAAAAACCTGAAACAATCGTTCGCTTAAACCAGTCAGAATAAATCGGGATCCATTATTTTCATTATATGTTTTTCCTTCAATAATAGCTCCAATGCCAACTGAAGATATAAAAGTAACATGAGAAAAATCCAATACGATTAAAGGTTTGGAAAACAGCAATACTTCGTTTAGTATCTTAATGAAATACGGGTTCGAGGATAGATCAATACGACCATTTAAATTCATCACCACATGATCGGTTTCGTTGTGAATTGATATTTCCAGTCCCATATATTGCCGCTGAATGATTTTTTCCGGTACAGTAAATAGGACGATAATAATGGAATAAATACGACAATCATTTTGGAAAATTCCAATACTACATGCCCCCTTCGATTGAGTTGTTTAGCTCCAGCCTGTTATCGTCCGGAAAGGCAACAATTTCTGCAGCAAATATTTTGCTTTTTTTATTTTTCAAATAAGGGCGTCCTGACAAATGCACTTCTTTTTTTTGATCATCCATTTGAGCCCACTCGGATAATGCTTCACTTTGAACTGTCGGAATTGTCAGGGGCTCGCTGCTTCGTTCATAAAGGTGAAAATCTACATTTCCGCGGGCGTAGGTAACTTTTTTATCCAGATCCCGGTCAAATATTTCTCCTGTAATACGGCCTTTGATAAAATCATTTTTATTGTAATAATATGCAACCGGATGAATGATTTCTCCGCCAGTATTTGGTCTGGTAAAGACCTTAACTCGCTTGTCTTGTTTACTGTAGGTTCCATATTCGCCATAAAGCCTGGTTCTGTTTTCTATATCCAAAATGTATATATTTTCAAATAACTCCATTTCCTGCAAACCTTCTCCTCTCGCTATCAGGCGTTTGCAATATGTATCGGAGTCGGCGCGGGAGACATATACAAAGCTGTTTTTTCGCCTCGTTTGGAATTCCGCAACCTTTACGGTTTCTCCGTACCGGTATTCAGCATAATCTCCCGTTATTACGGTGACCACCTCGCGTCCTTTGGAGTCTTTTTTTTCCTCAGTTAAAAATACGCGGACATTGCCTTCCAGAATGGCAATTTTTTTTTCCCTGTACAGGGTCATTTTGTCGGCAAGGTAGATATTTTTTTTTTCATAGATTCGCGGGTTGCCTTCCAGAACTGCCCGGTTATCGCTGTCAGTATATGTTACTTTGGTCGCATAACCGGTACCTTTTTCATCCACCATAACGACATGACCGTAGCCTATGGTGGTTCCTGTGCTAAAATAACGCATCATCTCGTCGGCTGTAATGGTAGAGCGATCTTTGGTTTTAACGTCATCGTGAACAACCACAGGATTTTTGTTAAAATAAGCCATGTTTTCATCGCGGATAAATTCTCCATAACCGGCTTTTAATACTGTATTGGATTTAAAGTCGCGTATAGTCACCGGATAATCGGAAACGGCGTAATCACTATTATCTCCCATAATTTTTATTTCATAGGAGTCCATTTGCATTTGATCGTGCTTTACCCGGCCAGAACCCCGGATTGTAATGGTTAATTCATCCTTGCCGGTTTTCTTAAACAAAAGTTTCTCTCTTAATAATAAATTTCCGGAATAAAATACAGGACTTTGCTTTTCTTTTTTTGTGGCTGGTTTTTCTTCTTTATTTTGTTCTTTCACGGGAATGTCCGTGCTGGAGGCTTTATGAATTTCTGGAGCTGGTTTTGGATCTATTGCTATGCCGGGAACCAGTTCACTTTTGACCGCAATGGGGCTTTCACCGTATTTTGAAGTGACGGAGTTTACCGGAATTTTATAGATATCCAGAACTTCAGGAGGTTTGATTTTTTCGGGTCTGATCCATGAGTTTTGGGAACAATGGCTCCACAAACTCCCCCAAAACACAATAATTAATATTCCTGTGCTTTTATGATGGCCGTTTCTCTGAAAAAAAAAGAGCAATTACCCACCTTGAAAACTATTTAGTGTTCAACTGTACGGGATTATTTCGCTGGTTTGGTTTCAGGTATTTGTTAATTACATATTCCAGCGGTTGATACAAGGCCGGCTCTTTTCGTTTTTCCAGCCATAAAGCAACCTGAACAGACAAACCGCTTTCTTCATTGAACTCATGTTTCAAAACATATTCTGTAATTGAGTACTTGATTTCATCAAAAACCTTTTCAGCTTTGGTCAAATACATGGGCGAATCCCCCATGCATGATCCCAAAAATGAGATTATTTCATGCCTCTCCATGTCAGCAACTTCTTTATGAACTGGATCGGTATCCTTTTTAATAATCTTGTCCTCAAAACCGGTACAATATCTGCAAGATGTTGAAAGTCGGCGCAACATACGCCTGTTTAATTTTTTATGCCTGATTAATGGCGTCATGTTGTAGAGTTCTATCCACTTGTCCCCCATGATTTTCTCCCATATATTTTCATTTTATCACCGCTCAAATTCCCGTAAATATCCTATCTTTGTTTTATCATAGTATTTAAATTTAGAAACATTGACCAAAAAAAAATTAATATTCAGGATCGGCCCAAACTCCCATAGATACTGACCTGGTTCGGTAAGTTGTTTTTTTGGGTCAAAAAAGCATTTACCACATACTGAGTCAGCGCTCTGGAAACTGGAGAAAAACTGCATATTTTTTCCCAAACAGAAATAAATTGCATGGTCATGCTCATGTTCCTTTATTGATATTGAGCATTTTCCCGGGCGCTTGCGGCTGCCTGACATCGATCTATTGTATTCTATATTTTACACGAATTAATCAGCCGATTTAAATAATGATTTTATTTTTTTATTTTTTTTAGGCTGGCTGGAATGGGAATCAGAACAAAAAAAACTGCATGTTTTTTGATTGGAATGCCCTGAAAACTTTTTGCCGCAGACAATACAGATTTTATTGGTTGGCTTTTTCCCGTTCATGATTAGTTTCATGGCTGATTTCCCCGGAGTGTTTTGATTTTTCAAGAGCTTCTTTTAAAAAAATTAATTTTCTCAGCGCTTCCTTGCGGTTTCCTTCCCTGATTTGTTGTTTTACTGCTCTGGCTGTTTCATCGATTAAATCATATATGATGATTGTATCGTGTAGAGAGTAGGGTTTCATGAAAAATTTTTTATGGACAATTTTTCCAAAAAATTTTAATACGTTAAACAGGATTACAATGGATATGATATGAAGAAAAATGAGACTGTAAATTCGCATCATGGAGAGAAGATGAAAGTTATGATAATAGTTTAGATTCCAGGTGGACCAAAGCGCCGTAAATGATGCAAAAGAAAAAATCATATTAATAAAATGGGCTCCCGGGAAAAGTGACTGAAACAATTTAAAGAAAAAAAGCAGACCCATCAAAACTATAATCGGGGCAAATCCGAACCAGTCGGACAATACCTTCAGGAAACCTGCCATGGAATTTATTGTCTCATAAATTGCGTGAACTGTATTTATCATTATGGTTGATTCCCCTGTTGCATTATCCAAGAAACCCGTCTAATTTTTCTCCCTGCAATTCCAACAGGGTATGATTTTGAAATTCTACATAGGAAGTCCATTTTGTCAATCGGAAGCATCTTGTTTCGATTTCAGATGCGGGAGCACGATTCAATTCCTCGCGTCGTTCTTTGATATGCTGGTTGGCGTACCCAATTGTGTTTTCAATAAAATATTGAAGTAGTTTTTTTTTGAACTCCAAAGGAGAATTTTTCATCCATGCGTCATAATCCATGATGAATAGTTGGATAAAACCCGGTACCGGCAAGCAAAAAATTCTGTTTTTTGCTTGTGTTTCATTCTCGTTTGAGCCTGGGCATGAACTTTGATATTCACGTCAGAATGCAGTAAAATGCGTGTTTTTGGGACGCTCCGCGCCCCAAAAACAGCGATGTTCTCGTCCCGGCAACCTTTTGCATGCGAAGCGCGCAAAAAAGACAAAATTAGGTCTCGAAAATGTGCATATCTTGAGAACATCTCTATTTTTAAATAACGTACAACGTATGTTTTTCAGTCAAAAAAATTATGGACTATTTGTCGAGGCGGGAGGCTGCATCAGCAGCGTGCGGCGTTATCTGCTGCCCGTTTCTATTGCTTTTTTAACATAAATTGCGTTTTTCTTTGACACATTGAATGTAAAATAAAATAGGTATGCTCCATGTTTTTCAAAAAACATACAAATTGCCCAGCCTTTAAGGCTCCGCAGCCGAAGAAGGTCTGGAACGTACTGTTTTTTAGTTTTATGGTGCGTTTATAACAGATTATGTCAGGTCAGCAGTTTTTTCATATGTGTCAAAAGTGTCATAAAATTGTAGACAAGGTTTATCAAAAAGGATATTGTAAAAAATGTCTGGTGGAATACTTTAAAGGATTTCAATCTATTCTGAATAATAATCATCCGCTAAAGCCTGTGGTGCCCAAAAAAACAAACGGACTCATTCATTAAGAATAAAAAAGTCTAAATATCCTGAACCGGATTCAACTGGAAATAATTTCCCTGGACTGCACAATCGCATGGAGTCGACCATCAAAAGTTCTTACGGTTATCTTGTCGTTTTCATGGATGTTCTTTATGCTATTCATAATTTTATCTCCCTGGTATAATACAGAATAGCCTCTTTTGAGGGTTGCGAGGGGGGAAAATGCCTCGAGTTTTTCTGACAATTGTTCAAACTGATTTCTTCCCTGCATTAACCGTTTTTCAATGATATTTTCAAGGTCGGACATTCTGGAGATTTTGTTTTTAAATCTCTCTAAAATCCCGGAAAGAGCGTTTTTTATCCGGTTTTCTTTTTCGTCCAACAATCTGTAGTAATCAATAATCAAGATTTCCGGATTTCGGTAAAATGGTTTCTCCTGGATTCGCAATAGCTTTTCTTTATACAAATGAAAACGATTGCTCATTAGATTATTAATATGGCGAAACAACATATCCAGGCTTTCCTTTTTTTCTTTGATAACCGGAAGCGCAAGTTTTGCAGCATCGGTGGGAGTTGCTGCCGCAACATCGGCTACGTCATCGGAAACAGGATGGTCAATCTGGTGACCAACCCCCGAAATAACGGGAACAGGACAGGCGTGAATGGCACGGCAAACCATTTCATCATTAAAGCCCATAAGATCTTCCGGGCTGCCGCCACCGCGACCTACAATAATGACATCGCACATCCATTGAGGTTTGGCTATCTCTTCAAGGGCAGAAACAATGGATTTTGGGGCATCTTCTCCCTGCACCAACGCGGGAGAAATTATAATTTCAACATGAGGATATCTGTCATGCACCTGTTTTAGTATGTCTTTAAGCGCAGCCGTACCAAGGCCCGTTACAATCCCGATTCGGCGGGGAATCTCCGGCAGTTTTTTTCGGGTTTCGGGATTAATAATCCCTTCATTAATCAGTTTTATCCGCAATTCCTGGATTTTTATTAAAAGGCGACCCAGGCCAACTTCAATAATTTCACGCGCATTAAAGTTATACTGTCCTCCCTGATAGTAAACCGAAATGCTCCCGAAAACCAGTACTTCCATTCCTGCCCGGGGAGTAAAAGAAATATTTTGCTGCTGGCTGGAGTAGCGGAAAAAAGTACATTTTAACAGCGCCTTTTTGGGAGATGATCCGGAATCTTTGTCGGCAAGGGTAAAATAGGCATGTCCGGATCCTGGCTGTACCTTAAAGTCGGTAATCTCTCCTTTTACATATATATTTAACAAACCAGGTTGCCCTGTTAATTTTGATTCAATGATACGGGTTACTTCGTATATGGTAAGAGGTTTTTCATTAGTATCAGGAGTTGTTGCAGGCATGGCGAATACCGGAATGTTTTTTATGATTGTCAATCATTATTCTACATGATTACAGGAGATGAATATCTTTTTCCTTGCTGAATCTTTCCAGAATGAGCCGCCAGAGCAGGTCTTTGATATCCCGCATTTTCCTGGGTTCAGAAAGATGACGCAGAACAAGCTGGATGGATTCGCCTTCATAATCTATATAAACTTTTGGATCAATTTTGTTATATTTAATAAGATGTTTTTTTTCTGCATGTAAAAGTCTTTCGTCTGAATTATATATATGTTCCAGATTTTCCTTCGCCAGACTTTCCAGCAACGCAGCAGCCTTCTTCCAGTTGCTTTTTAACGAGAGTCTGACTTTAATTTCGTTCCAGCTTAAGGCAAAATCCTTGCTGGAATTTACAAGCGGATTTTGGAAAAGAAGCGCATTTGGGACTCTGATAATTCGGCCTGTACTTTGGCCTCCTCCGGAAACAGGGGTCACTTCGATCATGGAAAATTCAAGTAGCCGTATGTCAATTACATCGCCCGAAAAATCCATAATCATAATGCGGTTGCCAATTTCAAACGGACGCCGGAATACGAGGTAAAACCAGCCTGCAATATTCAAAATAACATCCTTGAGAACTACTACGAGACCCGTTCCAAAAATGCTGAATAGCGTAAAAAAAGCGGTGAGGTGGGGCAGCCAGATCAGGAAAATCATGATGACCATGATGATCGAGGTAATATAGTAACCCTTTTTGGTCCATGAAAATTCTTTTCCAGGGCTTCCCTTTGAAAATATGGTTCTTACCAGCAGGAATCTAATTAAAAGTACAAAGGAAATGGTAATAACTGACAAGAAAATATTTTTACCGTAAGACTTAAGAATATCTTCAAAAGGGATCAAAGAACGCAATACATCCATATTACAAATATAACAAGGCTCAAAAAGGCGTAAACGATTAAATTGGATATGCAAAAAAATGATTGTCCATACACACGTCATTTAAATTCTACTAACCCCCGGAAGCTACCACATATGTTGACCAATTCTACCATCCATTTTAAACGGGCTCAGGAACGCGCATTTCCAAAATCCCGGCGTAATTCCACAACCATATTGTTTGGAGGGTTGTCGACCCTTGCAGACAGATTTATTGAAAGTTCCATGATTGGCCTCGGTTATTTAGCCAAAGCTCTTCCGGTTCCGGACATGGATGCGATGTCGGCTGGAAAAGAATATTGCGACACAGGACTTTGCAACCCAACTTATTTTACCGTTGGCAATCTGCTAATGTATCTGGAAAAGCTTAGGGATTCTGGTCTTGAAAAAGAAGAGATAATCAATAATTATGTTTTTATAACAGCAGGTTCATGCGGTCCCTGCAGATTCGGGATGTACGAATATGAATACCAGTATGCGCTCGAAAATGCCGGGTTTGGGGGATTTCGCGTAATCATATTTCAGATGGCCGGATCATTAAATCAGGGAGATTTAAATTCCGGTCTGCGAATGGATTTTGAGTTTTTTCGCGCCATATTAAATTCCGTTATTTTGTCAGATCATTTAAATGAGTTGAGATATCAAATAAAGCCCTACGAGGTGGAAAAAGGCAGTACCGAAGCTGCCATTGAAGAATGTGCTGCAAAAATCTCTAACTATCTGAGGACAAAAAAGCCTCTCAGAGATTTAAGCGAGGGCAGCAGTAATATTAAATTTGAAAAAATCAAGAATATTTATGATCAGTTGTTCCAAAAAAAACTTAAAAAAGTTTTGCTGGAATGCCGGATTCGTATCAACGAGGTGCTGGTAGATTACCATCGTATCAAACCGGTGGTAAAAATTACGGGAGAATTCTGGGCTCAAAGCACCGAGGGCGACGGAAATTACAAGATGTTTCAATTCCTTGAAGAAGAGGGTTGTGAAATCATTATTGAATCTGTAAGCGCATGGGTAGTTTATTTGCTCTGGCTGTCCAAACTGGAATTTAATGAAAAATCCATGACCAACAAGCAGGGGCGCATAACCTTCAAAAAGCCGGCAGAGTTTATTCGTGCGCTATATCAAAAAATGTTGAGAAATCTGGCGATTAGTGCGGGAACATTGATATATAAAAATGAATACAGGAAGACAGGAAAACTACTGGGCGGAAAGTTTCGTCCGCTGAAATCTGTACAGCATCTTGCAAAACTTGCCTCTCCCTATATGGATATCAAATATGACGGCGGCGAGGGTTTTCTGGAAGTGGCAAAAAATATATATTTTACAAAAAACAATATTGCTCATATGGTTTTATCGATAAAACCTTTTGGCTGTATGCCATCGACCATTTCGGATTCGATTCAGGTTAAAGTGATGACCGACTTTGATCAAATGATTTTCCTGCCTCTGGAAACTTCAGGGGAAGGTAAAATAAACGCCCTCTCGCGCGTACAAATGGCTTTAAGCGAAGCCCGCAATCGGGCTGTCCGCGAATACGAATCTGCGATTGAAAACAACCATTTGTTTCAAAGCATAGACACCCGGAACAATGGATATATGAGGGCCCTCGATAAATTGCCACAAATAAAGGGTACGGCATTGAAGGCGGTCAATTATTTAACATTTCTTGCAAAAGCAAGAGCGTGATTAAAAAAGAGATTAATTATGGAAGAAAACAAGTACTATCTTGGACTGGATGTCGGATCGACAACAGTAAAAGGCATTTTAATGTTAGAAGGAGAAGGCGCCTTGAAAACTATCTGGAAATGTTATGAGCGCCATGAAACAAGGCAGGCAGAGAAAGTTCATGAGTTTTTAAAAGAACTGGAGGTATTATACCCGCATATTTTTTATTCGGGCAGCAAAAGACTGGACGTATTTATCACAGGTTCCGGAGGGAACACAATAAAAAATCAGCTTGGAGCGCATTATTATCAGGAGGTATCTTCGGTATCGAGCGCCGTAGAAAAGTTATATCCCGAAACAAGAGCAGTAATTGAACTGGGCGGACAGGATGCCAAAATAATCATATATCGCGAAGATAAAGTTACAGGCGAAAAAAAGAAATTAATGACCATGAACGATAAATGTGCTGGCGGAACGGGCGCTGTTATCGATAAAATTGCCTGCAAACTACAGCTTTCCAAAGAAGAAATTTCAAAAATTCAATATAAAAATACGAAGCTGCATCCGGTTGCCGGCAAATGTGGCGTTTTTGCCGAAACTGATATCAATGGCCTGCAAAAGCAGGGAATCGGTTCAGATGAGTTAATGGCGTCTCTTTTTGAGGCCATTGTTCAACAAAACCTCTCTGTGCTGACTCGCGGAAATACATTGCTGCCGCGCGTCTTGCTTCTGGGAGGGCCAAACTTTTTTTTACCCGGATTACAGGACTCATGGAAACATAACCTCTTGAATATCTGGCAGGATAGAAATATTAATTTGTCTTCATTTGATGGAATTGATGATATGGTAATCATTCCTGATGATGCAAACTATTTTGCTGCCATGGGAGTGGTTTTTCAGGGAATCAAGGATAAACTTACCAGAAGCAGTCTTGAGTACCGGGGAACCCGGTTCCTGCAGGAATATATTGCGAATCGGGAAAATATGCTCAGCAATGGCGGGCAGCCATTTTTTATAAATGGAGAAAAAGAAAAATTTATACAAAAATATATCCCCGCTCCGTGGATTCCTCCAGCGCATAACGAAAAAAAAATAAAGGCATACATAGGACTCGATAGCGGTTCCACCAGTACAAAGGGCGTACTGCTTTCAGAGAGAGGAGAAGTCCTCGCATACAGTTATATGCTATCGCGGGGAAATCCAATCGAAGACAGCAAAAATATATTAGCGAATCTTAAAAACGAAATTGAACAAAGCGGCGCCGAGCTTGAAATTCTCGGGGTAGGGACAACTGGTTATGGAAAGGATATCTTAAAAGACGTTTTGCAGGCGGATGTTGCGGTGGTGGAAACAGTCGCACACACACTCGCAGCCAGATTTTATTATCCACAGGCGGATGTCATTGTCGACGTTGGCGGGCAAGATATTAAATTAATCATACTTAAAGACGGTATTGTAAAAGATTTTAAATTAAATACCCAATGTTCCGCCGGTAATGGATATTTTCTTCAAAATACGGCAGAAACCTTTGGTTATAAAGTAGAAGATTTTGCAGAAATAGCCTTTGGTGCGCCAAGAAAAGCCGAGTTTGGTTATGGCTGCGCAGTATTTCTGCAAACCGATATTGTGGATTTCCAGAGACAGGGGTGGGAAGGTCCTGAAATTATGGCGGGTTTGGCTGAAGTGCTTCCCAAAAACATCTGGCAGTATGTGGCTGGAATCTCCAACCTGGAACTGCTGGGAAGTACTTTTGTCTTGCAGGGTGGGACTCAGAAAAATTATGCAGCTGTAAAATCGCAGGTAGATTATATTATAAAAAAATTTAGAAATTCAGAAAAAACGCCTGAAATATTTATTCACAAATTTACTTCTGTTTGCGGAGCCATCGGCGCGGCGCTCGAAGCCATTGACCTCGGTATTGATGAATCTACATTTACCGGCTTTGAAGAAGTGAGCCAGATTCAATATTCGTATCTGCACAATGAATCTACAAGATGTGATTTTTGCCGAAACAAATGTATCCGGACTTTTATTGACCTTGATCATTCTGGAAAAAAAAGAAGGTTGATACTGGCTCCCTGTGAGAAAGGAAGATTTGAGGCTATTTCAGAAGTTAGAAAGGTTCAAAAAGAAATGAACCGGCTGCGCGAACAAAACCCAAATCTGGTTCATTATTCTTCAAAAAAGGTCTGGGAGTCATGCCTGAATTCAATCAGGGGTTATTTACGGTTTTTAAATAATGCAAATTATGGGCATAGCAATTTTATTTTTCATACAAAAAATAGAATTCTCTCCAAAAGAAAAAAAATCAGACTTGGTTTTCCCCGCGTACTGAACCATTATGTGCTACAGCCTTTTTTAAATGCATATTTTGAAACACTCGGATTTAATTATCAAAATTTTTACTTTAGTTCTTTTACGGATGAGGAAATGTATAAAAAAGGCTCAAAACGCGGATCAGTTGATCCATGTTTTCCTGCAAAAGTAGCTTTATCCCATGTGACCAGTTTGTTGACCGATTACGGCGATAAACTGGATTATATAATTTTCCCCATGGTTGGCTCGTTTCCGGCAGATATAGATCAAACAATTGACGAGAGAGCCTGCCCGACAGTAACGGGAGCTCCGGAAATGGTTTATTCTGCATTGACAAAAGAAGAAGATTTGTTTGGTAAAAAAGGGATAGAATTTCTAAAGCCATTTTTAAGCTTTGGAAATTATGGAACTCTTGAGAAGCAGATTTATCGGGAATTTTCACAAAAGTTTCATATCGGCGAATATGAAAACAAAATTGCCGTAAGAGCCGGTTTTCATGCGTTAAAAAAATACAAACACAACCTGTCGAAAATGGGCAAAAAACTTATTGAGACAGTCGTAAAAGAAAAGAGACTCGCTCTGGTTTTATTGGGGCGCCCGTACCACAGCGATCCTGGTATTAATCATGGGATCATGGATCTTTTTATTGAACGGGGTTATCCGGTAATGCCGATTTCTGCCATACCCATGGATAAACATTTTTTATCGGAATATTTTACAGAAGACGAGATATTTAGCGGCGAAGCCTCAGGTATCGACGATGTATGGAAAAACTCATTTTCTGCCAATAGTTCGCAGAAAATATGGGCTGCAAAATTTATTGCGCGTCATCCAAACCTGATTCCGGTAGAACTTTCAAGTTTTAAATGCGGCCATGATTCCACTTTGTATTCTACCATTGAAAGAATTTTTGAACATGCCTCCAAACCATTCTTTTCATTTAAAGATATAGATGAAAACAATCCTGCCGGTTCGATTAAAATCAGAATTGAAACAATGGATTATTTTCTGAAAAAACATGTGCTGGAAATGAAACGCGGAAAAGAATCTTCCCATTCCTTGTTCAGGGAAAAAAAGCTGGCCTGATTGGGATCATGGAAAGATATTTCAAACTGATTCAAAAATCCATTCAAATTCAGCTTGAATACAGAATATCTTTTTTAATTTCTCTATTTTCGATGGGGTTCTATTATGTAGTGCAGTTTTCCATTATTGGATTTACAGTAATGAAGTTTCATGAAATCCAGGGATGGAATATCCAGGAAATTGCATTTCTTTTTTCTTTTATTCTTGTAGCGCAGGGAATCAATACCCTGATCTTTGGTCCTCTTGTGCGGTTTGATGAAATCATCCGCAAAGGCGAGTGGGATTATTTGCTGGTAAGACCATTAAACCCGTTGATTAGCTTGCTGTGCATGCAGATGGATCCTTCAGCGATTATTCATCTGGTTCTTGGAATTATTTTCTTTGTGTATGCATCTTTAAAAATCGGCATTGAATTTAATTTGTGGAATATATTCCTGATTATCCAGGTCTGGTTTGGAGGAGCCCTGGTGATGGCGGCAATCCGGATTGTTATAGCTGCTGTGGCTTTTCGGTCTGTGGCCATCGAGTCGCTGGTTCATTTTTTTGTTTATAGCGCCAAGGAATTTATATTGTATCCCATTAATATTTACAAGAACCCCATTCCATTTTTATTGACGTTTATTTTTCCTTTGGCATTTGTTAATTATTATCCAAGTCATCTTTTTATTCAAAAAGACGGGATGTTTTTTGACGGACTGAAATACCTTGCTTTTCCCGTTGGATTGGGAATGTTTGTTTTTTCTCTCTGGCTGTTCAGGCTTGGGGCAAAAGCCTATCATTCAACGGGAAGTTAAATGAAAATTTACTTCAGGGCATGAATCACTTTTTCAAATTCTTTCATTAACGTTTCTCTGGCCGTTTCATTGGCCACCTGAAGTAATAGTATTTTCAGCGCGGCATTTTTATCCTGGGCTTTTTCATTTCCTGAAAGAATGGAAATGGACTGTGAGTAAATGTTTGATGTATCCTGCGGAGTGAGATTAAGGTTGGCAATGGTTGTTAATCTTTGTTTAATCAAGTTAATTACTTTTGCATAAAGTTTAATTTCAGAGGAAAGTTTATACAAATCATTTTTATTGCTGTTTGTGGATGCGGCAAACAGCATAATTTCTTTTCCCCAGTCAATTACTGTGCCTTTTTTTTCCGCATTTATTAAGCTGTTCATTTTAATAGACGCTTTGGATAAATACGGCAATGAGCTGTACCAGTTTTGATATCCGGCATTATCCTTTGCGCGGGTAAATTTTGCGATATTTCCGAGTATCGACGCAAATTCCTTTAACGAAAATAATTTGGCAGTTATC
>Ga0224495_10000813_pt1 | contig 23689 bp, 39 predicted proteins | sample SF_Jul11_sed_USG_FD_168128 | JGI IMG/M metagenome (GOLD analysis project Ga0224495, IMG submission 168128) | Sediment microbial communities from San Francisco Bay, California, United States - SF_Jul11_sed_USGS_4_1 | ecosystem: Environmental > Aquatic > Marine > Sediment | place: USA: California...
GGAATCTTACTCTTGGGAATCTTACTCTTGGGAATCTTACTCTTTGGAATTGTTTTAGACTTAGACTTTGTTTTACTCTTAGTAATTTTATTAATTTTATCTTTTACTTTATCGGTTATTTTATTTTTATCAGCAGTAGATAAATTCTTAATTTTATCAAGTATTGGATACTCTTTACTAATTCCCGGAATTTTCTTTTCTAGTAATGTTTTAAATTCTTTAGATTTTAAAATTTTTATAGAGTTCTCTAAATCTTTTGCTTTAGTTTTTAATAAATATTTATTTACAAATTTAGATTTAGGGATTTTTCCTTGTAATCCTGCTAATTGTATCTCTAAACTCTCAATAAAAGCGGCTGGATCTTTTGCTCTTCTTACCCCTTTTTCTAGTATTACTTGTAATGTTCCTAAGGCTTTTCTTGTTGTTTGTTCTCCAAACCCAGTTATTTTTATTCCCTCAATAGTTTTTAATGATTGAGTTGGAATTTTTAAACCACTTGTTTTTAATATTTTTTTTCCTTGAGAACTATAAACAATAGAATTAATAGGTAATCTTCCTGTTCCAAATATAGTTTGGTCAGGTCTTAACCTATCATATCCTTTTATATCTAAAATTTTAGAATTACCTTTTTTAATATATTCTTTTCCAATAATATAATTTTTTCTAATTTTTTCAGGTAAATTTTTAATAAATTTTTCTTGAAATTTTTTTATGTCTTTAGTTGCTAAATCTACATCTTTAGGAAGTTTAGTTTTTCCACCAGATAAAGTCCTTGAAGGTAATGAACCAAATACAAATGAATCGGTTTCTTGTAATGTTTTCTTTAATGCTTTAGCCTCAATTTTATTTAGTTCTTGAACTTCATTAAAATTTATTTTATTAATTCCTTTCAAATTATTAGGAGTTAAACCCTCTTGTACTCTTGCACCTTTTAGTATTTGTTTAATAAATGGTCTTAATTCCTTTGGTTGTGACCTTGTAAATTTAATTTCTTTTAATATTCTTACTGGTTTAGTTATACTTGCAACTTTTCCAGTTTCACTAATTATTTTATTTGCTGCTTTTAATCCGAAAATTTCTGCTGCTAAAGAACTAACTGCGTCAGGATCTCCTTGTTGTAATTTTGCACCAAAATCAGAAATTTGTTTATTTACTTGTGCTCTTACTTCTGGATCTATTGCGATTTTAGTAATTCCTGAAATAAGCAAATCAGGTCTAATGAAAGCAACTAATGTGTCCCATGCGGCTTGTGGAATTTTTCTTATTGTTCCTAATCCTGTCGCTCCAATACCATAAATACCTATTAATGCCATTTCTTTTTGAGTTCTTAAATTAACTGATTTTCTTTGGATTCTTAAATATTCATTATATAATTTATTTTCAAAATTTATATAAGCATTAGTTTTTTTTTTAGGACTAATTTCTAAAGTGTTTAATATTTTATCTGTTTCTCTTTCTTGTGCTTTTTGTTTTGAATAATTATATGATTGTATTTGTTTTTGAGAAGTAAATTGTCTTGGAATTGATGCTTGAATTATATTTTGATCTCTTAATCTTTCGTTTTCTTTTTCTTGTGAAGAAATTAAACCAGCAGTTGGTTTGATTCTTCCAAATCTATCTTTAGTTGTTAAATCTTTAATTAATTTGTTTTGTGGTGTTGATGAAAATGTTTCTTTTGTTATTACTTTTCCAGTTTCTTTAAATTGTTCAGAATCAGTAGTTGGTAAAACTGGACCTTGAAAAATTGGTGTATTTTTAGAACTTCTAGAACCACTAGATCCTGATGATTTTTTTTCCTTATCTTTTATTTTTTGTTTAACTATCTCAACTGCTTCATCTATTGCTCTCTGAAATGAATCTTTTGCATTAGATGAACCGGTTTCTTTAAATTTCTTTCTGTCTGTTGTTGGTCTTGTTGGACCTTGAAAAGTTACCATAAATATTATATATTTTCTAAGTATTTAAAAATATGTAAAAATAATATATTTTTATAATATTAATTAAATAAGAATTAAGTGTTTTGAGAAGACTTTATTATATTTTATTAGTAATGTATCGATTATTTAGAAAAAGAGTTAAATATTTATTAATTTAGGCTTAATATTGAGTTTTAATTAGTTACAAACTTCATTTTCTTCATACCAAAGTTCAAACGTTCCACCAACAGAGGTAGTTCCAGCACTTGTAGGAGTTAAAACACGCATTTCAATATCCGTTTTTTCTGGGATCACATAAGGGATATCTACAGGGATTTGAATAGCTCCACTAAATAAAAAACCTCTATATTTAATTAACCAAGGATATTGAGTTCCATTATTTAATTTTCTAGTGAATAAACTTAATCTTGACCCTTTATTTGAATCAGTACTTGCACTAGCTTTTACTATGTATGCAGTTTTACAACGTGGAACAGTCCATCTACTCATTAAAGTTTGACCATCTCCAATATTTATTAATGCTTGTGTAACTGTTCCAGCATTATTTTTAATACTAATAACTCCTGCATTAGTATATAAACTTCCACTTGTATATACTGCTGCTCTGCTAACTCTTAAATAACTATTAGTTGTAGTAACTATTCCTGTACCATTAAGTGTTAATATTTCAGTTACTTCTTCATAAGTTGAATTTAAACCATAAATATATAATGTTCTTACTCCTGTTCCTGTACTAGTATCTAAAAGACTAGTACTAGATACTTTTAATTGTTGAGCTGTTGGTAAATCTACATATAAATCAGTTGGTCCCTCCCATATTAAACTTTGAGTATTTGCTGTAACTAAAGTTCTAGTTCCAAATTTAAGTAAAGGATAATGTCCAGATATATCTCCTTCAGCTATTGCATACGTATAAGGTTGAGATACTGTTTTCAATCTTCCTGTATTTGATAAAATTACATCTCCTAAAGTACCATCATCTTTTAAACCTTGTATTCTAGCATTTACATCATTAACTTTAAATATTATAATATTAGATAAACATACAGTATCTATAGTATGAAATTCTATTGTGAATCCATTTAATGCTGATGGTGTAATATCAATTAAAAAAGAATTTCTTTTAGTATTATTATTAACATATTTATCATTAATATATCTAACTTCTTGACCTGATCCTAATCCTTTTATTTTTATATTTGAAAAATTATTATTTAAATCATTACATCCAAAACCTATTCTATTAACTTGTAAACTTTTTTTAAAATATACCGTTATTGATTTAATATTATTTGTAGTATTATCGTAATTAACAGAACTTAAATTATTAAAATAATCAGTAATATTACCAGTAAAATTATTATTATAAGAATTAAGTAAATCTAAATCTTTAACAAAAACACTATTTCCATCAGTACTAAATGGATATTGTACACCTACTAGATTCCCAGTATTACTATCAATGATATTAGTATACATAGGTTCAGAATTATCGAAAACAGCTACAGATGTTTGTGTACAACCACTAAATAATACTGTTGTTAATAATAATAATAATAATAATTTAATTTGTTTATTCATATTAAATATAAGAATTTTCTTATTTATATGTCTTTTGATAAAACTATAAATCAAAAAACATATAAACATACATAAAAGATATAAAAAAGTTATATTATTTAAATCAAGATTTTAAAATCTTTTCTTATTTTATAGTTGAGCAGATTAACACGCAACAAGATAAAACAATAAAGTTAACTCGATAATATTTGTTACTATCTTTGTTTTATCTAATAAATATTTATGTTTTTTTTTGTTTATATAGTTTTGTATTTAAGGTCTAAGTTTTCCTTTCCCATCTAAATTATAATCAATTCTTACTTTAGTCCCAGGTGATAAATCTCCATATTTATATAATAATTTTCCTAATGCTGAAGTAACTAATGGTGTTTCTGAGTAACTTATTGATTGTTCTCCTTTAAATTTAACTTCTTTATGAACACATTCAAAATTAATAAATACATTTTTTTCTTCAGGTTTATCAAATTTTTCTAATCTTTTAGGATAATCTTTTAATTTTTCAGACCATGACATGATTTCTAAATTTGTGATAACTCCTTCTACTACTGTATCTTTCGGATTTTCTACTATTGTAGATGCTTTTATTTCCATTTTATGTATATATGAATTTTGAAAAAGTGTATCTTTTCATGGAATCATTTAACCTAATTATAAGGGGTTGAGTTTATTTATATAGTTTGTGTTTTTTTATAAACAAAAGGTTTATATACTACTTAAAATATATATTTAATAGGGTTTTAACCCTATAATCTTTGTCGATTAAGTTAATATTATGTTATATTTAAACATAATATTTCTATTTCTTAAAAAAAATAAAAATTAAAAGTAAGAAAAAGCTGTTACCCTGTTAACTCCAAATCTTCACTACTAAGTAAAAACACCATTTTTCTAATATAAAATGCTCGAGTTAACAGATTAGCTGTTAACTGTTAACAGCTGAAAAAAAGGTGCTGTTAACTCTATATCTACTTAAAACATATATATACTATCAATATATAACAGAGTTAACAAGGTAACAGCAAAAAAAAACTTTAGCTACACCTTATTATTATTATTAAAAACATATTAATTATATTGTTAACTCAACTGTTAACTCAACTGTTAACTCTGTTAACTCAACTGTTAACTCTATTAACTCAAAAACTTTTACAAATATTTATAAATATTCTAATTTAATTAATATTTAAGTTAATATTTTTAACTTAATTGACAATGGAATTATTAATTGAATATTATAAAGAATATTTTGAAAAAAATATCTATACAAAAGAAATGGGAGATTCTGAGATTGTTTTAGAGCAATTTATTGAATATATACAAGATTTAAGCATTACAGATAAAATTTTATTAGTTTGTCTTTTAAAAATATTAAATAAAAATGATTTATTAACTATTTTAGATAATACTATTGATTCTACTTTAAAATCTACTATTAGTAGATTAAATAAAAGACTAGATCTAAAAGTTATAAAAATTGATAATTTAAATTATTATCAAACTACTTCTAAAGGTGAAAAAAAAATAAAATTAGAAATATTTAATTTTATTAACACAAATAAATATTTATTAGCACATAAAAATAACTCTACTGATAATAATAGAGATAAAACTATAAAATTAATGTATGAATTTTTTACAGAATACTTTAAATTTGAACTTAGAAAAATAATGGATGAAGATTTATCATTTTTTGAAATTGATTTTGAAGATATAGCTTCTTTTAATTCTGAATTATTAGAAATAATTTCAGAGAATCCTAAAGAATGTTTAATTTTACTCGAAATAGTAATAAATAATATTATTGAAAATAAAAATTTAAAAGTAAAAATAGGATTAAAAAATTTACCATCATATTTTAAATTAAATATTGGTAGTCATAGAGTTGAGAATATTGGAAAATTATATCAGTTTGAAGGTATTATTAAAAGAAAAACAGAAATAAATCCAAGATTAACACATTTAGAATATTTATGTATTAATACAGATTGCACATATTCAACTGAAAAATTATTATTACCTCAAACAGGTGAAAAAAAAATGTTTTTAAAAAGTTGTCCTAGATGTAAAGCACCAATTGATTTAGTTAAAGAGTGTTTAATTGATAATATGTTTTTAATTTTAGAAGAAGATTATTCAACATCAAATAAAACAGATTCTACATTAAATAAAATTAATTTAATGGTTCAAGGTGAACTTGTAACACCAATAAAAGAAAAAAATTATAAACCAGGTGATAAAGTTACTGTCATAGGTTTTTTAGAAAAAAAAGCTTTAATTTCAAAAGGTGGAAGTGAGAGCATTAATTTTCAAACTTATATTGATGTCAATAATATTGTAGCATCAGATAAAAATATATCTATTAATTTATCAATAGAAGATATTAAAGAAATAAAAGATTTTTCTGAAAAACCAAATGTTTTAGAATTATTATCTCAAAATTTTATTAATGAAATTAAAGGATATGAAGAAATTAAAACAACTATGATGTTACAATTAGTAGGTAGTAATTCTAATCAAACAAATCAACGAAACGATACACATATTTTACTTGTAGGTGAACCAGGAGTTGCAAAAACTAAACTAGCAGAATATTACGCAAAATATGCGTCTAAAGTTGTTTATACTTCTGGAACTAATACAAGTAAAGCAGGTTTAACTGGTGCTTGTATAAAAGATGAATTTACAGGAGATTGGGCAGTAGAAGCTGGAAGTTTACCAAAGGCAAATAATGGACTTGCTATTATTGATGAATTAGATAAAATGGGAAGAGAAGATTCTCAAGTAATGCATGATGCTTTAGAATCTCAAATAATTCCTATTCGAAAAGCTATAAGTATTGATTTAATATGTAAATGTTCTGTTTTTGCTTGTGCTAATCCAAAATATGGATATTTTGATAAAAATAAAGATATTGTTTCTCAAATAAATTTAGTGCCAAGTCTTTTAAATAGATTTGATCTAATATATATTTTAAAAGATAAAGTTAATCATAAAAAAGATGAAGAAATATTTAATCATATTATAGATTCTTGGAACGGTGATAATAATTCGCAAATTGATGAAGAAATAAGTATAGATTTTTTAAAAAAATATTTTTATTATTGTAAAATTTATAATAAACCTAAAATATCTAAAGAAGCACATAAAAGAATATTAGATTTTACACTACAATTAAGAAAAAAATCAGAAGATACAAATTTTAAATTTAATGCTAGACAATTAAATGGAGTTATTCGTTTATCTATTGCTTATAGTAAATTATTATTTAAAAAAATGGTTGATGTTGAAGCTGTTAATTTTTGTTTAGAAATTTATACTAATTGTTTACAACAACTAGGTAGTGATTTTTATGTTAATTTAAATCAACAAATATATAATACAATAGGGAAAAAAATTCTTGATTTAATTTTAGAAAAAGAAAATATTACTCTAGAAGAAATTTCTAAATATATGCCTGAAACTAATTTAAAGGAGATTGAAAGAAATATAAATTTATTAAAACAAAGTGGTGAAATTTATGAAGCTAAAAAAGAACATTATCGAGGTTTAAATAAATGAATAACTTAATAAATTATGGAGATAATAAAAATAATGATCAAAAAGAAAAACAATGGTCTATTAATTGTAAACTACACCAAAAACAAGAAATTAAAGAATTAGAAAAAAAATCAACCATATAATTTATATTAATTATTAAAGGGTTACAAACCCTTATATATTCATTAATATATTAAATATTATCCAAATGAAAATAATAAACAGATTTAAAAAAAGTAATAAGAACCAAATTAAAGATTTTTGGGTGTGTATTCCTAAACATCGTTATAACTCTTATGGTAAAGTTAAATATATAAATCCAAAAGGTTTATTAAAGAAAGCTTTTATATTTGATACTTTAGTTCCTTTAACTTTTTTTATTCCTGTAATCCTTGCATTTATTGTTTATATTTTCACTCTTGGCAAAGAATTCAAAATAACATTAAAAAATGACTAAACATTATAATAATAATATAAATATAAAAGGATTAAGACAAGATAACTCAATTATTATGAATCTTGAAGATGTAAAAAAAGAATTAAATAAAAAATATTCAGAAAAATCTTTAATTAGACAAAGATATAATAAAAAACAAGAAGAAATAAACGTTTTATTAGGGGAAGAAGAAAAACTAATTAAAGAAGAAAAACAAAGAAATAATATTTAAAAATGGATGATTTATTAAAATTAAAAAATTTAAATACTGGTGAAATTAAACTTTTCTCTAGTGATGGAGCTGCAAGTAAATTTATTGCAGAAAATGAAGGTTGGATTATTTGGAGGGTATAGATATGAATTTAGAAAAAATTATAAATATTGATCAACAAAGTATTAAAAGATTAAAACAAGATGTTAATGACATTGAAGTATTATTAAAAGGGCAAGGCGTGATTTATAATCCTGATAGTAAGTCTATACAAATATATACTAAATTTGGTTATAGTGCTGTAACTGAGTTTCAAGATAATATTTTTAAAGAATTATGTAAAGAGAATAAACTATCTAAAGATGAACTAGAAAAATTATTAGAAGATTGTAATTTAGATAATAAAGATAATAAAAAAATATATTATAATATTCCATATGGTAATACTATTGATACATATAAATTTTTAGGTGTTCAAGAGTGTATTGGACTTAAGGAAAATTTTAATTTATATCAAGGTTTAAAATATCATCATACTTTAGATGAAAAAAGATTAAATAATATATATAAAAAAATATTAAAAAAACAATAGTTCATTAAAATAAAAAAATATGGAAAAAGTACTTAATGATAAAATATTAGAAATTCAAGAATATTTTTATAATGATATTTCTGATACTGATAGATGGAAATATTTAGGTAAAATGTGTGAAGATTTAGTTAAAGAAACTATAAAAAATTATACTAAAAATAAAAAATGACACAAGATGATATAATTATAACAAAAATTCAATTTAAATATTTTGAGGAATTAATTGATAAAAATAAAAAGTTAAAAAAGCAAGTAAGCAAACTTGAGAGTTTATGTTCTGAGATAAAAAGAACTATTGACAAGATAAGTAAATAATTTTTGTATAGTACAAAGGTTTAAATAGTTTGGAATAAATTCCCATATTATGAATGTACTTATTGATAAAGATGGGAAAACAATGACTTATAGAACTGTTAATAATGGTGCTATAATGGTAAAAGGTAAAAGAGAGTTATATCTTATGTTTAAAAGTGTAGCTGCAGGAGAAAAAGCTAGAAAAGATATTTCCAAATTTTCATTTAATAAATTATTTAATACTGGAAAAAATAAAAGAAAAATTGGTAAAGTTTATATGTCTACTATTTTTTATGATAAAAAATAAATATTAATATATCTTTTCTATAATACTAAAAATAATAATTTTCATTCTGATTAATAATGTATCTTCTAAAATAACAAACAGTTATTTTTTCACTTAATTATGTTATTTACACCACCTCAATAAGATACATTATCTTCACTAAGGTATAGGGTACAAAAACTATATAAAGGAATTAATATATATTATATTTACAATGTCACAACAAGAAAGATATAAAAAAAAGATTAACAATCTTGAAGCTATGACTAATAGTTCTAATGAACATGAAAGTTTAGTGGCTGTAAAAATGTTAGAGAGAAAAAAGAGTGAGATTGTAATTAAAAAAAAACATACAATTAAACACTCTAAAGATAATGCTTTAGAAGAATTTGAAAAAGTTGAACTTTTCAGAGCAATTAGAAAATTAGATATGACTGAAGATTTGAAATATAAATATGAAGTTTTGGTTCATTTAATGATGAATGGTGGTTTGAGGATTAGTGAAGCCTTACAAGTTCGTTTAGAATGGTTTAACGAAACAGAAGATGGAATTATATTAAGAATCCCAAATAAAGCAAGAGATTTAGGTAATATGAAGCGAGATTGGAAACCTAAAACTTTAGCAGGTAAGAGAGAGATTATATTTATTGATCCTGCAGTTGGCGAGAAAGTTAAAAGTTATTTCATTCAAAATAAAGGTATTGGGATGCTTAGACAAAGAGCATACCAAATTATGAGAATGTTAGGGAAGATGATTGATAAACCTAATTTACATCCCCACGCACTTAGAAGCACTTATGCTAATACTTTAGTTTACGCAGGTGTTAATGCTACTACTTTGATGTATTGTTTGGGTTGGAGTGATCTAAATGTTGCTTTGAACTATATTAAGGCTAATAACATGGCTGCAAGAAAAGATTTACTAGAAAAGATGAGAGGTCAATAAAATAAAAAATGAAAAAATATAATTATACAATAGAATGCAATGAAGCAGATAAAAAAGATGCTTTGATTATGTTATTTAATCAAATCTATGATGAACTTTATAATTTAGGTGTTGAAGATCCTTGTGAAGAAATATACTAATAAATAAAAAATGACAAGTGAATATTTAGACGGAAAATGTGAGAAATGTGGCGATGAATTTCATCGAATGCCTTTACAAGATAATAATCTATGTATGAGGTGTTGGTAAACAATTAAATAAAGAATGGATAAAAGCAGAAGATATTGTTTAGATTGTAAAACCGTTACAACTTGGAAAAGACCTAAAAAGAATCCACACTCTAATTGTTCAAAGTGTGGAGGTAGAAGGTCTGCTAGAAGACAAGATAAAGACATATCTCCAAATACAAGGGCAAAATATTCAAAAAGAGGACTTTAAAATAAAAAATGGATACTATAAGATTAGAAATAGTTGGAGATACAGAAAAAATGCATAAACTTCAAAAATTTATGGATGATAATAAAATACAATATTTTAGACTTTAAAATAAACAATGTCAAACGAAATAAATATACAAAATTTTAAACATCTAAGTTTAAATGATAGAGAACTAATTAGATTATATTTAGTTCAAGAAAGAAAAGAAGCTCAAAAAGGTAGATTATCTTTTGAGGAGTTAAAAGAAAAATTATTAAAATATAATTGTAAATCAGAATATCAACAAACAGCAATAGTTATTTTAAGAGATATTTTCAATGACACATTTAAATAAATAAAGAAATATGGCAAATAATAAAATATTAGATACAATATATATGCAAGTATATGATGAGCAAGGAAATCTTAATGAAGAACAAACTTGGTGTGAAGATAAAATCTTTGATACTGATATTGAATACAAAAGAGTCAAATAAATAAAAAAAGAAATATGACAAAAGAAAATAAAGAATTTCCACAAACAGAGTTACAGACAAAGATTTTAGATTTTTGGAGTGTTAGAGGTTATAATGAGGTTTATGCCATTTTAGGAAACTTAAATGTTTCTTTGCGAACTAATCCAAAATATGCTAGTTTAGGTTTAAGTTACATATATTTAGAACAATTTTGGAAACAAGCACAATCTGAATTAATTAGTGAATTAGATTTAATTGAAATAAATCATACTGGAACTGATGAAGAACTAAAATGGAAATTAAGAAATTTCATAACAAAACATACAAAAAAATAAACAATGAAAGATAAAATAATATTGAGTACTGGAATATTGGGTTTATATTTAATTTCATTTTATATTTTATATGAAGCATATTTAGATAAGTTTGAATATATATATGAAGCCAGTTTTTTTATGATTATAGGATTAACTATATTATGTATTCCATTATTTATATTGGTATCAGAAGAATCATAAAATAAGGAGACAAGCAATTAAATAAAGAAACATGGTATATAAAATAGATTTTGCAAAGAAGAAAAGTAAAAGTGATGAGTGGTACACTCCAAAAAGTGCAGTATCTCATATCTTATCTTATTTGAAACCAAATAGTAAGATATTAAGTCCTTTTGATACTAAAGATAGTAATTTTATAAAAATATTAAATGATGCAGGACATAAAGTAGTTTATACTCATATAAAATATGGTTATGATTTTTTTGATTTAACTAAAAAACAAGTTGCTGAATATGATTATATTATTAGTAATCCACCTTATTCAAAAAGAAATGAAATATTAATTAAATTATATGAATTAGAAAAACCTTTTGCTATGCTTATGAATACTAATGGATTATTTGATAGTTCTATAAGATGGAATTTATTTAAATCAAATAATTTTTGTTTAATTTATTTAAAAGGTAGGGTAAATTATATGAAAGAATATGGTTTAGAAGAAAAATCAAGCCCTCCTTTTCAGAGTGCTTATATAACTAATGGTTTATCAAATAATCAAATAGAATTTAGTGAGAATACACACAAATAAAAAATGAAACGAATAATAGATGAAAAAACATTAATGACTTTAATGTCTGCTAAATCAATGTATGAAATATCAAATCACTTTGTAAATAATAAAATATTAACAATTGATGATTTTTGGAAAATAGAGGAAAAAGTATTTAACAAAATTAAGGAGTCAAATAAATAAAAAATGTATCCAATTAAATGTTTATTTACTCACAATTTTGTACAATATAGTAATGGATCTACTGAAATTGTATATTGTTGTCAATGTGGGAAAGTCCTTTATGAATTAGATGAGGATATAGAAAAGTTAAATTTAACAGATTACAATTAAATAAAAAATGAATAAAGAAAATAAAAAAAAATATGCAATGTATAAAGGAACATTTGGTTTTATGGATTATATTGGAACTTATGAAACACAAAATATAAAAGATATGGATCACAAAGTATTAACTGGTGAGATTGATTATTATTATTTTATTGAGGAAGAATGAAAAAAAGATCAGAAGATAATTCTTTTCCATGTTGGAATTGTAATAATTATAATATAAATGGGAAAATATTTTGTAAAAAATGCAAATTAGAATTATATTAATATTAAATCCATAATAAATTCTATTCTTTTTTCTATTATTACCGATATTCTAGTTTTTATCTTCAAATATTTAACTCTTTAACATACATTTAATCAAAATACTTAAAAAGTCTTCTCAAAATGGCTTATTCTTGTTTTTTACTTGTTTTAGGGTTACAAACCCTTATAAAGCACTAATTACTAATGATATTATGGAAAATAATAGTTTAAACAAACAAATAAAAGATAAAGGTAATGGGCAAGCATTAATTTATATTAATAAAAGATGGATGAAAGAAAATAATCTAGAATTTGGCGATTTAGTGAGTATAAATAAAAAATGAATATAAAATCAAGTATCATGATAATTTTCTTATTTTTTGGAATCTATTTTATTGGTGTGTTTGTAGGTTCAATAAATCAAGACATTATATGTAATCTAGAAAAAAAAGAAATTCAAGCTGAAAAATTAAGAAATGAATTAGGAACTTTAATAGGTATTGCAGGCAAAATTATTATTGAAGAAGTAAAAAATAATAATTCATTAATATTTCAAGGTCCAGTTAATGAAAATTATAGTATTAAAGAATTTAGAATTAATGGTGAAAATATGAGTAAATAATTTAGAGATTTGGGATGTTATAAGAATTATTAAGAAGGTATAATAATTTTAATATCTTTAAAGATATCAACAATTTGATTTATTGTTTGCATATTTTCAATACTACACATTTTAGAATTAAATATAATTATATTTGCTTCATCTTTTATTTTAGTTAATAATTTTTTATTAAATTTTAATATCATAAAAAATATAGAGATTTTCAAATATATAAAGATTTGGTTTTTTAAAATCCTTTCTTCTTTAAGTAATAAATACTTATTAGTGATAAAGTCCATATGATGATAAACCAAGTAACATGTTGAAAACTTGACACAATGCCTGGAACTAATAATAAAACTCCTAATATTGAAGTAAAACCAGCTGATAACATTATAGTTCTTGCTATATCCATTTTAATATCTCCATCATCTCTAAACATTAATATAATTAAAACTATAAAAGCAGCTATCATAAACATTAAACCAAAATAACCATTAGATACATTATTTGTATTTGTTATTAATGCTGGAATTATCTTATCAGAATCTGATATTATAGTTGTATTTATTGTTAATGATGTTAGATTATTTAAATTACTGAAATTTACCATTTTATCCATCTACCTCACCAGTTCTTGCAGCTTTATATATCACTAATCCTAAAAAGAATAATATTATACCATCTATTAAAATTCTTAACGAAATAATTAAAGCAGCTTCTTCAATACCTAATAATTTAATTAATAAATCAGGGGCTGTTACTATTTTTTGTATTACTGTTTTTTTTGTTAATACTTCGGATTTATCTTCTAAATATTGTCTAGAATAAGGATCAACACCCTCAAACGTAGTATTTACAGTTATGGGTTTTGTGGTAACTTGAAAATCATCTTCAAGATAATTATTATTTCTTTGATAATTAATATCAAGTATTAAATTCTCTGATTGTAAATCTAAGTTTGAATTATCTTCTACATCTGTACTAATTTGATAAAGACCAAAAATAGTAATAGATATTAATAATAATACTACAGCGAATGTTCCTATATTTTGTCCCATTTTATTTAAACTTGTATGCCCCCCAAAACATTAACATCAACATGACTGATATAAAGTATACTGTACCTTTAGGAATTATGTCTGTAACTATTGATACTCCAAACCATATTCCTATAAACATACCAACGATTGACATATATATATTTTGTGGTTTCATAACAAAACCAATCACTAAACCAATTATTGCAAATAAGAAAGGAATAATTAAAGCTAAATTGTTTTCTTTTAATGATTTACTTATATCATTTTCACCGGAAAAAATTAAACTATCTAGTGGAGTATATAATCCATTTATTTTAACTACTGCTTCTACTATAGTATTATATGTTTGATTTATATCTACTAATATCTGTATTTGTGAAGTTGATCCACTAGCACAAGTTTGAGATTTTAATGTTTTAGATGTTCCTTTTACTTTATATACATTTACACAACCTTCAGTTACTAAACCATCAGTATCAGTCCATGTAAAAGTAATTCTTTCATGTGTAGAGTTTTCTGTTGTATTAATTAAACTAAAATCAATATTTTCTAAAAACGGAGATGGAATTAATACCGAAGTATCAAGAATTATAGGTAATACTGAGCCTGTAATTTGAATTATTTGGGGCTCACTAATAGCTGTTATTCCTTCCTTAGTACAACTAAATTTATAATTCTTAATATTTAACTCTATATTTAATATTGTTTCTCCATTAATATTAGTAAGTCCTGATACTACAGATTCATAAGCACTAATACTAGATTTCCATTCCAAAGCCGAACATACAGCTCCATTAATTAACTCTCCTGTGTCTGCTATTGCTTTTATAGTAATAGTACCAAAATTTAAACTTGTTGAATTTAATAAATACATATTAACATTTAAGAACTCTTGATTATTATAATTAAATACAATAGTTTCAGTTGAATAATCAGTATGTTCTGCAATTATTTGGTATTGTTCTGATAAAAAATTTATATCACTTATATTTAATAATCCTGTAGTTGTTGAACTATTATATCCAATACTAGAAATTAATGTTATTAATGTTAGACCAGTTAATAATGAATTTGTTTGTCTATCATAAATATTAATTATAATTTTTGATTCAGTAATAGTATAATTTTGTTCAGTTCCTCCACTAGTATCAGTTATATTTAAAGATATAGTTTGAGTTTGATACCCCAATTTAGAAAATGTAATATTATATACTCCTAAATCTAGTACTCCATTATTTACAGGGCTTAACTGTACTGGATTACTTATATTTAAATAATTTATACTAAAACCATTAGGATGTATTATATTAATATTATAATTTATAATTGGTGAAGTATTTATATTTAAAAAATTAATATATACTATAGGTTCTATTAATCCAGTAGCATTTAAAGTCGCAATATTTCCAGCATTATCTACAGCTAAAACTATACCTTCATATGTTCCAGCTCTAGTAAATAATTGTGTATCAGTACAATTAATTAAAAAATTACTATCTGGTTCATCTGCTTCAAGATATGTAATATCAATAGTACAACTTTTTAATCCAGATAAATTATCAGTTACATTTACAACATTATTAAAATTAATTGTAAAGTTTGTTGTATTTAATGCTTGTAATACTTGGATATTTGGTTTTGTTATATCAACTATAAAAGATTGATTTTCAGATATTATATTAGTTTCATTATTTTCTGCGAAGAATGAAATATTGTAATATCCATCTGATAAAGTTAAATTAAATAAACATGTTAAATTATTTGTACATGCTTGAACTAAACTATCACCATTTAAACTATAACTAGTATTAATATTTCCATTAGTTGAAGTGTTTAATATAGTTGTTTTAAACCATATATTACTTAAATTTAATATATTTCCTTTTTCTTTAGTATATTCATAAACTGAATCTGTTTCAGATCCAACAATATTTAAACCAATTGGTCCAGATGTAATTCCTTGAATATTATTATCTTCAGTTATTGTATTAAAACTAAATCCTGTATAAATACGATTTAGAGAATATTCATAGATATTACCATCAGAAGTAGATATCCATAATGAATTATTATAGTAAGTTATACCAGATAAAATATTTTGTATTGAAGGAATTAAAACATTTGTTAGTTCTGAACCATCTAATGAACTTTTAATTATACCAAAATCTTTACTAACTGAATAAAAATAATTATTAAAATAAGTAATCCCATCTATAGAATTAGAAAAGGAAGTAGAACCAGAAACACTAGAAATATAAGTTCCATTTTGAGTATATTTAGAGATTTTATCAATACAAGCCAAAAATAAAAAATTATCTAAACTAGTAATTCCTTTACATGTATTCACTGGAAAACTAAATCCTGTATAAGTTCCATTTTCATAATATTTAAAAACATTATTAAGAGTAGTTATCCAATAAAAATCATTAGAATAAGTTATTCCAGTTGGAGAAATTATTTCAGATCCAATACTGAAATTAAATCCAGTATAAATACCAGTAGGATTTATTGTTATGTCTATAAATTCTAAACTTTTATTTATAGATGGAAAAGAATAAGGATATTGTAAACCATCACCAAAATTATATAACTCTAAAATTTCTGAATTAGATAAAGCTCTATTCCAATAACTTACTTCATCAATTATAGAATCACTTCCAATATAACCAGAAACATGATTTAAAGCACCAATAGTAGTATAAGTATTCCAGTCAGCATCACCCAAAGATAAACTAGGTTCAACACTATCACTCATAAATATATTTCCATCTAAATATAAAATAGCTTGATTATTATCTCTTTTAAAAGTTATATAATGAAAATTAGAAATATCAGTACAAGATAAAGAAGATGAAGTATTTGTTGATAATAACCCAGTATTAGATTGTAATGCGAAATATAAATTTCCATTAATACAACTTATCTCTAATATATCGTCAGCTCCAGCAAAATCTTTTCCAATATTAAACATTCTACTAATTATTAAAGAATTTGTATTTGATTTAAACCAAAAACTAACAGTAAAATCACTAGTTCCAATATTAGCTAAAGGATTTGTACCAGATAAATGATCAGTTGAATCTTGAAAGTCATAAGCACCACCAATTAATCCAGAAGGTGTAAAAGTAGCACCGTCATTTATTAAAGTAAAACCATTACCTGTCGAATCTAATAATGAATTATTAAGAGTGTAATACGCCTGATTATTAGTAGTTAAAATAGAAAAACCACTCTGAGTTAGAACCGAACACGCTAAAAAGCAACTTAAAAGAAATTTAAACCAGTTATTCATTCTTCTTCCCTCCCTTCACTTTCAGTTACACGCCTAAACACATCTTGGAAATCAATTTGATTAATTATTAATATTATTATGAACCATAAGAAACATATAAAACTAACATTAGCTAGAAAGAAATCAATTATTGGAGTATTAATACTAGTTAAATCAAATAAGTTAGTATATAAATTTAATACTAACCAATCAGATATTTGAGTCACTATAGATATAATTAGTAAAAATATCCAAGTCCCAACACTTATCATCCCAAAAAATGACATTAAACCTAATTTTTTAGATTGCTGAGCACTAAATATAGTACCTATGAACATAGATATGAAAATTACTAAAAAGAATAAATCATAATTAAAAAAATCTAAATCATAACTATCTTTAACTGATTGTTGAGCTGCTTGAATACTTGGTGCTATTGTGAAAGTTTTATTTAATGCTAAAGTTTGATCTAAGACTGGTTGAATTATATTCTCTGAAAATATTTGTTTAAAACCAACTGTTGCAAATAAAAATATAAATATAAATAAACTAAATATAATTATAGTAGTTATAGTATTATTTAATCCTTTTTTTGATTTCATCTTCGTTTTACCTCGATTTTTGAGGTTACTGCAATAAAAGAAATATGTTTAGGTTTTATTTTAATTGATTCTTCTTTCTGCATTTCTCTTTGAATTACTTTTAATTGTCTATCTAATTTCTTTGAGATAGCTCTTATTACAGTATTTTTATTTCCTACTACCATTTTATTATTTATAACTCCTATATTCTTTCATTGATCTACTTGCTCTATGTTCTGAATTAAATTTAACACCGAAAAACTTAGATAAAAAACTTTTACCAGTCCAGTAAAGAAAATATAATAATGCTATACTACTAAAAATACTATATCCAACAAATACTAACTTTAATAAAAAATCTACTGAAACAGTCCTAAGTAAAAGAAATGGAGATAAAAAAGAAGATATAATAAACATAATAGACATAGATATTACTATTTTATAATATGTATCATTCATCATATCAGTTCTATCTATTTTCTTACTTAAATAAAATGTAACGACAGAGAAAATAAGTATTAAACAAATTAAAATAAGTTTAATATTAAATTCAAAATCTATATCTTTTATATAGTTTATTTTTTCTATTGTTAAATTATCTATGACCATTTAATAAAAATAAGAGTTTTTAAAGTTTATAAAACTTCGTTTACTTTGGTGCAACACCATCAAAAATAACGGTTTCTTTATGTAAATCTGTTACTATTGTTTCAGTTATATTCTTTACATATACTGATGAATCATAAAAGTTTTGTCCAGCTTGACCATATTTCTCTGCACAATATAAACTAGTTTCATCGATTCTATTTTGTAATTGTGTAACAGCACTTTCATTTGATAATGCATTTAATTTAAAACTCCACCAGACTAATCCACCTAAAAATAATATTAAACATATAAATAAGGTCATATTAATAGTCATTAAATTTTTAGCAAATTTACTATACTTTTCTTTCTTCATATCTAATAAATCAGATGCTTTTTTTATTTTACTTTCAGATGGAGTATATATAGTATCTAAATCAATATTATCAAACTCAGGAAATTTAAAGTTACCTTTTCTTCTAAATACAAAATAAGGAACCCCATCTTCATCATAATTCATATAAGAACCTCTGCCTTGCAGTTCTAAACTTCTTAATCTATTCTTATATAATCTTAAATCATATTCTAAGTTCTTTTTATTAATCTCCGGATCATCTTTTTTTAATTCTTTTGCTAAAGCCTTCTCAGTTTCTAATATTTTTATTTTAACTTCATTTATTTGATAAATTTTAAAATCATCTGTATCTTCAGGCATCATTTCCTTAAATTTAGTATCTGGATTAAATAACCATACAGTAGAATTATCTTCATCTATTAATCTTTGTACTCCATAATGTGTGATTTTCTTTGTTGAACTTCCGTGTATATCTTTAATATATACTCTATAAGGGTAATTCTTTTTTTCATCTTTTGTATTTCCTTTATTTTCTTCTGTATCTTCTATCTTTGATGTTTTTTTCTTTCTAAATATTCCCATTTTTATTTCCTCCAAAATTAAACCAATTACCAATACCTTCAAACATTTTCTTTTCTTTTCTTTCAATAGGTTGACCTTGTGACATACCTGCATAGAAATCTCTTAATACTAAAGAACCATGACCTTTTGCGATATGACCCATAAATGTTTCTAGTGCGTGATCATATATATTTACCATAGTCCATATATCTTCTTCGTTTACAGTTTCTTCATCAAGAGATGATTTAATAAATTCTTCATTTTTTTCCAGTAATATAGTTTCAACTTCTTGCTCAGTTTTATATGTATATAGATTTAATGGATTTATAATACTTCTAAGACCTCCAACCATCTTATCAATAAAACTATCTCTAGCTAATTCCTGAGAAGTTTTTTCCCATTGGTCATCCCTTTCTATGAAACCTCTGAATTGTTTATCTAAAGCTTTTAAGTGTCCCTTAGTATCAACTAAAACATCAAGACTAGATTTGTCTTTAATTCCTTCACTATTATTAGATATTTGATTATCATAAGAATAATCATCATCAGAAGTATCTGAATTATCTACAGGATTTTCAGAAGTAGGATTATCATCATCATTATCATCATAATTATCTTTTTTTGCCATACATATAACGCGTAGAATGAATTTATATAATTTTGTGGTAATATTTAGAAATAAATTATTTGTTTAAATTAAAAAAAGAGATTTTAATCTCTCTTTGATCCACCTAATGAAAAACTAATTCCAAAGGCAGCTAGTAAGGCAACAATTAAAACGAAACCAAATAAAGTCGTAAATACTGCAATTCCTACTATCATCATAGCACCGAATGCTGTAATTATTGTTTGAATTGTTGTGTTAGTTGTTGATGGTACTGAAATAGTCCCATCTGCTACTAAACCTCCAAAGATTCCTACAATTACTAATAGCACTACTGCGATTAGTGTACCGATTCCTGCTACTTGCATTAAACCAGTATTTTGTTTTGCGGAATCCATTAATGCTCTTGCGTTGAATGCCATTTTTTAAAAATACCCCTCTATTTTTTAGAAGTTATATAAAATATAACGTTTAACCTTTATATAGTTTATTTAAATTTATACATAAATTATATAAATCTTGAATATAGAATTATTATTATGATAATTAGAGTTGGTAGATATGATAAAGAATATTACATTAATCCTACTCAAATGATTACTTTTATAATTTTTGTAAGTGCACCTTTTTTTTTATTTATATTATTTTTTGGTGTTCCAGATTTTGGATTCTTTCAATATAAAGAACCAGTTAATTGTAATAATGTTTCAGATATAATCCAAGATCAGTCACATATTAATTACTGTATATATAAAAAGTATGAAACTGATTCAAAAAATATGCTTTTTAATGTATCTCTCCAGTAAAAAAAAACGATATGAATAAAAAATTATAAAAAAGAAAAATAAATATTTTATAAAAGAATTTAAAAAAAAATAAAATAAAAAAAGATTTACTATTACAGCAAAAATATTATATATTCTTGTAAGTCCTAATTGTTGTGGAGTAAATATACTAAAATCATCTAAATTTTTTATCTTTTGCCAAGCCATTTTTAGGGCTACTTTATTAAATATCATAATTATATTAAGAAAACAAAATATATAAATGTTATGTTTAATATGTTAACACAAAGTTATTTATATATTATTTTATATAATATAATATGGCATATGAACAAAAAGATAAAGAATTAAACTGGGCAAGAGATGAAGTTTTTATTATTGGTGTTAATGACTCAGTTAAATATATTGAAAAAATAGAAATTAATATTTATGGAAATCCAATGTTAATTTATCCTTTTTTTTCTAGTATATCGGCTTTATATTCTAAATCACATGAATATATTGAAAAAAAGAAAAAAATAGGAGATAAATTAATAAAAATTAGAAGAGGATTATATGATAAAAAATTTATGAGTGATTTAAAGAAAGATAAAAATCAGGGATTAGTACAGAATCACTTTGAGAAATTATTAGATGATTTAGTTCAAGTGTATAGAGATATGATTACAGATTATACTAATGTGGGTATGTTTGCTAAGATTAATATAGCAGACCGTAGAAGTGGAGTAGTAAAACGTTAATTAAAATGGTAATGGTAGAATTAAAAACAGGACATAAATTTTATATGGATATAAAATTAAAAAATAATATTGATATTTTACTTGATGCTTGTACACAAGATGATGATATGTTTATTGTATTTTGTGGAGAGGAAGGAGCAGGGAAAAGTGTGTTTATGCAACAAGTAGGAGCATATTGTGCTGATTATTTAGATACTGAGTATAATATTGACAATATTGTGTTTGGTTTAAATGATTATTTAAAAAAATCTTTAAAATCTTCACACTATACAGTAATTAATTTAGATGAAGCTAGAAAAATATTAAATAGATCCGCAGGAGCAACAAAGGCTAGTAGAACATTTACAGACTATGCTTCTGAGTGTAGAAGTAAAAGACAGATACATATTATAGGTTTACCAGCATATCATGACCTAAATTCATATATTGTAAATTGGCGTATGAAATTATTAGTTAGAGTATTAAAAGGTTTTGAAGTTGATCCTAAATCTAAGAGTGGGTATAGTTTAAGTCGTGGAACTTTCAAATTATATACAGATAGAACTCAAATAAATAATATGTATGAATTTAAATATAAATATCCTAGACAATGGGAAAGTTTTGGTAGATTTAGTAATTATAATATTATTCCTAGTAAAGAGTATGATAAAAAGAAAGGAGATAATTTAGATTTAAAATATAATCCTGATTTGCAAGATATTAAAATAAATAAAACTGAGAAGTTATGGAGAAATAGAACTTTAACTCTAGCAGGATATTGTGAGCAAGAAAAAGAAATGTCACATTTAAAAATAGCTGAGATATTAGATATGAAAAAAAATACATATCAGCGTGCACAACTAGAGCATGGAGTGCGGAAAAATGAGTGATGAGTAATTATTAAAACATATACAAACTACATATTGTGGAAATGGATAAGAAAAAATATAATATAATAAAAAATGATTAAAATAATCTTAAAAATAATAATAAGTCTATTTATTTGGCTATTGAAGAAGGTATTTAATGTTATTATAGTTATTATTATAATGATATTATTATTTATAGGATTTATTATGTTGTATGGTAACGATATATTGAATAGTGTATTATGATTTCTTAATATATCTATTCTTATTTCTATACTTAGATGAACATTTAGAACTACAAGTCTTCCTAGATTTATGTAGTCGTTTCTTTTTACCACATATACAACACTTTATAATTTTAGTATCTTTTTTTGGTCTTGACATAATATATAAGGGGTTATAGTCCTTTATATACTTTATTATTATATTAGAATTAAGATAAAAGAAAAGAAATTATAATCTTCTCTTAGGCTTTGATTTAGAAGACTTTTTATTTTTAGTGTGTTTTGTTTTAGCTTTCTTCTTTACTTTTGGTTTTAATGCTCTTGAAAGGCTTAAACCTTTCTTCTCCCCTGTTGTGTCTATGGTGAATTTACTTTTCTCTAAAAACTTTAATGATTTTTTAGTTTTAGTTACTTTAAATTTATTTAATAATTTCTTCTTCGAACTAATATCTTTTTGTTTAGTTATACCTTGTATAAATAATTCTGCACTTCTTTGAGTAGTTCTATCTGTTGCACTGAATCCTTTTTGAATTGCTTTGTTTAAAGGTAGTCCTAACTTCCTAGTTTTAATTACTACTGGATTAGTTTTTTTATTGAATGGTTTATTTATATTCTTTCTCTCTCTGAATTTAATTCCAAAACTTAATCGCTGATCCTTTGGAAGTTTACTATTTAAATTTAATATTCTAAATACCTTTTTTGTTTTTTGTGGTGGTGGTGGTGGTGTAGTTATTGTTCCTGGAGGGGCTGTTGGTATCTTACTTGGTGGTGCTGTTGGTATTCTACTTGGTGGTGCTGTTGGTATCTTACTTGGTGGTGCTGTTGGTATCTTACTTGGTGGTGCTGTTGGTATCTTACTTGGTGGTGCTGTTGGTATTCTACTTGTAGGTATTCTACTTGGTGGTATTCTACTTGTAGGTATTCTACTTGTAGGTATTTTACTTGTAGGTATTCTACTTGTAGGTATTTTACTTGGTGGTATTCTACTTGTAGGTATTTTACTTGGTGGTATTCTACTTGTAGGTATTTTACTTGGTGGTATTCTACTTGTAGGTATTTTAATTGGTGGTATTCTACTTGTAGGTATTCTACTTGGTGGTATTCTACTAGTAGGTATTCTACTCTTTGGAATCT
>Ga0224495_10000814_pt1 | contig 23663 bp, 18 predicted proteins | sample SF_Jul11_sed_USG_FD_168128 | JGI IMG/M metagenome (GOLD analysis project Ga0224495, IMG submission 168128) | Sediment microbial communities from San Francisco Bay, California, United States - SF_Jul11_sed_USGS_4_1 | ecosystem: Environmental > Aquatic > Marine > Sediment | place: USA: California...
GCGCGGCTGCGCAGCCTGATCGAGTATTCGCGCCTCACGCTCAACGTCGAAGGACGCAAGGCTTTCGAGGGGCACCCGGCCCGGGAATTGCGCGGCTTCGACTGGATCAACGCGCTCGCGGCCGACAGTCGGCACGAGGACCGCGAAGCGCTGAAGTTCGCGCTGGCGACGCCGGCGGGCATGGTCGAATTGGAGGGCGGCCGCCTGTGGTCTGCGGCAGGGCCCGACGGGGTGACCCTCGGCACGCAGCAGCGCCGCAACGAGCCCAAGGCATCGACCGCCTTCTGGGTCGATGCGCTGCGCTGGCGTCTGCGCGATCGCTTCGCACTGCTCGAGCAGAAGACGGCGGGCGAGTTTGCCGTGCTGCGCCTGGTGAGCCGCGACGAGCCGCGTTTCGTCTACTGGGTCGCGCTGGCGGCGAAGGAGGAGAAGCTGTTCGTCGCGCAGGCGTATTTTCCTTCGCTCGAACGCGAACGCCGCGACGAGGCGCCCATCCGGGCGAGCCTGAGTGGCGGGGTGAAATGAGTCCTCAACGTTTCGCCTGCCTGCTCCTGCTCGGGGGCGGGTTTGTTTCCGCCGCCATGGCGGTCGCGCCGCAGGTCGAGGTTGGCGCGAGCCTGACCATCCAGGTGGCGGATCGCGACCAGACCGCCGCGCAGGCGATCGCCAAGGCCGAGGCCTTGGGCGGCTACTTCAGCAGCATCGCCAACGATGCCGTCACGCTCAAATTGCCGGCGGCCAAGTCGCGCGAGATGATCGATTTCGTGAAGGCCCACTGGAAGCCGGTGGAGGAGAGCTATCGTGCACGGGACGTGGTGAGTGCGCTCGACCAGTCGCGCGCGCGTCTGAAGGCGAAGGAAGAACTCTATGCGCGGTTCCAGAAGTTGCTCGCCGCGGCGGAAGCCGGCGATATCCTCGAAGTGGAGGCCGCCGCGAGCAAGCTGATCGGCGAAATCGAGTTGCTGAAGGGGCGGCTGCGCGCCATGCAGCATCGCATCGACTTCGCCACGGTGGTGGTGAACTTCCGGCTGATGCAGCGCGAGCGTCCGCGTGACGACGGCAACTCGCCGTTCGCCTGGTTGAACGGGCTCGGGCTGGACGCCCTGCTGCGCGGGTTCGAGCGATGAGCGCGGGGATGCGTGTCATCGCGCTGCTCGCGGGCGCCTGGCTGCTGGGCGGGTGCACGAGCGTGCCGCGCACTGGAGCGCCGGCCGATTTCGGTGCCTATGAAGGCGTCGACTCGCTGCAGGCGGCGAGCTTTGATCGCGTGGTCTATCAGGTCAAGCGCGTGGAGAACAAGCCCTACGCCGACCTCGCGTTCTGGCAGGTGGCGTTGAAGGAGCGCCTCGTCAAGGCGGGCTATGTCGTCACCGCCGAGGGCGCCATCGAGGCGGGCGGGCAAAAGGGCTACTACCTCGAAACCACTGTGCCGCGCGGGAGCGCCGATTACAGCTACCTCGTGGCGCTCTTTGTGAAGGACAAGAACCTCGTGCTGATCGAGTCGGCCGGCGAACTGGCTGCCTACAGGGCGAAGCGCGAGAAGATCTTCGCCGCGATCAGGGCGAGCGAGCCGGGCGGGGGGCGGTAGGTTGGGCGGCGCAGCCGCCCGGGACGCAAGCGTACGCCAAATGACTCGGCGATCGTAGAAATCGATCAACTTCTGCGCAATCGGCATCATCGGGCGAACACTGCCGATGTTATGTTCTCCCGGTAAGTGGCGTGCCTCGGCGCGGCCACGCGAATCGCGGAGAAGAAAAATGGCCCTCGGTGCGATCAAGTTCTCGGCGCTGCTCTACGGCATGCTGAAGGTGATGCGTTACCAGGCGCGCAGGCACCCGGCCTACGCGAAGCGTCTCGCGGAGAAGAATTTCACCGCGCAGATTCGCAGCTTCGACGGCGAGACGGGCCGCTGGTTCACTTTCCGCGACGGCCAGGTCAACTCGGGCGCCGGACTGCACCCCGATCCGAGAATCACGATCTCGGTGGCGAGCGCCGAACTGGGTGCGCGGCTGTTCACCCCCTGGGCGCCGCCGCTCGAGCGGGTCGAGGCGATGAAGAATTTCGATTTCAAGGCCGAAGGTCCCGACGACCTGGTGGTGTGGTTCACGCAGACGCTGCAGGGGATGCAGACGGCCGGCTGGCAATGGGGAACGCCGATGCCGGACGGCAGCATGCGCTACGTCAGCCACACCAACGGCGGGCCGCTGTTTGTCCACGTGAAGGACGGCAAGGTGGTGCGCCTGACGCCGATCGAATTTACCGAGGACGACGCGCCTTCCTGGACCATCCGTGCCCGCGGCAAGAGTTTCACCCCGCCGCGCAAGACCTCTGCGGCGCCGCATACGCTGTGCTGCAAGTCGACGCTGTATTCGCCCGACCGGCTGCTCTATCCGATGAAGCGGGTCGATTTCGATCCGAAGGGCGAGCGCAATCCGCAGAACCGCGGCGTCTCGGGCTACGAGCGCATCAGCTGGGACGAGGCACTCGATATCGTCTCGTCCGAAATCCAGCGCGTGAAAACCGAGCATGGCCAGGGTTCGATCGTCGCCAGCCACGGCTCGCATCACACCTGGGGCAACGTCGGCTACTACATCAGCGCGGCGTTCCGCTTCTTCAACGCGATCGGCTACACGCGCGTGGTGCACAACCCGGACAGCTGGGAGGGCTGGTACTGGGGCGCGATGCACCACTACGGCTACAGCATGCGCCTGGGCCAGACCGAGACCTACAGCCTGGTCGAGGACCTGATGAAGGAGGCCGAGATGGTGGTGTTCTGGTCGGCCGACCCGGAGTGCACGAGCGGTTCGTACAGCGCCTTCGAAGGCACGCCGCGCCGCCAGTGGCTGAAGGAACTCGGCATCGAGATCGTGCACATCGACCCGTACTACAACCACACCGCGGCGCTGCTCGGCGGCAAGTGGTTCGCGCCGCGCCCCGGCACCGACGCGGCGATGGCGATGGCGATCGCGCAGGTGTGGATGAGCGAAGGAACCTATGACAAGAAGTTCGTTGAAGAACGTTCGGTCGGTTTCGAGGTGTGGCGCGATTACATTCTCGGCAAGGACGACGGCATTCCGAAAACGCCCGAATGGCAGGAACCCGAAACGGGCGTGCCGGCGAAGGACGTGCGGGCGCTCGCGCGCCGCTGGGCGAAGAAGAAGACCTATCTCGGCGCGGGCGGCTGGGGTAACGGCCATGGCGGGGCCTGCCGCTCGGCGACCGGCATTCAGTGGGCGAGGTCGCTCGCCTGCCTCATCGCCATGCAGGGCATGGGAAAGCCGGGCGTCAACTTCGGCCACCTGCAATGGGGCACGCCGATCGACCTGCATTTCTATTTCCCCGGCTATGCCGACGGCGGGATGTCGGGCGACGTCGAGAATACCGGCGCGGCGATCAGCCTGTATCAGAGGATGCCGCAGTTGCCGAGCTTCAATCCGTCGATGCAGAAGATCCCGCGCCTGAGGATCCCCGAGGCGATCCTCGAAGGCAAGGCCGAAGGCTATCCGTGGAACGGCAAGACCATCGAGGGCCAGTTCCAGAAATTCAGCTATCCCGCGGCGGGGCATTCGCCGATCCGCATGTACTACAAGTACGGCGGCGCATCGATCGCCACGATGACCGAAACCAACCGCTACGTGAAGGCCTATCGCACGCCGAAGGTCGAGTTCGTCGTCAACCAGTCGATCTGGCTGGAGGGCGAAGCGAAGTTCGCCGACATTCTGCTGCCGGCCTGCACCCAGTTCGAACGCTGGGACATCAGCGAATTCGGCGGCACCGGCGGCTACGCGCTGCACGGGCAGACGCAGATGAACCACCGCGTGATCCTCTTGCAGCACAAGTGCATCGAGCCGCTCGGCGAATCGAAGTCCGACTTCGAGATCTTCTCGCTGCTCGGCAGCCGGCTCGGTCTCGGCGCGTATTTTTCCGAGGGGATGAGCGATCTCGACTGGGTAAAACGCCAGTTCGACGCCTCCGATCTTCCCAAGCACATCTCGTGGAAGGAATTCCTGAAGAAGGGTTACTACGTGGTGCCGGCGCTCGAAGAAGGGCGGCGCGATCCGCCGTCGCTGCGCTGGTTCTACGAAGGGCGCAAGAAGGACGTGCCCGAGCCGCACCCGCTGCCCGGCGATTATGGCCGCCAGTACCTCGAGGGACTGCAGACCCAGTCGGGCAAGTTCGAATTCGAGTGTTCGAGCCTGAAGCGCTTCGACCCGGACGACCCCGAGCGGCCGCCGATCGTCAAGTACCTGCCGTCCTGGGAGGGCAGGCAAACCAAGGATTTGTTCGAGAAATATCCGCTGCAGATGATCTCGCCGCATCCGCGCTTCACCTACCACACCATGTCCGACGGCAAGCAGAGCCCGGTGAACGACATCGAGGAGCATCGCTTCCTCAAGGACGGCTATTACTGGTGGGTGATGCGCATGAACGCCGACGATGCGCGCGAGCGCGGCATCAAGCATCACGACCTGGTCAAGATGTACAACGATCGCGGCGCGGTGGTGTGCGCGGCGCACGTGACCGAGCGCCTGCCGCGCGGCACGGTGCACTCGTACGAGTCCTCCGCCGTGTACGACCCGATGGGGGTGCCGGGCGAGTCGCTTGACCGCGGCGGTTGCGTCAATCAGCTGACGCCCAAGCGCTCGATCGCGGCGAAGGTCACCGGCACCGCGGCCAATTCGTGCCTGGTGCAGGTCGTTCCGTGGGACGGCAAGCCGCACCCGGTCGCCGCCTACGCCGAAGCGGCACGGGTCTAGCAGGGGGAAGCGCCATGAAGAAATGGAATCTCGTCATCGATGTGCCGAAGTGCTTCAACTGCAATGCCTGCGCGCTCGTATGCCACGACGAGTACTACGACAACGAATTCCCGGGGGTCGCCGCCTCGATGCCGCGCCTGGGACACCGCTGGATCGACATCCGCCAGCGCGAGACCGGCAAATTCCCCGTGGTCGAGGTGTCGTACCTGCCGGTTACCTGCAACCACTGCGACAACCCGCCCTGCATGAAGGCGGCGAAGGACGGCGCGGTGACAAAGCGTGAGGACGGCATCGTCATCATCGACCCGGTCAAGGCGAAAGGCCAGAAGCAGCTCGTCGCCGCCTGCCCGTACGGCGCGATCTGGTGGAACGAGGAGAAGCAGCTGCCGCAGGCCTGGCCGTTCGATGCGCATCTGCTCGACGCGGGCTGGAAGGAAACGCGCGGCGCGCAGGTTTGCCCGACGCGGGCGATGACCGCGATCCACGTCGACGACGAGGAGATGCAGCGCAGGGTGCGCGAGGAAAAACTTGAAGTTCTGCACCCGGAGTACGGCACCAAGCCGCGCGTGTACTACCGCAACCTCGACCGCTGGACCAAGGTGTTCGTCGCCGGCAGCGTGGCGGGCGAGATCGGCGGCGTCATCGAGTGCGTCGAGGGCGCGAAACTGACGCTGGAAAAGGATGGCCGGGAAATCGCACGGGCGACGAGCGATCCCTACGGAGACTTCCGCTTCAGCGGCCTCGCCGAGGGCAGCGGAAGCTACCGGCTGCACATCACGGATCCGCGTTTCGCGGCGAAGGCGCTCGAGGTCACGCTCGGGCAGAGCGCGGTGCTCGACAACATCGTACTGGATACCCGCCCGGCCGCTTGAGGACGGGCCCACCCTGGAGGAGCGAATGGCGTATATCTTTCATGAGGACCAATTGCCGGCCCTGCTGTCCACCGTGCCGGGACGCGAGCGCGTGTTCTTCGTGAGCAAGGAACTCACCAAGACCGACGCGATGCTCGCGGGCATCATGCACTACAAGAAGGGGGCGGCGTCCCCGTTGCACCAGCACGCGAACTGCGAGCATTTCTACTTCATCATGGAGGGCAAGGCCACGGTCGAGACCGCCGAGGGTACCCGCGAGGTCGGCCCGGGCGATCTGGCCTTCTTCCCGGCGGACAACCGGCATCGGCTGCGCGCGCTCGAGCCGCTGTTCTACTTCGAGTATCAGGCGCCCAATCAGTTCAAGACCACCATCCTCGAAGGCACGCAGGACGATCTCCTCTGGGAGCATCGGGACGGGAAGGTCTGGGTGCAGAGCTGAGGTCGGAGGAGCGCCGTTGTCTCCGCTTCTTGCGTGTCTGCAGAAAGCGCAGACACGCAAGAAGCGGAGATCGGTGAAGGTCAAAACCGCCCATGACAACGATCACAGGAGATTTTCTATGACCACCACATTCATCAAGACGGGCGATTGCGCGAGGAAGAAGGTGCCCGGCGCGGGCGAGGTCGCGGAGATCATGAACCAGACGCTGTGCGGGGCGAAGAACGGTCTTGGCATGCTGCGCTGGCTGGGTGCTGGAGAGAAGCTCGACGCGCAGGCGAAAAGCGGCGAGCATCAGCTCGTCTACCTCATGGAAGGCAGCGCGGTCATCGGCCTCAAGGGCAAGGATTACGAGGTCGGCAAGGGTGCGGGCGTCTATCTGGGCCCCGACGAAGCGGCGAGCATCCGCCACGCCGGCGGTGGCACGCTCAAGCTCTTTCATCTGGTGGTGCCGAAGCTGCCCGCGTGAGCACCGCGCCCGACACGCGGGTCTACAAGAGCGTGTGCCGCTCCTGCCACGGCGGCTGCGGCGCGCTGCTGCACGTGCGCGAGGGCAAGCTGGTGAAGATCGAGGGTGATCGCGACTCGCCGCTCAACCATGGGAGGCTGTGTCCGATCGGCACCTCGACGGTCGCGCTGGTCAATCATGCCGACCGGCTCACCTATCCGCGGCGCCGCGTCGGTCCGCGCGGCTCGGGCACCTGGCAGCGCATTTCCTGGGACGAGGCGCTCGACGAGATTTCCGCGCGCCTGCTCGCGATCCGCGCGGAGTTCGGCCCCGAGTCGATCGCCCTCGGCACCGGCACCGGGCGGCATCATATCCGCTGGGTATCGCGTTTCGGCCACGCACTGGGCACACCGAACTGGTGCGAGCCGGGTTTCGCGCAGTGCTTCCATCCGCGCGTCAACACCTGCATGCTCACGATGGGCGATTTCCCGGTATGCGACTTCACCGGCGGCACGCCGCCCGCCTGCATGCTGTTCTGGGGACACAACCCGATCCATTCGGGACCCGACGGCGAGACGCGCTTCAACGTGCGCGAGGCCCTCGCGCACCAGCCGAAGATCATCGTCGTCGATCCGCGCCGCACCGAGCTCGCCGCACAGGCCGATCTCTGGTTACAGGTTCGCCCCGGCGCCGACGACGCGCTCGCCCTCGCGATGCTCAATGTCATGATCTCGGAGCGGCTGTACGACGAGCGCTTCGTGCGCGATTGCACCCACGGCTTCGACGCGCTCGCCGCCCATGTCGCGGACTTGACTCCGGAGTGGGCGGAACCGATCACCTGGGTGCCCGCCGAGAAGATCCGCGCCGCGGCACGGCTCTTCGCCACCGCGAAGCCGGGCATGCTCGAATGGGGCTGCGCGATCGAGCACACGCCCAATTGCATCCAGACGGTGCGCGCGCTGTCGCTGCTGCCGGTGCTGACCGGCAACATCGATGTGCCCGGCGGCTGGGTGTTCGGGGCCCGCGCGATCGGCAAGTTCCCCAGCCTGATCGAGAACCTCACGCCCGAGGCGAGCGCGAAGCGGCTCGGCGCCGGGGACTACAAGCTCCTGGGCGGCGAGGGCGCCGACCTGCCCGCGGCGCATATCCCGACGCTGCTACAGGCGATGCGCGAAGGCAAACCCTATCCGGTGAAGGCCTTCCTCGTGTTCGGCAACAACACGCTGTCCACCTATGCCGACTCGAAGCTGGTGTACGAGTCGCTGATGAAGCTCGACTTCATGGTCTGCGCGGACCTGTTCATGACACCGACCGCGGAACTCGCCGATATCGTGCTGCCGGCGGCGGCCTGGCCGGAACTCGACCAGATCGTCGGGCTTCCCACGGTCGCGGCGAACGTCGTGCTCGCGCAGCAAAAAGTCGTGCAGGTCGGCGAGTGCAAATCGGACGAGGAGATGTTCGTCGCGCTGGCGCGGCGCATGAAGCTGGCGGTCGGCACCGAGGACGTGAAGGAGGTGCTCAACGCGCAGCTCGCACGCGGCGGGCTCGGCTTCGATTTCGATGCGCTCGCCCAGCGCGGTTTCGCCGAGGCGCCGCGCCAGTATCGGCGCTACGAGAAGACCGGGTTCAAGACGCCGACCGGCAAGATCGAGCTGTATTCGACGCGTTTCGAGAAAATGGGCTACGCGCCGCTACCGTCCTACGAGGAGCCGCCCGAGAGCCCGTACGCGGCGCCCGAGGTGGCGAAGGACTATCCGCTCGTGCTCACCACCGGCGGCCGGATTCCGTATTACTTCAACTCCGAACACCGCCAGATCGCCAACCTGCGCCGCGCGTATCGCGAGCCGCGCGCCGAGATCCATCCCGACACCGCCGCGCGCCACGGTATCGCGCAGGGCGACTGGATGTGGATCGAGACGCGGCGCGGCCGCATCCGGCAGAAGGCGAAGCTGACCGATGGCATCGATCCGCGCGTCGTGAATGCCGAGCACGGCTGGTGGTTTCCCGACGAGCCGGGGCCCGAATACGGCATCTGGAAATCGAATGCCAACGTGCTCACCGACAGCGGTCCGCCCTATGATCCGCAAATGGGCACCTATCAGCTGCGCGGCCTGCTATGCCGCGTGGGAAAGGCAGAATTGTCGGCCGTGGCGTGAGCGCCGGTTCGCGTCGACGATTCTTCCCGGCTATCGCCGTTCCAGCCGCAGCAGATGTCCCCTCGCGTAGCCGCTCTTATCGCCGCGCAGATCGACCGCCCGAGCGGAGCGTTCCGCGAATCCCGTACCGGCAGCGAGTTCGCGCACATGGGCGAGCGCATGCGCATAGCGGCCATTCGATTGCAGCCGATAGCTGCCTTCGCTCAGGTCTTCGATGGAAAAACAGAATGTGCCGCCGGGCGCCAGTACCCGAGCAACGCCCCGGAACAACTCGGTGAGGTCGCCGATATAGATGAAGACGTCCGCCGCGAGTACGGCGTTGAAGCTGCCTGACGCGGCGCGGCCGAGTTCCTCGGTGGCGTCGCCCAGGATCAGCCGGGAATAGACGCCGCGCCGCTCGGCGAGTTCGAGCATGCGGGGCGACAGGTCGATCCCGACGAGTTCGACGCCCGGATCGGCGACGGCAGCGCCCATCAGCCCGGTCCCGCAACCCAGGTCGAGCACGCGGCAAGGCGGACGGAGCGAAGGGCTGACCATCTGCGCCAGCCGCGCGGGTACGCGATACGCGAGCCCGTTCTCGAGGTGGCGATCGAAGGCCGGCGCGAAGCCGTCGAAATACGCGACGATGTGATCACGCGGCGCGTGGGCGGTATTCTCGCCGGTGGCCGCCGACAGCAGGTGGACGAGCATCGGATGTCCCGGGTGGCGCGACAGCCCTGCGCTCAGGTACGAGGCGGCGCCGGCGAGATCGCCGACCACCTCGCCCAGCCTGCCGAGGTTGAGGTAGGGCTCGAACAATTCGGGATCCCTGTCGATCGCGGTACGGTAAGCGGTTCGCGCCTCGTCGAGAGATCCCAGCCGCTGGCGCACCGCGCCGAGGTTGTTCCAGGTCTTCGCGTTGGACGGGTCGAGTGCCAGCGAGCGCTCGAAGCAGGCGAGGGCGTCGCTGTCGCGCCCCTGCTCGCCGCGAACATTACCGAGACGATACGCGGCCGCCGCGGCGTTGCCGGGCTCGTCGATGAGCGAATGTTCGAGGGCGAGGGCCGCTTCGGCCCATCTGCCGGCCTCGTAGTGAGGAAGACTCTTTTCGAGCCAGCCGTTTTCCATGACGGTCCCATCCTCACCCTGTTGTCGACGCAGGTCAATCGACAATCGGTCATTCCTTGCAAGAACAACCTCATCGCGGAACCGCGGCGCGCCGACCGCCTACCGAAAGGGCACGCAAAGTACGCGGGTTGCGACCACTCAGGCGGCAGTGTCTTTGCCGATCGGCGTCAGGCACGCGACCGCCGCGTCGGTCGTCATCACGTCGCCGAAGTACATCTGGAAATTGTCCAGCGTCGCGGCGTGCTCTTCGTCGCTGAGGGTCGCATTGGCGTCGGAGAGCATCACGACCCGGTAGTCGAGCATCATCGCATCGCGTGCGGTCGATTCGCAGCACACGTTGGTGGTCGTTCCGCCGATCAGCAGGGTGTCGATACCGCGCCGGCGCAGGACTTCGTGCAGGTCCGAAGAGCCCGGGATCATCGCGCTGTACTTGATCTTCTTCACCCGCAGGTCGGTCGGTCGCGCGTCCAGTTCCGCATAGAGTTCGAATCCCTCGGCGTTCTCATCGAGCCCCGCGAGACGTGCGGCGGCCACCTCCGGCCTCATGCCATGACGGTGGTGGTTGGCCCACTGTTCGAGCGCGCCGGCCGCGGTGGTCTGGATCCAGACCACGCTTGCGCCGGCCGCGCGCATCGCCGCCGCGATGCGGTTGAGGTTCGGAACGATTTCGCGCGCGAGCGGCACTTCCATGGGAAATCCTCGCGCGACGAAGTAGTTCTGCATGTCGACGATGGCGAGTGCCGCGCGCGGCGCGTCGATCCTGTCGATCGCCGCCGGCTTGCCCAGGCGGCGATGCACGCGATCCTTGACGTATTGCGGGACGGAATACTTGTGCATGATTTTCTCCACACGGGATTGCTGCAAGGATCGCGCGCCGCACTTGCGGTCCGCACCGCGGCATCGCGCGTCGGGCGCCATCCGGGAGAGTTTACCTCGTTCGACTCGGCGAGCCGGCTGCAGAATTGCGAGAGCGCGCAGCGGAACGCCGATTGCACGGCGCCGCCCGAAGCAATACCATCGGCAGGCGGCTTTCGACAAGGGGATGGACCTATGCTCGGCACGCTGAGGGACAACTTCGCCGGCACTGTCGCGAAGTGGCCGGACAGGACGGCAGTCATTCATGGCGACCGGACCTACTGTTGGAGCGAACTGAACGCCGGCGTCAACCGTCTCGCTCATCTTCTCGCCGAACTCGGCGTGAAGAAAGGCGACGGCGTCGGACTGCTGCTGCATAACTGCGCCGAATTCGCGATCGGTTTTCTCGCCTGCCAGAAGCTCGGTGCCGTGTCCTCCTGCCTGAACTACCGGCTGGCGCCCGCCTCGGTCGGCTTCGCGCTGCAACAGGAGAAATTGAAGGCGCTGCTGTTCAATGCCGAGCTGTCCGCGACGGCCTCGGCGTTGATGAAGGATGCGGGTGACTGTCATTTCCTGTGCGTCGGCGGACCGGTTCCCGCGGGGGCGCGGAGTTTCGGCGATTGCGCGGGCTTTCCCGCGACCGAGCCGCCCGCGGTCGAGATCCAGGCAAGCGACCTGTGCAACGTGATCCACACGTCGGGGACCACCGGCCGTCCCAAGGGCGCGGCATTCACCCACGAAACGCAACTCCTCACCGCGATCCAGTACTGCCTCGAAATGGGCCTCGACCGCGGCCATGTCGGGATGAGCCTCGCCCCGGTGGTGATCGGCGCGGCGACGAATTTCTTCGTCGCCTATCTGTTCGTCGGCGCCGCGCAGGTGATGATGGGCGAGTACGAGGCGAGGAAAGCGCTGCGTCTGATCGCCAGGCACCGGGTCACCGAAACCTTCGCGGTTCCCACGCAGATGTATCAGCTCGCCGAAGCCAGGCAGCAACTCGGCGAACTCGACCTGTCGCCGCTGCGCCTGATGCGCAGCGGCGGCTCGCCGATCTCCCGGCAGCTGATGCATCGCGTGCGCGACGCCCTTGGCTGCGAGGTGCTCAATACCTACGGCACCACCGAGAGTTGCACCGCGATCACCGGCAGCCATACCGGCCTGGACCCGGAGGAAAAGTGGGAGAGCATCGGCAAGGCGTCGTATTTTCAGGAGGTGCGCGTGGTGCAGGCGCGTGACGGCATGGAGACGCGGCCGGACGACCTGATCGGCATTCCCGGCGAGGGACAGCTGATCAACCGCGGTCCCCAGTCGGTCGCCGAATACTACTGCACGCCCACCGAACAACTGCGCGCGCGCGACGGTTGGCAGTATGCGCGCGACATCGTGCGCGTCGATGCCGACGGCTATATCTATCCGGTTGACCGGATCGACAACGTGATCATCAGCGGCGGCGAGAACATCTATCCGCAGGAGATCGAGTTCTTTCTCTCCAAGCATCCGAAGATCGCCGACGTCGCGGTGTGCGGCGTCGCCGACGACAAATGGGGGCAGGTGGTGAAGGCGCTGATCGTGCGCCGCGCGCCCGATCTCTCCGCCGGCGAAATCGACCGGTATTGCCTGGAGAGCAGCGAACTCGCGCGCCACAAGCGGCCGAAACTGATCGAGTTCGTCGAATCCCTGCCGAGGAACGTGCTCGGCAAGATCGACCGGACCGCGCTGCGCTGAATGGAAGGCCGAATCGTGAAGCCGAGACCGTTCGAGATGATCTACCGGCCGGGCGTGCCGCCGACCCGGCACAAGTACCCCGGCCTCGGCTACCGGACGAGCCGCGAGCACGGCATGATCGTCGAGCGCGACGTCGCGGTGACGATGCGCGATGGCGTGAAGCTCTATGCCGATATCCATCGCCCCGAAGCAGAGGGCAGGGTTCCGGCACTGATCGCCTGGAGCCCCTACGGCAAGCACCGCGCGTTCCAGTACGAATACTTCCCCGGCTACGCGGGCGTCGACCGGAAATGGATTTCCGAATACACCCTGTTCGAAGGTCCCGATCCGCTGTACTGGGTGCCGCGCGGCTACGCGGTGATCCACGTCGACGTGCGCGGTACCTGGGGCTCGGAGGGGGATGCGAACTTCTGGTGCCACGACGAGGGGCTGGACGGCTACGACTTCATCGAGTGGACCGCCGCGCAGGACTGGTGCAGCGGCAAGGTCGGCATGGCGGGTGTGTCCTACCTCGCGATCGCGCAGTGGCAGATCGCGGCGACCCGGCCGCCGCATCTTGCGGCGATCAATCCGTGGGAGGGGCTGAGCGATATGTACCGCGAGTTCGCCTTCCATGGCGGGATTCCGGAGACGGCGTTCGCGCCGATCTGGCAGAAGTCGATCTCGTATTCGTTGAATCGCGTCGAAGACGTGCTGGCGATGATGAAGGAGCACCCGCTGTTCGACGCCTACTGGGCGACCAAGGTCGCCGACCTGTCGCGCATCGAAGTGCCGGCCTATGTCGTGGCCGGCTGGGGCGATCAGGGTCTGCATCTGCGCGGTACGCTCGAGGCCTACCACCGTATCGCGTCGAAACAGAAGTGGCTCGAAATCCACGGCCGCAAGAAATGGCAGTACTTCCACCAGCCCTCGAGCGTCGAGAAGCAGCGCGCTTTCTTCGATCGCTTCCTGAAGGGAATCGGCAACGGCGTCGAGCGCTGGCCGAAAGTGCGGCTCGAGGTGCGAGATCGCTATTACGCGGGGAAGTTCAGGAATGAAACGGCGTGGCCGCTCGCGCGCACCGAGTACCGGAAGCTGTACCTCGACGCGCGCGGCGCCGTGCTGAAGACCGCGCCGGTCAAGACGCGCTCGCAGGCGCGCTACGAGGCCCCGGGCGACGAGACCCGCTCGCCCGCCGCGTACCGGCAGGAGCGTGCGCAATTCGACTACGTCTTTCGCGGCGGCACCGAACTGACCGGCAACATGAAGCTGCGCCTGTGGGTGGAGGCGGCGGGCGCCGACGACATGGACCTGTTCATCGCGATCCAGAAGTTCGACCGCAACGGAAAGTACGTGCCGTTCGCCGGCTTCAGCGCGCTGGAGGACGGCCCGGTCGCGCTCGGCTGGCTGCGCGCCTCGCATCGCGAGCTGGACAAGGCGCGCTCACAGCCGCAGCAACCCTGGCTGCTGCACCAGCGTCGGTTGATGCTCAAGCCGGGGGTGCCGGTGCCGGTGGAGATCGAGATCTGGCCTTCGAGCACCCGCTTCGCCAAGGGCGAAACGCTGCGCGTGGTGGTGCAGGGCAGCGACATCTACAAATATGCGCGCTGGATCGCGCGCGCGGGGCATCCGAAGACGATCAACGCCGGCGAGCACGTGATCCATACCGGGGGCAAGTACGATTCGCACCTGCTGGTGCCGGTCATTGCGCGCAAGGTGTGAGTGGCGACGTGAACTCCGGCGACCGCCCGACTTCCTTCCCGCCCGTCTACCCGTCAGCGCTTGTCGCAGCACCGCAGCCACTGCCGGGCATGCGGGTGCTGGAGAACGTGTACGTGACGATGCGCGACGGCGTGCGCCTCGCGGTCGATGTCTATCTTCCCGAAATGGCAGGCCGGTATCCGGCGCTGCTCTCGACCTCGCCCTATCTGAAGGAGATCCAGCGCAAGCCGCCGCACTGGAGCCACGCGATCGAATCGGGTGCGACTTCGTTCTATGTGCCGAAGGGCTACGTGCACGTGATCGCACAGGGGCGCGGCGCGGGCCTGTCGCAGGGCGAGTGGCGCTGGTTCGACGAGAGGGAGCGTACCGATGGCTACGATCTCATCGAATGGATCGCGGCGCAGCCCTGGTGCACCGGGAAGGTGGGCATGATCGGCGATTCGTACTGGAGCTGGAGCCAGTACGCCGCGGCGATCGCGCAGCCGCCGCATCTGAAATGCATCTGTCAGCAGGATGCGACGGTCGATTTCTATCGCGATGTCTGCTTCCAGGGCGGGCTCTATCACCACGCTTTCGTCAGCCAGTGGATTCCGTATCACACGGCGATGATGGCCTGGCCGGGGTCGGTAGAAGGAAAGCTGCCGCCGATGAACCTCACTTACGAGGCGCACGCGCACCCCTGCGACGGCGCGTTCTGGCGCGAGCGTTCGGCGTGGACGAAACTCGATCGGATCAAAGTGCCGGTGCTGAGCATCGCGCCGCAGGGCGGGCAGATGCATTTTCGCGGCCAGCTCTGGGGCTATCCGCATATCAAGGCGCCGAAGAAGCTGATGGTGGTTCCGCCGACCGGATTCTGGTCGCATGTGCGCTACCTCACCGACCCGGCGCTGAACCGGCAGATGCTGCGCTGGTTCGATTACTGGCTGAAGGACATCGACACCGGCATCATGGGCGAGCCCGAGGTGGCGATTTTCGACACCGGCACGCGCGTCTGGCGCTACGAGAACGAGTACCCGCTCGCGCGCACCGAGTGGAGGAAGTTCTATCTGCGTGCTTCCCCGGGCGAGACGAACCGTGGGTCGCTCAGCGAGTCGCCGCCCGGTGACGAGCCGCCCGACCGCTATCGGCTGCCCGAATCGCTCGCCCTGCTCGTCGCGGGCAAGCCGGTGCTCGCGTATACGAGCGCTGCGCTGGACGCGGATCTGCGTCTGCAGGGGCCGCTCGGTCTCATGCTGCACGCCGCGTCGAGCGCGATCGACACCGCCTGGTTCGCGAAGGTAATGGACCTGGGACCCGACGGCAGCGCCGTGATGGTGAGCAAGGGCCATCTCAAGGCGTCGTTTCGCGCGCTCGATCCCGCGCGCTCGGCCCCGGGGCAGCCCTTTCACCCGTTCGAGCGCCAGGAGCTGCTCGAGCCGGGGCGCGTCTACGAATTCCAGATCGAACTCGCGCCGCTGTTTCACACCTTTCGCGCCGGCCATCGTTTGCAGCTGCAGATCGCAAGCGAGGATATCCAGTACAGCAACCCGCTGCGCCAGATCGACGTGCAGCTGTTGCCCTGGCCGGTGGAGAACTCGATTCACCACGATGCGCGCCGCGCCTCGCATCTGCTGCTGCCGGTCGTTCCCGATGCGCCGGAGATCCGTGCGGTCGGCGCGCCGATCGTGGATATCGACTGGAAAGTCGTGCCGGGGCAGTGGCGCGCCGATACCGAGGGGTGGCCGCTGCGGGATGCGTAGGCCCGCGCACTGAGGCGTCAAAGCGCGTACCCTAGTCCCCCGGCGCGGGCGGCGTGGCGCGGTCCGCGCAAGACCTCAAGGATGAATCGATCGATGAAATTGAAGATGGCCGAAAACTCCATTTTCGCCGTGCTGCTGCGTTCGCCGTGGTGGATCAGCATCGCCGTCGCGGGCGGGGTGTTCCTGCTCGCGAGATGGCTGCTGGCGAAGTTCAGCGAGATACCCGACATCTATGCGTTGTTCGTGCCGCTGCCGTTCGTGGTGATCGGCGTGTATGCCGGCTGGCGGCAGCTGCGCGCGCCGAGCGAGGCGCGCATCGCCGCCAGGCTCGAGGCGCTGCGCGCGATGCAGTGGGACGAGTTTTCCGGCGCGATCGAGGAAGCGTACCGGCGCGCGGGCTACGCCGTGGCGCGCATCGCGGGCGGGCCGGCCGACTTCGAGCTCGAAAAGGCGGGACGCAAATCGCTTCTTGCCTGCAAGCGCTGGAAGGCGATGCGCACCGGCGTCGAGCCGCTGCGCGGCTTGCATGCCGCGGCGCAGGCGCGCGATGCGCAGGAGTGTCTGTACGTCGCCGCGGGCGAGATCACCGACGCCGCGCGCGCCTTCGCCGCGCAAAAGGGCGTGCACCTGGTGCACGGCGCCGAGCTGGCGACGCTGATGTCTACCCGATGAAGCCTCGCGACCTCGTCGAGCTGGTCGCGCTGGCGGCGATCTGGGGCGCAGCGTTCCTTTTCATGCGCATCTCGGTCGGCGAGTTCGGACCGATTGCGCTGGTGCTGGTGCGCGTGGGCGGCGCCACGCTGCTGTTGTTTCCGCTGCTGGCGTGGCACGGACATACCGGAGCGTTGCGTGCGCACTGGCGCGCCATCGGCGCGGTCGGTCTGGTCAACTCGATGCTGCCCTTCATCGGATACGGTGTCGCGGCGCTGGCGCTGAGCGCAGGATTGATGTCGATCTTCAACGCTGCCACGCCGCTATGGACCGCGCTGATCGGATTGCTGTGGTTGCGCGAGCGGCTGACACGCCTGCGCCTGCTCGGACTGGTGATCGGTTTCGCCGGCGTGCTGTGGCTCGCCTGGGACACGGCGAGCCTCAAGCCCAACGAACACGGCGTCTCGGCGGCGCTGGCGATCGCCGCTTGCCTGCTGGCGACGCTGTGCTATGGCGTGTCGGCCAATATGACGCGCAAGCGCCTGGGCGGTGTGCCGCCGTTGGCGATCGCCACCGGCAGCCAGCTCGCCGCGACGCTGGCGATGCTGCTGCCGGCATGGGCAACTTGGCCAGTGGCCTCGCCCAGCGGCACGGCCTGGGCGGCGGCGATTGCGCTGGCGACGGTCAGTAGCGGGCTCGCCTACGTGCTGTACTTTCGCTTGATCGCCCATGTGGGCGCGGTCAACGCCAGCGCGGTGACCTTCCTGATGCCGCTCTTCGCGGTGTTGTTTGGCGTGGTGATTCTGGGCGAGAGCGTGACCGCAACGATGGTCGCGGGCTGTCTGGTGATCCTGGCCGGAACCGGGCTCGCCACGGGGCTGGTCAAAGCACCGGTTCGCGCCGAGGTGCACGCATCCAGCGAAGATCGGCGATAAGGCGCGATTCGGCGGCGGGCGGCGCGCTCAAGTCTTCGGCTGATCGAGGCGCAGGAGCTTGAGCGCGTTGCCAAAATAGATCTTGCGCTTGTCGCCCTCCGGGAGGTTCAGATCCTCGATCGAGCGGATGCCTTCGCGGATGAACATCGGTCCGCCCTCGGGATCGAACGGGCAGTCGCTCGCGAACACCACGTGCTCGGCGCCAAAGAAGGCGAGCCCGCAGGCGAGCGGCGCCGAGGCGCCGCCGAGCACCGTGTCGCCGTAGAACATCTTGAAGTAGTCGATGGGCGGCCGGCCGAGCCGCTGCAGAACCTGCGCTTCATCGCCGTCGGCGCTGCGCGAGCCCAGCTGGGCCCACAGCGTCTCGGCGCGTCCCGCGAAATACGGAATCATGCCGCCGCAATGGTGCGTGATGATGCGCATGCGCGGAAGCCTGGCGAGCAGCCCGGAGAACACGATGCGCGCCATCGCGACACTGGTCTCGAAAGGCCAGCCGAGCACCTGCCAGATTTCGTACTGCGATTTCGCCTCGCCGGGATAGTCGGCGCGCGAGGCCGGTCGCGCAGGGTGCATCCAGATCGGCACGTCGTGGTGCTCGGTGGCGCGCTCGAAGATCGGGAAGAATTCCGGATCGTCGAGCGCCCGTCCCGCGACGCTGGTGAGGATCTGGATGCCGCGCGCACCGAGGCTGCCGATCGCGCGGTCCATTTCCTCGAGCGCGGCCTGCGGGTTGTTCATCGGCAGCGAAGCGACGAAGGCCGGAAACTCACGCGGCCACTTCTTCACCATCTCGGCCATGCCGTCGTTGGCGACGCGCGCGAAAGCCGGCGAGGCCTCGGGCCCGCCGAGCAGCTCGGGACCCGGCAACGACAGGGTCAGCACCTGCTGCACCTCCTGGAAGCGATCGCGCAGCATCGCGACGCGATACTCGATGTCCCACAGCATGCGCAGGCCCGACATGCGCTTCACGATGCCGGGATCCTTCGAATGCTGTTTCACCAGATCGAGATACGCCTGCGGCATGACGTGGTTGAAAATGTCGATCTTCACGGTTACCTCTGACGAAATGCCCGTTGCGGGCGTGGTGCGTGGATTTGCGGCGGGTTCGTCGCGGAGCGGCTCACAGCACCGGTAGAAAGAGCGCCGAGGGATATTTCGCGCTGTGCCAGATCGTGTCCTCGCCCATCTTGTTCGGCGCGTAGTAGTGCGTCCAGAGGACATCGGTCACCGGCGAGTCGCCGTTCACGATCTCCAGGCGGATACGGTTGCCCTTCTTGAACCGGTAGGCGTTGGGCTCGATGCTGATCTCGAACTTGTAGACCTCGCCCGGCTTGATCGGCTCGGGGTGGGTGTGCGTGTGGTAGGGCTCCATCTCGGTGCTGCGCTCGGCGTCGAGCGCGCGGTGCGAGGCGCGCAGCCAGCCCTTGGTGACCAGTTGCGAGGCGGGACTGAGCCCCTTCGCGCGATCCTCGGCGGACTGCGGATACTGCTCGGCAAGCTTGACGATGAAGTCGGTGTCGGTGCCGCTCGACGAGGCGTACAGCACGAGCTTGATCGGTCCGGCGATGTCGAGGTCGGTATCGAGCGGCGCGGTGGTGAAGGTGAGCACGCGCCGCACCGGGTCGAAACCGCCGGCCGGGCCGGCCGGGCCAAAGCCGACCACCCCGGTGACCCATCCGGGGTTGGGGTACTTGTACGAGCTGCGGTCGATTCCCTCGGCAGCCGAATCGGCAAGCGCCCCGTCGTTCAACGAGGTGACGCTGCCCGAAGGCCCCGCGCGAAGGTACCACGCCTTGTAATGCACGCCGGGAGGCGGCCAGGTGTCGCAGCTGCGAAATTCGTTCGCACCGCGCAGGAAGTATTCGACCGGTGCCCGCTGGTCGTACTCCGTTTCCTTGCCCTTGAGATAGCGGTCGTAGAACGGGAGCAGCACTTTCTCGTGCAGCTCGACGCTGTTGAATTCCTGATTCGCCGCCCAGGCGTTCGGCGGGCCGCGCATCTGCAGCTTGCGGGGTCCCTTGGCGCGCCGGAAGCCGTCGATGTTGCCGCGCGTGTGCAGGTCGATCTTTCCCCAGATGCCGATCGAGTATAGCGGCACGGTGATTTCGCCGAGTCGCTCCCAGGCGCTGCGCGCGCGCCAGAAGTCGTCGTAGGTCGGATGCGCGCTGATCAGCGCGTCCAGGTCGGTCTTCTGCTCGCGCGGCGCCGCGCCGTTGGCCGGCGAGCGATTGATGATGCGGTTCTGGTTCCACCAGTAGCCGGGCATGAACTGGCCCGGAATGCCGCCCTGATAGCAGGTCGCGCGGTAGGGATCGTTCAGCCCGTCGTAGGCGGCGAGACAGGCGAGCCCCGGCGGCGCCATCACGCCCATCCACCACTGCGACAGGCAGAAATACGATTGACCGAGCCCGCCGACCTTGCCGTTTGACCACGGTTGCTGCGTGATCCACTGGATCACGTCGTAGAGATCACGCTGCTCGTTCGGGCCGAGGAACTCGAACTCGCCGCCCGATTTCCCGGAGCCGCGCACGTCCATGTGCACGTACGCGTATCCGTTCTTGACATAGAAGTCGATCGGCCCGGTCTCGCGCCACAGGAACTGCGGGCCCGCCGGCAGGACGTTGTTGTCGTAGCGGTACGGCGAAGCGGCGAGCACCGCGGGCAAGCGCGCTCCGTTTTCGGGCGCATAGATCGCCGCGCCGATCTGCGTTCCGTCGCGGACGGTGATCGTCACTTCTTCCATCGACTGAGCCTCCTCGTCCTTGATATCCTAATCCCGGAGGTGAACATGTTCAAACTGATTCGCATGATGAAACGGCGCCCCGGCCTGACACCGCAGCAGTTCGGCGACGAGCTGCGGCGGCTTGACGCCGCATCGCCCGACCGGGTGGTGGTAAGCCTGTCCACCGGCGAGGTCGCGCTCGGCGGCGAGGCACCGCCTTTCGACGGCATGGCCGCGCATTACTTTGCCACGCTGGAAGGGGCGCGCGCCGCGGCGGGCGGCGTGGCAGACGCCGTCGTGTGCGACGAACATCTGATGGCGCAGAAGCCGAACCCGGCAATCGGACTGAAGATCATCCGCACCGTGTACCGACGGCGCGACCTGACGCATGCCGAGTTCAAGGACTACTGGCTGAAGAACCACTCCAGGCTCGAGGACCGGGTGATCGCGGAGTCGCCCGTGCAGCGCATCATTGCCAGCTTCGCGGTGCCGGAGCCGGGCCGGGACCCGGCGTTCGACGGCATGGTCGAGCTCTATTTCCGCGACGTCGCGGATATCCGCGCGATGTTCGCCGGCCCGATACCGGCCATGATGCGCAAGGACGAGGAGAACTTCGTCCAGATGGATGCTCCGGCGGTGCGCCTGGTGGCGCTCGAACTCGCCTCCCGGGGAGGGCTCTGAACAAGGGGGGCTAGGCCCCCTCGTATCTCCGCCGCATCGGGCCGACCCTCGGAACGGCAGTCGACGATTTCCGAGGTGACGCGGAGTCCTGCTAGGGAAGCAGGCCCGCCTCCTTGAAGAAGCGCAGCGCGCCCGGGTGGTAGGGCACGCTCTGCAGAGGCTTCGCCATCGTCTTCGGGTCGAACAGCGCGAACGGCCGGAAGGTGGCCTGCAGGTCGGCCTTGTTCTCGTAGAGCGCCTTCACCACCTTGTAGACCACGTCCTCGGCAAGCTCCGCGCGCGCCACCATCACCATGTCGAAACCGACCAGGTTGGTGGGCTGGCTCAGCCCCTCAATCGAGGGATGCGGACTCACGCGCAGCACGTAGGCGCCGGGCAGCAGATCCTGCACCCGCTTGAACGCGTCGGGTGCAGAGTCGATTTCGAGCACGCGCACGCCGCCAACACTGGCGTGCGCCTGCTTGACCGCGGCCGAACCGAGCGCGAAGAACATCACGTCGGTCTTGTTGGCCATGAAGTCCTGCGACTGGCGCACCACGTTGGGCGTCGGCACCTTCACGACGTCGTTGTACGAAAGACCTGCATTGGCGAGGTGCGCTTCGATGATGCGGCCGATGGTCTTTTGCGCGTTGAAATCGCTCGAGACGCGCTGGCCCTTGAGGTCGGCGAGCCGCTTATAGGGGGAATCCGCGCGCACGTGCATCGCGACCCGGTAGGGAATCAGCGCGCCGACGTTGCGCAGGTTCTTGCTGGCGTCGCGCCCGGCGTAATCCCCCGTTCCGGTGGCAAAGAACGTGGCGTCGAAGGAATTCGAGACATTGAAGTCGGCGGTGCCGCTTGCCGTTTCCTCGAAGCCGGTGCTCGCCTGGGCCTGCACCACGGCGCGAAGTTTGGCCTTCTCGATGAGCACCTTCGCCATCGCGCCGCCCGCCGAGTTGGAGAAGGATCCCACCGGCGTGGTGATGATGCTGACCGTCTGTGCCGCGGCGGTTGCGGCGAACAGCGACGCACAAGCGAATCCCGCAAGAAATTTCATGGTATGCGATTTCATGGTTGCTCCTCCTTGCGCCCATCCTAAACCCAAAGTGAACATGTTCGCAATTCCCGCCCGACCCCGGGTTAAGATACGTTCACCATGTGGAGGCTAGTCAGCATACTGGCGGTGGCACTGACCTGCGGGATCATTGCGCTGGCGGCCGATCTGTTTCATCGATTCGGACTTTCGCTCTACTCCGAGCAGTATCTCGCCGGCCTCATCGCGCTCGCGTTGCCGCTGCTCTACCTGCGCGTCCCGGCGGGAGGCGGGCGCAAGGGGCGCAGCGGGTCGGTGCCGTGGTACGACCTCGCCGCCGCCGTGGTTTCCTTTGTCTGCGCGGTCTACATGGCGGTGCGCTATCCGGAGCTGTCGGACATGGTGAGCGTGCGACCCTGGGATGGTGTCGTCGTCGCCGCGCTGCTGGGCGTGCTGTTCCTCGAGGGACTGCGCCGCACAACCGGACTCGCGCTCGTCATCGTCACGCTGACATTCTTCATCCTGGCGCTGGTGGGCGGCGCGCTGCCCGGAGATTTCGCCGCGCGCTCGATTCCACTCGGCCGCCTCGCCTACTTCGCGGTGTGGGACTCGAGCGCCATCCTCGGCACGCCGATGAAGATCGTCGCCGCCGTGGTCGCGATCTACGTGCTGTTCGGCCAGGTGCTGTTCAAGTCGGGGGGGTCGACCTTCTTTACCGACATTTCGATGGCGCTGATGGGACGCTACCGCGGCGGGCCGGCCAAGATCGCGATCCTCGGCTCGTCGCTGTTCGGCACGATTTCAGGCAGCACGGTGTCCAACGTGCTCACCGTCGGCGTGGTGACGATTCCGCTGATGAAGCAATCCGGTTATCGGGCGCACGTCGCCGGCGCGATCGAGGCGGCGGCCTCCACCGGAGGGCAACTCATGCCGCCGGTGATGGGCATCGCGGCCTTCCTGATGGCCGAGTTCCTGCAAGTGTCGTACGCGAGCGTGGCCCTCGCGGCGCTGATTCCGGCGCTGCTCTTCTACGTCGCGCTGTTCATCCAGGTCGATCTCGAAGCCGCGCGCCGCGGCATCCAGCGCCTGGAGGAAAGCCGCATTCCGCGCGTCGCGACGGTGATGCGCGCGGGCTGGTATTTCCCGATCCCGTTCGGGGTGCTCGTCTACGCGCTGTTCTGGATGAACTACGAGCCCGAGACGGCAGGGTTGCTCGCGACGGCAGTCAGCCTCGCGCTCGCGATGATGTTCCCGTTCCAGGGCAAGCGCATCAGCGTGCGCGACGTCTACGACATGCTGCGCGAGAGCGCTTTCTCGGTGCTCGAGCTGTTCATGATCGCCGCCGCCGCGGGCGTGATCATCGGTGCGCTCACCTATTCCGGGCTCGGCTTCACGCTCACCGTGGTCCTGCTGTACGCCTCCGGCGACAGCCTGCTCGGGCTGCTCGTCATCGCGGGCGTCGCCTCGATCGTCCTCGGCATGGGCATGCCCACCGTCGGCGTCTACATCCTGCTCGCGACGCTGATCGCTCCGGCACTCGTCAAGATGGGCATCGATCCGATGGCGGCGCACATGTTCATCATGTATTACGGCTGCCTGTCGATGATCACGCCGCCGGTGGCGATCGGCGCTTTCGCCGCGGCGAATCTGGCGGACGCCGACCCGATGCGCACCGGGTTCACGGCGATGGCGCTCGGCTGGACGGTGTTCGTGCTGCCGTTCCTGTTCGTGTTCTCGGGCACGCTGCTCATGAAGGGCGAGCCCTGGCTGATCGCGCTCGACTTCGTGACCGCGGTCGGGGGCGTGTGGCTGATTTCGGCGGCGACGATGGGGTACTCGATCCGTCAGCTGAAGATCGGGTCCCGG
>Ga0224495_10000815_pt1 | contig 23659 bp, 22 predicted proteins | sample SF_Jul11_sed_USG_FD_168128 | JGI IMG/M metagenome (GOLD analysis project Ga0224495, IMG submission 168128) | Sediment microbial communities from San Francisco Bay, California, United States - SF_Jul11_sed_USGS_4_1 | ecosystem: Environmental > Aquatic > Marine > Sediment | place: USA: California...
ATTTTATATGGCATCTTCTGTACTAAATGATGACGTTCAACTATTTTTAGATGAACTTAATGAAAATTTAAATTATCTTGATGAGGCAATTATTACCCTTGAAGAAAATCCTTCTGATCAGGAAACATTAAATGAAATTTTTCGAGTCGCCCACACCATTAAAGGAAGTGCGGGATTCCTTGATCTGAAAAACCTGGTAGAACTGGGTCATGCAATGGAAAATGTTTTTGACTTTGTCAAAGACGGAAAAATAAAAGTTTCTAAAGAAATTATTGACACTATTCTGGAATGCAAAGATACCATTGCTACAATCGGTCAAAAACTAAGCAAAGGTGAAGACAGTTCCACCATCTCAACTACAAATGAAATAAAAAAAATCCAGAGCTTTGTTGATAGTGCAAACCAGCCAGAAACCCAAAAGGAAGAAACCAAATCAACTTCTGCCAATAATCAGCTAAGCGGATTAACTGTCAGTGATTATATTCCCGAAACTCAACTTGTTCGGGTATGGATATCCCCGGATGAACTTGTTCCTTCTATCCGGGCTTTTTTAGTTCAAAAAAATCTGTTATCAAAATGTGACATCGTCCACCAGTCACCGACAGAAGATGAAATGGATAATGAAGATTATGTAATGCCGGAATCCCGTGAAATAAGATTCTGGGTAAAATCAGAGCTCGACAAAGCAGAAATTGAGTATCTGGCACAAGTCGATTTAATTGATAAAATTGAAGTTCTTAATGAAAATGATTTTCAGAGCCTGGCCAAAGAAAAAGCAGAATCACCTAAAAGTACCCTTTCAAGAGACGATTCAGATGTTTCTGATACGGTAAGACTACCTGTATCGCGTCTCGATGTCATGCTGAATCTTATCGGTGAACTTGTAATTGCAAATAGTGGTTTTATTCAAATTCAGGATACCGTTCGCCTTATTCCGCAAATGGATCAGGTTTATAAAAATATTCGGGATAAAACAAGAGACCTCGTCCGTATCTCATCAGATATCCAGGAATTGGTAATGAAATCAAGGCTTGTGCCTATAAGCCAGGTGTTTAATCGCTTTAAAAGATTTGTAAGGGATTACTCCTCCAAAAGTGGCAAAAAAATTCAACTGTTTCTGGTAGGTGAAAATACTGAAATTGATAAAAAAATCATTGATGAAATGATTAAACCCCTTACCCACCTTGTTCGTAACTCTCTCGACCATGGAATCGAAACTCCTGCAGAAAGATTATCTGCCGGAAAACCGGAAACCGGAACCCTTCTTTTAAAAGCTTCCCAGGAAGGTAACTATATTAATGTGATTGTAGAAGATGATGGGCGTGGTCTCGATTTACAAAGAATATTGAAAAAAGCAATCTCTCAAAATATTGTTCGCGAAGAAGATGCCGCAAATATGGGCGACGATGAATTAAAACACCTTATTTTTATGCCCGGATTTTCTACCAAAGATCAGGTTGATGAGATGTCCGGTCGGGGCGTTGGAATGGATGTGGTTAAAGAAAGCGTTGAAAATTTGAATGGTACTATTTTACTCGATACCCAAAAAAATCAAGGCACAATCACAACAATAAAATTACCTCTAACACTGGCAATATTAAGTGCACTCATTGTGCGTGTGGATGATGAGCGATACAGTATTCCCATGTCATCAATTATTGAAACTCAAAAAGTTAATGCAAAAAACTTTTTAAATGTGGAAAATAATGAAATGGTGCGGCTCAGAGATACTTTAATCCCCGTGATTCGATTAAATAAGGTTTTTTCCACTATTAAAGATTTAACAAACATGGAAGAAGAAGAAAAGGTTAAAACAACTACTCATGCCCTTCGAAGCCATGCCCTTGAAGAATATCCTCTGATTGTTGTCGATTACCACAATACACCCATCGCCATTGTGGTTGATCAATTTATTTCCCGGCAAGAAATGGTAATTAAATCATTATCAGAACATTATCGATCAATCGAAGGAGTTTCTGGTGCATCTATTCTTGGTGATGGAACAATTATATTGATTATTGACGTCCACGGAATTATACAGCTACATTACAAAAACAAAACAAAAAACATAAAAGATCAGATCGGTATCACCTCTGGTATTAAAAGAAAAGAGCAAGTCCAGGTATCACCCTTACAGGAAAAGGATCCCCTTTCTAAAACAGTAGAAACAAAAAAAATAACACCTGAGCGTGTGGAAAAAAAAGATGCTCTTGATAAAATCATTTCAATGAGTGAGCAAGAGTATGAAGCTCTTGAAGATCTCGATGTAAACACCCCAGAAAATACTGAAACTGAAAATATCAAAGCAGCTGAATCTCCACAATTGAAAGAAGAGGAAGTTACTCTGGAAGAAAATTCTGCTCCACCGATTGATGAAATTTACAACATAACCCCTGAAGAATATGAAACCCTCGAACCACTCGATAATAATGATGGAACAAAAGAATCTGATATTATTGACGGTTTTGAAACTTCAAAAGAAGCTTTTCCGGATACTAACACCATATCACCAGAATCGCTGAACGAAATAAAACTTGAAGAAAAAGTCGAGAATATGGATAAGGAAGTACCCCTTAGCCAGGAATCTGAAACTCACATAGATGATATTTATAGTATTACCCCGGAACAATTTGAAACCCTCGAACCATTGGATATTAAAGATGAAATAAATGAATCTGATAATTTCGAAGAAATAGGGGCTACCGATGAAAATTTTCCAGAAGAAAGCAGTACATCAACAAAATCAATGACAGAAATGAATCTCGATAATGATTCTGATAGCTACATTGAGGTTATTGATGATGAGGATAATGAGTCGATCAATACCACATCAGAACCTTTAAGCGATGAGGTCAATATTGATGAAATTGAATCAGAAATGGATGAAATGGATAATTTTACATTCACTGATAAGGATGAAGATATGGCCCGAAAGAAAAAAGAAGTTATTATAAAAACAGATAATTTGCCTGTTGAAGACGAAAACGAAACCATTTTTGAAAAATTAAAAAAACAAATGGAAAATGAACCCCAGGAAGAGTTGCAAGAACTCGATGAACATGAATCGAGCAGTCCAAGCATGGCGTTATTACACTTCAAGCAGGAAAATCATAACTACAATAAACTATTTTCACTGCTTGATGGCAAAGATCAGATTTTGTTAAAAAAATGGCTTACGGAAGGTAGTTTAAAAGCAATTAATGGAATACAAAGTCTGACCGGTAATAAAAATATTTATCCTGGCAAAATTAAAGCAAAAAAGTTTTCAACTAAAAAGTTTCTCGAGTATCTTTATCACCTGGAAAATCTAAATGGAGAGCTGGTCACCCTTCGACTCCCCATCCTTCCCGTAAGTGGAAAAATTTATCTCATTTTCTCCATTGAAAATGCCCAGAACATTTCCCGGTTGCTCTTTGAGGCAGCCCAAATGCCAGCTCCGGAAGAGCTTGATTTTGAACCGCTTATGGAGGTCACTAATATTCTAGGCAGTGCATATACCAACACTTTGACTATGATTACAGATCTCCCCATTGAACCTGGATTACCCGAAATCATCAGCAGCAATGAAAAAATAAATCTGGCAATTCAGGAAGATGTAGAAAAATATCAGGGAAAAATAATGTTTATTGAAAATCAATTTTTATGGGATAATACTACTGTTATGGCAGATATACTGATACTATTGGCCAAAGAACAAGAATAATTATTTTACAAATTGAGTATCAATCTTATAGGTGTTATATATGCCAGAAGGTGAAATTTCAGGAACAAAAGTAATGATTGTTGATGACTCGGGATATATGCGTCAAGTCATCAGAAAGTATCTTGAACCCAAAGGCTTCGTAATCGTAGGCGAAGCAGCTGATGGGTGGGAAGCAATACAAATGTTCGAAGATTTAATACCCGATGTAGTAACGATGGATATATCTATGAAAAAAATGGGGGGCATAGAGGCCACCCAGAGAATTAAAAAAATTAACAATGATGTTAAAATAATTATGGTCTCCGCATTAGGTGAAGCACGTTTCATAAAAGAAGCGATAAAAGCCGGAGCAACTGATTTTATAATTAAACCATTTGCTGAAGAACGACTAATTAGCTCGATAATAAGTGCTATTCGGAAATAATTTGAAGGAGTTTACATGGCGATAACAATACTGATTGTAGATGATGCAACTTTCATCCGAAATATGGTAAGAAAGTCATTACTACCACCCGATTTTACGGTTGTAGGAGAGGCTGCAAATGGTTTTGAAGCAATCAAACTTTACAATGAACTCAAGCCGGATATAATTACAATGGATATCACAATGAGAGGAATGGATGGATTAACTGCTCTGGAAGAAATTCTAAAAAGTAATCCCGAAGCCAAAATTGTAATGTTATCATCTTTGGGAGAAGAAAAGTTTATTAAAAAGGCTATATCCATTGGTGCAAAAGACTTCATTACAAAACCTTTCAAACCCGACCGACTTGTAACTGCAATAAGGGCAATTGTCAAGCGCTGAATTATTTTTTTCCAGAATAAAAAATATGATAGCTAAATTTGCGCAATGACCAGAACAGCTCAGGCAATCTGATTATATATAATGAGAGGGCGATCAATAATATAACCACTCCCGGAAGAAAGGCGGCAGCCTGTGGCGTCATAAAACTGCTATAAGATGCAAACGCATCAGCTGAAAGATACAAACCAAAGTAAATAAAAATAAATATAATGGATTGTCCAAAACCCAGACCTTTCCCGGTTCTACGATTTACAATTCCGAGAGGAAACCCCAAAAATAAAAATAAAAAAGGAGCCAGAGCAAGCGAAAAACGTTTGTACATTTCGGTTTGCATGTGAACCAGTTCTTGCCGGTGCAGCCTGTTTCGTTTACTTATAATAGAAAAACGATCAATCTTTTTTGATAAAGTACTGAAATTCATAGCAGAGATTTCCTGGGCTCCCATCTGAGCTGCGGGATTCTCATTAAAATTAATATTTATATCCATCATTCCATGAGAAAAATCCACCTGTTGCAATGAATTACCCTTATCATCCTGAAAATAAATAAAACCATCAAATAACCTTATTGCCTTGACTTTATTTTCTGCATCAAACTGTTTTTCAATTTTTATTCCTTTTTTTGCAACAATAAATTCAACGAGTTTAAAACCATTCTTTGCCCTCTCGGTCTTTCGAATCTGAATATTATGCATCACTGCAGAGACATCTTCACTATTATCTATAGATTCCACAAACATATATCTTTTATAATCCTTTCCTTCATCAAGAAGGTTGAACTGACCCGGTTCTATAATAGCTGTCGGATTATATGCAAATATCTGCTTTGTTAACTGACTCATTTGACGGGTACAATAAGGAACAACATCCTGATGAAACCAGATCAGCAATAAAAAAAGAAAAAATCCGGTTATCAGAAAAGGTCTTAGCATCCTGGCATATGTTATACCACCTGCTCTCATTGCAATGATCTCCTGATCCTGATTCATGGTACCCACTGCCAGTATTATTGCAAGCAATGCAGACATAGGTATTGTCATACCCAATGTCCAACCCATGGAATAAAGGGTAAGCTTCACAATAAATATGACCTCAATATTTTTTTCAATGGAGGCCTTTATAGACTCTTTCAAAGTAAATAGCAGTACTATAAAAGTAAAAAAAAACAGACCTGCAAAAAAAGGGGCAAGGAATGAATTCAATAAATAACGGGATATAAGAGAAATTCGTAATTTTTTTATATTTTTCATTTAACTCTCATTAATCGTTATCACATAGCTGATAGTGTCCCTTTTTAACTCATAAATATTTAAAATATAGCGATCGATCAAGATGGAATTATTCTCAATTAAAACACTTTTTTTTTCAATTAAATCCGGATTCGTTTTGGGTGTATCATAGTTTTCGATATAATTCAGATACACTTTTTTGTTATCAGCTTCCATAAAAATCCAGGTTTTATATACACGTATTTTATTCCCGGAACGTTCCCGGATGGAAAGAGTGGTTTGAATTATTTCTCCGCTTTTTACAGTAGCACTGTTATTTGCAGGATTATCTCTTTTTATAAAAGATGATCCACAAAATAAACCAGGAAGGACTAATAATGATAAAAAATAATTTTTCATACATTTAATTTATAAATATGCAATAACCCTTTTAAAGTTAAATCAGGATCAACAACATTAAAAAACTCATGTATGAAACCCAAATCTGATGCAACCCCTCCTGTTGCAATAGATACCAGCGGAGTATTTTCGAAATGCTTTTGATAAATATATCCTAATTCCCCTAATATTTCCCGGCAGACACCTTTATATCCGTAATAGATACCTGACTCAATAGAACTTCTGGTATCTTTTCCTAAAATTTGATCCTTTTTTTTAAAATAGATTTGTGGTAAATTGGAAGCCTTTTCTGAAAGAGATTTTAAACTGGTTTGAATCCCTGGTACAATCACTCCTCCCTGATATACTCCTTCAATAATTAAACAGAATGTAATTGCGGTTCCAAAATCAGCAATGATAAGATTTTTTCCGAATAATGCAACTCCGGCTGCCGCATTGGCCAGACGATCAGCACCCAGATTTGGATAATTCTCACGGTCCCATTGAAAAGGAAATATCATTTTATTATTTACCTGAAGAATTTTTTCAATCTTTAAAAGTTTAAAGGTTTCTATTAATACCTCGTCAACAACAGGTACTACCGATGAAAAAATAGCTGCGGATATTCCTTCAGGCTTACCGATGCCGCCAAGCCAGGCATTGATAATCCAGCTCCACTCACTGGCCGTTCTGTTTGCAACGGTAGATACACGAACTGAATTCAATAATCCATTGTTTTCCCATATACCCAGAACTGTATGGGTATTCCCTGTATCGATAGTTAAAATCATTCTCCCTGCGATGGTTGTGTTGGAGCTTCTGCAAGCGTAATCTTTGCGCTATAACTTTTTTTATCACGAATATAACCAATCTCTACGATTGCTCCTGAACCTTTTCTCATAACTGTTGATTTTAATACCGAAAACTTGTCTGCCTCTTTTCCTTCGACAGTAGTAATAAAATCGTATGGCCTTAAACCAGCTTTCCAGGCAGGCGAACCAACTTCAACCTGGGCAATCAACAAGCCCTTTTTACCAGAAATTCCTAACTCTTTTGCCTGATCATCAGTAATTTGCGGCGCCACCGCAACACCAATATAACCAGGAGAAACCTTTTTACCTTTTTTTAAGTTTTCGATTACTACCTTTGCATAATTCATGGGTATTGCAAATCCTATTCCTACTGATCCTCCGGATTGTGAATAGATCATTTGATTAATCCCTATCACCTCTCCTTTAATATTCAACAGGGGTCCACCAGAATTACCGGGGTTTATCGCAGCATCCGTCTGAATTTTGGGTATTCCATCGGCAGAATCAATATCCTGACCTGTCGAAGAGATAACCCCCATAGTAAAAGTTGACTCAAGACCAAAAGGATTACCAATAGCAATAGCAAAATCACCAACTCTCATATCCTCTGAATCGCCCAGATATACGCTTTTTAAATTTTTAACTCCATCAATTTTCAAAAGTGCAATATCTGCTATTGCATCTGTTCCAATCAATTTTGCAGAATAACTTTGATGATTTTGTAATTTTACAGTGATTTTGTCCACATGGCTCACCACATGAGTATTTGTTACTATGTAACCTTCTTTATTAATAACAAAACCTGATCCAAGACCCGTTCTTTTCTGCTCTCTTTGTTGCTGAGGAACATCAAAAAATTGACGAAAAACAGGATCATTAAAAAATGGGTTCATCTGCATTTTTACCGTTTGCTCTGTTTCTATCCTCACTACAGCGGGACTGACTTCATTGTAGATTTCCCGCATCGCTTCCTGAAGCACAACGGCACTCTTGATTGAATTTGATTTAAGCAAAGGATTTTCCTCCTCTGCAAATACAAAACTGTTTCTATCTTTACAATTCGTAAAAAACGGTGACAAAAGAGCACCCATTAAAAATACAAACAACACCAGATTGGCAATTCCAAAGGTAGAGATCTTCCATATTTTCTTATTCATACGCCCTCCATAAAAAAATAATTTTTACAATATTAACAAGTCTTTTGTGCTGTTATTTAACAAGTTTATTGAACTCCCCAATACGTCAAATAGTATACTACAGGATACTTGTTCAATGTTCAGGGAAAAGTTTTTTGCCCATATCAGGATGTAAATAAAAAAAGCTATTTACTCTGCTCTTTTCCAATCGATTTCAAACGGGCATTATAGGCATCTATACCCGATTTACATTTTTTTGATAATTCAGCATCTCCGGTCATAGATGCAATTCTTTTCAAGTCTTCGAGCAATTTAACAGCATAAACAAGGTCATTCGATGACTTGGTAGAAATTTCAAATTTATTTCGATATTCATTCGATGCATTAAAAAGTGCCTCTTTAACAATATGCAGCAACTCCTGTCTGTCATAGTAAAATTCTTCCCGGGGATCTCTTTTTGATTGTATCTCCCGATAATCTATAATGTTTTTCCCTACAATAGCAAGCTTTGCCCATAACTCCGGAAAAGACCATTTCCATTTAGTATTTTCTCCATATCCTTTAACAGTTCTCTGGATAATCTTTTGAATCTGCTTATATAAATTCAATCGATGTTTGGGATTAAATGGTTTTATCGCATCAAGTTTGTCACGATTATGGTTTAAGGTTGTATCCAGTTCAAGAGTTACAACATGCTCAAGATTTACAAAAATTTTATTAATAGTTCGTTTTGCTGTATCCAGGTAATTATTATTCTTTAATTTCATCATCCTTTCAGACAGATCATTCATATCAAGATAAAGGTTTACCTGCTTCATCTCTTTGGATACCATACCCAAATAGAAAAAAGGTGACAGTTTTTTATTGTTTGTCAATGCCTTTTTCAAGGCAGCTATATCTTTATCAAGTTCAGCTATGGTTTTTTTTTGTTCACTGATTCTTGAGTTGTAAATTTTTTTCGTTGCTGTATCTGCACCCATGTGTAACTCGAGGGATCTACCCACCTAAGCATATGTATCGACATATGACAACTCCATACTTGATGGGTCGCCCTTTTTTACCTCTGGCTCCTCCGATGGTGGTGGAGGTGGTAGCTCCACTTCTGCACTTGCCAGCGTCTGGGCAGGTAACACATTATACTGCTCTGCAACTACATTATTTATTGCCTGAACCGACATTTGCACCCTCCCTGATATAGGTGGTTATCATATTTAAATTTTTGACAATATAACCAATTGATATAACTATTATTACTAATGATACAAATTGTGCCTGGGAAAGGCCAAAAATATCTCTCGGATTAAGCCTTATAAACTCAATAAAAAATCGAAAAGTACTGTGAACAATTAAAAACACAACAGTCTTTATTCCCAGTGGCCACTCTCTCTTTCGATTGAGGTAGAAAAAAAGAAAAAGTAAAAAAGAGAGAGTCGCCTCGAACAAGGGAGTATTATACACACGCACATTCTCGTCATTATACATTTTTACAATTTCTGACCATGGGGCAGCACCATTCGGGAAGGCCATCGCCAGAGGAGCGGGCCAATCATAGGGACATTTTTCACCGTAACAGCCATCTCCAGAAAAAAGACAACCCAGTCTTCCAAAAACATAACCAAGAGCCAGGGCAGGTGTCCCAATATCCGTTATGCGGAAAAACTTTAATCCTTCTCTGCGCAGCAAAACATACAGAACAATACCAGCTACCACAAGCCCACCATACCACGTCAGACCACCGCCAGAAAAAAGTCTGTCACTAAATTCAGCAATTCCAGACCACTCTGCAGAACTTTCCCAGAGATAAAAAAGCTTTGCACCCACGATTCCACCAACTGCAAGACCAATAACAATATTGTCAGCAAGCTTCACCGGATACCCGAGGCGCTCAAACTCTTTTTGCAACAAATAATTAGCTGTTAAAAAGCCACCTGCCATCATAATTCCATACGTAGAAAATTTCAACCAGGGAAATATACCTGACAATGGAGTAGGTATCAAAAAGCCATGATTATAATTACAGGCTAAAAACACAATAAATAACGATAAATAAACAACACTCGATCTTACAAACGCTAACATATTGTAATATTTATACAATATATGTCAGGTCAAGACTTTTCAATAATAAAAAAATGGGATCGGAAACTTGTTACTTAAAGATACAGGCGGAGAACCCGCCCGTATCTGGAAAGAGCTTATGGTTTGGTTGCCGCAGGCTTGGTAGTCTCTGCCGGCTGTTGTGCTGCCGGTTGGGTGGAAGCATTTTTCTTTCCCTCTTTTTTGGAAGATTCATATCCTTTATTTTCGAGTTTTACCCGAATCTCTTCTTCATGAATCAAATTCAGGGCATCACTGGCATCTTTTTTATACTCATCAGGAATTCTTGGATCAAAAACAGCTGGAAGGTGTTCTTCTTTTGCAAACCTGTTTCCACGAAACTCGGTTTGTACTGTATAGATATCGTTTCTATTCATTAGCTGATAAATTCTGATAACATTTTGTTTTGCTTCTCTGCACAAATTAATGGTGATATAATAAGACTCAATTCGCGACGCCCTCACTCTCGGATCAAGAGGCTTACCTTCTTCATAGTACTTGGCAAGATCAATGGCATCCTGTCTGATTCGCTGGGCATCTCCCAGTTTGCTATACCCTACTTTTAAATTGCTGATTATATCTCTCTTGTCATAAACAAGGTGATATTCATTTGGATCATATGATCGCTCTTCTTTTGGAGCCTCTCTATCAAGTTGAAATCTCCTCACAAGATCAGTGTTTTTATCAAATTTAATATTGATATCAACATATTTTTTTGCAACTTCCTGAAGCATAAGAGAAGTCCGTTCTATATAATCAATACTCATGCTTTCGTATATTTTTTCCAATTTGATCTGCGTATCCACAAGTTGCTCATATGCCTTCGTATAGTTTCCGACAAGGTATAATTGCATTCCCTGCATAAATCCATCTTTTATTTCGGTATAGCTGTTTTTGTATTCATCTGTACCAAAATTTTGCATTGCAATATCCATTGCAACAATATACTCTTTGTTTTCGAGAAATTTTTCGCGAGCCTTTTCGGCAACAGATACACTGAATAACGGACTAAAGCCGGTCATAAAAACAAAAAAAACAGTACTTGTATATTTTAAAAAAACTTTTATAATATTATTTTTAACACCCATAATCACCTCGTCTTTAATATCTTATTCTACCTCTCAAGTATCGACACAAATAGAAAGAATACTTTAGCTTTACTTAATGAATATTATCATTACTAAAGAGATATATTATTGAATGAACTTAAGTTAATCAGTCGCATCAATGGTGTCAACAATTTTTCATTTTCTCTATTGACACTCTGACTTTATAAACTATTTTAACAGGAAAGGCTTAAAAAGCCTGAAAATGAAAAAACTACACTATCGAACAAAATGCGGAAATTAAATATGAAAAGAAAAAACTTATTGGGATTATTAATATCACTTCTATTACTTGTGGTAGGAACAGCTACACAAATACAGGGAAATGACAAAGCAAAAGAAGAGAACAAATACAACATTTCCGAACCTGCACTTCATGAACTATTCAACACTGTGCTTTATCACATGAAAAATGACTATGTTGATGAGGTTTCCAATGAGGAGTTATGGTTTGGGGCAATAAGGGGAATGCTTGCTGCCACAGGTGATGCCCATACAAGGTTTATGACTCCTGATGAATTCAGCGAGCTTAATGTCGAAACCAGAGGTAACTTTGGAGGTATCGGAATAGAAATATCCATGCGAGACTCTATTTTAACGGTAGTGAGTCCTATTGAAGGTACGCCCGGTATGCGTGCAGGCCTTGAACCGGGAGACAAAATTGTTGAAATCAATAAAGAAAGCACCAAAGACATGACACTAAATGAAGCCGTTGAGAAAATGCGCGGCACACCAGGCACTCCTGTTACACTCTCCATCGCAAGAGAAAATGAAACCGAAATACTGACCTTTGAAATTATCCGTGAAATTATCAAAATTCAAGTGGTAAGCAGCGGTATCATTGATGGAACCAAAATTGGATATATAAAATTAAAACAATTTTCTCAATCTGCACCGATGGATGTTTCTAATGCAATAAAAGAGCTGCAGAATCAAAAAGTCAAAGGATTAATTCTCGATCTGAGATGGAACCCTGGTGGACTTCTCGATGCTGCACATAAAATCGGAAATTTATTTATTAAAGAAGGAGTGATCGTATCAACGAGAGGTCGAAGACCAGAGCTTAACCGGGTATTTGAAGCCGTTCCTGGCGAAGCAATCGCATCAGATATCCCTCTCGTAGTTCTTGTGAACCAGGGATCCGCATCAGCAAGTGAAATAGTTACCGGTGCAGTCAAAGATCACAAACGAGGAAAAATTGTTGGGGTAAAAACTTTTGGAAAAGGTTCGGTTCAAAGTGTTATTCCATTAATGAACAATACCGGAATTGCTTTAACAATTCAGAAGTATTACACCCCATCAGGCGAATCTATACACAAAAAAGGAATTTTACCTGACGTCGAAATAGAAGCAACTGATTTCACAAGAAGAGATAAAATAAATTATAAAGATTTAACAGATAAAAAAATAATTTCTGAATTTGTTAAAACTCATAATGAGTATAATGCAGAAAATGTTAAACAATTTCAAAAACATATAAAAGACAAAGGTTATGAACTCTCAGACTTTGCTGCAAAATATGTATTAAAACAGGAAGTATTTAAAGTTGGAGTAAGACCTCTTTATGACAAGGAACTTGATGTTCAACTACAAAAAGCAATTTCACTTTTTAAATAGGTAAATTGTTATCTCGCTGGCACTAAAAAGTTGCCGGCGAGATTAAAGGTACTTGTCAATTTCTTGTACAATCAAATTGTTCAAGTTATGTCTGGCAAATTCTGCGGTAACCTTTATTGCATTACGAACCGCCCAGGCATTACTTGATCCGTGTCCTATAATAACAATTCCATCTACTCCCAGAAGGGGTGCACCTCCGTAATTTGAATGGTCCATCTGGGCTTTTACAGCTTGAAGAGTTGGCTTTAACAAAAGAGCACCTGTCTTTGCCAGTCCTGACTCTTTAATATTGGTTTTTAAAATGTTAAATATTGCTTTGGCTGTTCCTTCAATTGTTTTTATAACAATGTTTCCAGTAAATCCATCTGTAACGACAACATCTACCTCTTTTCCAAATCCAAAAATATCACGACCCTCAACATTTCCTACAAAATTAAAAGGCAATTTTTTTAGCATAGAATAAACACCCTGTGTCAATTCGTTACCTTTTCCTTCTTCTTCTCCATTAGATAAAATACCCACCCTGGGATGAATAATTCCCAGAATTTCACGGGCATAAATTTCCCCCATTATGGCAGATTGAAACAACACTTCTGGCTTGCTATCTACATTGGCTCCCCCATCAACGAGAACAGTAGTAGTCTGCCCCTTTCTGGGAATCGGAGTCATGATCACAGGTCTCTTTACCCCCTGAAGACGCCCTAAAATCATAAGAGCAGCAGCCATGGATGCACCGGTATTTCCTGGTGAAAAAAAACCAACGGCTTTTTTTGCTTTTACCAGATTTGCTGCCACTACAATTGAAGATGTTTTTTTTGTCCGGATTGCCCGGGCAGGTTGATCATCCATGCCAATAACTTCTTCGGCATGTTCAATCTGAATATTATTGTGAATATCTGAATATTTTTCGAGCTCTTTTTCTATTAACTCTTCATTTCCAACAAGTATAACTTTTAAACCAAGATCCCTTACTGCCTGAGCTGCCCCACTGACCATTGGTTCATACCCATGATCTCCACTTGCCGCATCCACCGCTATCCACATTGAATCCATAATTAAATAAATATCTCAACCAGCAAGAAGTTTTAACCCATACCTGACTTTCAAAAATATTACAAATCAGTCATTTTAAAACGTTAACAGAGAATTTCCATTCAGGATTCAAAACGTGTTGCTACAGAATAACCATGTTCATCATATAAACCTTCGACCGTACTCATAATAGTTATTGGATCAAGGGACAATTCAAGACCTTTACGGGTTATTTTTTGATATGTTACTCTTTTATAAAAAGAGTGCACACTGACACCCGATGAAAATCGTGCACCTCGATTTGTAGGTAAAATATGATTCGTTCCTGAATAATAATCGCCGATAGCTACCGGGGCCTGGTCTCCAACAAAAATCGAACCAGCCGATGTAATTTTTTCGAGCACATAATCATTATTTCCTGTCTGAATTTCAAGGTGCTCCGGCGCATACTCATTAGAAAAATCAATTGCTTCATCAAGATTTTTAACAACTATAATTTTACCATTACGTTTTATCGATTCTGCTGTAATCGCAACCCGATCTTTTCGTTTAGACAGTGCTTTTTCTATTTCTATAATAGTATCTTTTGCACTTTGCTCAGATGTCGTGAGTAAAATTGCAGCAGCATTCTCATCATGTTCTGCCTGCGCCATAAAATCATGTGCGAGGTATCTTGGTTCCGCATGTTCATCTGCAATTATTAATACCTCTGAAGGGCCCGCAAATGAATCTATTCCGCAAAAACCACCTGAAAAAAGATAATTTTTCGCCGCTGATACAAAAACGTTGCCAGGGCCATAAATAAAATCAACAGGTTTAATTGACTCTTCATGAATTCCATACCCCATGGCTATAATCGCCTGTGCTCCCCCAGCCTGCAACAGACGATCCGCCCCGGCCAGATAAGTAATTGCCTTTACAATTTCCGGAGTCGATCCCGTCAAAGGATCAGGAGGTGAGGCTATGGTAATATCTTTGACCCCTGCAATTTTAGCCGGCAATACACCCATTAAAACCGTTGAAGGATATCGAGCCTTCCCTCCTGGAACATAAAGACATACCCGGTCGAAAGGAATAAACTTTAACCCAAGTATATTTTCTGCCACTGTAGTCTCCAGAGGTCGGGGAACCTGTTGCTGATGAAAAAGTGTTATATTATTTGCGGCCATTTGAAAAGCTGCAATAACTTCAGGTTGTTCTTTCTTAAGTTTTTCAAAACTCTCTTTTAACTCTTCCCGTTGCAGTACCAGTTTTTCGGGAACAACCTTGTCCCATTTTAAGGTATAATGAATCAGTTTCTCTCTGACGTTTATTTTTAAATCTGTTGCAAGCGGAACAATAACTTCACTCATCACTTTATCAAGATCAAGTGATTTTCGGTAAATAATCTCCTTAATTTCACTTTCAGATAATTTGCTTAAATCTAAAGGTTGTATGATAGCCATAAACTAATCTGTAAATGAAACACAAAATGAAAAGTTAAATAATAATCAGGGATAGACTTAATTTCCAGATTAAAGTGGAAGATTTAATTTTTTAACAATCTGCAATTGGCTTTTCAAAACTCCCTGAAAGTAATTAAAGTGAGGTTCCGCAGCTAAAAAATAACCTGTCTCGTCTGCTATTGATTCAATCTGGCCCCCATGAAAAAACCAGACACAATCAATATTTTGCGCAAATGGTCCCGAAAATGACAAGCGTGCATGTAATTTTTCACTTCCTATTAATTTAAATTGAACTGGTTTCGTAATCCGAACAAGAAGCACAGGATGCGGATGACCATTTCCATAAGGGGCAAAAACTTTGATTTCATTCCACAATTTGGTACTAAGTTCATAATCATTGACGATAAAATAATGCCCTGGAAGAGCTATTGTCGCGCTCTCTTTACTACCATAAAAATATCCATCTGAAATTGCAAGAATTTCTTTGATAAAATCTTCTTTTAGTGCATAATCAAGAGAAAATCCTGCCGCATTTTTATGACCACCATATTGTATGAACCATTCTGACATTTTTTTAATTAAGGACAAAACATCCTCATTATTAAATGCCCTGATCGATCCTCTTATGCAATTTCCATCATCAACAAGTACCAGAGCCGGACGCGTATAAAGATCACAAAGACGACTTGCAACAATGCCCGAAATACCCCGATGAATACCCTCATGATAACCTATTACGAGATCCCTGTTTATAGTTTGATTTTTTTCAGGATTTAAGAGATCCATCGCTTTTTTGGAAAGTTCTTTTCGCTCTTCATTCAGTTTTTTTAACAAAAATGCCTGTTTTGCTCCGGCAATTAAATCATTCTCGACAATAGCATCATACGCTATTATCGCCTGCCCCATTCGCCCCGCCGCATTAATCATGGGAGCAACCGAAAAAGCTATATCTTTTTCAGTAATGTATTTAAGATTTGCAGATAATTTCAATATTTCTTTTAAACCATTTATCATTTCGCCATTTTGTTCATTTATTGCTTTCAAACCTTCATTAACGATGACTCTGTTGTCATTCATCAGGGTCATTGAATCAGCAATGGTCGCAATGGCAGCCAGAGGAAGATATCTTTTAATACTTAAAAAGATTTTTTGCATGGAAAGATTTTTCAGGATGGTAAAAAGGTGGACTTCTTTTAGAGGAATTTGTATTCTTTTAATATTGTCCATTAGTTTGCTGAAATCAGAATTTTTTATAATATAATTATCAACCAACTGCTGCAGATCGTACCCCTCATCGTTTTCTTTTTTTGCCTTATAAAAGAAAATTTTATCTGCTTTCTGCCCAGAATTTTCTGGCATGGGAACCCCATTTTTAATGAATATTTCCTCAATACCACTTTTTAACAAGGTTACTTTATTATATTCTTCCGTCAGTGAGTAGGTAAAAGCCCAGATAAACATAAATACAAGTGCACCGGTACAAAGTCCATATTTTTCATGATCCAGAGGTAAACGGCAGGGGTTAATAAAAGCTTCCACCTGTGGATAGTCAGCTTGATTTTCCGGAAGTGTATGATGATCCATGATTATTATAGAAATTTCTAATAAAGCTTCTTTAATTAACTTTATCTCTTTTTGATTCGAAGAACCACAATCCAGCGTAAATAATAAGGAAGGGTTTTCCTGAATTATCCTTTCTGCAATTTCTGCTGTAATTCCATATTTATCTTCTTCTTTCGGAATCATCACTACAATTTGCTCTTTAGTCATTCCAAGTTTCTCTATCAAATAAAGAAACAAAATAGATGCTGAAGATATACCGTCAGCATCACGATCAGCATAAATTACAATTTTCTTTTTTGATTGGGATTTATAGAACCTGCCCAACTCCTCAACGCCATTTTGCATCTCTGGAATAAAATAAGGAGATTTCAGTGTAAAAAGATAGGGATGAAAAAATTGAATATTTTTATAAATCTGTTCAGATCTCAAAATTCCTTCAGAATCTGAATTTAAATAAGGTGAAATATTTTTAAATATGGTTTGCTGCAAAGGCGTGGGGTTACCAGACAATAACTTTATCCAGTCAGGTTGCTGTAACCCCGTATTCGACACTATAAAACTGAAGCGCTTTAACTCATAATGGTTGTGCCATTATGAAGGGCTCCTCTTTCAATCTGAAGCTGTTTGCAGGTCAAATCTCCCCGAACCCGGGCACTACCGAAAAGGGTGATCAATTCGCTGTTCATGTTTCCATATACCTCACCCTTGACAGAAATCTGACGGACCTCTATATCTGCTTTTACAAATCCGCTGCCTCCGATAATCAAAGCTCCGTTGCTTCGAACTCTTCCTTCAAATTTTCCATTTACCTCAAGTTTTCCTTCATAGGAGATGTCTCCCCTGAATTCAATATCTTCTGAAATATAGGTCGTATCCATCTTAAATTACTTGAAGTTTTTCTCTACCAGCTGAAATGATATAGATTGAAGGTAGGTCTCTTCGTTGCGCATAACATTCATTCTGCTGTCCCGCATGACAACCTGTTGTTTTATACGCTCTCGCATTTGAGCAAAAGGAGGAATATTTGGATTCATACCTTTAATTTTATCATATTCCGACTTCAACATGGCGTCCGTTACCGGTTTTTCTTCTCCATACCAGTGCTTCTTTTTATAAAGTTCTGATAAAAAGCGCTTTCTTTCTATATCCATTCGGCTTTTATACTCTTTTGTTTGATCTATCTTCTCTATTATAGCCTGCTGACTGAATAAAATAGAATCAACATAGAATCTGAAGTACCTTTGAAGCATATTAATATCGGCCATAATCGTCTTGAGATCCATATTTTGGTCTTTGCTGATCCAGTTCAAATATTTTTCAAAATCTTCTCTGGTTACAGTAAATTTATCACTTTTTAACAGCTCACTTTTTTTCTGCCAGTCTGGTTCTAAAACAGCTGCTCCTGCATGTGCAAGACCAAAGCTTTTATATACATTATTCTGCCACTCCATTATCTGATTACGTTTCACCCGCTCCCAATACATATTCGCCATGTTCTCCGCGCGATCAGCAGACTCTTTTTTACCTTCAAACTGGGTTTTTAGAATAAGTTTGGCATAACCATCTTTATCTACACTATCATCATCAAGCAATTCGATAATATGCCATCCATATTGTGTTTTCACTGGATTTGAAATTTTATCTGATTTGCTTAACTCTTTCAGACTTTGCTTCTCAATAAAACCAGCTATATTTCCATAATGAATTTTTATCATGTCGCCTTTGGATTCAGAAGCTACTGTATCCACCGTGACACCTTTGCCCAGAGAGGTTATCACAGGAGAGCCCTTTTCTGCATTAAAATGCACCGGAACTTTATCCGTTAATACTCTTGCCGGAACTCCCTCGCTCTCACCTGACAATCTTTTTATTTCAGATTCAAAATCAGGTACCATAATACCACTTGTGAAATATCCCAGATCTCCATCTTTTGCTTTTGAACCACCATCATCCGAATACTGTTTAACCGCATCAACAAATGAGATTTTTCCAGAAGTTATATCTGCATAAATCTGTTCAATTTTCAACTCTGCATCCATTTCGGATTTGCTGATTCCTGCCGGTGCTCCCGGAGCAGATGGATCAGTTTTTACGAGAATATGACGTGCATGATATACCTTTTCTTCATCATCATCATATTTACTACGATTTTTATTAAACAGTTCCTGGCGCAAAATATTATTTTTATATATTCCTTCAAAATATACTGCATCAGGATCCTTGTCAAGAGACTCTTTTTCTGCCTCGACAGAGAGGGCATTCAAAAGTACGATGTCATGAACAATTCTCTTGGTAACATTCGGATCAGGGTTGACTTGCATACCAGTTACTTTTAGATAATTCTTTACATCTTTTTCAGTAACTTTTCCATCTTTATAGGTACCCAGTACTTTTGATCCACACTGATTTGCAAATATTACAACAGCTATAAGAACAGCTACTGTACTTAATCTACTAAATTTATTTTTCATTTATCACCTTCCATATTGTCTGTAGTTTTTGTCCGTAATTCATCAGGGATATCCTGATTTTCGCTAAAAGTTCCATTACTATTTTAAATTTGGTAGATTAAAACGGGATTGCTTATACATTGTCAATACAATATATGCAATATTTTGCTTTCGCTGGCAAACTCAAAACACAAATATAAAAGCAAAAAATTAAAAGCGATTTCATCATCCCGTTACCCCATTCATAGTATTATTCTTATGTATAATTTCAAGTTCCTGCCTCTTATTACCCTCTGAACCACTTGTGCTCCTTTTATAAATTAATATTTTTTTCATTGCAGCAGTATTATGCAGGAATTTGTTTAACAAATACCTGGAATATAAACATTGGTTGACAAGCAATCTTCTTTCTTTACATATTGAATCAATTCGTTTCCAAGAAAAACTATATGGGACAACAACACTCTGAAATTTCTGATAAAATAAAAAAATTTATAGATTCTCAAAAAATATTTTTTGTTGCAACTTCAACAAAAGATAGCCGAATAAATCTTTCTCCCAAGGGAATGAACTCTTTTAAGGTTGTAAGCAAGAACCGTGTTCTCTGGTTGAATGTAACAGGAAGCAGCAATGAAACGGCTGCCCATGTTCAGGAAGACAACAGAATGACGATAATGTTCTGCGCATTTGAAGGTCCTCCTTTGATTCTCAGAATATATGGAAAAGCCAGCGTGATTCATCACAATGATCCCCAATGGCCCGAGCTCCTCTCTAACTTTGATCCAATACCGGGAGCTCGTCAAATTTTTGACCTGAATGTGGAAATGGTCCAGACTTCTTGCGGAGAAGCTGTACCCTATTTTCAATACGAAGGTGAGCGCAATCATCTGAATGAATGGGCAGAAAAAAAAGGAAAAGAGGGAATCGAACAATACTGGAGAGATAAAAACCAGATAAGTATCGATGGAATTCCGACGCATATTGTTGAAAAAAACCTATAAGATCATCCTTTGAATATACCAGCAAGATTGATAACCATCGGTTTCATTTCCGCACAATCCATATGAGAAAAACCAAGAACCAGCCCATCCCGCTTGCAGGAAGCATGCATGTAATCAGAAATAAAAGTCAAAGAAATATTTTTTTCCATTCCTCTTTTTCTGACTTCTTCTACGTTAAAATTCACTTTAAAAAATGCAACAAGATGCATGCCTGAATCACAATATTCAACCAGCAGGCTTTCTGATGGGCCTTCAATCACTCAGTAAATTACCGCAGCGTTATTATTTTTGGTAAAGCTGCAGAAATTACTGATATACCTGAAAAAATTTCCGGCTTGAAAAAAATTATCGACCATGTTATTCCCAACCGATGGGAAGAATTAAGAGCCCCTTCAGAGAAAGAATTAAATGAAACAATGCTGTTATCAATTCCTATCACGGAATATTCAGCAAAATGCAGAACAGGACACCCCACAGTAAGCCCATCAGATGAATTGATAAATATCTGGTCGGGTGTTTTGCCCCTTTCACTAAAAGCCGGAGATCCCATAGGAGATGCTTTTTCCACAAGATACCCTGCTCCAATAGAGGTTCAAAATTATAACCGTCAGCATACTATTAATAATTCATTTTATTTGAAATAAATATATACTTAAATTTCATAATAATTTTAATTTTCAAACGTTTAATTTAGTTGACATTTAAAACATCAACCTCATTTTTGCATCATGTTAGAAATACCTGTATTTATTATTGGCGCAACAGTTCTTGTATTTTTATTTTTTTTATACTTTGTACCATTAGGATTATGGATCTCGGCCATAGCAAGCGGTGTCTTTGTTAATATTTTTTCCTTGATCGGAATGAGATTAAGAAAAATTCCACCAAGAGTTATTATCGAACCCTTGATTGCCTCAACAAAAGCAGGATTACAGCTTGAACGAAATCAGCTTGAGAGCCATTATCTGGCAGGCGGTCATATTGAACGTGTGGTAAATGCACTAATTACAGCAGACAAAGCTAAAATACATTTAACATTTGAAAAAGCAGCTGCTATTGACCTTGCCGGTAGAAATGTTCTTGAAGCAGTTCAACTTTCTGTATTGCCCAAGGTGATCAGTACCCCCATGATATCTGCTGTTGCAAAAGATGGAATACAGCTTAAGGTTATTGCGCGTGTTACCGTACGTGCCAACCTGGAAAGACTCGTGGGTGGAGCCACTGAAGAGACAATTATTGCCCGTGTGGGAGAAGGAATCGTCAGCAGTATCGGTTCTTCTGCCAAACACTACAACGTACTGGAAAATCCGGATATTATTTCCAAAGCAGTTCTTGCCAAAGGACTCGATGCCGGTACAGCTTTTGAAATTCTTTCTATTGATATTGCCGATGTAGATGTAGGAGCCAATATTGGTGCAAAATTGCAGGCCGATCAGGCAGAAACTGATATGCGGGTTGCCCAGGCAAAAGCAGAAGAGCGGCGTGCGATGGCTGTTGCCCAGGAGCAGGAGAATCGTGCCAAAGTCGTTGAGATGGAAGCAAAAATAAAAGAATCTGAAGCAAAAGTTCCCATGGCTATTGCAAAATCTTTTGAAAGCGGTAATCTGGGAATAATGGATTATTACCGGATGAAAAATATTCAATCTGATACAAATATGCGGGATTCCATATCAGGAGAGAACCAGCAAGCAAAGAAAAAAAACATTAAAGAACCATGAGTTTTGATGTAACACAAATTGAAGATATTATTAAAATTATATTTCTTCTTTTTTTTCTTTTTTCTAAACCTCTATTAAAATTCCTGGGGAAACTTCTCCAGGAAAATGAGGACAATGGACATCAAAAAAAGAGATCTGAAAAAAATGACCCTTTTTTTGAATATCCCATGGGGGAAAAGGATCTTTCCAGTGAATCAGCCCGCATAGAAAAATTGCGAAAACGCAACAGCGCCGGAACTAAAATCCGGACAACTGAACAAACAGATTTATCAGCGGAAAAAGAAACCGGCAGTGAATATACGTTTCAGCATAAAGAGTCAAAAGTAACTCTGGAAAACAAAGAGGAAAAAAATAATATAGATAAAATATTAAAAAAATATACACCAAAAGAGTTAATGGTTGTCATTCCTGCAATAATGGAACCATACGATAAACAAAACTCAAGAGATTTTTAACAATAGTTGTTCCACCTGAAAAAACTATTCCACAAAATTATCTATTTCCAATATATATTGTTCTATGTCATCTTTAGATTGTATATTCTGCAGCTTGACAGACCGGTCAGCTGATAATGCTCCATTTCTGGTTCTTCGCAAGGATTCCAGCACAGCTGGAACAGCAAGCTTTATTCCCAGATCATGAATCAAAGTTCGAATATAAACCCCCTTCTGGCAGGCGACTTCGAAGGCAAAACGTTTTGCATCGAGTTTTTCCAGAAACTGAAAAGAGTCAATAAATACCTCTCGCTGGTCTGCAACAACAGCTTTTCCTTCTCTTGCATAGGCATATAAAGGTTTGCCTGCTTTTTTTATTGCCGAATAAACCGGAGGAACCTGCACAATCTTGCCCGTGAAGATTTTTGCTTCTTCATTTAAAAAATCAAGAGTAATGGTGTCATCACAATCAACATATTCCCCCACCGGTGTTCCTGTAATATCCTGGGTGTCATATGCCTGCCCCAGAAGCATGACCCCGGAATAGACCTTGTCTGTTTCGAGGAATTTGTCAGAAAACTTTGTGGCCCGGTTAATCAATACCGGCAAAACTCCTGTTGCAAAAGGATCGAGTGTTCCTCCATGGCCTGCTTTTTTTATGGAACCTACCTTTCTGATTACCCGGATAACATCCATTGAAGAGAGACCTTCTGGTTTATCGATATTTAAAATTCCCGACCTCTCATAAGTGGAGTTACGTTCAATTTGTTCAGGTAAAAATTCTATCCATTTTTTTGGGTTATACGCCATCTATATCTATATCTGTTATCTTTTGAAAATTTTTCTGACAGAAACAACGGCTTCAAGCAGACGATCTATATCTTTATAGTTATTATACATATAAAAACTTGCCCTGTTCGTTGCTGCAACATTCCACTTTTGCATCAATAACTGACAACAATGATGCCCTGCACGTATACAGACATTGTAATCATCAAAAATTGTTCCTACGTCATGAGGGTGAACACCATCAATTTCAAAAGAAACTACTCCAACTTTCTCAACAACACCGGATTCAATCTCTTCAAGGGAAGGACCATGAACTTTAATGCTTTCTTGTCTGAAGTTTTTCAG
>Ga0224495_10000816_pt1 | contig 23638 bp, 21 predicted proteins | sample SF_Jul11_sed_USG_FD_168128 | JGI IMG/M metagenome (GOLD analysis project Ga0224495, IMG submission 168128) | Sediment microbial communities from San Francisco Bay, California, United States - SF_Jul11_sed_USGS_4_1 | ecosystem: Environmental > Aquatic > Marine > Sediment | place: USA: California...
TGTGATCTGGAAGTCTGTCGGTGTCCCATTCCAGTCGAGGGTGAGGGACTTGCCGACAGCATCTTCGGTTCCAAGGTACTTCAAGGCATTCCCACGGGTAAGTACAATGGAATTGGGTTGGATGAGGGCAGTTTGGGGAGCTCCTTGTTCCAATCGAAAATCAAAAACTTCAAAAATGGAGTTGTCTGCAAAAATGAGCGGCTGCTTGCGGAATATATTTCTATGGTCTTTGACGGACAACTCTTCTCTGTCCAAACGAACAAAATTTTCGATTTCTGGATAATCTCTGACCATGGCGGGCCCATATGGTCCGGATGTGACGGGGGCCTGGCCGTGCATATCTCTAAAATCAAACTTTCGCTCCACCCGATAGGTTCGTTCTGCATTCTGATGGAATCGGTCATAACTCAATTCATCCTGCACCCAGAGGAATATCATCAGGCAGGCAGCCATCCCGATGGCCAATCCTAAGAGGTTTATCAAAGAGTACAACTTATTTCGAAACAGATTTCGTAATGCTATCTTGATGTAATTTCTTAACATCTCTCCCTCCATATAGACTTCATGCTCATTTAATTTTACGAAAAAAGTATTATGAGAGTTCATTCTAACAAATTAAGCAACAGGAGCGAGGTCTTTTGTCGTGTTCTAAAAAATTGGATATTAAGAGTCTTTTGGATCTATTTCGATCTTCCTTGACATGCATATGGAAATAATGTTTGTATGAGACAACCATTCAGTGAGTTTGGAATAGAGTGAAAGTTTTGCTCGTCTACAACGCTGTGGCTGCCCACAAACGGGCAAAAAAAATCCTCCCTGATGTGGAGGTCTGTTTCATCAATAAGGGAATAAAATTCGACCTGCAGCTCACGGATTATCCTGACCACGCTGTGGACATCGTGGGGAAGGCGGATTTTTCCCAATACGATGGTGTCATAGCCGCAGGAGGCGACGGGACTCTTTTCGAAGTCATCAATGGATACTATAAAAATCCGGCCCAAGAAAAAATTCCTCTCGGAGTTCTCCCGATAGGAACAGGAAACGCTTTTGCCCGCGACCTCGAGCTTGATGCTTCCCGATGGGAGGAAGCCGTGGAAATCATCCGTTTGGAAAGACCAAGAAAAGTGGATGTGGGAGTGTTCCACACACATGGTTAGGATTATTATTTCCTCAACATCATGGGCTTGGGATTTGTGGCTGATGTAGGCAAAATAGCTCACAAACTCAAGATCTTCGGAAATATATCATACACCTTAGGTGTCTTATACCGGACGGTTTTCCTGAAAGCTTACCATGTGAAGATAGAGACTAATGGGAAAATCTTTGAAAGAGAAAATATCTTTGTCGAGATCTCCAACACACGCTATACATCCAATTTCCTGATGGCTCCGAATGCTGAGATCGACGATGGGCTGCTCGATGTGACTCTTGTGAGTAAGATTACCCGCCGAAGGCTGATACAATGCTTCCCCAAGATATTCACAGGAGAGCATATCCACTTGGATGAAGTCGAACAGTTTAAAGCGAAAAAAATTGTGGTAGAAACGGATACTCCCAAGATATTAACTCCGGACGGAGAACTGGTCGGGATTACGCCTGTCTCGGTAGAATGCCTCCACCAAGCGGTCCCTGTATTCTGGAAATGACAAGCCTGATCTCAGCTTATGCCTGGATAATCGGCGGCCTGTATTTTATTCTGCTTTGTATTATAAGTATTGTTCTTTCTTTTTTTCTGCGGCCCAAAACTTTTGATCCCCTTATTAAAAAAAGTCTGAGAATATTTTTTAAGATCCTCTTCATCAAGGTCCGGTCAGAGGGAGTGGAAAACATCCAACCGAACACAAATTATCTTTTTATGTCCAATCACTCCAGTTTGTTCGATATTCCCCTTCTTGAGGCCCATATACCCACCTATGTTCGGGGAGTTGAAGCCTTACGTCAGTTCAAGTGGCCGGTCTACGGCTGGGCAATCCGCTGAGTGGGAAACATTCCGATCGACCGAAAAAACATCCATGCCTCGATAACGAGCATGAAAAAGACCGAAAAGATTCTCAAAAAGGGACAATCGATCGTCATCCTGCCGGAAGGACACCGAACCCTGGACGGAAATATAGGTCCATTCAAAAAACTCCCGTTTCATTTAGCCAAACAAGCCGGTGTCCCGGTCATCCCGATCAGGTTGTCAGGTCTTTTTGAACTTAAACATAAAGGATCCTGGCTGATCCGGCCAAGACCGGTCAAGATCAAATTCGGTTCGCCCATCTCATCGGAAAAAATCCAATCTCTCTCGACAGAAGAGTTGCGAGATTATATAAGGGGAAAAATCCAAGACTTGATCGAACAATCAGTGCCCTAAGTTTTCAAAATGGAACCTGCCGAAAGAGGAAAAGCAATGCTGCTTTTTTATTTCAAACCTAGTCTTACTATAGCGTTTTTATGGGCTTCCTCATCTCCTCTATAACCTATCATTATGACATATACCATGATTTCATCTTTCTCAATTTTATAGATGACTCCGAATTCGCCGATTCTTAATTTCCAATAGCCCTTTAACTCTCCTGTGAGAGGCTTGCCAAACTCCAGAGGTTTTGCGGTCAGTTTTTTTCGGATCGTATTTATGATTCTCAGTTGATCTGTTTTATCGATCTTTTTAAAATCTTTTTTTAAAACCAGCTCATCAATCAGTCCTTTGAACACTATTTCAGTCCCAGTCGCTTCTCAGTCTCCTCGAGTATAATCCATTTTTTGCCTTTTCTCTGAGCCCTTTCCCTGGCCAAATGGCCTAAAACATAATCTTCAAAAGTGTCGATGATTTCTTCCATTTTTTTGTACTCTTCATAATCGACAATAACTCCAACAGGCTTATTTCTCCTTGTCAGTATGACTTTGTTAGATTTAACCCTTTTCAATATATAAGATATCATTTTTCTTAGTTCTGTTAATCCCACGATTGTGGTTTTTTCTTCAACCGTAATCATTTGTATCTCCTATTTATACAATAAATTGGGTAGTCTAAATATGCAGTTAAGCGTACATTTTGCCAAGGGCTGTTACTCAATTATAAAGTGGAAAAATTAGTATTCTTAGCTTGATAACAGCTCTGAGAGCGTCAGAAACTCAAAGCCTTTATTTTTCAAGTGAGGGATGATATCACATAAAGCATCCATCGTTTGAGATCTGTCCACCCGTTGTGTGCTTCCTCCATCATGTAATATGATAATTGAACCCGCAACAGTCCGCTGGAGAACTCTATCGACAATTTTCTTCTTTCCAGGGAGGTGAGGGTCCCGAGGATAAACATCACCCACAACAGTTTTGTAACCCAACTGCTCCACAGTATCCAGAACCCGCTTTGTAAAAAATCCTGCAGGAGGTCTGAAGAATTTTGGCTTGGCCCCGTCAACGTTTCTGAGGAGTTTATCGGTACGGCATATCTCATTTCGAATTCTTTTGTTTGTTGACAGATACAACGGAGAATGGCTGAATGTGTGATTACCGATTTCATGGCCTGCACTCACAATATCGCGAGCCAACCCAAGATTGGATTCAAGATGTTTGCCAACGAGGAAGAAAGTTGCTAGGACATTGAATTGATGTAAAATTTCCAGTATACGAGGCGTTGATGTGGCATGCGGACCGTCATCGAATGTTAAGGCGATTTGTTGTTTATCTGTTGATGCACGCCAGTGAACGCGCTCGAATAATTTTGGACCGAATCGTTCGAGAGAAGCCGCATGGCTCAAGTCACTCAATAATAGCTGGGGCCTGACATTGTTCAACACCTTTCCGAGTTTTGATTTTTTCGTCTTTATCGATTCCATGTCTATGATCTGCTGAGCCTCTTTGTCTATTGTTTATTTTTTGAAATTGTCTGATTCATTAGCTCGAGATATTCGTCTTTACAGGCGTTCATCTCAGACATGAGCGAAGTCCTCGTACGACGCATTTTACCTATTAGATGCCGGTTTGTAAAAATAAAAAAGGAAAAACTGACACGTTCTTGGATTTTCCGGACTTCTTTTATGTAGCCCAAAGCGAAAAAACCGGATGGGAGCAAGGTTAATAAATAGAGGGTGGCCCAAAAATATCCTTCCAAGTACCAGACAAGCAACATTTGGGCACTATAGAACAAACCAAATGTGATTCCTCCCCCCAGAAAAAGAGCCATCAAAATCTTGGTCTTATCATCAATAAACCTTCTTGCAATGTATTCGGTTATCCTATAAGGAAAATAGCTGTTAATAACGCCATAAGCTGCCAGGGGAAATCCAGCGATCGCTTTGGCGATTCCTGTTAATTCAGCTTTAAAGAGATTTTGTATGCTTGTCTTTTCTCTAACCATGATATCCTTTAAGTGGAGGCGCTTCAATTTGCGTTTGTAAGCGGATATTTTCTCTTCTATGTCACGCACTTTTTGTGGATCATGTTCGTGATAATACTCCACACAATCAGCGATCTTTTGTGTGACGACAAACTCTGCGATGATCTTCTTGGACGATTTATGATCGGCAAAGGTTTGGCTCATCAATTCATCCCGATAGATGCTCTCGATGTCTTTCACAAAGCGATCCAATTCTGTGTGTTGAACATTAACAGTAAGATGTTCTAAACTGCTCTGAATCTGAGCTGTGAGTTGATTTACAGCTTCAAAATTATCTTTCTCATTCAGGAAGAAGTACGGCTGGAGATCGATCGCCCTTCCTACATTCACTAGAACCTTACTGCGGAATCGGCTTCGTGAAAAAAAATGAAGCCCAATGGGGATGAGCTTAACACCAAGCTCATAATTATTTCTTCGCTCGGATTCTAAAACGATCCTGGCAGCTCCCGTTTTTATTTTTTTTAACCGACGCGGCATATCACTGATACCTTCAGGAAAAATCCCGATAACATCTCCCCTTTCTAAAACCTCATAACACTCTCGGAAAGCCTCAATATTCCTCTCAACTCTATCAGATTTACCGCGGTGCTGATGGACAGGAATGACTCCACAGCTTCGAAGCAACCATGCTCTCAGTTTGCTGGCAAACAACCCTGCATGGGCAATGTAATGAACCCTTCTTTTTATCGCAGAACTTATGACAAACGCATCCATCTGGGACTCGGGATGATTGGACACAAAAAGCACAGGTCCTCGCTCTGGCACATTCTCCCCATGACGAACCTCGATCTTCTGGAAAAAGATGGCCAGAGCGATCTTTATGACGTTCTGGAGGAATCTGTAAAGCATAGTCAGGATCAGTTATTCATATTTATTTGTTTTTTAGTTTTCTTAATTCCTTTTTTAATCTTCTTATCTCTTTTTCTCTTTGCTCCAACACTTCCTTTTTTCTTTTCTGCTCTTTCTTCCTCGTTTCTACTTCTAAGACTCTCCTTTTAAGACTCCGTTCGTCGAAATGGAAAAGATATGAAATCGATACCTTCAATGCTTCTGCCATTTTTTCTAGAGTGTGTAAACCAGGATTTTCAATCTTACCAGATTCAATTTTGCTTAAGTGTGATCTGGAAATGCCAGCAGCTTTCTCAATATCAACTTGGCTTAATCCCCTTTCCAACCTGAGCAATCTGATTCTTTTTCCTATGAGTGCAGCTTTTTTCATTATTTCCTCCTCAATCTAAAAAAATCCCCTTTTCTTCTTCAACATGCTTCATCGTATGGAGATTTCTTCATTTGTAAGTGCAGTTCCGTGAATGGACTGTTCTTGCTGCAGCGGGGTGGCACACTTACCACAAAAAATGGTATTCTCAGGATTATCAAAATGACATTTGGGGCACTCTATGGCCACTCTTCTCCCCTTTATCTCGGCAAAAGGATATCAAGGATAAAAGGAAGAGTCAAATTGAATTGTAGGAAGGCTAGAGCAAATGGCGTACAGTCTATTCCCTTTTTTTTCCTGATATGTTGGCCTCGCCAAACTCAAGAGAGAGCATACCTTCCAGGGTTTCTCCTTCGATCGTAGTCGAAAAATCGATGGGCATAGACCGACCGCCAGCCTCAACATTTACGGTAAACGTGAGTTCGTTGTCCTCATAGGTGAGGTCTTCCATTTCGACTTCTCCTGTGGAACCCTGAAACATTCCCTTGAGAGCGCCATCCTCCATAGAAAAGATAAACACGAACGTATATTGGCCGTCTTCGGTTTGCACATCCCATTCCCCAAGAAGGGCTTCATAGTTCTTTTCCTGAGCGATCGAAAGGAAGGTCATCGATAGGCAAAACAGGACCATCCATATAGTTGTTAAAACCGGATTTTTCATTTTTTTCATGAGATCTCCTTTGTGCTGCGTAACGTAACATATATAAATCCGAGCAGTCAATCTTAAAATATAAAAAGGAAAGATTCGAACGCAGTGTATCAGTTCTGAGAATTTTTTTTTAAAAAAAATTTAAAAAAAAAGTTGCTTGTTCAACACAATGTGAATAAAATATCAATAAAATTAAAATTCGCGAAGGAGATAGTTGATCTCACAAGAGATTAATTCAGAGATCAAATTAAGAAAGGAGTAAAAGATGCCAAAGAAAGCAGCCAAGAAAAAGGCAGCTCCAAAGGCTAAGGCGAAACCTAAAGCTAAACCCAAAGCAAAGCCCAAAGCCAAAAAAAAGAAATAGCCGATAGGAACATAATCTAGTTTTTGTTCTCTCTCCAGAGAGATAAAAGGGGGTATTTTTCCCCCGAAACAGCTTTTCATACAAATACAAGTATCCCTTTAAAAAAATGAAAGTGGACGTTTGCTTAGATCTCGCTCAAAGAAAAGGATCGTTATATTCTACTCATACCTGAGTGAATCAACAGGATTGGCCAGGGATGCTTTTACAGATTGGTAGCTTACCGAAAGAACAGCAATTACAAGAGTCAAACCCGCAGATAGAAAAAAAATCCCAAAGTCCATTGTCATCCTGTATGCAAAGTTCGTAAGCCATTTCATCATCGCAAAATAGGCAATGGGCCAAGCAAATATGTTGGCCACAAGAATCCATTTTGTAAGGTTTTTGAATAACAGGAAAACAATATATAACTCGCACTATATGAGCCGAATTTTTCAGAAAAAAATCTGCCCTGGTCTAGTTTTATTCCTAAAGTCTCAAGATATTCAGAATCCACATCATCGAAAAAAAGTTTGACGCTTTTCCCCGTGACCGGGTCGGTCCAATCCGTGGCACTCAACCGGAGCTGACCAGAACATTATCGATTTCATAATATCTTGTAGCCCCAGCGATCTCTGGAAAATTCTGCTCCAGAGAATGTGCCATGGCCGGAGGCGTTACCGCAAATTTATCAGCTTTACCAGCCCAATTATCAGTACAGACAATCCTAAAGATTCTATCACCATTATCGTGGAACTGGAATTAAAGATTCCCAAGCCAAGTGTCCGCAGGGGAACAGAGAATGTTCAATTTTGTACAAATCATTTTTCTGACGTTGACAATCCCATTTTCGTCGTGATAGGTTTGTTGTCAACAGGAGGAGACATGTCTCGATCGAAAAAACAAAACAGCATCACTCGCCGCAGTTTTCTCAAGGCTGCCGCAGCCTCGGTGATGGCGCCGGCTATCTTGCCGTCCAAAGTGTTCGGAAAATCAGCACCGAGCAACACGATGCTGATAGGGTGCATCGGTGTTGGACGACAGGGCCAGGACGATATGCAGGAACTGATTTACCGCGGCCTGGAAGTCGGGGCACGTGTCTCAGCCGTTTGCGATGTCGATGGACACCGCTTGGAGGACGCCCAATGGCTGGCGGAGAAGATCTACGCTTTGGAATCAGGCAAAGACAGCTACAAAGGCTGCGCTGCCTACAGAGATTTTCGCGAACTTCTTGCCCGCCAGGACATCGATGGCGTCCTGATAGTTACGCCCGACCACTGGCATGGAGCGCACGCCATTGCTGCCGCGAATGCCGGAAAGGATATCCATCTGGAAAAACCACTGACTTACTCTATTGCTGAAGGGCAAAAGCTCGTTCAAGCGGTGCGTCTAAACAAACGAATCCTCCAGGTAGGCTCGCAACAACGCTCTTCCACATATTTCCTTATGGCCTGCGAGCTGACGCGCAACCAACGTATTGGTAAGCTGCACACAATCCACGTCTGGTTACCTGAGGATCAGGGCACAGGCGATCCCCACCCAATGCCCATTCCGAAAAACCTTGATTACAACTCCTGGCTAGGACCAGCGCCTGAAGCACCGTTCTCTGAGGATCGTGTGCATCCACAGAGAAATTACAGCCGACCCGGATGGATGCAAATCGAACAGTACTGTCGAGGCATGATCACAAATTGGGGCTCCCATATGAGTGACATCGCCCAGTGGGGAAACGGCACAGACGATACCGGTCCTGTTGAGATTGAGGCCAAAGCGAAGTTTCCTGACCGGGATTTGTTCGACGTACACACCACCTTCCGCGCCGAGGCTGTATACGCCAACGATGTCCGCCTGATTATGGAGACTGGCGATCCGGCGGGCGTCCGATTCGAGGGTGATAAAGGCTGGATCTTCGTCCAGAGAAGTGAAATTCAGGCCTCTGACCAAGAGATTCTTCGCCAGAAAATCCGCGATGATGAAATCAAGCTCTACCACAGCACTAACCACATGAAGAACTTTCTGGAATGTATGCGCAGTCGGAAGGATCCAGTTGCTCCTGTGGAAGTGGGGCACCGCTCGAACACCATATGCGTGATGACGCACATCGCCATGAAGCTAGGCCGTAAGCTGCGATGGGATCCAGAAGCTGAGCGTTTCATCGATGATGAAGAGGCCAACCGCTGGCTGGACTATCCGCACCGCGAGCCATGGACCGTGTGAATTAGATGCGACTTTTGATGCTGCGTCATGGGACGTTGTCAAGCTTCCTGTTCATAATCCTGGAAAAAGGCAAGTCTGTTACGCAACGTGTAGGCATCCTGATCCACAAAGGCGATATGATGACCGGTCGAGTCACCGAACGGTAACAACAATACATCGAGGGCAAGCGGCAGTGACGAATCGTCGAGAGTTTCTGCACACCCTATTATCGAGCTGATGAAACGAAGCAGCGGCGATCAGCTTAAGGATGGTGTTGATCCCAAGCAACCACGTTCATGCTACATCCATCCTCTCTTTTCTCTGGATAGGAAGGTTTATCTTTATCCTCGACCAGTATTCCCGGAAAGGAATATCAGACTCTAGATAGGCATGCCTCTCTGTTGATAGAGGGCAATCCATTTCGAAACGCTCTGCGTTAAAGCTTCCTTCAACTTTGCTCCGCTTCCGTGGATGGGACGGATTTCCTCTGCCAGCTCTGGATATCCTTTCCTATCTAACCAGGTGGAAAACACATCATTATCCGAAAGATGTTGTATCATTTCCGGTTCCACTTCTCGAAGTGCATCTAGAAGGTCTCCAAGATTGAACACCCTCTCCTCCCCAACCACCAAAGGTGTGGACTGTATGCGTGAAATCTCCCTTTCAATCGGTTCTATGAGCTGCCTCAGAAGGTCAGTCCCTCTCCCATGTTTCGGCCTTATTTCATCTCCCAATTCTCTAAAACCATGCATGTACAGCCATGTGGAAAAGGCATCTTTTTCAGCGTACATTTCCAAAATTTCTCTCAATTTCTGGGCTTCTGTTGTCTGCTTTTTTGCCTCGGTTAAGAGTTCGTTCATCTGATAAATATCTTTCAACCTGGATAATTCCTTTCCTTTTCTATCCTGAAGAACAAAATCACCCAGCCCAGTGAAATCTTGAATATAGTCTTGGAGAGTCTGCAAGCTTCCGGGATCTCCTTTGGGCAGGATAAAGGCTTTATCCTTCAATTCAAATGCTTCCTTTGCTTTCGAAGCAATAATCAAAGGAATTCGCGGATAAAATTTCTTGGTGAGTCTGATCAGATCCTTACCCGCATCACTATTGAGGTCATTTCCCTTCGGAAAAAATATATCGGCAATCAAGCAAACCACGTCATCCCCATGCCCCATGGAAAGATAACGATCATCATCGATTTCTGATTCCTTCTCCACTCCAAAAAGGAATTGCAGTGCCTCCTCAAGAGTCCTTGCAACCATGACATCAGCTCTTTGGCCTATGATGTTATAAAGGACAGGAAGGAACTGAGAAAACCAGCGAGGTTCATCATCTACGAGCAAAAAAATATACCGTCTCACTCGAGAATACTTCTTGATGTTGAGCAAATCTTCCGCGCATCTTACTGCTGAGGGTAATATATGGCTCGGGATAAACTCATCCCTGTCAACGGCAAAAATAAGGTCTGCTTTTTCAGTATAAGGATATCTTTCGATGGTGATCGAAGGTGGGGAACAACCGACGAAATCATTCGAAGAGAGGAGAACCAATACGAAATCTTTGTTGTTCTGTCGAATTTTGTCGGCATCGACAACGATGAGCCCTGAATCATCCAGGATGATGATCGATGCCTTATCTGATTTGTATTGGGATACGGAAAAGGGATCGCTGAATATCTTGACTTCGGTCCACGGCATGTTTTCAATCAACACCTGATTTGACTTTCGCACCTCTTCATCGGCTGTAAAGATTATCGCACATGAAAATTTCACCGGATTGATGATTCTGGGATAGAAAGCATATTGATCCATCAAACTCAAACCTTATCCGAAATGACCACACACTTCTTTTTGGCAGAATCTGCATACACAGATACAGTTTTTGGAAATGTGAGCATGTAGATCGCTCTCTTCTTGTCTGGCGTTGAAAATAACCAAGGATCGAATGTATCCTGCGTGGGCTGAATAAAACCATATATGATATTGTTACTCATCAAGTTAGTCAGAAAATGAGTGCCCTGTGTACCATATACACGTGTCTGTATCCTTCTTTGTTCTTCGTCATATCCACCATGTATCATATACAGAAAATGGCTTCCATAAATCCCCCCGCCGGTAAGATGTTCTGGCTCCTTCAAAGGCTCAGACCTGCCTGCAACATCGACACCGTATTCAAAAATGGCTGCAGCTCTATCAACTTCTCTGTAGTCCACCTGGATTCCCCAATCTCTGTTGTTGCTCCCTAAACGTCCAGGCACAACGATGATGTAGGGAGTATTCGCTTCACGCATAGAACGATTGAGAGCCGATATTTCCTTTCTCAGCTCATCGTGCCTGTTTCTTGTGTATAGGAAAGGAGAGACGACTACAGCGTACTTTACACCCTTTTTTATCCCATGTCCCTGAAAGTTGCTTACGGAAATATAGGTTTTGCCAACATGATCAGGAAAATGAACTTTCTCCAATTTCAATTCTGGCAATTGTGTCAATTGGACAACATGAAATGTCCCTGATTCGGTTTCTGATTTACCTCTCTTTACATTAAAAACAAACTCTATCTGATAATGAGCGGATATTTTCGAAGATATAGTATTCATTATCTCAAGGAGACCGCTCTTGAAACCAAATCCATCCTTCTCTACTAGCATTTCAAAGGTAATCAAATCTTTAATCCTTCCCAAGATTTTTGTGTTCTGGAAATCGGCAAATTTGACCGTCAGTTTCTTCATCGTCTCCAGTTCGTTACCTTTGAGCATTTCATTTTTTGTCATATCGATGGCGTAGAAAAACCGTTGTCTTTCTCCTAACATCTTAAGAGGGAGTGGATTGCGGATTGTTGCCACAGAGATCACTGGAAAATCATCTAAAACTGTTGCATAGCCATGACCAAAAGCGATTCGGGCAAAACCTTCATCTGGATTCTGCGTTTTCAAGGCATAGGGGAAAAATGAATTGGCGACTCCTGAAACCAAGGGATAATATATAGGTCCAGCAAAAGTGTTATCATGAATTCCTGGTATAGGATTGATGACAATGGCCATTTTTTCATTGCTCTCAGGAGGTTGGCTCTGGATAAAATCGTTGTAAATATGGTAAATCGCCTGTTTCAATTGGTTGAAACGTACCGAAAAATCAGGATGATTGTTGGGAAGCATAAAAGATGTGTTCTCTCCTGCATGAACAGAGCCACCTTCCTCCTCAGAAGCAATAGCCTCATTTGTAGCAGAAGAGCGAATGCTGATCGGAATATTCCCCAATTTCTGCAAAATGGAGGCGATAATGCCTAATTCTTCTTCTCCAAGTTTCCCCCCGCGTTCATTAAATCTATCAAAGAAGGTTGTGGTGAGAACACGCGTGCTCAATTTATGGGCTTTGGGTATGCTGCACTCATTGATTTTTACTAATCCCTCCCCCTTCCCGCCTAGAGATCCTGCGCCAAAAATCTTTACATCTCCGACTCTATCAACGATCTTTACGCTCATTTACCTATTAACAAAAGAAATCTAAGCGGATGTCTCTCTTATTATACTGTTTCCATCTAATGACACAAAACTTGAGAAAATTCTAGTACACTATACGCTTGATAGGCTGCCAAACTTATTATCGAGAGGGCAAGTATTTTTTTGGAAATTTCGTAACCACAGTATACTTCGGATCAACCACATTACCGATACGTGCCCTTCCAACCTGAGAGACTAATTGCAAAGCGTCCCAACGATCATACCCGTAATCCTCCACGAGCCAATAGATCAATTCCACATGAGCCGACCTGAATGCATCAATGACCGGCCTGGTACTGCTTGCTACCATGATGTATTCATCGTCTTCAAACCTAGGCCAGCTTATTGCCTTTTCTTTAATCACATCCACTTTAACCGTAACATCCATAGAACATTCCAAACCAGTCCCACAAATTTCACCATCCCCTTGTGCGGCGTGTCCATCTCCGAGCATGAAGAGAGCCCCCTCAACAAAAACGGGAAAATACAGAATTGTTCCTTCTTTTGTCTCCATACAGTCCATATTACCGCCATGCTCGGCTGGAGTTAAGGAGAGAACAGCCTCACCATAGTTGGGGGCTACTCCAACCGTCCCTAGAAACGGCTGAAGGGGAATTTCCACTCTTCCTATCTTGCTTTCCGGCAAATCAAGAATCCCTACATTCCGTTCAAAATCCAGTTTCCAAATATAGGTCTTCTCAGGCAAGGGATCCGTCAGCATGGCTGTATAGCTTTCTCCAGTCAGTGCTCCGAAATGGGGAAGATGTGTGGATACCGCATAATCTCTGTTGGGTTTGACTTTTAGCAGATGAATCACAAGCGTATCCCCAGGCTCTGCACCCTCCACATAAAAAGGCCCGGTCTGGTGGTTCACATTTGGCAAATGCACAATCTCATTTGCTTTCTGCTTGTTGCTTGAGATTGTGTTGCCAAAAGCATCTAAGGTGCTTGTCATGAGTGTATCTCCGGGTTTGAGTTTTAGAACTGGTTCGTGCTTTGCGTCATAGGTGAAGTGGTATTTTGTGGGTTTGAAGTGATGGGTTTTCTGGGCAAACAGAGCACCAGAATAACAGATGAGCATCACGAGAAAAAGAAAAACCAGAAATTGCTTCATAATTAAGACTGATGTTTTCATTGCATACTCCTGATCAAGAAATGAAGACTTTCTCAGCTTTTTAATTTTGCCAGCCTCCACTAATCCCCACACCTTGCTGGAAAAGAATATCAAGGAATGTTAAAGGTGTCAATGACCGCGAGATGGAGTATGCTTTTTATTGAGAATTCTGTAGAAAACAGCTATTTTTTTTCGGATAGTCCTCTTGAAGCCATTTACAATTGGGGGGATCATCACTATAAGAATAGTAAGGAAATAATTACACAAATGTTTTCTCCTGCGAACCACAGCACTCCGGCCAAACCATCTAGACCAGCCTGGTACCAGTCCATCGCAAAATTCGAGAATCCTAACATCCTAAAATCATCTTGGCAAATCATCAATACCTTAATCCCATACTTTTTTTTGTGGTATGTTATGGTCCGAGCTATGCAGGCTGGGTACCCTTACTGGGTCATCCTTCTTTTAACTATCCCAGCAGGCCTGTTTATGGTCAGGCTCTTCATCTTGTTCCACGACTGCGCCCATCAGTCTTTTTTTTCTTCAAAGCGCGCGAACCAAATCTTCGGATACATTTCTGGAGTCTTAACCTTTGCTGCATATGAAAAGTGGCGGGCCTCGCACTGGAGACATCACGCGACAGTCGCTGACCTCGACCGACGTGGTTCTGGAGACTTTTGGATAATGACCAAAGATGAATACCTCGAATCTTCAAAATGGAAGCGATGGGTCTACCGTCTGGCCAGGAATCCATTTATTGTGTTTGGCTTGGGGCCTATCTTTATTTTTCTTGTCTACCAGCGATTTCCGATTTGGGCTCAGAGCAAAAAAGAACGTAACAGCGTCTACTTCACAAATCTCGGGATTATAGGGATTGTCTTGCTCGTCAGTTTTGTTTTTGGATTCCGAACATACATCCTGATACAACTCCCCATTCTCTTTATTGGTGGGATAGTGGGTCTATGGCTGTTTTATATCCAGCACAATTTTGAAGGTGTGTATTGGTCTCGACATGATGATTGGGACCGGATGAAAGCAGCATTGGAAGGGAGCTCTTTTTACAAACTCCCCAAAGTGCTTCAGTGGTTTACAGGAAATATCGGCTATCATCACATTCACCATGTAAGACCAATGATTCCTAACTATAAATTGGAAGAGTGCTCTGATTCAGAGCCTGAGTTGCAGAGGATCAAGCCGCTTACCATACGTAAAAGTCTGCTATCTCTTCGACTGCACCTTTGGGATGAAATCAATCAAAAGCTCGTGAGCTTCCGCTCACTTAAAAAATCCGAGGCCTGATAGGATTTCTCTATTTACTATATATTTCTTCTCTTTCTTTTTTCTCTCTTTCTTTTTTCCTTCTTCCTCTCTCTTTTTTTTCTTTCTTGCCTCTTATATTTTTTCATCCATCATTCCTATCTTGAATTTATTAGTCATAGACGATCAAGCACATTTCAGTTCAGAGACTCCTTCCTGCAGTATATTCCCTTTTTTTGATAGAGTGGTAGGACTGAACTCATTCGGAAATTTTGAAGGTGGGTTTTGCAGCCCGTAAATAGATATTAACGCCAAATTTAACGCGGATTCTGTAACTTGGAGTATCGCTTATCAGAAGCGTTTCCTGCCTCCGAATCCACCTCGGCTAAAACCTCCTCCTCTGCCTCGACGGTCATCACTGCGAGGACGGGCTTCGTTGACCTTTAGAGCGCGCCCTTTCAAATCTGTGCCATCAAGCCCGTTGATTGCAGATTGTGCTTCGGGACTGTTGGGCATCTCAACAAATCCGAATCCCCTTGAAGCGCCAGTGAACTTGTCTGTAATGATTTTTGCAGACGCGACCTGCCCGTAGGCTTCAAAAGCTTGGCGCAAATCGTCTTCATTAGCCTCTCGTGGTAAATTGCCAACATAAATGTTCATTCTAAATTCCTCTTCATAATAAAATTTATAAGGGAGGGATATGTTTTTAACTGTTGAAATTTCCCTAAGTCCCTTATGACCTTTACCAGTTCTTACAAACGGACAGGTCTTTTCAATTTCAACGCAGCTAATCATAGCACAGGTTATATCTAACGTCAATAAAGTGAAATAAAAAATAACCAAAGATCCATTGTAAGCATCATCGGATTTCTTATCCTCCTTTCCTTATTTTCCTGCACCGGAGAAAAACGATCAGAATCCCAACTGTTGCAATACTTATACAGTCAGGAAGGAATTTTTGAACAGATTTCCGTGAGGAAAGTTTGTGGAAAAATGGGGAGCTGTTTACCTGGCAGATGCGTCTGACCAAAGCAACAGGAAAAGAACTAGACTTTGAAGGCTACTTGAAGTCACATGGACTGTAGTTTTTTCTGTTGTTTTATCCCGGATGATTGTATCAAGTGCAGTAACGCGGCCTTCATTGTGAGTTTTGTAGAGTTCTAATCTTTCCAGGGGAATCGATCGGGTAAAAATGCATTCGTCTTCCCAGTCGATGTATATTGGAGCTGGGCGCATACGGCAAGGGTCGGCGTCGAGGTCCTTTGTGATCAGGTTTGTGATGTGCTTAACCTTTGTATAGCGGCTTGTCCAGTGGGAGAAGGCAAGTTCGCGGCTGATCAGGATCCGATCGATGATGCTTTCATCCAGAGTGGAAAGGACTCCCATTATCGTGGCAAACTCGTTCTTCTCGCCCTCGATCGAGTCGTCGAGTGAGATAATCGAATAGCCTTCCCCGTAGCTTGTGTGGTTGATGATCCTTGTCCTGCCTGGGACTACCAAGTCGTCTTGTTTTCTTAGATCTTCGAGCAAAGGATAAAACTCCGGTTCGGGGAATGGAGTGCCTGCATAGATCTCGAGGGCATCGAACGTCTGTGAATACCTGCCGGACGGATTCCAAACCGTCCAGCTTTGTATGTCACTTTCCAAAACGCCCTGGAGCTGGGCAATGATCTCTTCGGGTGTGTACCAGAATCCCTGTATCCATGGCCGGATTTCCTTTTCCGTGCGTTTCTTCATCTCTTCCAGGCTCGACCTTACGATCCTATACGGATACTGACCTGGATTTTTCAGTCTCAAGAAATTTTCCGGAAAATGCGATGGATAGAGCATCGGGCAGATCACGTCCACATGAGGGATGATCTGTTCAAGGACCTGACCGACTCCAAAATCTGCAGTTTTCCAGGCAGTTAAACCGAAAATGTCGATGGAAATGATTACTCCGAAAGGCTTCAGCCTGGAATTCGCATAGGCGAGAAATTTCCCGATACATTCCTCTTGGGATGTGTCTTCAAGGATGACCGGATATTCGATTGCGGACAGGTCCCCGTCCGTGGGGAATCGGACATAGTCAAACTGAATCTCATCGATACCGATCTCTATAAGTTCAAGAGAGAGCGCGATCGTATACTCCCACACCCTTCGGTCGTAGGGATTGGCCCAATGAAGTCCTTTCCTGTCCGCCCACAGCTCCCCCGTTTCAGAGTCCTTAATCCCCATTTCGGGATGGTTTGTGACCAGGAGGCTGTCCTGGAACACATCTAGTTTGGCCGCGGTCCATATGCCTTTTTGCTTGAGAGTGTTAACAGCAGTTTCGAACACTGGATTGGGCAGTGAGGCTCGTATCTTTTTTGCCGTTGTGTTATCTGATTTCCAAAACAGTCGGCCGTTCGGGTCTTTGGCATGGAGTACGGCAAGATTCAGGCCTGCGGCTTCCATGTAGTGTAGGATTCCTTCGAAACTCCGGCCCCTGAGACAGGTCGACGGGAAATAGACACCCGTTAGTTTTTCTGGCTTGTTGGAGGAATGAGCTGAGGAGGGGAAGGTGAGGACAAGTAGGAATATCAGGATCATCAGGACAGTGCAAGGATCAATATTGGTGTTTGTGCGCGTGGATTTTGGAGTTCGAGCCATGGCTGTTCCTTTCAGATCGAGCATTAGTTTTGTCGTTCATCAAATGTGGTTTAAGAGAAAAATCAAGGTCTCTGATTATTCTGGTGATATGAGGCAGGACTATTTGTGTAATATTTCAGCTAATTCTACTGCTTTTCTAACTTGATGAGATCGGTCGTTTTTGAGCTTGGCTAGAACCTTATCGATTTCTTTGCTTTTAGGCAATTGTGTTAGCGCCCAAGTTGCGGTCGCCCGGATGGAATCTGGTTTGGCTTTATAAACAGTGGATAACTTGAACCCTTGTGCGACAGCGATGAGGGCCGCTGCCGCATCGAGTGAACGGAGAACCCCTAAAGTCCGGCATACATCTTGTTGTAATGAAATTCTCTTTTCTGTTTCCCATACTTTTATCGGTTTTATGTATTCGATAAGTAATGGTATAGCCTCATGTATTTTACGTTCAGCAAATAGAGGGATGATGTCCCCTTTCATTTTTTCAGTAGTTCTTTCAAAAATTTCGAGGAGAACCAAGTCAACCTCTTTTCCTGGAATTTGTTTTAAGACACTCACAATTGGGGGGATTGTATCAACCGGCCCATTCAGGGCTATCTCGCGTAACACTTGAATTAAACCTGGGTTGTCAGCAAAGATGTCACACGCTTTGATCACTTTGATAAGAGAAACGTAATGCATCCCTATATGTATTTTTCCCAAAAACGCATCCACAGCATCTTTCCCAGCCTTTTTTATAACTCCGGCAACAAGCCGTCGAATCTTAAACGGGATATCAGATGTTATCGCCTTTAGTCCAGCTTCAGCAAGTTTGTTAGGCTCTTGCTTTACCAACATAGCTACTGCTTTAGCCTGTATTTTGCCATCCTCAGAGCTCAGATCCTCAAAAGCGATAGATATATTCTCTTCTGTATCCTTCACAAGCTCTAAATCGTGCATTGTATCAGCATTGATACCCTCCATAGGGAAAGCTTGTACAGTAGGAATGGGCATTTCGTCAGATGTTTGTACAGATTTCGCCAACTTTTCAATGTCCAATTGCTTCAGAATGTGGACAAGGTGTTGAAGATCCTGTTCACGAATTTCACTTGATTTAAGGGCAGCGATCAACTCTTGTTTTTCCTTTGAAAACTGGTCCAGCACATCTTTTAATTGCTTAATCTGGTCATCGGACAGCTGTTGTGCCGCTGAAGTAGGAGACAGCGTCATTCGCTCATCCTCTCCTTCAACTGGCTGTGCAAGAATTTCATGATCACCGAGAACGACTTTGCGTTCGCTAACCGCCACAAAAATCTTCCGATCTGGAAGCATGTTTGATATTTCAAGCTGTTCCAACAACACATCCCATTGACCGATTACCTCCTCAGGAAGCCTCTTGAATATTTCTAAAAACCGCACGACCTCTTTTTGGGTGATCCCTCGCATGAACAAAACTCCTTGAAGTCCGTAGCTGTTTAAAGTTACATAAAGATCCTGTGTCAACCTTTTGTCCTCTAAATAAGGCGGTAAGGGATTACCATTAAAGAGCATTGCCTCCAGTGTCACGGAAAGGGATAGTGCCTCAGTTTTTTCTTCGAGAAACGGTGTCAGATGATTCATGAATTGCTGCAAGGAATTTTTAACGTTCTCGTTTTCTTTCGGATAGAGACGCAGATTTTGTATTGAAGACCTAAATGTTCTTCCTATCATGAGGGCTTCTGAGAGGTCTTCTGTTTCAAGGGGGGATTCTTTTGCCATAGATACCGAATGAATCCTCTTTTTCAATATTTTTCTTGAACTTCTTGGGATATGTACTGCGGCCATTTGATCCTTCAGAGCAGAAAACATCTCTGCTGCCTTCTCAAGCTGATCCGCATTGTGGAAATGATATGCCAACCTTCCGACGATTCGTTCAGGAGAACTAGCTGCAAGTTTTTGTTCTATTTTCGCTGCTTGAGCATGATATTGGCGGCGCTCTCCTTCACTCATGAGTGAATAAAAAACGGAACGAATTATCCGATGGGTAAAAACATACTCACCTGGGTTTAGACATTCTTCTATGAAGAGAGCTCTTTGTGCCTTGCTGAGAGCGTTCAAAATCTGTTGTAATTTGAGTTTTGAAATTTCTGCAAGTTGTAGCGGATTGATTCTCTCCCCGAGGATAGAGGCCATCTTGAGTACAAGAATTACTTCCTTGTCCATGTGCCTCAGCCGTTCTCTAATCATGTTATTGAGATTTCTTGGAATATCTTCAGCCTCGACAGAAGATAGATCCCATTCATCTTTCTTTACAGAGATCTTACCCTCGAGAAGAAGGACCGAAAGTGCCTCTACCATGAAGAGGGGGTTTCCACCGGAACTGTGCAAAAGGGCTGCGGCTGATTCTGGAGGCAACGTTTTCCCATCAAACAATATTGCCACAAGTTGTTGAACATGTTCAGAATGCAAAGGCTCAACCTGGAATCTTTGGATTTTACCTCCAGAGGTCAACTCTGGCATTGATTCGAGAAGGGAAAGGAGCTTTTCCTCGCCTGTTGTTAATTCGGAGCTGCAAATTGAGGAAACGAAGCGTAGACTGCCTCTTTTTTCGCTATGACCAAATTGAGATCCGAAGAATTGCAAGGATGGAACATCGATTTGGTCTACATCATCGAGCAGAACAGCCCCATCTCCCATTTCACGAAGAATGAAGAATGTCTGGGTCAGCGCCTCGAAAAGAGCCATGCTGTCAATTTCGCTGACCTCATCGGCCATCACTACTTCTTTTATATACCAGGGGGAGAGATAAGGCTTGAGAATGAGCTTATACCTGTCGTCAATTCTGGAAAATATATGATCAGATATCGTGCGCTCCCGCTCAAAAAGGCTGCTCAGAGCAGCGAATACAGCCCCATAAAGCTCGCTTTGCCAATATGGATAACCCTTCGTAAAAAGAGTGAAGGCTAGCTTCTCTTGAGCGATCTCTCGGGCAAGCCTCAGGAGTCGTGTTTTTCCAGCACCCTCACCACCCAGAAGTACAGGAAACGCTTCGGAATTGCCCTCTTTGGAGAGATGCCTCTCTAGAAATTGAATCAACTCATCGTTACCGACGATATGAGGAGCATCAAGGATTGAGTTGAGTTTAGACGGAGTAAGAAGCTTACCTGAATCTGGATTGACAACGACTTTGTTTTTTCCCTGTTCCTTGGCCGCATAAAGGGCTTCATCAGCCTTTTCGAAGAGTATCTTCCAATTCTCGCCATCTTGGGGATACAGGGAAATCCCTATGCTGCATCCGATTGTGATATCTTTGTGATCAACCTCGAGAGGGGACTCCACCATGCTCTTCTGGATATCCTCCCCAAATTGCCTGGCCTCTTGCTTGTCCATTTTCGGCATGATGAGAACAAATTCATCACCCGCATAACGGATGGCAATTCCTTCTTGCTTGATTTTCTGTCCAATGACTTTAATGAAATGCGCAAGAGCTTTGTCACCCACCGAATGTCCGTAGCTGTCGTTGATGTTTTTAAAATCATCTATGTCGAACAAGAGGAAGGCGACTGACTCACCCTGTTCTTTAGCTTGGTTAAGATATTCGGGAATCTGTTCCCTCAAATACCGCAGATTGTGTATGCGAGTTAATTCATCTATGTAAATGAGGCTCTCTAATTCTGTTTTGCTTAATTCTCTATCCATACTTTTAACTTCCCTCTATGAGCCAATTTACAGAAATCTCCCACTCCATGTTTCAGATAAACCTAAAGCTCTCAAAATTATTTTCTTGAACCTTGCTTTTTGACACAATCGCCTTTAGGGATGAATTTCAAGGTGATTTTTCTGCATTCTTAGGGGGAAGGCACAACGCTTATACTTGGGTTTTGGCTAAAAAAGAACGTGGTACGCCCGGAGGGATTTGAACCCCCGACCTTCTGATTCGTAGTCAGACGCTCTATCCAGCTGAGCTACGGGCGCACCAAATGAACGCCTCTTAAATATAGCCTAACATGGACTGGTTTTCAATATATCAGACAAGATTGCCACACTCCCTTTGGCCCGTTCACAATGAAAAAACGGAGATTGCTTCGCCACCTGTGATGGCTCGGAATGAAAGCTAACCGCTTATTCTCAGAACGGCGGCGCCATCGATTCTGCTGTCCTTCAGGAGTTTGAGGACTCTGTTCGCTTCTTCAAGAGGAAAAACCTGGGTTGTGGTGCGGACCGGGATTTCGGCTGCGATCTTTAGCAATTCTTCTCCATCCTTCCTTGTGGCATTGGCCACGCTGCGAAGAGTCCTCTCTTGGTAGATATATTTCACATAATCCATCTCAGGAATCGGAGACATGTAGATACCTGCTAAGGCCTGTGTGCCTCCTTTGTCCAGCATCCTCATTCCGTCTAGGACAGTAGGGCCAGCTGGTGTGAAGTTCACGATGCTGTCCATTTTTTCAGGCGGATCATCCTTGGATGTTCCTGTCCACACTGCTCCGAGCTTTTCTGCAAGGGCGCGGTGCTTCTCTGAGCGCGAAAAAACATAGACTTCACATCCCCAATGCACAGCCACTTGTATGGCCACATGGGCTGAAGCACCAAATCCTATAAGACCTAGCCTTTGACCTGGTTCGATTTCGCTCAGACGAAGCGCCCTGTAGCCGATGATTCCTGCACACAGGAGCGGTGCCGCCTCTGTGGCTTCGAAAATCTCAGGGATAACATAGGCAAACTTCTCAGGAATAACAATGTGCTCTGCATAACCGCCGTTCTCGTGGTAACCCGTGAAGCGAGCTTTAGGACAAAGGTTCTCGTTGTCTCTCGTGCAATATGCGCATGTCGTATCAGTCGAATAAAGCCACGCTACCCCTACTCTATCCCCTTTTTTAAACCGGGAGGCTTTCTCCCCAAGTTTCTCAACTCTTCCAACGACTTGATGGCCAGGAATGATGGGAAGCTTCACTTCTGGCAGTTCACCCTCCACGGTATGCAGGTCTGTGTGGCAGACGCCGCAGACGTTGACTCGGATTAAAATATCTTCAGGATCTGGCTCAGGATTTGGAAGATCGACCAATTCGAGGGGATTTTTCTCGATGAGGGCAAACCGATTAAGAATCATAGCTCTCATGGAGAGTCTATGCCTTTTCCTTCCGTTGCTTAATTCTTCGCCGGAGTCTTTCCAAGCGGTAGGAAAAATCCCTTTCGTAATAGGAAGATACACCTGCAGAGAGGACAAATCCTTCCTCAGCCATTCTCTTGGCTTCCTCATATTTTTTCAGTCTGTGCTCTAAATACATCGCCAATTCTCTAAAGGAGTAAAGCTGGGCAGGTGTCACAACTCTAGAGGACGTCATTTCCTCCCATAAAGGGACAGCCTTCTCCCACTCATCATTTCTCTTGAAATGGGAAGAGAGCCTCTTTTTGGCTTCGAGCGTGACTTCATCGCTCAGATTCCCGCCCAAGGCACGCTGGAAAAACTGGACAGATCTTTCAACATCCCCGACGTTTTCCATAACCTTTCCTGCACCGTAAAAATCCATGCCATCGCCCACACAGAGTTCAGGATCTTCTGAAAAGATGTGGGCGCCGATAATCACAACGCCCAAGAGGGACAGGATATCCTCCTTGTTGTGGTAGAGGATGGGCTCGATCAGCTCGAAATTTCCTGTCTGGAGATATTGAAAATACCGCCAGGGAATCTCTGCAGAAGGGATGTCTTCGGATCGGTCTACCTGGACCAGCTCGAGGGCCAGGTGATACAGCCGGCAGCTTTCATACTTGTGGCTCCAGAGCCTTCGGGCTGCGTACAGGAAATCCAGATGGGGAAGTTCGCTCAAGACAAAGGGCTGTCTGCAGAGGATGAATCGGGTTTCAAGGAGCGGGATGTCAAAGCCTTTTCCGTTGTAAGTCACCACCGATTGGAAATCCATGTCCTTAAAAAACTGGGCCAGCTCCCGGATCATCCTCTCCTCTTCGGCCAGCTCTCCCAGGAAAAATTGGGCCACATAGAATTTATCATCCCTGTAATACCCCAAGCCCACGTTAAAAGGAACCACACCCGCACCTCCGGATAATCCTGTCGTTTCCAGGTCGATAAACAGGGCTGTGGAGAGGTCTAGGTCTATGAAGGCGGCTTCCTGGCTGAGGCAACTGAGGATGTCACCTCTGATTTCCAGTCCTGAGGATATCTTAATCTTTCCATAGTGAGCATCTAGAGAGAACCCGTTCTCGAAAAACTGAAGGGGCTCTCTGGGAAGAGGCTCAAAAGCAGGTGTCCGGGATTTTTCCAGGCTCTTCTCACGGGTCAGGTTGATCAGCCTCTCGAGCTTCTCTTTGGTGGTGAGGTCTTCTTCCTTCTGGATCTTATTCCATGTTTCGGATACAACGCGAGACTTTGATCTAGAGTAGCGCTCTTTTC
>Ga0224495_10000817_pt1 | contig 23554 bp, 27 predicted proteins | sample SF_Jul11_sed_USG_FD_168128 | JGI IMG/M metagenome (GOLD analysis project Ga0224495, IMG submission 168128) | Sediment microbial communities from San Francisco Bay, California, United States - SF_Jul11_sed_USGS_4_1 | ecosystem: Environmental > Aquatic > Marine > Sediment | place: USA: California...
GACCTGCCGTTGTACACACGTAACTTCGGCACGGCTGACCAGCCAACCGTTGAGTGCGGTTCCTGCCACGACCCACACGTTGCTAACCCAACGTTCCTGCGTCCAACTGGCGGTAACGCTGGCAGCGCAGTTTGCTTGTCTTGCCACACTAAGTAAGCAAGTCGTAGTAAACAAGGCCGAAAGGCAAAGCCAGGCGGAAACGCCTGGCTTTTTTATTTATTGGAATCAATATAACTGCACTCCGCCAAAGAAACAGGTCTACTCATTGTAGGCTATACATTGATTTAGTGTTACTTTTACACTATCTCCACTCTAGCAGCCATTTTGTAATATTGAGTGTTTTATAATGCTTTAAGCCTCAATCTACGTATCTTTAGCCAAATTATAAATATACATTTGAATGCCATTTATTTTAATCAGGTTATCTTATTTTGCTATAGCGAGAAAGGAAATTCCCCCAACAGTTTTCATAAAACAGGGCAGGAATAAATATTATTCATAAAACTGCGCTACAGCTTATTACTTGATAAGCGCCTTAATATGTGCAACAACGCTGCGGCATAGTGAATGCAATTCATATCCGCGCTCCAATGCCGAGACAATGTGTCTCTGCGCGAATCTGTCTGCGATACGTTTTACCTCTTAGCTCACCCACACATAGTCTGACTCTGCAAGTCCGAACTGCGCCAGATCATGCGTCACACCGACCGCGACGTTGCTGAAGATGCAAAACCCCTTCACCTTGGGCCGCTCTGCATGATGACGGGGTGGCTGATGTCGCAGAAGTCGTTTGTCACCTTACTCGCCATCACGATGGCGACACCCAAATAAATCTTCAGGATGTATTAGGCACCACCCCATGCTTATTTCCTATAAGCATATTAAAGTAACGAATAAGTATTTAACAAGCATATAAAATTTACCTAAACTACGCCTCAACATGTTGCGATGAATCACCTATCAACCTATATTCAGTATCCAGAAAGGAAAACTGTCCATGTCCAAACTGATCAAGAACGGCAACATTATCAACGATGAATGGAAGACCTTAAACCTCGCGGAGGACAATACCCCGGATAGCGTCAAGCTGCCGGTTGGCCCGGTGCTGGTTCCACTTTCGGTATGGAAAGCAAGACGTACCGAGCTGATACACCGCGAGTATGAACACGGATGGCCGCTTGGTGTATGGCTGTCCGCTGAAGAAAGTGCCGAAGCGATCGCACAGGATATCGACGATTTCACCGTCATTGCACTCAAATTCGACAAGTATTCCGACGGCCAGAGCTACTCAACGGCACGGGTACTGCGCGAGCATTACGGTTACAAGGGTGAGTTGCGTGCGATTGGTGATGTATCCGGCGACAATTTGACTTACCAGCACCAGGTTGGCTTCGATGCCTTTGCTGTGCAACCTAATCAGAAGACTGAAAATGTGCTTTCCGGAATTTTTTCCTTCACCGGTTCTCGCCGACAGCGGCAGCAATATTCGGCCTTGGTCAGCTGATTCATCGGGGCGCATGCTTGAGTGTGCGCCCTCACCCAAAATAAAATCACCACTGTCCAGCGAGACACAAAGAAATATTGGCCAACTTCCGCTCGTGTTCTGACTGCAGCAGTCAGAACACAGTCGCCAAGGCTCTGTCTTTAAATAGAAAAACTGTCAACGGAACAACTCTGCGACTACTTTACAAACCACGAATTGTGCACCTCGTTTAGCCCATTAGATTTTCTGTCATAAGGCTAAACTGTCAAGAAGGATCAAGCTGCAGGCCGCTGTCAGCCAATTGAAACGGAACCAATTTCCCTTATCGCTCAAACAACGAAACTGATATCATTTTTTGCGCGGCATCAGTAAAGACAGGTATATCTGAATTCAAAAATTTGCCACCTCAGGTCTGCGCCCATGGCAGGCCGTCAAAGCGCCAGCCGTTATGAGAATTTCGATGATGTGTATCGTCAAGTTCACCCTCAAAACCGTGCAGCACGTTGTAGATATCGGTCAATCCGGCCTTTTCCAATGCTATCCCGGCATCAATGGAGCGGCGACCCGAGCGGCAAATCAAGACGACCGGTCGATTTGCGCTGGCCGCTTTTTTAACATGCGAAACAAAATTCGGATTGATATCCCACTCAGGCCCGTCGATCCATGGGATTAGAATGGATCCTTTAGGGTGACCCACAAACATGTGCTCCATCTCGCTGCGGACATCGACGAATATCGCCTCGGTATTAGCTGCCAGAAAATCATAAGCCTGCTTTGGTGTAAGGTGTTGCATAACTTGCTCCCGAGATATTGACGTTACCGCCAATAATAATATTACTTTTGAAGATGTTTTTGGAGGATATGTTGCAACAAACCTTCTGCCGCATCCTCGACCATATCAAGGACACGCTCAAACCCATCTCCCCCTCCGTAATACGGATCGGGGACTTCCCGCTCGGCATGATGACGCGCAAACTTCAAAAACAGCATGGGCTGAACACTCGATTCTTTCGGAACCAGTCGCTGCAGGATAGACAGATTAGCCTGGTCCATTGCCAGCACATAATCAAACCTGGCAAAGTCTTCTGCCCCGACTTGTCGTCCCCGCAGATCGGCCATTGCATAGCCTCTTTGCTGAGCCGCGCGCTGTGCACGATTATCCGGCGGCGCGCCCACATGGTAATCATGGGTCCCAGCCGAATCGACACTGATGCTCTCAGACAATCCTGCATTTTCGACAAAATGTCGGAACACCCCCTCTGCTGTGGGTGAACGACAAATATTGCCCATGCACACAAACAGCACCTTGATCTTGTTATCAGCCACTTTACTCCCAGATATTTAAGTTCGAAGACAAACTGTATTGTATTCGCCAGACATTACAAATTATTACTTGATTAAATAACTTGGGTATATTATCATTCGCTTATTAACTTGATCAGGAGAAGCAAAAATGGAAATCCCAAAACGCGATGGCGACGGTTATCTTGAAGACATGAACGCATGGACCACAGAAATCGGACAGGCGATGGCTGACGTTGACGGCTATGAATTGAACGATGCCAAATGGGAGCAGATCATGAAGGCGCGCGAATTTTATGAAGAATTCGGCACTGTCCCGCCGATCCGCAAGTTCGTGAAATACATCGAGGGCGACCAGAAAGAAGTGTTCGATCTCTGGATGACCGGACCGATGAAGCCGATCACAAAATACGGCGGCCTGCCCAAGCCCACAGGCTGCGTGTAGTCAGACAACCAGATCACTCAATGCCCTGGCCTCCCCCGGAGGCCAGGGGATAAAGCTTATGCGTAAACTTGAACAACTGAATTTTGAGAATACCTACGCTCGACATTCAGATGATTTTCACACCCGGCTAAATCCGACACCGCTGCCCGATCCTTATCTAGTGAGTGCCAACCCAAGGGCGGCTCAGTTAATCGACCTGGATCACGCGGAAATGTCACGCGCGGACTTTGCCGAGCATTTTTGTGGCAACCGTATACCACCGAAAGCCGAGCCGCTGGCGATGCTGTACGCCGGGCACCAGTTTGGACACTTCGTCCCCCAGCTTGGTGATGGCCGCGCGATCCTGCTGGGAGAGGTTCGCAACCATACCGGTGAACTTTGGGATGTCCAGCTAAAAGGCGCCGGCATCACACCCTATTCCCGCCAAGGCGATGGACGTGCCGTACTGCGATCAAGCATCCGCGAATACCTGTGCTCGGAAGCCATGCACGGCCTGGGCATCCCCACAAGCCGCGCCCTGTGCATCGTCGGTAGCGACGAAGAAGTCTATCGCGAGCGGATCGAGACAGCCGCGGTGATAACCCGCCTCTCCCCTTCACATGTGCGGTTCGGCTCGTTTGAGGTCTTTTACTATCGCGGCCAGCATGAACATCTCACCACGCTTGCCGATTATGTCATTGCCCGGCATTTCCCCGAATTGCAGGAATCCCCCGAGAAATACCTGCGATTCTTTAATGAGGTTACCCTTCGTACTGCACGATTGATGGCGCATTGGCAGGCGGTTGGTTTCTCTCACGGCGTGATGAATACCGACAACATGTCGATACTCGGGCTGACCTTCGACTACGGCCCATTCGGGTTCATGGAAGCCTATGATCCCGGCTACATCTGCAACCATTCCGATCCACAGGGCCGCTACGCATTCGACCAACAGCCTTCGGTCGGGCTGTGGAACCTGACCTGCCTGGCACAGGCGCTTGCACCGCTGATCTCGAAGGATGCCGCCAAGGAAATACTGAACAGCTATCCGCAAGAATTTTACGAACACTACGTCAGATTAATGGGAACGAAACTGGGCCTGAGCCACGCCACCCAAAAAGATATCCCGCTGATCACCGAACTGCTGGAAATAATGCAGGCCGAGCGTCTCGACTACACGCAGTTCTTCCGCAACCTGGGTAATTACAACACTGCGCCAGAAGCTAATAACTCCGCGTTGCGCGGCCAACTCGTCAATCGCGAGGCTTTTGATCACTGGGCTGTCAATTACCGCATACGACTACAGCAGGAACCCAGTTCTGATCGTGAACGCAAAGTACGTATGGATAGCGCCAATCCCAAATACATCCTGCGCAATTACCTGGCCCAGGTCGCAATAGAAAAAGCCGAGAAAGAACGCGATTTTGCAGAGATAGACACGTTACTCCGGCTGCTCAGCAAACCATTCGACGAACAGCCCGGGATGGAGAGTTATGCCGCACTGCCACCCGAATGGGCCGGTCGAATCGAAGTGAGTTGCTCTTCGTAATCGCATCCAAATATAGCGCCGTCAATCTGCCGAATCAAACTTGTATTTCTGCTGTGAAGTGGCAAGCGGGCAACCCATAATATGGTGTGCCTTCAAACAGACTGTCATCGTAGCAGCCAGTACACGATCGCCCCACCCGCCGCCACACCGGCCATGAAAACCCACCCTGCATTTGATGCGCCGGTTTGCTGATCTTGCTTCTCGTCAGCCGGTTGGATCGACTCCCACTCGTCGATGATCTTTCGCGCATTTGCGTAATCATCTTCGGAAACCAGTACCCGCACAAATCCCATCGCCTGAAGCTCACCTACTCCACCCTGCAAATATTCACCCTCGATGCGGCCCGAGATCCCATATTGCTGCAGGAGATTCAGGATCATGTGAGCATCCAGACCAGTGGAAGTTTCAAACACGCTTAACATGGGCAGCCTCTCCTTTTTAGCCTTACAGTCATCGCGCAATCAACATGTAAAGAACACCGCACAGTGAAATTGCCGATAGCAGGGCTGCCGCGATACAGAACAACATGATCGTCCGATGTCTGCTTTGTGCGAGCGCGGATGCCTGCTCCCAGACCGCCACAGTATTTTGCAGTTGAACAGCCAGTTCCTTGATGTGCACATCGTTCTCGGTGGCGGCAGCCTGTAGCTCACTGACCTGCTGTTGCAGCAAGACGGCCTGATTGGCGGCAGCATCCGCACTTTTCCTGGTGAATACGGGAGCTGCAGCCGATACAATCGTACCAACATGCGGAAGAATGGATTTCAGTACGGGAATAAGCCATGCAGGCATGTTCAACTCCTTGCAGAAAAAAGCCGACCCACCGGTCAGCGGAACGACCATCCCGGTGCGTACAAACCAGAACGTAGTTTGTTCAAATCCGAGTGTAACAATCTTGCTTACCTCTCCTATATGGTAGTACAGAAACGCAGGCTTTATCTGATGCATCCCCTACCTGAATACCTGAGTATCTATGGCATAAATACCGTTCTAAAAAGCCGAAGACTTTTTTGTTTGTGTTGTTGTAGGTTATAAAACATCCCCACCCACTGCTCATACCTTGGCGAGTTGTGCGAAAATAGACAGCAAATTCGGGTGACACTCCAGCCATGTATACAGGGAGAACAATTACAGGGCGCATCCGTCAGAACAAACAAGGGCGACATCGGGAGAAAGCCATGTATAGCAATATCCGTTTCATTTCCGCTTGCCTTGCGTTGAGCGTGCTGATCTCGTGCACGACCGCACACAAGGATGAAGGCACCTTCGCCTCCCAGCAGAATTCAACACAAACCGTGAAGGTGGAATCGCCAGAAGAGACCCGATTACGCATTGGACCCGGTGATCCGGTCGCCGGCATGGAAAAAACTTTTCTTTGCCAAGGTTGTCACGGCGAGGATGGCATCAGCTTTGATACGAGAGTTCCCAAACTTGCCGGACAATACGGCTCATATATCTCAAAACAAGTGCGTAATTATCTATCAGGGCTTCTCCCCCACGAGATAATGGGATCAATGGCTGGAACAGTTTCCGATGAAGATCTGAATGACATCGCGGCTTATTTTGCCAGTCAACCCATGATGAGGGGCAATGTAGCATCCGACAACAAGTTGGGAAAACAGTTGTATTACAGCGACGATTCAGAGAAAGCAAGGGTCAGCTGTAATAGTTGTCACGGTGTTTACGGAAAAGGCCTTTCACCAGAAAACCCTGTTTACCCGGTAATTGGCGGTCAGCATAGAGATTACTTGTATATGCAGCTTCTGAAGTTCAAAAATGGCGAACGTAATAACAGCCCCGGAGGCATGATGAACACCTCAGTACATAGACTTAGCAATGCTGAACTTGAAGCGTTAGCTGATTATATTTCCGGACTGTAGCAGCACATCCATCACTTTCTGAAGCACCGGAGAACAAAAATGAACAAGTTAAAACTCATGTACTTATCATTGCTTTCACTTCTAACCTGCGTATTACTTTCGCAGTCAGTGTCTATCGCCGATACAGGGGTGAATGTGCGCGCTGACATTAGCAACGGTAAAACCATCTACGACGAAGGCAAAGGAGATGCCATGGCTTGCGGCGCGTGCCACGGGGAAAACGCGCTGGGTATGGATGCTACAGAATCTCCACGCATGGCAAATATCGGCCAGATCTATCTCATCAAGCAGCTTGATGACTATGCTGCAAATAAACGGGTGGATCCCGGTGCTGGTGAAATGATGAACGACATCGCCAAAGCTCTAAGCAAACAGGATCGTATTGATGTTGCTGCCTACCTTGACTCGCTGACTTATATAACCGAATCATCCAATCTCAAGGAACTCTCATCTGAAGGCATCAAAGTTGGCAGTCCCAAAAGAGGCAAGACCATCATGAATGAAGGAATCAAGCCGCTAATTCCTGCCTGCAAGGATTGCCATGGGATCAGCGGTCGTGCCACGAACATCGCGGCACTACACCAGCAAAAATATATCTACTTGGTCAATCAGTTGAACCGTTATCGCGACGGCAGCAGAAACAATGATCAAAAAGTTGACACAGACGGCATCATGCGCGGAATTGCAAAAACACTAACCAGTCAAAACATCGCTGATGTCGCAGCATACCTTTCCACTTTCAACTCGATGGATCCCTGATTGGATGACCACGTTTTCAGGAACAAATGCACGCTGAATGCCTCCAAAGGAGAAGAATATGATACGCATTAAATACTCTGCATCAGTTTTTTTGGCCATCGTTTCGATGCTTGCTTCGTCTACGGTCTTTGCCGATAACAGCAACCAACCCAACCTTCTTAACGGTGATCCCATAGCTGGAAAAACAACTTCCCAAATATGCCAAGGTTGCCACGGCATAGACGGGAACAGCAGCAGTAAGTTCGTTCCCAAGCTTTCTGGACAATTCAAGGGCTATATCGAAAAACAAATGCGCAATTATCTGGCCGGCACTCGCTCCCATGAACTGATGAACGGAGTTGCCGCACAACTCAGCGACAAGGACCTTGCCGACATTGCAGCCTATTTTGCTTCTCAAACCACCATGACAGGTAACGGTGAGCCACCCAACAAGCTAGGCGAAAAGTTATTTTTATCCGGCGACGCAAAAGAGAAGGTAATGACCTGCGCCTTTTGTCATGGAAAAGATGGCAAGGGTATTTCAGCAGAGATCAGCATGTATCCCGTGGTCGGCGGCCAGCACAAAGTTTATCTTCTGAAGCAACTCAAAAATTTCAGGGATGACAATCGTTATAACAGCCCCAGTATCGTCATGAATAGAACTGTCAGAGGCTTAAACGACGGGGAATTGGAAGCCCTAGCAGAATTCATGTCTGAACAATAGTAACTTCGATAGTGATATGTGGCTGCAAAAAGAGATCATTATTGAATCAAGGCCGCGCGGCTTTCACCTGATCACTTCGAATATCGTTCAAGCACTTCCAGAATTACACAGCATCAAGATCGGCATGATGAACCTCTTCATCCTGCACACCTCAGCATCCTTGACCATCAACGAAAATGCCGATCCCACCGTGCGTGAAGACTTCGAAGGGTATTTCAGCCGCGCCGTGCCCGAAGATGAAGCCTATTATCTGCATCGGGACGAGGGTATGGACGACCTGCCAGCGCACATCAAAACCAGTATCCTCGGCAATAGCCTGAATATCCCGATCACCAACGGCCGTCCCCGACTGGGAACATGGCAAGGCATCTACCTGTGCGAACACCGCAACCACGGCGGCGACCGCCGCCTGGTCGTCACACTACAGGGAAAATAATTCATTCACGAGGATGGCAGACAGAACAAGCGCATGGCCGAACAGCACCATGCGCTTGCCCTCTCCCCTCAAAGACTTATTTGGCCAGGCCGGCTATATACTCCGCCATCTCCTTGATTTGATCCGGTTTAGCGCCGATACCTTTAGGTGGCATCTTGCCCATATTCCAACCGAGCGCGCCGCCCTTTGTAATATTTGCGGCAATCTTTCCTGCCGCGTCACTATCACCCTTGTATTTATTGGCAATCTCCATGTATGAAGGACCTATGCCTTTTTTATTGACAGCGTGACATGTACCACATTTCTTTTTTTCGTAATCCGGCAAATCAGCCGCCATTACCGCCCCACTCAATATCAGACCTGCCAATGCAAACATGACCAGATTTCCTGATTTCATATGATTCTCCTTATAGTTAAAAAGCGATACTCAGCACCGATGACTCTTGTTCAACCGACTCTATGCCAATTTGGGGGTATCAAACACCTTTCTTTCCGGCTCGATCTTCTCACCCCAGGGCGGCAAGAACTTTGTTGCCAGCCACAGTGTGAAATAAGGCATGAAGGAAATGAGAGCAACCACAGAAAGACTCTCACGACCGAATATCTCCGGATAGTAGGTCAGCAACCCTTTCATCGTTTTGGACAGTTCCTGGCCGCCGATCACCACGTTCCAGCGCATTGCCAGCACACCGATCATCATGGCCAATCCGGCAGCAAACAGCCACTTAACCAGACGTTCGCCATGCACGTTGTAGAGCAATAATCCCGAAGTGACTGCAAGAACGAACAGTGACATGCCCCATTGTATCGACATCCCGGCCCAGATCGGCCCCATGATCAATGCCCTGACCGTTTCGACACCCTCGCGCGCCTTGTAGAATATCTCCAGCAATTCCAGCCCCTCGATCACCATGACGACAGTGATGGCGGTGAACAGCACATACAACAGACCGCGCATGGTTTCGTCAACTATCGGTGTCTTGCGGAACTTCGAGGCTATCACATACAACACGATCAGCAACCCTACACCCGACCCGACAGCAGAAAGCAAAAATATTACCGGCATCAGGTCTGAAGACCACCATTCGCGAGTCTTCAGCGAACCGAATACAAAGCCAACATAGCCGTGCAATCCGCATGCGGCAGGTATGCCTATCATCGACAGGATACGTGCGATCTTGTGGTCGATCGCCAGCGCTCGCGGTGAAACATCATCCGATCCCAGCGTAAGCCAGCCGTAAACCTTGCCTAACAAACCTGTCCTGGCCTTGGATAACGCGACGATATCCTCGCGGAAGGCAAACCATGTCTCCAGTATCAGCAGGCACAGGTAAAACCCGGCAACATAACCGAACGCGGCCATTGCCGAAGTCCAGTGCGGTGTGATGACGGCGTTAAAAGCGCGGGTCGGCTGGCCCAAGTGAAACAGCAATGGAGAAGGCGCGAAGATCATGAAACATAGCGCGGTCAGCAGCGCAAACCTGGAAACCGGCGCAAAGCTTTTGATGTTGAATACATGATGGAGGCTGGATACCACAAACGCACCGGCAACCAGACCGGTGATGTAAGGGTAGATCACGATAAGTTGCGTCCAGGGCAACTCGCTCTCGTTCGGGTATATGAACCCTATGTGCGGCGTGACGTGGTGAAATACGCTTTCCATTACACTACCTCCTTGTCAGTGCCTTTGTAGAAAACATTCGGCGAGTTGCCCATCTCCGGTTTCAGCACTTGTACGTGGTTGTTCTTGATGAACAGGCTGACCGGGCTTTCCGGATCATTGCGGTCGCCAAAAATACGCGTACCGGTCGGACATACCTCGACACATGCCGGATTGAGGCCCTTGGTAATGCGGTGATAGCACCAGTTGCATTTTTCGGCTACACCCCGGACTTCATTGAAGCTGCGAGCCCCATAGGGGCAAGCCTGTACGCAATACTGGCATCCGATGCAGTAAGTCGTGTCGATCAGGACCGGGCCGTCCTTGGCCTTGAACGTGGCGCCTGTCGGGCATACCTGCACACAGGAAGGATGCTCGCATTGATTGCACAACTTGGGTACGAAGAACGATTTGTCAACTTTGACGTCCTTGTAGCGATTATCAAAACGGAAGGTGGTCTCCGACCCTGCATTTTCGACATTTTTTGGATCTGCCTGGCTGTCGACGATCGCAGTATTGGAGCCCTCAAGGTAGGTATACCGTTCAACCCAGGTGCGATGGTGGAATGCGTCCATCTGTACACTGTTTTCCATTTTGCAGGCTTCCATGCAACGCAGGCACCCTATACAACGCTCAGTGTCGACACCGATCGCCCATTGGTGATCATTCCAGTTGTACTCGGGGATGTCCGGGGGATTGTTGATGGACTCTGCGAGTTGCTTGTCATTTTGCTGAAATCCTCGCTTGGGCTCATTGGCCAAAGCTGATCCTATAGCTGCACCGGTGCAAGTCAGAGCCCCTGTGCAAGCTGCCCCTTTTCCCAGCAAGCCCAAAAAGCCCCTGCGTGACATGGGTACTTTTTGTGATTTGATCGCTTTATCTTGTGTAGTCATTGTTATTTCCTCTTCTTAATTCGATTATTTGCATTTCATGCTGGCGTAATAGGCTGCCAAGTGATCGATATCGTCTTCACTCAGCGTTTTCGCGATACTTGTCATTACCGGGTGAACACGACTGCCGTCCTGATAGGCCTTGAGTGTATTGAACAGGTACTCGGCATTTTGTCCGGCCAGATTAGGCCAAGATGGATTGCCGCTAACACCTGCTGCTCCTGTGCCATAAAGTCCGCCAGTACTGTGGCATGCCTTGCAATTATCCGCCTTGGCTTTGCCCAGTGCAGCTTTTTCCTTGTCTCCATGTGTTACACCGCAGCTGAATTTCGAAAAATATGCAGCGACATTCCTGATGTCTGCCTCGTTAAGATCTTCAACCATGGGACTCATTGTTTCATTCACACGTTTACCCGATTTGAATGACTTGAGCGAATCAACCAGGAAGTCGAAATGTTGCCCCGCCAGATTCGGAAATGCGGAAGCCGCACTCATGCCCGTGTCGCCATGGCACCCTACGCATGATTCGGCAATCACCTTCCCTGCTTTTGCGTCCCCGCGTTTACCGGTCGAAAGGTTGGCATAAACGATTCTGGGTGAATGCGGATTGTGGCAGTTGGTGCAGACTTCCTCGCCACTATGGCTGGCGATCTCTATCTGTTTCTGCTCAAGCGGGCGCCCATGCATCTTTTCATGGCAATTCAGGCAGACGCCACGCATTTCCTGCGAAGTCAGCATCAGCTTCCTGCCCGATACATTAGCAGGGTGGACCTTGATTTCGGGATGGGTTATTGAGGTTATCTTGTCTTCCACTGAAAGCGGCATCGGATCTTTCGATGGATGGTTGCCTGCCGGGCCGGTATGACAAACCTCACAGCCCGGGCCATACTTGTAAACCACACCCTGAACTTCATTGTTTCGAGTTGCTTTGCGGTGTATGCCTGCCATCCAGACGTCATATTCCTTCTGGTGGCACTTCTGGCAAGAATCCGAGCCTTGCAATTTTGGGATTTTGGATGCGACCTCCACGACAGCATCACCACGGTAATGCCCGTAACGATAGAACGAATCGGGTATGAGAAATTGCTTGGCTGAAAATACAATGATTGCAACTACCACGATCAAAGCCAATAAACGAACGATGTGCTTAGGCATTACCCCTCCATGTTTTTTCTTGGCCTGTAAATTGACCATTGCGAATTGAATTCTTGAGTTAAAAATAGAAACGCGCTAATGATGGTTTGCATCAAAGCGCATCTGAAATCGATGGGAAATATAAAATTCGGGGGTGAGAGAAGCTGTTGGACATTGTCCAGTTTGTCGATAACTGGCGTGCCGGATATCTCGCAGTCAATATTTCCTCGCGACTGCGTTTGAATCGCTGTAAACAGGTGATACCTAACTTTTGATTGCTTTAGCACTCAGCTTGCCATTTAATTTTTGGCAATACTACTCCCTACCTTAATACAAATACACCCCCCTAATGGGGGGTATATCCCGTTAATTTTACTCAACATTTATTCTCGGGCAGTGATAGCTGTATCGGGATAATAAAACGCTGATGGTGTGAATCGAAGACGGTTGCTTGATATTTTCCATGTGCCCCCTGACCGAAAATCCGACTGTATGCATTCATTCTTTTTCTATCTGACATGATGTTTTGGCCATACCATAGCGTTAGCCAGTTGCATAGTTTCAACTTGGCAACGTCAGACTTTCTCTAATCCACAGGGAGGCTATAAAAATGAAAACCAGAATTATTGCAATTGCCATGACCAGCATTTTTTCATTCGCCGCGATTTCCCCTTCTTATCCAGCCAGTGAATCACAACCATTGCTTACGGTGAATATCAAGCGACTGTCGCTCGATACGGCTATGAGAATCGGCAAGGCGGCCATTGAAAAATGCCGCAAGGAAGGTGTTCAGGTCACTGTTACCGTCATTGATCGCGGCGGAAACGAACAGGTCGTGCTGCGCGACACGCTTGCCATGGACATCTCGATCCAGATCAGCAAGAAAAAAGCATACACAGCCATGTCATTCAATTCACCCACTTCGGCCATGCAGGATCGCTTTACTGGAGCTTACAACGTTCCCAAAATCGACGACTTGCTGATCTCTGCCGGCGGCATCCCGATCAACATAGCAGGCAACATCATGGGCGGCATCGGTGTCAGTGGTGCCCCATCGGGCACAACCGATGAAGCCTGTGCCCAAGCTGGACTTGCTGCTGTTCAGGATGACCTGGAAATGGAATGACAGTCGTGTCGCAGCCTCACATCCGGAAACGCTAACGCGATGATTCCCTTTTCCATTCTCGACCTCTCCCCGATCACCGAAGGCAGCGATGCAGCGCAGTCGTTTCGCAATACCCTCGATCTGGCAAGGCACGCAGAGCGCTGTGGCTACCAGCGATTCTGGCTGGCCGAACATCACGGCATGCAGGGTATCGCCAGCGCGGCAACTGCCGTACTGATCGGGCATGTCGCCGGAGGCACAACCAGCATACGCGTTGGTGCCGGCGGGATCATGTTGCCCAACCATGCACCGCTGGTGATCGCCGAACAGTTCGGCACGCTGGAATCGCTCTATCCCGGACGCATCGACCTTGGCTTGGGACGCGCACCAGGATCAGACCAAATCACTGCACGTGCCCTACGCCGCAACCTGGATACCAATCCCAACCAGTTCCCGCAGGATGTCGTCGAACTGATGGGTTATTTCTCTGCCGAGCAGCGCCATGCAGTCCGCGCCGTACCAGGCGCCGGGCTGCACGTGCCGATCTGGATCCTGGGCTCGAGCCTGTTCGGTGCACAAGTGGCAGCGACGCTGGGCCTGCCTTATGCATTCGCGTCACATTTTGCGCCGGAGCAAATGATGCAGGCGATCAAGTTGTATCGCGACACCTTCAAGCCGTCTGCCCAACTGGCACAGCCATACGTGATGCTCGGTTACAACGTATTTGCGGCTGACACCGATGAGCAGGCGCAATTCCTCGCGAGCTCGATGCAGCAGGCTTTCGTCAATTTGCGCAGCGGCCGCCCCGGGCACCTGCAACCGCCGGTGGCAGGTTATCTGGACAGCATCGCTCCCCATGAACGTGACATGCTCGACGAGATCCTGTCATGCGCCGCAATCGGTTCACCCGACTCCGTCAGGAGCACTATAAAGTCTTTCATAGCCCAGACCGGCGCGGATGAATTGATGATCACCTCGATGATTTTCGATCATACTGCCCGCCTACGTTCGTACCAGATCACCGCAGACATTCGCAAATAAAGGCCCCAATTTTGCAAATCAACATACCCTCCCAGCCCGCCCCCTCCTTTGCCCTGTTCAACCTGGGCTTCCGCCCGTTTTTTTTACTGGCGAGCCTGTTCGCGCTGGTTTCGATACTGATCTGGGGCGGCATATATATCTATGACTGGCCCGCACCGCACCTACCGTTTTCACCCATGCAATGGCATGCACATGAAATGATCTTCGGTTACGGCATGGCTGTTGCCGCTGGATTTTTACTTACTGCGGTACGCAACTGGACTCATTTCCCGACTCCAACCGGTATCCCGCTGGCAGGCTTGACAACTCTGTGGCTGGCAGCACGGCTGGCCGGATGGCTGAGTCCCGGACAGGTATTGCCGATGCTGCTGCTGGATCTGGCGTTCGATCTCTGGTTCATCGTGGCAATCTTCAGTCCGATCCTGCGCGCAAAACAGCACGACCAGATCGGCATCGCATCCAAAATAATCCTGCTGATGCTATCCAACCTGTGCTTCTACCTCGGCGTGTCCGGCGTGCTGGAGCATGGCATCGTGTGGGGCCTGTATTCCGGATTGTATTTCCTGCTTGCGCTGGTTTTCACGATGGCACGGCGTGTGCTGCCTTTCTTCATCGAACGCGGGGTCGGCTACCCTGTGAAAATAAATAACCGCATGTGGATCGACCGCTCCAGCCTGATCCTGTTTATCCTGTTCGTGATTGCCGATGTATTCTGGCGCAATGTGCCGGCCACATCCGCACTCGGCGCATTGCTGTTCATCATCCACATCATCCGACTCTCAGGCTGGCACACCGCTGGCATCTGGAAAAAACCGCTACTGTGGATTTTGTACGTCGGCTATAGCGGCGCTACATTCGGCTTCCTGCTCAAGGCGCTTGCACCAATCACGCCCTTCCCGCCTTCGCTGGCGCTGCATGCATTCGCAGTGGGCGGCATCGGCATGATCACCGCGGGCATGATGGCGCGCATCGCACTAGGACACACCGGCCGAGACATCCAGCATCACTCACGCTTGTTGTCGCCGATTTTCATGCTATTGATCGCAGCATTTGTTGGCCGGGTGCTATTGCCAATGCTTGCGCCGGGACAGTACCTATTGTGGATCGGGATCGCACAATCGACATGGTTGCTCGCTTTTTCAATGTTTGTATGGGTGTATATCCCCATCCTGACCAAAGCCCGCGCCGACGGAAAGCCAGGATAGCTTCTTTAAATAACGTTTGATTCGAATTATTCACTGATAACCAATAGAATATCGAACCTTGCAGCTTGAAGCATGTCCGTGTACCAAGCTTATTAACAAATATTTTCCACACCTTTCGGCCTTCTGGATACACCTATGAAAATCAGATCACTATGCATATTTTCTGCATTTATCCTTTCTGTACTCAATACGACACAGACGGTCGCGCAGCTTATGCCTCTTGAACAACAGCCCAGAGCAGCTTTACTTTCCGCAGAGGTATTAAGCCGTTACCATTACAAACGCCTGAAACTCGACGATAGCCTGTCCTCGCAAATATTCAATAACTACCTGAAAGCTCTTGATGGCGAAAAAATATTTTTCCAGCAGGCAGATATTGATCATTTTTCCAGCGCGCAAACCCGGATGGATGACGCCATACTCGGCGAGGACTTGAGTATCCCTTTCGGCATATTTAATCTCTATCAGCAGCGCATCGCCGAACGCTATACCTACGCCCGATCAGTGCTCAAAGAGGCTTTTGATTTTAATAAAAAAGAAAGCCTTCAACTTACCCGAAAGAATGCGGCGTGGGCACAGACCGAAAAAGAACTAAATGAACTGTGGCGCAAACGTGTCAAAAATGACTGGCTACGACTCAAACTTGCCGGCAAGGACAATAAAAGCATCATAGAAACACTGGACAAACGCTATGAAAAATCCCTTAACAATCTGTCCAAGGTGAAAAGTGAAGATGTGTTCCAGAATTTTATGAATGCCTATGCAACTTCGATAGACCCACATACCAATTATTTTGGCGTACGTGACGCAGAAGAGTTTAATATTTCGATGCGTCTATCCCTTATTGGTATAGGTGCTGTACTCAATACCAAAGATGAGTACACAGTGATCAGGGAAGTTTTGGCAGGTGGACCTGCAGCGTTGTCCGGTGAATTAAAAGCCGGAGACCGTATCATCGGTGTCGGGCAGGGTGAACACAATCCGATTGTCGATATAACGGGCTGGCGCGTCGATGACGCGGTAACGCTGATACGCGGTGATGAAGATACTGTAGTGATTCTTGACATACTGCCTGCAGAAACCGATTCGGATGGAAAGCACAAGCTTGTCTCACTGGTACGCAAGAAAATCAGTCTGGAAAAACAGGCCGCGCAAAAATCCATTATAGAGGTACCAGATGGAGAAACTATCAGACGTATTGGCGTGATCTCACTGCCCAGTTTCTATCTCGATTTTGCCGCCCGCAATCAAGGTGACCATGATTACAAGAGTGCGACAAGAGATATATCACGCTTGCTGGATGAACTTAAAAAAGACCGGATAGACGGTGTGCTGGTCGATCTGCGCAACAATGGCGGCGGGTCACTCAGTGAAGCTATCGAACTGACCGGTTTGTTTATTGACCAAGGACCTGTACTGCAGCAGCGCGACTCACAGGGAAATGTGTCCGTTGAAAGCGACACCAAATCAGGACTCGCCTGGAACGGCCCTCTGGGTGTGCTGATCAATCGTGCTTCCGCATCAGCTTCTGAAATATTCGCGGCAGCGATACAAGACTACGGTCGCGGTATCGTGATAGGCGAGCCCAGCTTTGGCAAAGGAACAGTGCAGACCGTTACCGATCTTGACCGACTCGTCAAAAACGACAAGCCAGTCCTGGGTGAACTCAAGATGACCATTGCCCAATTTTTTCGTATCAATGGCAGTACGACCCAATTGCGGGGCGTAAACCCTGACATCAACCTGCCCACATTAACCAACATGGATGAGTTTGGTGAATCAAGTTTCGACAACGCATTGCCTTGGACCCAAATCGCGCCGGCAGAATATAGTCCCGCCGGTAATCTGGCCGGATTCTTGCCATTATTGATCTCCAGTCACACAAAAAGAATAAGTCAGAACCCGGACTTCCAGTATCTTCGAGAAGATATTACTGAGCTCAACGCTCTGCGCAAGAAAAATCTGATCTCACTCAATGAAACCGAACGCAGAAATGAACGCCAGAAACGGGAATCACGTGAAAAATTACGCTTAAAAAATCAAAAGACTAGCAATTCAGATGATCCCCCTTCAGAGACCCGTATCCATCTGTTTCAAGATGATGGCATGCTGTCCAGCGAACGCAATATCAGCGCTGACTTGGCTATTGAACATGCCAATAAAAAGGAAAAAGATATTTTTCTTGACGAAGCAGTACATATCCTCAGCGACGAAGTTGGACTACTCCGTCCTGAATCCAAACTCACTGTGAGCAGCTTGCCTTTATATTAGGTTATGCTAATATGCGTGCATTATTTTCTACAAGGAATCTGAATGCACACCAACAGCATAAAAGAAATCGACGCGCACGAATTGTCCCAATGGGTGAACGATGCCAATCACAAACTGCGCGTGATCGATGTAAGACAAATGCAGGAAATCGCTATGGGCACAGTGCCCAAGGCTGAAGCCCTTCCCTTGCATACCCTTCCGGCAAGAATTCAGGAACTTTCACCCGCAGAAAAGCTGGTGTTTATTTGCCGTAGCGGAGCGCGATCTGCGCAGGCCTGCATGTTCCTCCAGCAGCAAGGGTTTTCAGATGTCTACAACTTGCGCGGCGGAATGATGGGCTGGATGCAGCACGGACTGGCCGCCCATCCATTGGGTTGATCAACCCGATTCAATCAGGAATACACATGAAACCAAAAAAAATCATTGTCACCATGGTCATCACGATGGCCATTTTTCTGGGAATATTACAGTTAACGGCCCCGGATGGAATCGACGTAAAACAAGCACAGATCCTCAACCAGCAGGGAGCACTACTCCTTGATGTGCGCGAACCTGCAGAGTATTCGGCTGTCCACGCACCGAATGCCAAACTGATCCCCTTGGGACAAATAAATTCACGCTTGAATGAACTCGATTCCTACAAGGACAAACCAATCGTGGTGATATGCCGCTCGGGAAGGCGCTCCGCCCAGGCTGTCTCAATGCTCCAGAATGCGGGCTACACCCGCGTCAGCAATGTAAAAGGCGGCATACTCGCATGGGAAAGCAGCGGGCTGGAAGTTATCAAGATGTAGCAGTAAAGTAGGCTCATGTCAGCTTACTGCAAGTATGAACAGGCATAGCCGCTATGACCACATCATCTACCCTGCCCGATGCGCTACTCTTCACAGCACCCGGATGCGCGTATTGCGCTATTGTTCTAAGGGGGTTGAATCAACTGTCGGAAGAGGGGTTGATCGGAAAATTGACGGTAATCGATGCTGTCGAACATCCCAATCAGGCGCTGAAATATGGTGTGCAAGCCACACCATGGCTGCACCTAGGGCCATTCACGCTTACCGGTGCCCACAGCCTTGCAGAGCTACGCAAGTGGGCCGACTGGGCAAGTGGTGAAGAAGGTATCGCACACTATGTTGAACATCTTTTAAAACAAGGTGGTTACCAGCAAGCTAAAGCATTTATCGACATCGATACCAATCGCCTCAAGCCGTTGTTAGCCATTATCGCAAAACCGGTCGCCCGTCTCGAAGTGCGCCTTGGCATCAGCGCCCTGCTCGAATCCCATGCCAATTCCCCTTCGCTGCAATGCCTGCTACCGCAATTGGCTGAACTCAGTCGCCATGCCGACCATCGCGTACGTGCCGATGCCTGCCACCTGCTCGGCCTTACCGGCACTGCAGATGCAAACACTTATGTTGAACACTGCCTTAATGATGTTCACGAGGAAGTAAGGGAAATTGCAAAAGAAGCGATAGAAAATCTGCTGAAACGGAAAGCAGATAGTTGATGTCGTGCTGTTTTTACTAATGGAATTGAGACTCTTCGTAGCTATGCCCTGAGAGCAATTTATGAAACTGAAGCCAGCTTCCGGACACTCTGGAGAGTTAGCTTTTCTCGCGAAGCTCCATCAGGCACAGGATACCTAATGCAATAAACAACCAAAGATGATTTGAGTCGGCCTGCTCGATTGACTCTGATGCACTTGCCATGACCGAGAATGCAGCAATATAAGTAATGGCAGCGAAAGCAACTATCTTTTTCATTTTTTGTCCCCTGAATAGTTCTTACTACGTTGGAGACATCTTCTTATTTTTTCAGACTAAAAAAAATTGTACTGTGGTACTAGGTCACCTGTACTTAGGTACAGGTTTTCGACAAATCAATATACCTGACAAAACAGGCTAGCTCTTCTGAAATTGACGCAAACACACTACTAGCGCCAGAAAGTTTCCCAAAACTCACCAGCCAGAATCAATCCCGTCGGGGAAAACAATTCAGTCAGGCCACAAACTCCAACCGGTGCAAAACCAGATTTTCAACCGATTAAGATGTCTGCTTGCAGGCAAAAAGTTTACCCACGATCCCTATCAGCATCAAACCCATACCGGCGCTGAAAACCGTCATCACCTGAATATTCGCCAGGTAATATATTCCCAGCAAACGACTCAGTCCGGAGACAACCGTCAGAGCCACTCCGGTCATGGCGATGACGGCAGAACCATTTTCGATTAGCTTGCTCATATCTCCTCCTTGCCACCTGTAGATTAACTTCCCAAGACTGCCGAAAACAATTCAATCTTGGCAGATTATGTCACTTTCCGTGCTACCTGCGCTACTCATCGAATCGTTACGCCAACAAAAGCTTTGTCAGGTCCGGAGGCTAGACTGGACGTTTTGCCGCATTCAATCGTTCGGAGCCTGACGCTTTACTCACGCCTCTTGGCGCGGCGTTCAACGGGAGAATTGAATTTCCGGATGTTTTCCTCGGCTAACCTGAGTGCTGTGAGGTCATTGATAATCGCCATAAATTCCTCACCGTCATCATCCGAGGTGATCAGTTGCAGGTTTACCTCGACCGGATAGCTGCTGCCATTCGCACGAACCTGGTTGGTCTGATAGGTGATAGCTTCCCGATTGCCGCTACGCAACGGTTCAACTTTCTCACCGAATGACTCCACTCCCAATTCAGGTTGAAGTGCAAGCAGGTTCATCTGTTGCAATTGCTTGAGGGAATAGCCGAGACTTTCCAGCGCATTTTCGTTCGCGTAGTTGATTTTCAAGGTATCGGTGTTCAACATGAAAATTTCGTTCGGACTCCGCTCATGCAGGGCTTGCTCATAGTTGTGCCGGAGTGCTTCCCGCCGCTCTGCCGAAGTCCATGCCTTGCGGCGGCGAATCGATAATCCATAGGCAGCAAATACGGCCGCCAGCAACAACGCCATCAGGAAATAAGGCGCATGCAAATCTTCCCACCATGCGACCTTGATTTCCGACATCGGCATCTCAACAAAGAGCGTTACCGGATAGTGCTCCAGGCGACGCAAAGCCAGAATATCCTTCACCTTGCCGTTGCTTCCCCGAATTGTCACTTGCCCATGCTTCGGGTAATCCTTTGCGCTCAAGTACTCGACCATCGCGCTATTGACGGGCTTGCCATATAACTCATCCCGACTCATATCATCAGGCTCCGGATAACGGCTTACCAGATAGCCGTCATCACGCACAAGACCAAGGGCGGAAATCCTAGGGGTGGTCGAGTTCAACCAGTAGCGTTGCAGCAGGTTGTCCGGCAAGTTGGCACTGAGTATATATAGCAATCTGCCAGACTTGTCGGTCACAGCGTAGCGTGCGGCGCTGACCCAACCCATGACAATATGGCTCATCACCGGCTTGCCGATCACGAAGGAGCTACCTTGTTGCAGTTCGGCTCGAAATTTTAAAAACGATGGATCCTTGGCAAGGGTCGGCAGATTTGCATTGTATGGTGTCATGCCTGTTAACAATATCTGGCCATCGGCACGAATCAGCATCACGTTACCCAACTCGGTGTGCAGCGCCTGAAACAGGCTGACCACCTTAAATGCGCGATCCAGATCTGGCTTGCCCGGTTTGACATGCAAATCCGAGCCCAGATTCCTCAGGCCGATTTCAAGCTGGGTGAAATATGTGTCAATCGCGATCTCGCTCAGGTCGGCAATCGTCTCCAAACGGTCGGCTTGATCTGATTTCGTTTCCCACCAGGACAGCGGTATACGGAAAGTGGCGTAGGCAAGCAGTGCAAGCATCAGTACAGACGCAAAATACTTAAGCACCAACCTGGGTTGCTTCACACCACTCACGTTACTCATCAATATCCCTGATATTTATTAGCGCCGGGCAAAACAAATCAAAAAAGTGCAGACATCAATTTGATTTATATGCCCCGCAATCTATCATCCGGTGAGACTTTAATTCAACACTCTTTATTCAAGCGGCTCAACATCTTCATTCACCTCCACATTCGAAAATGAAAGTGCTTTTCTGCCAATCGAAGATAGCGTGAGGGCTCGCCACAATATTTTCCCTATCTTAGCCTTAAAAAATATAGCCAGACCTTGCTGGCTATATTTTTACTTTTCACACTGGCTCACAACACATACGGCGCGATGGGCAAACATCGCATTTGTTTCAGGATCCTGTTAGAAACTTACTGCTTATTACATTCCCATCCCCAACCGCGCAGCTTTTCGATGAAAGCTTCCGCTTTTTCCTCGCAATATCCGGCAGCATTTTGTGCTTGCCACAGGCTTTCAGTGTCGCCGGTCTCCTTGGTATAGGTCACTTCACAAGGCACGGTTGAACCTTCATTGGCGTAAGAAATTGCAATTCGCCTCTCCTGGTCACCACTCTTGCATATGTAAGCCTCATTTGCGAATACCGAAGCCGAAATACACAATGTCGATATTGCTACCAATAGCGTTACTTTTTTTATAGTAATCATATTGCCTCCTGATTGTTGAGGGTGTCGGGTTTAGCACCCGGAATGATTTTAGCCGCCCACTTTTAATAACACAAACCAGCCTGGGCACCGAAGTCTGACATCAAATACAAACTTACCATATACATCCGTATAACTACTCGGCGGCTATGAAAGAGTCTGAGCCTAATAACAAACGCCTGGTTCACACGATTCCGACCCGCGGCCAACAATCAATAGAGAGCGGATAACTTAGCCGGACACATTTCAGGGCTTTTTAGTCTCTTTTTTTGCGTCGGATGCCGGCTGTGATTTTATTTCGTTTTCCTCGTTGGCTTTCTCGATTCTTGAGAATACCTTGAGTATGTCGGTTGAAGAAAGAATGCCTACCAGTTTGTCGTCTTTATCAACCACAGGTAATGCGCCAATTTTCTTGTCCGCCATTATTGCAGCAGCCTCCGACGCGTAAGATTCACGGTTAACGGTTACAACGCCACGACGCATAATTTGCCGCACCCTTTTAGTGATTACATGAAGCTCGCCTTTTTTGCCGTCTCGGCCCTCAATGACTTTGGAGTTACTTTTGGGTCCTAGCGCTTTGTACATATCCCTGTCGGATACCATTCCAATAACCTTGCCTTTTTCAACGACGGGCAAGTGACGAATTCCCTCATAGTGAATCAAGAAATAGGCACGATCAATCGTATCGTGCTGCTCGAGCGTAAATACTTTTGAAGTCATTATTTTTTCAACGCGCATGATTACTCCTCCTTGTATATGCCCAAACCAGAGTAGGGAAATATACAAGTTTTGACAAGTACCAATATGAAACGTAATAAATACGCCGCGTGGCTTCCCCTATTCAATTGCTGTACTTCACAACCCTGGGAGAAATATCCGCCACAAGTTCTGCCACGAACGACTCCTTGTCAGACTTGACGAAGTCTACCCAAAAATATTTTATCAACCGCCAACAAAATCGAATGCGTTAAAATAGAACCCGATGCCAGTCAGTCTGGTAACTAAACTCATTGAACCCAGCCGGAACTATGGATGCCATGAACAATACCCCCCCCACTGGATGGGCACTGATTTTTATCGCCTGGCTCACCGCCACGGTGTCGACGCTGGGCGCACTATTTCTCGGCGAAGTAATGGGCTACACGCCCTGCCTGCTCTGCTGGTACCAGCGGATTGCGATGTTCCCGCTGGTGCTGGTGCTTGCCGCCGGGCTGTTTCCCTTCGATCCGCGCATC
>Ga0224495_10000818_pt1 | contig 23549 bp, 19 predicted proteins | sample SF_Jul11_sed_USG_FD_168128 | JGI IMG/M metagenome (GOLD analysis project Ga0224495, IMG submission 168128) | Sediment microbial communities from San Francisco Bay, California, United States - SF_Jul11_sed_USGS_4_1 | ecosystem: Environmental > Aquatic > Marine > Sediment | place: USA: California...
CATATGAGCCAGAGTCGTTGGATCTGTTCCTGTGTCCGCAGCCGTTTCAACTCCTCCCTTTGCGGTCAGAGACATTTCCGGAAGTCTATTTTCCTTCATGCCCATAGCTTCGGCCATCGTCTGCGTCAGGCCTCCTTCTGGGGTGACCATGTTGGTGTCGAGGTTCAGAGTTCCGCCGTTGGAAAAATACAGCTCTTTCACACCGCCAGCAGAATTTGTCTGTCTGGAGGTGTACATAACCATGAACCCCCTGGTTAAGTCCTTAAAGGGGCCATAATCAAACACAGCGGTGAGGGTGTCGAAATTCTTTCGTCCGTCCTTCCATAAGTACAACCCGCCGTTGACCACCACACTGCGTGGACGCGGCAAATCTGTGAACCAGTGTACAGTATCGATCTGATGAACCATCCACTGGCAGGGGATTCCGCTGGAATAAGGCCAGAACAGACGGTATTCGATGTATTTCCGAGGATCCCAGGTCTCATAGGCCCGGTTCATCAGGTATCTCTTCCAGTCCACATCCTGCTCCTGCAGATCAGCCACCAGATAGGGGCGGCGCCAGCGTCCAGGCTGGTTGACATTCCAGGTCATCTCCACAGCCACGATATCGCCGAACCGTCCTGATCGAATGAACTCATTTGCCTGAATGTAATTCTGGGCGCTGCGGCGTTGGGTGCCAGTCTGGACAATCCTGTCTGAATTTTCCACAGCTTGCAGAGCAGCCTTGGCATCTTCCATGGTGTTGGCAAAGGGCTTTTCCACATAGACATCGCAGTCGGCTTTGACGGCCTCAATACAATGCAGTGCATGCTGGAAATCAGCCGTACTGATGATTACTGCGTCCACTCTGCCCGACTCATACAATTCTTCGTTATTGCGCATGGGAGCTATCTTATTGCCTGTAAGTTCCTGAAGGAAGTCCACGCCCTCTTCTCTTCGACGGTTCCAAATGTCTGAAACAGCTACAAGCTCGAAATTGAGCTCTTTAGCGTGATAATTCATAGCAGGGATCAACGAAAATCGGGCTCTGTCGGAGAATCCGACAATCCCAACCCTTACCCGGTCGTTGGATCCCAAGACGCGTCTGTAATTGATTGCAGGAAGGCTCAAGGCCATACCAGCTGTGCCCGCAGAAACGGCCTTGATAAATTTGCGGCGTGTCATTTTCTTATTCGTCATGGTTACCATCCCTCTCTTTTGCAGCACAAGGCTTTTATTTTCGCCTCTTGCGCCGCTCAATATTTATTATGGATTAATTTGGTTCTAAAACACGGATCTTGATGTTGCGAAACCAGACGGCGTCTGTATGGTCCTGCAACACAATATGTCCCTTTCGCTTTTTGGCAAAATCTGGAATCTTACGGTATTTACTGGCTGCAACGAGTTTGTCCATTTCAGGAGTATCCAAACCGTATTCCAGAACTTCTACTCCATTGAGCCAATGTTCGCCATGTTTTCCGTGGAAGATGATTCGAGCCTGGTTAAATTCTCCAACGGATTTAAGAGTTTTGCCCTCAGGCGCAATCAGATCGTACAGAGCAGCGGCTGTCCTATTCTTGCCCATTAATGCATCCGGGTGTCTTTCGTCGTCGAGAATCTGGTATTCGAATCCGAGGGCAGCATATTGGGGAGGATGAGCTGTCGACATCTCCTCAGAGACGTTGTATTTGATACCACTGTTACCGGCAGGGCTGATTTTCCATTCCAAGGAGAGTTCAAAATTTTCGAAAGTCTCGATGGTCATGAGGTCTCCTCCGACAAGAGGCTGGCCATCCTCTTGGATAGGAATATCCTTGCTCGGCACTTTTTGTATGGCGCCATCTTGGATGATCCAATGACCCCCTGGGATTCCTCGACGCCCAAGACCTCGCCATCCGTCAAAGGTCTTCCCGTCAAACAACAGAATCCATCCCTCTGCTTTTTCCTCCTCGGTGAGGCAATTGATAGGCAAAGACGTTTTAACTTGAGGTTCGGTCACTTGATCCGCTTTAGATTCTCCCTCCTGTTTTGGAGCACATGTCATCGATAATGCAAGAAGCAAGGCCAATACCATTAGGTTTAAATATGTTTTCCATGCAAACAGATTCCTCGACCGTTTATCGAGCATGGTTAAGACTCTCCTTCTTGGGTATAATGACATAATTACTCCGAGGACTCAATATTTAATTCAGTACCGGAAATCCATGGGACATGTACCGATTTAAAAAAAATCGGCACATGTCCCGGATTTCCGGTAACATGTCCCTTGATTTTTAGGTGTTGTGTCTCCAGAATGAATGGTGTATGTAAATATACAAATTCTTCAAAAAGGAGATAAAGATGGGAAAGACGACAAGAAGGGAGTTTATAAAAAAAGCCAGCATCGGACTGGCGATGGCATCCTTCTCCTCTACTATGGCTGCCCCGAATGAAAGTCCGGAGACAAACAATCGCTCAGAATTAAGATCAAAAGAAAAACTTTTACGGATGAACTTAGGCATGGCCTCCTATACTTTTCGGAAGTTTAATCTGGAAGATACCGTGGCCATGACAAATAGGTTAGGTCTTGAGAGGATTGCATTCAAGAGTTTTCATCTGCCACTTGAAAGCACGGAGGAGGAAATCAGATCAACAGCAGCCAAGGTCAGAGCCGCAGGTCTCGACCTTTACGGGTGCGGTGTTGTGTACATGCAGAACGAGGAGGAGGTTGAGCGTGCATTCCATTATGCCAAGACAGCCGGTATGAAGGTTATCATCGGAGCACCCAATTCTGATCTGTTAGGATTGGTGAACAAAAGGGTGAACATATATGATATCAAGTTGGCTATCCATAATCATGGTCCTGACGACGAGCATTATCCGACCCCAGAAAGTGCCTATGCGAGGATAAAAGATCTGGATCCTCGTATCGGATTGTGCATCGATATAGGACACACCCAACGTGCTGGCGTTGATCCTTCAGTGTCGGCCGAGAAGTTTGCGGACCGTTTGCTTGATGTACATATCAAAGATGTCACGGCTGCAGCAAAGGAAGGACAAACCATTGAAATCGGCCGGGGAGTCATCGACATCCCAAAGTTTCTGAAGACATTGCTCAAGCTGAATTATGAAGGATCTGTCTCTTTTGAGTTCGAAAAAGATCCTGATGATCCTCTCCCCGGGGTGGCAGAATCTGTCGGATATGTGAGAGGAGTCCTTGCTTCAATCTAAGGCACTCTGTTGTTTCAAGCGTAGAATAAAGTAAAATACAGGAAATTATGACCATCGAGACACATGCCTTTGCAAGAGGCGGATTCTTGGGCAATCCATCGGACGGATATTTCGGGAAAATCATCGCCATAACGGTCAAAGATTTTCAAGCAAAGGTTTTGCTCCAGGAGTCGTATGAGTTGATGATACAATCCCATAAAGACGACATCCCGGTTTATAAAGATATGCAGGAGCTTGTGAAGAGGGTGGATCTCTATGGATACTACGGAGGAGTCCGGCTGATTCAAGCCACGATCAAGAAATTTTTTGAATACTGTCAACGCCATAATGTCCAACTGGATAAAAAGAATTTCACGATCCGGTATTCATCCGACATCCCTAGACAGTTGGGTCTTGGTGGTTCGAGTGCCATCATAACAGCGGCTATCCGTGCGCTGATGGAATTTTATGAAGTAAAGATACCGCTTGAGATCCTTCCCACTCTGATTCTGGAGGTGGAAAGGGATGAGCTGGGCATCAATGCGGGTTTTATGGACAGAGTCATCCAGGTTTACGAAGGATGCGTCTACATGGATTTGAATCGGGACATCATCGAGGAAAGGGGACACGGAATTTATGACCGGTTAGATACTAAGCTTCTTCCACCTCTTTATCTAGCCTATAAACCAGCATTGGGAAAGGTTTCTGGGCAAGTTTTGAATGATATTCGCCAAGGATTTGACAAAGGAGACGCCGTTGTCCACGAGACACTCAACCGTATCGCAGAGAAAGCCGAAATAGGGAAAAAGACTTTGCAGGATGGGGATTTCGACTTGATTCACGATTTGATGAACGAAAATTTTGACTTGCGAAGCCAGATCATGAGAATCAGCAAGAGCAATATGGAGATGATTAAGACGGCCCGTCAATGTGGTGCTTCAGCCAAGTTTGCAGGCTCGGGTGGATCCATAATCGGCATGTATCGGGATAAAGATATGTTTTCTTGCCTGGTCGCTGAGTTGGAAAAAATAGGAGCGAAAGTCATCAAACCTACTATCGAATAGATGCTGGAATATCGGACAGCCCTAAAATTTGTCGCCTTTTTTTTAATTTTTTCCTATGTCATCTTGCACCCGGGCTGCAAGACTGACCATAAGGTAAGAGTGATCAAGCTGGGCCATGGATTGGATCCTTCCCATCCGGTGCACCAGGCCATGGAGTTCCTGGCAGAAAGGGCGTTTGAAAAATCAGACGGACAGATGCGAGTCGATGTCTATCCGAGCGAGCAACTGGGATCAGAGCGGGAATGCCTGGAACTTCTCCAGATTGGGAGCCTGGCCATGACCAAAGTCTCCTGCAGCGTCATCGAAGGCTTTGTGCCAGAGATGAGTGTTCTGAGCCTTCCGTATATTTTCAGGGATGAGGAGCACCGCTTCAAGGTGTTGGAAGGGAAAATCGGGAGAGAACTCCTTCTTGCCGGCGAGAGATACTGGCTTCGCGGACTTTGCTATTATGATGCGGGAACCAGAAGCTTCTACACCAAGGACCGCCCCATCCTCAGCCCTTCTGACCTTGCAGGACTCAAGATCCGCACCCAGGAAAGCCCAACTTCGATGAAGATGGTCCAGGCCCTAGGAGGGTCAGCCACTCCGATTGCCTGGGGAGAGTTGTATTCGGCTCTCCAGCAGGGAGTCGTGGATGGTGCAGAGAACAATCCTCCCAGTTTTCACCTTTCGCGACACTATGAAATCTGTCAATTCTATTCTCTCGACGAACACACTGGCGTTCCGGATATCCTGGTGATCAGTACAAAATTATGGGATGACCTCTCGCCCGAGTTTCAGCAATGGCTTCAGGAAGCAGCCAACGAATCCGAGCAACACCAGAAAAGATTGTGGAAGGAAGCGACACGAAGAGCGCTGGAAGAGGTACAGAAGGCTGGGGTCAAAATATATCATCCGAATAAGGAGCCGTTTATCGAGGGAGTCAACAGCATTTTTGAAGAATACAGAAAAGAGCCCAGAATATATGGCCTGATTCACAGGATCCGGGAGGTTCGGTGATGCTGGAGAGAGCCAAGAAAAGCATCGATAAGCTGCTGGAGTGGGGACTCATCATCCTGATGGGCGCCAATGTGCTCAATGTTCTCTGGCAGGTGTTCACCCGTTTCGTATTGAGAAATCCCAGCTCGTTCACTGAGGAACTGGCCCGCTATCTTTTGATCTGGGTAGGTTTGTTGGGAGCCAGCTATGCAGCCGGAAAAAAGATGCACTTAGCCATCGATGTGGTTTTGCAAGGGCTCAAAGACAAGCCCCGAATATGGACCGAAATGGCCATCCAGGTCTTTATCTTTCTTTTTTCACTTCTGGTGATGGTGGTCGGGGGAATGAGATTGGTTGCCATAACCCTGGCCCTAAACCAGATTTCTGCCGCCTTGAGGGTAAAACTGGGATATGTGTATCTGGTTCTACCGTTGAGTGGATTGCTGATCATGTTTTATGCGACCGTCTTTTTTATACAGAGACTGAGAGCACTCTCTGGAGAATCGATTGAATTCGAGATGGTTGCCGCGGAAAGCAAGGAGGGAATATAGAGTCGATGGAACTTCTTCATATTCTTATTCTTGTCGGTAGCTTTGTTTTCCTTTTGATCATGGGGGTTCCGATTTCTTTTTGTATCGGTATCGCCACAGTTTCGACCATGCTGATGAGTATCGATTCAGGTCCAGCTTTAACCACTGTGGCTCAGAGGATGGCAACAGGCTTGGACAGTTTTGCCCTGTTGGCCATTCCTTTTTTTATCCTCTCCGGACAATTGATGAACAGGGGAGGGATTGCCAGACGACTGATTGATTTTGCCAAGGTCTTGGTCGGGATGTTTCCCGGAGGTTTGGCGTATGTTCATATCATGGCCGCCATGCTCTTTGGGTCGATTTCAGGGTCTGCTGTGGCCTCCTCAGCTGCTATTGGGGGTTTCATGGTTCCGAGAATGAAAAAGGAAGGCTATGACCTCGATTACAGCGCGGCTGTGAATATCACATCTGCCACAACCGGATTGATCATCCCTCCCAGCAATATCCTGATCGTCTATTCCCTAGCTAGCGGAGGGATTTCAATCGGTGCCCTGTTTGTGGCCGGATACTTTCCCGGGATTCTCATCGGTCTCTCTTTGATGGCGGTTGCGGGCTTGATCGCTTACAGGAAAAGATATCCCACCACCCAGAAGGTTAGTCTCAAGAAAGGCATTCTTTGCTTCATGGATGCGATTCCTTGCCTGTTTTTAGTTATCCTGGTTATCGGAGGTATCGTGGCCGGTTATTTCACGGCCACAGAAGCTTCTGCCATTGCGGTTCTTTATACGTTTATCCTCTCTGCCCTGATTTACAGAGAGGTCAAATGGAAGGACATCCCAAAAATCTTGGTCGATACATCGGCCACTACAGCCATCGTCATGTTACTCATCGGCACATCTATGGGTATGTCTTGGATTATGTCCTACGAGAATATCCCTCAAAACGTCAGCTCTGCGCTCATGGCCCTGTCAGACAGCCGGATCATTGTTCTTTTAATCATCAATCTTGTCCTATTGCTTGTTGGAACCTTCATGGACATGACACCTGCGGTTTTAATCTTTACTCCCATCTTTTTACCGGTAGTGATGCAATTAGGCGTGAGTCCGATTCACTTCGGGATCATCATGGTTTTGAATCTGAGTATTGGATTGTGCACTCCACCTGTGGGAAGCGTGTTATTCATTGGTTGTGGGATTGCTGGGACCAGCATTGCCCGTGTAATAAGACCCCTTCTCCCTCTGTTTATCGCTATGCTGATTTCTCTTGTCCTTGTCACCTTTATTCCTGAAATAAGCCTGTTTCTGCCCCGGCTATTCGGCTATTGATCGCCCTCTTACAAAACGCTTCCTAGGATAAACAGCACGGCGACGACCGCTTTTACCCGGGGACACAGCTTCGTCGGAATATGAAAGAAACCATTGATTCTTTTCTTTGTTTGACATTGTATTTTTTCCTGTGATATATGGTGGGTGGGGTTTCAAAAACACAGTCAAAGGAGAAAAATTAATGATTTGGTGGATCTTTGTGTTAGTCATAGTGACGGTTTTGTCCTATTTGTCCGATGTAGGCATCCTTACGTTTATGCAGGATTGGAGAATTCCCTTCTTGAATGCATCAATACTGAGCATCCTCATGTTGCTCTGTCTGTTGGGGCTATTGGGCCGTATGATGCAGAAGTCAAAAAGAGGAGAGAAAGAGGCCCTTATGGAAAAAATAGGAGAATTGGAAAAAGAGTTGGCGGAATTAAGAGGCAAATAGGGATAGTCTTCATTTAGAGTCAACCTGGATTATTCAATGGCATAAGAAGTTTTATATACAATCCAGGCTATTTAATCGAAACCATCAACCAGAGCAGGAGGATAATCACTCCCACAAGAATCCAGATTCCTCCAAATCCCAAGATATCCACCTTCCCAGGCTTCATGATTTCCCAGTTTGATCCGGGTTTGATCTTGTTTTTTTCAAATTTTCCAGGATTTCGATAAGAATCCTCTAAAGCTCTTTTTTCCTCCTCTTCTGTTTTTTGGACAGGAGTGTGCAGCTTGGCAAAGAATCTGTCAAGGAGAGATTTGGGAACAGGCCTTGAGACAAAAGAGAGGAGAAAAAGGAGCAAAAAGGGGAAAAGGGCATCGAAAAAGAAGCGGACGGCAACCAATTGGGATTTTTTTAAATGGGAGAAGTCAATCCCGAACCAACTCAGCACCCAGAGTTCGGCATGGAACCTTCCCAAACCCATATTGGCTGATGAGAGATCGGAGGGATCTATCCGGGCCACTTGATCGAAAAACACGCCTACAGGCGCTACAGTGTGCTGTTTTTGGATGGATTGCCCGATGTATTCGGCTCTTTCCTCCTCCACATCTTCTTTCAACGCGCTTGTTGTGTAAGTGATGATTTTTGGCTGTGTCTCAAGGAGGAAGGATATGTTGTATTTAGCCCAATCTAAGGTCTGAAAAAGGTTGGGAATCACGGCATAGATCATCAGGCAAATAACGACCTGGATGATCACGGCTGTTTTTGTCAGCTTGCGCCATATGAATCCCAACCATATGGAGGCGCCAAAAATAGCAGGTATGGAGATGATGTATTTAAACAATTCCAAAAGGTTGTTGACAAAAAGAGCCACAGCAATACCTCCCAAGAGAGTAACAGCAATGGCGATGCGGCCGACGAACAAATAGTGCTTATCAGACCGCCCTGGCTTAAAAGGCTCGTATAAGTTTTTGATGAAGAGGGCTGAGTAGGAAACAGCGCTGGCGTCTAAGGTAGACATGTTGGCTGCAAGGATTCCGACAAGCATCAGGCCGATTCCTCCTGGAAAAAGAAGATCTCTGGACATGTGACCCCATATTAAATCAGGATCATGCAGGAGCCCAGCATAGAGGCCGATGGCTAACAGTCCGGCCAATGCCCAGAAAATCATGATGAATCTTTTAAAAAACATTCCTCCAATCATGCCGAAGCGGGCAGTCATCTCATCTTTTGCTGATCCCGCAGTCTGCATTCCCGGGGCTACTGCAATTATGGAGACAAGGTTGGCGAGTACCATTCCGAGTATGGTGTACCAAGCATACTCACTCATGGTTACAGAGCCGAAAAGCTCGAACATGTAGTCAGGTACAGAGGCGTGCAGTCCGGAAAATCCTCCGATCTTGTGGAGCCCGATAGGAATCAGAATCAGAGAGAAAGTGATGATCAAAAATCCTTGTATGGCATCTGTGATGGCCGCTGCCCTGAAGCCACCAAGCATTGTATAGATCCCCACGATGATGGCAAACACAAAATAGAAGAGGATGGGATTGGTATGGGAAATAAAGGAATGAAGCTCGCCTCGTTTGTTTTTCTCGTTCAACTCTTCGTATAGATATTGCTCTTCTTGACTAAGTCCTTCATCTATACGTTCTCTGAGTGCTTTGTATTCTTGGAATTGTTCAACACTCACTTGTTCTTTATGCGACCATTCCTCTTGAGATTTGGGAGTCATGGCCATCATGGTCTTGGCTGCCACCATATAACTGATGCCGGCTCCCAAGATGGACATCAAGAGGATGAAAACAGCATAGCTTGCTCCTAGAGATTTGCTATTGAATCGTTCGGTGAAATAATCTCCGATGGTTGTCAGGCGTATTCTCCGGAAAAAAAAGGTGGAGAACCAATAGAAGGGAGTGAGGAATAGGACTAGATATTGAATCCACATGCCGCCAATCCCTGCGCGGTAGATTTCACGGGAAACAGCTACAGCCTGATCAGCATTGGTGGAGCAGCCAAAATTGAGAAAGAATTGATAGAATTTGCCCAGTTTCCGGCCGGCAAGAAAGAAATCACTTGTATCCTTTGTCTTTTTGCCGGCCCTTTTTCCTATCCACAGAATGAGGACGATGTAGAGAAGGATGATTCCTTCATCGATGATATTCAGACCCCAGATATGCATCAGTTCGCCGCTCTAATCCCTAGCTTTTACTTCGTATTTACCATAAAGTCAATCAAAAGCGGGGTCAGCCCTTGACTTTGGACATTTCGAGAGTGAATAAGAGATTTTAGGATTAATCGTGATAGATTTGAAAGGATTTTTGCTTTAAGTGTACGCATAGATATATAATCAGGGACTAATGATAACAATTTCAAAAGACAAAATGTCCAAAGTCAAGGGCTGACCCCTAGGAGCTAGGAGTAAAGAAGGATTAAGGAGGAAGGTTTGAGCGGATCGTTTCTGAGCAGGCTAAGAAAGGGGGATTTGCTTTTAGGCACAATTCTCACGCTTCCGTCCCCTGAAGTGGCTGAACTGTTATCCCAGTCAGGTTTGGATTGGTTGTTTGTCGACATGGAGCACACTCTGCTCGATGTGCAGCACGTCCAAAGAATTCTCCAGGCTGTAGGTAAGGAATTTCCTTGTCTTGTGCGGGTTCCATCCATGGATGAGGCCTTGATAAGAAAGGTGCTTGAAACCGGCCCTTCTGGAATCGTCGTTCCCCATGTGAATACCACCGAGGAAGTAGAGATGATTCTCCGATGGAGCAAGTATCCCCCTGAAGGAACGCGAAGTGTAGGAGTTTCCAGGGCTCAAGGCTATGGATTAAGCTTGGAGGATTACATGGACAGAGCCAACGAGACGATTGTCGTTGTCCCTCAAGTGGAACACATCGATGCAGTGAATAACATCGAATCCATTGTCAGGGTGCCTGGACTCTCTGCAATTTTTGTCGGACCTTATGATCTGTCCGGAAGCATGGGAAAACTTGGCAAAGTGACCGATCCAGAAGTGCAAGACTTGATTCGAAAAGTGAAGGGAGCCTGTTTGAAGGTTGGTTTAGTGCCAGGAATATTCGGTGTTGATGCTGTAGCCGTCAAACCTTACATAGACATCGGCTATTCCCTGATCGCAATAGGATTGGATACGTCTTACTTGTTAAAGTCTATCCAACAAACCCTTAGCTTCTTGCGAGGAGAGAAGGGAACTTCTTGATGCCTGTATCCATATAATGGTATTTTTGCCAAGATGAGCGAGCAGACCTTTATCAAGACAGGGCAGCCAGAATTTGATGATTTTTTTCCCAGAATTCGGTTCTTCCTCGAAAAGAATGCTTTAGACGTTGTCATAGATGGGAAAAAGATCAGGGGATACCGGACGCCTGATACCAAGTCTTTCTGGATCAGGGATTATAGCGACATGCTTAGGGGTGTAAAGTATATCGAGTCTGACATACAGAGCCTGATTGAACACTTCGCTGAAACCCAGGCAAAGAACGGGCGCATCTTTGACTTCTTCACAATCTTTCCCGAGAAACTCCCATGCGAGAGGGAAAATTGGACAAAATACGTCAGAGTGCCTGTGGAAGCGGATGTGGAATACAGGTTTGTCAAAGCAGCTTATCTTGCCTGGCAGGTTACGGGGGACGACCAATGGATCCTGAGGCTGTTACCCAATATGGAGAAAGCTTTGCAGTATGTGCTGTCTCACCCCTGGCGTTGGGATGATCAAACCCGCCTTGTGAAGAGAGCTTACACCATTGACACCTGGGACTTTGCCTATACAGGTGGATCCCATGACTGGCTTCAGTTTCAGATCACAGATGACACATACTGGGGAATCATGCACGGGGACAACAGCGGCTATCATGAAACCTTCCGAATCATGGCGCAACTGTATTCCTGCTTCGGCAACCCTAGCAGGGCTGAAGTATGGGATGAGTTTGCCAGAGACTTGAAAGAGCGTATGAACAATGTCTGCTGGAACGGAAGATTTTACACCCATTTTGCAAAAATCACTCCGGTTGAGATTGCTGGTGTAGATGAATCCTCTCAGCTTAGTCTGAGCAATCCTATGGATATCAATCGCGGTGTGGCCTCGCATAAACAGGCTGTCTCAATCATCCAGGAATACCTGAAGCGGCGGGAGAAAACAGAATCTTTTGCCGAGTGGTTTTCGATCAATCCTCCATTCCCAGATGGCATTTTTGGTGACGATAAGCTTGTGAGGGGGGCTTATGTCAACGGAGGGATAATGCCTCTTGTAGGCGGAGAATTGGCTAAAGCTGCCTTTGACCACGGCTGCGAAGCCTACGGCAGAGATATATTGAAGCGCTACTTTGAGATGATTTCTGAAACAGGCGAGACCTTTCTTTGGTATTTTCCCGACGGGACCCCCTCCAGCGCCGAGACGAGCACCAGTCCTGAGGCGACTCCCTTTGACGGATGGGGATCGAGTGCGATGTTGTATGCCTTCTTGGAGGGTTTAGCAGGAGTGGAAGATAGATTTAAGCTTTATCAGAATGTCCGGCTGTCCCCCAGATGGCTGGCCGCCGGAGTAAAGGAGGTCGAAGTCCAGGTCGGTTACAAAAGCTCCGGAGCTTTCATCGGCTATTCTTTTCACTTCAAAGGAGACAAGATCGTCCTCGAGGTTCATTCCCCACAATCCAAAGTGTTTTTCCATGTCTTGCTGCCTGAAGACTCACAAGCGAAATCCGTGAGTGTTGATGGAAGAGATACCGAATTCGCGAATGAACGAATAGAACAGAGCCCGTATGTGAATTTTATTGCAGAGATTATGGCGGACGCTTTGATAAAAATTCAATTGATAAAAGCCAGGAGGATTCCTTGAAAGGAAGACTTATCTTAGCTTTGATTTGCTTGCTTGTGATTTTATTTCTCTCTGATTGCAGTAATCGGGCGAGGGAGGAGGAAGCGTATGGGATCAAAGCTCAAGGTCTGGGAGAGCTAATCGCCAAGCAGGCTTCTGCATGTGTCAGCCAATCAAGGGCTTACATGGCAGTCTGGGAATACGCAAAGGTTTCAGAGATCGATTTTGAGATGGCTGCCGCCGAGATGCTAGGTGAGGAGACTAGACAGAACAAGGCCATGATGGTTGAGAATAAAGCTATGATTGATAATTTGCTGGAAGAATTAAGAAATCCCCCTGTGAAATTTGAAGAATCACACAATAAGTTGGTTGAGCTGGATGCAATATTTCCCATTCGATAAAGGAGAAGTGAATGGGACAATCCGAACAAGAAGCAGAAGTATATGAGGTGTTGAAAAAGCTCGATATTTCCTTCACCCGTCATGAGCATCCTGCTGTTTACACGGTCGAGGAAGCCGAGAAGCACTGGACATCCATAGCAGGAGCTCACTGCAAGAATCTCTTTCTGCGAAACAAGAAGGGAAACCGCCATTACCTCGTCATTTTAGAAGCCTCCAAGATCGCGGATCTCAAATCGCTGACCAAACGATTGGGAGAGGACAGGCTGAGCTTTGCCTCCGAAGAACGGCTGATGAGATATCTGGGATTGGGGACAGGTGCCGTATCAGCTTTTGGTTTAATCAATGACAGGGAGAATCATGCCCAGGTGATCATCGACGAAGATTTGAAAGAAGCAGAGGCAGTCAATTTTCATCCCAATGTGAACACAGCTACAGTGGGAATTTCTTTTGCGGATTTTGAAAAGTATTTAGCCTGGTGCGGAAACAGCATCCGATACCTTCCCTTTAAGTGACATTTTTGCCTTTCATGGCTTCAAAATATTTAGCTCTAAATCGTAATAAAAGGCTGAGGACCAAGGGAGATTTTGGTGAGTGAGCGAGAGTTATTCCAGATCCTCTTGTTTGGATTTGCAGGAATAGGTGCGGTCATATTTATCGTTCTGTTTTTCATTACGGCGCCCTATGGTCGACACACCCGTCCAGGATGGGGAACGCAGTTAAACGATAGATGGGGATGGCTTCTGATGGAAGCTCCGGCTGTCCTCCTGTTTTTGCTTTATTTTCTAATCGGTCAACGCATGGATGTGGTGCCGGTTCTCCTCCTCCTCATTTGGCAGAGTCACTACTTTCATAGGGCGTTTGTCTATCCCTTCACACTGCGTCGCAGCAAAACCATGCCAGTCCCTATCGTATTTTTTGCATTGGTTTTCAACCTGATCAATTCTTATATTCAAGCTAGATGGATCTATACTTTGGCACCAGCCACTGCATACACCAAAGAGTGGCTGACCGATGGGCGCTTCCTTGTTGGAATTTGTCTTTTCTATTCCGGATTTTTAATCAACAAGCATGCAGACCATATTTTACGAAATTTGCGAAAGCCAGCGGAAGCTGATTACAAAATTCCTGAGGGTGGGCTTTTTCGTTTTATCTCCTGCCCCAATTACTTGGGCGAAATCATCGAATGGATAGGCTGGGCTGTTGCTGTGTGGTCATTGCCAGGGTTTGTTTTTGCTTTTTGGACCGCGTCAAACCTTATCCCTAGAGCCCGTTCGCACCACCTCTGGTACAAAAAAAAATTTCCCGATTACCCAGGGAATCGGAAGGCTTTGATTCCCTTCCTTTTTTGATAGAGTGATAGGGGTCAGCCCTTGACTTTAACTTTCTTTGAAAAACATCTCAGGTGTCTATGAAGTTCAGATTTAACTGCCTATTTCTTAAGTCTTCGGCTGAATTTTTCCATAATCCTGATCCGCCAGATCCAAATCACGAGGATGAGTAGAGATGAGGCTATTCTGAGAGCAGGAGAAGTGGTGAAGAAGTCAAAAAGACCATGCAGAAATGCGGCAATCGCGAGGCCTTTTAGAGAAGCTGTCAGGAAAGACTTGCCACTTATGCGGGCCATCCCTGCCGTGTATCCCCAAATGGAGGAAAAGATTGTATGGGTCAATGGTGAGGCAAAGGCCCGGCCAAAGAGTTCGAATCCTTCTAAATAGGCCAGATACCTGAAGTTTTCATAGCTGGCGAATCCGAGCGCGATAGTGGACGCATACACGATACCGTCAATCTTTTCGTCAAAGGCCTTAAGCCTTACAACGATGATGAGGAAGGGAAGAAACTTGAAGGTTTCTTCGACCAATCCTATAACGCCAATACTGTAGAAAAGGAAGGACCATCCATGGGCTTCTATCAATGCACTGGGATCCTCTGGAATTCCTATAGAGGGGAGGAGCCTGAAGAAATTCAGGCAGGCTAGTGCTGTGGCCAATCCCAGAAGGTATGTGAATCCCAGGTTGCGCCAGGGTTCCGGTTGGAAGCGATCTTTGTAATAAAAGTAGATGATCCAAACGAGCGCTGGAGCGAGGATCGCGGATATAAAAACCCAGACAGTCATGGAAATTATTTAGATACTATCACAAACTTCTAGCAATAAGAAACGGTGAATAAAGCAGAGATGGAGTCATTGACTTTTGTGATTTGGGTTGCTATAAGTCCATTTCAGGATCGACAAGATCAACAGGGGAAGAAAAAATTTAAGGAGAAAGAAGATGAAACGCTTTTTCTGGATGATTCCTCTGATATTTTTACTTATTCTTGGAGCCTGCAGGAAAGAGCCAAAGCATGTGACTGTCCAGCACATACTGATCGCTTTTGAGGGAACGATTCCCAAAAAGGATGTAACGCGCACACAGGAAGAAGCAGAGGATCTGGCGTTTGAGATTTTTGAAAGGGCCAAGAAAGGGGAGGATTTCGACAGCTTGGTCAAAGAATATTCAGATGATCAGTATCCAGGAGTATACAAGATGTCGAATTTCGATATGGAGCCTGAAACAGATCAGGGCGAGTCTTCCCGCTCAAAGATAGTGAAAGCGTTCGGTGATGTGAGTTTCAAGCTCTTGGTCAATGAGATAGGTCTTGCTGAACACGATCGGGAAGATAGTAAATACGGCTGGCACGTCATCAAGAGAATCAAATAGAAAGCTTTGATGAAAGAATTATCTATCGGGATCGATAATTACTGTCTGTTTCCCCTGAATCTGTCACCCCTAGAAACGCTGGAATGGGCGAAGGACAAGGGAGCAGAAGGCGTCCAATTTTCTGGGCTCAATCCTGAGGATGAGCACAGAGTTGATGACGTCTATCTGAAGGACCTTGCTGCGTATGCAGAAGAAAATGATCTCTATCTGGAATGGGGAAGAGGACAGCACATACCGTTTGACATGGAGACGTGGGAGAGGAAAGACATTGTATCGATCAACCGAAAGGCCGCTGACCAAGCTACAATTCTCGGGACTCGAATCATAAGATCATGTTCAGGCGGTTTGATGCGCTGGAGCGAAAAAAGCCCAACGACAGAAACTCTCCTCCAGGAGATGGCCAAAAGCCTTCGAGCTCAACGTCAGATTCTCCGGGATAACAATGTGATCCTGGCCATCGAGACACATTTCGAGTTCACAACTCATGAGTTGCTAAGGCTGTTCGATCGATGCGAGGTAGAACCTGGAGATTATCTCGGGATCTGCCTGGATACGATGAACCTTCTGACCATGCTGGAGGATCCACTCGAGGCCACTCGAAGGATTCTTCCCTGGGTAGTCAGCACTCATATCAAGGATGGAGCCGTTCTTTTGAACAAGGACGGTTTGGTCACTTTTCCTGCGGAAATCGGAAAGGGCGTGATAGGTCTCCACAAGATATGCGAGCTCTTGGCTCATGAGTCACATGACATCAACCTTTCGATCGAGGATCACGGAGGAAGCTTCTTTTTACCCATCTTTGATCCTCTTTTTCTCTCCAAGTTTCCTGATCTGACAACAGAAGAATTTGCTTGCATCATGCGAATGGCCCTGCAAGCAAACGGAAAGATGGATAAAGGTGAATTAACCATCACAAAAAGGGAGGACTGGCCACAGATCTGTGAGCACAGGATCAAGCGCGATATCCATTCGCTCAGGCGATTGGTTCGACAACAATAATTTTAAGCCTCATGGCGCTTAATGACTACCAAAGTGATGTCATCACCTTGAGGCGTATCTTTTGTATGGATTGATACAGCCTGGAGAATGGCAGCTTGGATTTCTCGGGCAGAAAGAGATGCGTTTGCTTTTATGACCTCTATAAGCCGTTCGTCGCCAAAGAGTTTGTCCTTATTTTTTTTTGGTTCAGGATTCCTTGCTTCTGTGATTCCGTCTGTATACAAGACAAGGACATCGCCAAGCTGTAAGGATGTTGTTTGTTGGCTGTACGTTTGGTCCGGGAGAAAACCCAGCACCAGATCTCCTGTTTCCAACCTTTCGATTTCCCCATTTGTTCGCAGAAGGATAGGGGGGTTATGACCTGCATTTGTGGATGTAAATGTGGATGTGTTTCTGTCTAACACACCATAGAAAAAGGTGGCAAACATATTGGATTCAGTGGATCGGACAAGAAGGTTATTGATGCGCGAGACAACCTCGGCGATTTTCCCCGTCTCAAGAGCTTGCGCGTGAAGACTGGCTTGAAGGTTGGCCATGAGAAGAGCTGCGGGAATACCCTTTCCAGAGACATCGCCGATTGCAATTCCAAGTTGACCCTTTCCCAAATCCAGAAAATCGAAGTAGTCTCCCCCGACCTGCATGCTGGGCAGGCTCGTTCCAGCGATTTGGAAGCCGGATAATTGAGGCATCTCACGAGGCAGAAGTCTTTCCTGTATTTTGCGTGCTGTTTCCAGCTCACTTTCCAAATGCGCCCTCATTATGGCTTCATCTCTGCCTTTTTTCACCGCTGTGGTCATGGCGTTAAAGGAAGCAGCAAGGTCGCCCAGTTCATCCTCGTTAGGGATGTCGATTTTGATATCAAAATCCCCTTTAATGATGCGTTGCGTGCCGCGATGAAGGGCTTTAACTGCAGAGGTGAAACTAGTGGTGATGCGAATGCCGAAGAAGAGCATAAAAGCTTCGAAGATGAGCATCACTATAGCAAGAGATAGAAGTACTATCATGACGACAAGGCTAAAGGGATTCTGTTGAGAGGTCAGTTCTTCCCAAATACTGGCTATGCTGATCTCGGACAAGAGAAGGGTTTTTCTGTTTTCAAACTTTCCAGATATAATCGATACAACATCGATGTCTGTCATGCCAAAGTATAAGGGACGATGCCATATTGATCCAGAGGACTTCTGGGTATCTTTTGGATTGGGTTCTTCTGTGATGTATTTTCCCTGTAGTTTTTCGATGGGCTTGTCTTCTTCTTTTTCCACTAAACGTAACGGTGTGCCGGCAACAGTCATCCTTACCGAACTGGAGAGGATAAAGCTCACATCACTCTGGATATTTTTGGCCAGACGGTTCATCATAGACTGGTCAATTCTTCCCCCATGGATGGACAGATCGTTATCTCTTCCTCTGCTTATCCGAATGAGCCATAATCCGGAGTCTATCCAAAAGTAATCTCCAATCGTTAATTCTTTCGGTTCAGCATAAGGAGATTCATTTGAGTCGAGCAAGGAAAGAAATCTCTGAAGCCAAGGAGGTGTTTCTCCTTGAGGGAGAATGTGGACACCTGTTTTTTCATAGGAGAAGGATTGAGCAAATACACTCGGGATGAAATTTTCATCGGTTACGGATAGACTCTTCCAATCACTGAGAATGGATCTGGCTTGTATAGCCCTGGTTGCACCCAATGTGCCATAAAGAATAAGTAATCCCATCAGGATGACAAGTGCCAATGGGACCACTGCAATCAAAAAGGCACTGATGGCAAGCTTTGGCTTGAGTTTCATGAAATGCAGCCGAGCGCCCAAGAATATATGGATGAAGCTGAAAAACCAGAAAAGCTCGAGAGAGCTGATGGAATAGATAGCAAAGCTGCTTCCTAGAGTTTTCAAGTTAGTTGCTGTAGAAAACAGGAGAAAAATATTTTCGGATGTCGGTTCAACAACTTCTGATTGATACGCGGCTGTTCCGCCAATTATCAAAAAACAAAAAGCCAGAAATCCGAGAAGAAACAAGGCTGTTCGTCTTCGAGAGGTGAGGTGGCGATAGGGTTTATATCGGCGGAAAAGCAAGAAGACAAAAGAGAATGCTGCTGTGTTTATCCAGACACCTTTAGCTTGATTGATGAAGAGGAGCAAAATAATGCTGAGTGCCAACCAAACTATCCAGAACTTCCTCAGTCTGGTATCTAGAAGAAGCATCCAGACAGCCAATCCCCATGTGCCAAGTGCCGCAAGAGCGACGAGCCAAATGGATAGCGGATGGGAAGCTCCCAAGACCAAACGAAGAATCCAGATCAAGAAACTGCCTGCAACAATTCTCAAGCATGCCTTCCAGACCGGATCATTGAGAGGAGATTTTTCTTTTTTCCCTAATTTTCGAAGTGTAAGCTCCTCAGGGATGCGCTTTTCATTTTGCTTAGAAGCTGCCTTTATGTCTGATATCTTTTTCTTCTCCGAGCGCCAGAATTTTAGTTTCATTAATCGACTCCTTGGTGTATACCTTATGCTTTCTGTTCGGCTCGATTTTGCATGCTTAGTTCCCCTTTAGCTATTACCACAGGAGAGGACGGCGGTCAAGTCGGCATATATTGTATATTTTTCATTCATATTGGAGGGAAATTTCGATAAACTATAGAGGATCATGTCCCAGCACGAACCATTCGTTTTTCGGAAGATTGAAAAACTCCTGGAGAAAGCCTTTGATTTGGGGATTGACCTTCCTTTTCAGCTGGATTTGAGTCCTTTGTTCGAAGATATCAGCATAGGTTCAAAAAAAATTCCAAATCGTTTTGCCGTCCAGCCCATGGAAGCATATGATGGAAACCCAGATGGATCACCCGGAGAATTGACTTTCCGGCGGTATTTCCGCTTTGCTCAAGGGGGAAATGGTCTGATCTGGTTTGAGGCGACAGCTGTTGTACCAAAAGGACGCTCCAATCCACGGCAATTGTGGCTTCACAAGCAAAGTTTGGATGGCTTCAAAAGACTCGTTGAAAAGACGCGCTGTGCTGCCCTCGAAGCCTTCGGAGCCGACCATGAGATTTATTGTGTGCTTCAGTTAACTCACTCTGGACGGTACAGCAGACCCGAAGGAGAACCTCAGCCTCAGGTTGTCCTTTTGAATCCTTATTTAGATGAAAAAAGGGATAATTTGCATGTATTCAACGACGAAGAATTGGATCGCTTACAGGAGAGCTTTGTTGAAGCGACCAGGCTAGCTTATCAAGCTGGCTTTGATGCGGTGGATATAAAAGCCTGCCATGGCTATCTGATCAACGAACTTCTGGCGTCCTTTAATCGAGAAAATAGTCGCTATGGAGGCGGTTTTCTAAACAGGATACACTTTCTTGTGGATACCATCAAAAAAGTTCATCAAGAAGTTCCTGAGATTGGCCTTGCTGTGCGATTGAACGCTTATGATGGTCTACCCTATCCCTACGGTTTCGGAGTTTCTAAAGACAAATCTCTGGGTATCGATCTCGCAGAGCCAAGGGCATTGATTCGCCGGCTCATCGAGGAAGGATGTGCCCTTATCAACATCACGTTGGGGATTCCGCAAGTGTCCCCTCATCTGGGAAGACCATATGACCGTTCACTTTTTGGGTCTCCCTTGCCTCCAGAGCATCCCCTTGAGGGAATATCACGTTTTCTCACTGTAACAGGCAAATTACAGAAGGAATTTCCGGACATACCCATGGTCGGGACAGGATATTCCTGGCTGCGCCAATTTCTTCCTTATGTCGGAGCCGCTGTCCTCAAAAGAAAAGAAGCAGCTTTCATCGGCCTTGGCCGAAGTTCATTAGCTTATCCTGATGGACCCAAAGATTTGATGACCAAAGGCGCTATGGATCCAAAAAAGGTTTGTTTCGCCTGTTCCAGGTGCAGCGAGTTGATGCGGATGGGCGATAATGCTGGATGTGTGGTGCGCGATAAAGAAACATATGGGGATCAATATGAAAAGCTTAGGAAGGAGAGGAAAAAACAATGAAGAGAAGCACTCTCGAAATAAACGGGACAACTTTTCCCTTCTACTCGCTCAACACCCTTATCATAGGAAGCGGTGCAGCGGCCTTGAATGCTGCTGTTAGCTTGCACAGATATGGACAAAAAGATATCGCGATCGCCACCGATCTCTGGGGAGGAGGCACTTCCAATAACGCTGGATCGGATAAACAAACCTATTACAAGCTCTCTCTCGCTGGGGACTTTCCCGATTCTCCTCTAGAAATGGCCCAGGACCTGTTCAAAGGCGGGTGCATGCATGGCGATGTCGCTCTCTGTGAGGCGCTGAATTCGGCCCAAGCCTTTCATAATTTGGTCAACTTGGGAGTTCCTTTTCCCCATGATAGGTATGGCGCCTATGTGGGATATAAGACAGACCATGACCCACGAGGGAGAGCTACATCAGCCGGTCCTCTCACCTCGAGACTGATGTTTGAGGCACTGGCTAAAGAGATCAAGGATAAAGAAATCGAAGTCTATGACCGACATGAAATCATCGGCTTGTTGACCACAGAAAAAGATGGCGAGAAACATGTGATCGGAGCCATTGCTGTTGACAGGAATAACCTGGAATCTGAAAATTATGGATTTGTTTTATTCAATGCAGTGAACGTGGTATTGGCTACAGGAGGACCAGCAGGCATCTACAAGACCTCTGTCTATCCGAAAATCCAGATCGGGTCCCACGGTCTGGGCTTCGAAATCGGGGCCATCGGTCAAAATCTGACAGAATCCCAGTATGGGTTGGCTTCGATTAAATTTCGATGGAACCTCTCCGGGACATACCAGCAGGTGATACCACGGTATGTGTCAAGAGATAAAGAAAGTCAGGATGAGCAAGAGTTTTTGAACGATTATTTCCCAGATATGGGGAAATTAGCCACAGCCATCTTCCTCAAGGGGTACCAGTGGCCCTTTGATCCCCGAAAGGTGAGAAATTATGGTTCGTCCTTGATCGATATTCTGGTTTATCAGGAGACTGTTCTCAAGGGAAGGAGAGTCTTTCTGGATTTTACCCGTAATCCGAGCGGAGGAGGGATTCTTGATGATTTTTCCTTTGACCTTTTAGATAAGGAGGCCTACGAATACCTTAGGAAATCCGGCGCTTTGTTTGGAACTCCCATCAAACGTCTTATGAAGATGAACCAGCCAGCGATCGATCTGTACAAAGACCATGGAATTGATATCACTAAGGAATATTTAGAGATTGCTGTCTGTGCCCAGCACAACAATGGCGGAATGAAAGGCAACATCTGGTGGGAGAGCAATATCAAACATTTGTTTCCTGTAGGAGAAGTCAATGGAACGCACGGCGTTTACAGGCCCGGTGGCTCGGCGCTAAATTCTGGACAGGTGGGAAGCCTACGGGCAGCTTTGTATATCTCTAAAAGGTATGATGAAAAACCTCCAGCCGAACAGGTTTTTTTGGATTTGTCAGGGGAACAGATAAAGAAAAGATTATCCTTCGCCAGATACATCATTGACGCTAATTCTAGAGGTGTTCATTTTCTGAAGAGTTCGAAGGAGGAGATCCAGGAGAGGATGACCTCCTGTGGCGCCCACATCAGAGACCCCAATAAAATCAGTGAAGCTATTGCTGAAGCTTGGAAACTCTATGATAGGATGAAAAACGAGATGCGAATTCCAGCTGTCACAGAGCTCCCCGGAGCCTTTAAAAACCTAGATTTGTGTTTGACTCAAGCCATGTACCTGGAAGCAATAGGGGAGTACATAGACAAAGGGGGACAGAGCAGAGGTTCTTATCTCGTGTTGAATCCTGATGGCGAGAAACCCTGTATGGAGCTGGGGGAGGAGTGGAAATTCTTCTTAAATAAAGAGGATGCTTTTGTAAGCCGAAAGATTCTAGAGATCTTTCTGGATGAAAAAGGCAACATCCAAAAGCAGTGGGTCGATATCCGGTCCATACCTCAGGAGGACAATTGGTTTGAGAATGTCTGGAATCGTTACTTGAACGATGAGACTATAATATGAATCAGGTCTATCAGCCCTGATCAGGCGTTTTTAGTTTTTGATCACCCATTTATCCTGTTCTTTTGTGAGGATGAGTGTTGATTTTTGTCTGGGTTTTACGGTTATCGCTGTTTCAAAAGGCTCAGGATCAACCAGTAGACGGAGTGTGTAGGAACCTTCCATAATCCTTATGGCTTCTCCACCCACGAATCCCTTGGCTATTATTTGTCCTTTCTCATCAAGGATTTCGAATTCGACCTGCAACGTCTGTTCCAAGGATGAGAGTAATTCCTGTGAATCTTTTGCATCCAGATAGGTTCCCTCTGTAGATTTTGCGATGTCTTCCAATTCTGCTCGGGCTTGGGCTTCCTTGATGTCGAATCCTACAATGTGAAGCTTCAGCTCAATACCTAATTCCTTCAGGGCAGGTGCGATGGAGGCTATGTCTCCGTCGCAACTTTCGACTCCATCGGTGATCAGAATGATGCTTCCGGTCTGGATATCCTGAAAGTCATTTCCTGCCTGAAGGACGGAGTAGACCAATGGGGTTTTTCCCTTTGGCTGAATTTTTTGGATGATGTCAATGAGCACGGCTTTATCGATGGAGCCAATCGGAACTTTGAGTTCTGTATCCTGACAGGCCCGTTGGTCATTGAGCCCATAGCGGTGTCCATACAAGCGCAAACCCACGTTCATTTCATTCGGGAGACCTAAAATAATCTGCTCTAAAACTTTCTTGGCGATAGCAATCTTGGCCTCTCCCTGGATCTGTCCCCACATGGAGTTGGACGCATCCAGGATGATCTCCACATTTTTAGAAGCAATTTTTTCTTCCCCCTCTTCAAAGACGACTTCAACAGATCCTGGCCTGGGTATTCTCTCTCTCATATAGATCGGTAAGTGACCGCAGCAGAGTTCCAGCATGAGTGCGCCGAGAGCCGTTGTGTAGATTGTCATGTTTGTTTCTTCCTGAGCACCCTCCCAACTCCCGTCCTCATTCTGGTTGTCGACAAGCAGTCGACACATCCAGCTCTTCCACACTTGCCAGTCATCGCCTCTGGCGTTCAGCATAACGCGGGTGGCGTAATACCAGTAGTAAAAGGGGAAACCCGCTCCCGGATCTTCATATTCCCAGACTGCTGGATTATCCTGCATATAGCGCAA